>JACCDX010088312.1_pt1 | contig 31600 bp, 24 predicted proteins | sample 7449681 | NCBI WGS metagenome assembly JACCDX01 (sample SAMN15323450, study PRJNA562643) | freshwater metagenome | isolation source: river surface water | place: USA:Blue River Watershed | collected 2017-08-18
AAAGAGCTGCCAATAAAATGGTGAATGGTGCGACCTACAATGTCGCCCTCGGTTATTACGGGCTCTTTGGAAATACAAGCGGCTCCTACAATACCGTTGTCGGTGGTTTTGGGATGACCACAAACACCACGGGAGCAGACAACTCTGCATTCGGTTATCAAGGATTGTACTACAATACTGTTGGTGCGGGAAATACGGCTCTTGGATCGAAGTCATTGTACAACAATAAAGCCAAATCAGAGTCGACAGCAGTTGGATTCAATTCCATGTATTATGCTGACGACACCACCACAGCAGCCACTTCTTACAACACGGCAGTTGGTGCATACTCATTGATGGGAAATACCACGGCCAGCTCCAACACTGGAGTTCGAAACACGGCCCTTGGTCATTCGGCTCTGAAGAATATGACTTCTGGAATCGGCAATATCGGTATTGGTTACAATGCGGGTGCCTCGATTTCTTCAGGTTCTTACAACGTCGTTATTGGTTCGAATAACGGCTCCACAATTGCGACTTCCAATAACAATATCTTGCTTGCCGATGGCTCCGGATCAGTTCGTTTGCGAATCGATTCATCAGGTGGCGTGAGCATTGGTACTTTTGCTCCGACGGCGGCTTTGGATATGAGTGGCACTTTGAATGTGCGCTCAACAGCCTCTATTGGCACTGCGCCTACCGGACAAGGTCGAATCTATTTTGATTCGACTGCCAACAAATTCAAAGTTTCTGAAAATGGCGGTGCTTACGTTGATCTAGTTGGAGTGGGAGTTGGTGCTTTGACAACCTCGACCAGCTTTGCCGGAGATGTGAGCGGTCTTTATAACGCTTTGAGTGTTGATAAAATCAAAGGCAACGACATTGCATTTAACTCGGTTACCGGTGGTCAGTATTTGCGCTACAACGGCTCAGCTTGGGTGAATGCAGCGATTTCATCTTCGGATGTCACGACAGCCTTGGGTTACACTCCAGTGAACAAAGCCGGCGACACCATGAGTGGCGCACTCAATCTTGGTGGCAATAATTTAAATAACGCTGGCGATATCTCTCTGGCCGCTTCGAAGTACTTTAACTTAGGTCAGTTCGCTGGTGCTCCGACGACCACGGGTTGGGGAGCAGCAGAAGAAGGACGCACTTGGTTTGATACGGCTTCCAATGAGATCAAGTATTGGGATGGATCGAGCATTAAGACTCTCGGAATTTCAGGCTCTGGTTTGCAGAGTTTGAATGGCTCGACTGTGAACAATCAAAGCTTTGCCATCGGCACAAGCGGCAGCTCTCCCGCTTTCAGTACAAACACTGGAACTGGTTTGCACACTTTGAATATTCCAATGGCCAGCACAGCCGCAGTGACGGCAGGTCTGATCTCCAAGTCTGATTACGATTCTTTCAATGCAAAACTGAATTCGAATGCCTCATTCGGCGGAGATGTTTCAGGTCAATTCAGTAATCTCTCGGTCGATCGCATTAAAGGGAACGATGTTTCTTTGAGCTCTGTTACTTCAGGAAATTATCTGCGCTACAACGGTTCGGCATGGGTGAATTCAGCGATTATGGGTGCGGATTTAGGCACAGCGGGAGCATTCCTGCAAGGTGGGAACAACTTTGGCGCCACTGCGACTTTGGGAACGACGGGGGCCAATGCTCTGCAGTTGATGACTGCAGGGACCACTCGAATGACCTTGGCTGCAGATGGGCGAATCGGTGTTGGCACTTTGACTCCCTCACATGGTCTGGATATTTCTCACATAGATACAAACGCTTCCAGTGATAACAACGGATTGAAAGTGAACTACACTTTGAATCCTTCCTCAAACTCAACCACGACCAATAAAGCTGCATTTTCGTATGAGGTCAGAATTCCGAACACGATGAGTTCTCGAGTAAATAACATTTACGGCACCTACGGTTACATGTCCAATCTCGCGAACAATGCTTATCAAGGCAATATCTACGGAGATCGAATGTTGATCGAGAGCACGACATCTTCCGGAACGATAGTCAATTTGACCGGACGAAGCTCTGAAGTTCACAATTATTCGAATAGTACGAATGTCAGTACGTTGTATGGTTCGGAAGTGCTTTCGACCAATTGGTCTAACTTTGTTGATGAGGTGGTCGGTCACTGGGTCTACACACGCAATGCAGGCACCGGCACGACGATGCGTGGGGTGATGATCGAGAATAAATCCGATGGTGGTGGATTGGTCAATGATCAGGGCCTTTATATCAAAATGATGAGAACCGGAACGACCACCAATCGCTATGGTATTTTCATTGATACCTTCGGTGACAATGCGACGAACGACTATGCCTTCTATTCGGCGGCCACTCAAAAAAGTTATTTCGCTGGTAATTTGGGTCTCGGAGTCACAGCGTCCAGCGCGAAACTTCATATGGCTGGTGCGATTGCGGTTAATTCATCGGCGGCACCAGCTGTTTCAGCAGCGGGCCAAGGTAAATTGTATTTCGACTCAACTGCAAACAAATTCAAAGTCTCTGAAAACGGTGGAGCCTTTGTGGATCTGGTGGGAACGGGCGGTTTGACAACATCGACCAGTTTTACCGGAGATGTGAGCGGAACATACAACACTTTGAGTGTTGATAAAATCAAAGGTCAAAATATCTTGTTGAGCTCTGTGGCTTCTGGAAATTATCTGCGTTACAACGGCTCAGCATGGGTGAATACGGCAATTTCATCTTCGGATATCACGACTGCCTTGGGTTACACTCCGTTGAATCGGGCAGGTGACACGATGAGTGGCGTCCTGGATATGAACGGTCAGAATATCACCAATGTTGGAACTCTCACCTTGAAAGGATCCAATTCTGGAATCCTGACACTTTTGACGCCTGGGACAGTGAACTCTTACTCTTTGAGATTCCCTTCAGCTGTGGGCAGCGCAGGCCAAGTTTTAATGACAGATGCTTCTGGCAATCTTTCTTGGGGCTCAGCAGGCTCTCCGACCGCATTCATTCAGGGGGGGAACTCTTTCACCTCAGTGGCGACTTTGGGAACCAATGATGCTTATGCTTTGGCACTGGAAACAAATAACACGGTCCGCATGCATATTGATTCTGTTGGGAATGTCGGAATTGGAAATCAGTCTCCAGCCACTGCTTTGGATGTCAGTGGGGCCATTCGCTCTCGTGTTTACGACAATACGGCCGCAACAACAATTGACTGGTCCCGCGCCAACGTCCAGTACTCGACGGCGCCTTGCTCGGCCACGGCTTGGACATTCAACAATATGCTTGATGGCGGTTCCTATACTTTGATCGTTAAAGCTTCTGGTGCCCATTCGGCTGCTTGTACTTTCTCGGGCTCTGGCGTCACCAGCTGGAGATTCAGCCCGACAAATGCGACTCCCACGGGATCGAGCCATGTGGTCTACACCTTCTTGCGAGCTGGCAACGACGTTTATATCTCTTGGATCGAAGGCTTCTAAGCTGAGTCTTTAAGGACCTTTCCCGTCAGCGCCTAAAAGTTAAACAGACACATTTCATTAAAATCATTCTTGTTGCATCTGAGAAAGTATTTACACGGCACTTCTCTTGCTGTTACCTTCGCGAACTCTCAATTCACGAGGTGACGAATGAAGAAGACTCTTTCCCTATACTTAGCAGCAGTGCTCATGGCTGCTCCAATGCATCAAGCCCGAGCGCAAGACGCCTCGTTGACAGATATCCCACCGGTCCAAAATGCCGCCGCCGAAGAGGGTGCTGTCCTTGGGGATTTGATGGATTCAGAATCGCCTCAAGGGAAAGTCGCCGCAACTTTAGGAAATCAAATTCTGACTGGCTGGGCAGCGACGGCTTCTAAACTGAACAAGAAGATGTTCAAGAACCTCAGTGGTCGCACCAAAAAGGAATTGAATCGTTACCGCATTCATTACACAGTCGGATTGAAGAATCCTGAACTGGTCAATAAAATCCTGGGAGCTGAAGCCACTTATTCGATCGAAGTTGGACCTAACTTCCGCGACGGTGAACAGGTTCGAAAAGATACTTACGTCTTTGGAATCGGTCTCAATAAAAACTTCAGGGACTCAGGCCCAGCCAATTTGGGTGTCTTTGCTGGTGCGAAAGTGCAAGCTCGTATCACATTCTCTCGAGTCTTCACGGGCGATAATGCCAAAATCAATGCTCTTTTTGACACCCCCTACTTTTTGACCAAATTGCCGACCAATGCCGATGAAATCAAAAAGAAAATGGCCGTTGGAGAAACTGTTCGTATCGAAATTCTTGGTAAAACCAATGCGGGCTTGTCGAAGAAAAATGTCGGTGACCTGACTCACGTCAGTCTCGGCGGCGGATACATTCGCGAAGCTTTGTTCGTGGTCGATCTCTATCGTCACTCGGAGCTTGAAACCCGTGTTCGCATGTTCGGCCTGAAGAACAGCGGAACTTTCAATATCAATGCGCGAGCAACGTTGTCGCCTTGGACTTCTTTCGTCACGGATAATGGAGGCGCCCTCAATCGCGTCATTCGAGATGCAACGGATTTCAGCGCTTACTTTGGAATTTCAAAGTCTGCCAGCCTCTTTAAAGATTTCCCAATTGATACAATGATGTTGGATTATCTCTACAAGTTCTCCAGTGCCGAGACTGGTATCAAAGGACCTGACACAGCTGAAGGTGCGGTGTCAGAGCTTTTGCGAAACGTTCAGAAAGTTGGTTTCGTGCCTCTTCTCAATTTGTTTTCTCCCGATAGAGATTTGGGACAGACAATGAAGGAAAAAGCTGTGCTTTCGGAAAAGCTGGCTCAGGAAGACAATGGCTTGCAATCTCAACGCGTTCGCCATTTGTTTAAAGGCCGAATCACCAGCAATGTTCGCACAACCACTTTGGGTGTTTCTGCCAGCAAGCTGATCGGTCAAGCTGAACAAAAGTTATCTTATATGAAGAGCTATGTTCGCTCCGAAGATACGATGGGTCAGAAAGATTATTATATGTTGGAAACGGCTTCTGACAACACCCGAGCCGAAGCCTTCTTGGAACGTTCAGAAGAGCGAAAAGAAAACGACGTGGACATTTTGATGAAAGCCAATGACAAGCAACAGGTCACTGCGCTTTTGGATGTCGTGACGACAACTGAAGTGCGAGACAAGAACTTCAAAGAATCAGAGCTTTCAGAGGCTAAGCGAGTCTTGCTGGCGAGTCTGCCTCCTGCACTCCGCTCTCCTGAAGTGAAAGCTTTCTTGCCGGTGGATGATCAAAAAGGTTCCTACTACCGAGCTCAGTACTCCTTCGGCTTGGATGCTTTCGTGGCTTTGAGAAGTTATGATTTGGATCGAATTGCCAAAGATCTCTATCAGTTCCTGGACACTCATCCACGCAAGTACATGATGCATTTGCCAGAGGATTATCCTCGCTATGGTGGAATATCTTTACCAGAATATGTGATGTCTTTGGCCAAATTGATTTATCAATCAGTTGGTGCTCAATTCACGATCGAGCAGCGAGTGGAAGCTCTCCATGCTTTGATGCAAGACCAGGTTTTCAAGAATTACATCATTGGCGAGTTCTTCTCCCGTTTGCTTCCGGAAAACGAATTGCAGAAGTTGGCGGCGATCAACCTTCGCTTCTCTTCTGATGAAACACCAAGTAAGGAAATGACAGTCGGAGAACACAAAGTGACTGAGGTCTACCGGTTCGTCACTTTCTTGCGCACGGTCTTGAATAACAATTCTTACGACTTGCGTTTGGAAACTAAAATCAACGAATCAGAAAACACCATCCTGGTGACTCCTGAAATTCGTGGATTCAATGTTTCAATCTCTCAAGATTAATCGATTATCCTGCTGCCAGGCTCTTTGAGCCTGGCAGGTTCTCCGACATGATTTGGTAAAGAGCTTGCTGCAGTTCCGGATGTGTTTCCACTGCCTTTGAAATCACTGACTCTGCCAAAGTGCCCTGCCCAAGAGCCGCTGATTTTTCCACCACAATAATGAAAATCTCTGGTGTGCCCTGACCTTCAAAGATCAGTTTGCGGCCTCTTTCGACGATCTGTTCTTCGGTCATCGTCAATTCATCAATCATCAGAGAAAGGCGCTCATAAGCGGGTTTGCCGTAATCCTCTTCTGACACTTGATTCAAAAAGTGTTGAGCTCGATCTGCGGCGCGCACTCGGACGAATTCAGTAATCACTTGATTCAAATATTTCAGGCTTCTGCGAGTGATCGACACGCCAATTCCAAAATACATCGTGGCGCTGTCGTAATCATTTTGGCGCATCGAAATTTTGCCAGCAGTGATCAAGGCTTGCGAAGCCAACTCAATCAATTCGGCGGGTTTTTGATCCAATTGATCAAACAAATTATACAGGACTGGCAGATCCTTAAAGTTTTTTGTGAACACCGCCGTCACAAACATATGCCCCAATCGCTTGGAGGTGATTGGATAATTTTTGAAAATCAAATCCATGACTTTGTAGGCATTGGTGTAATGCTTTTGACTGACCAAAGTGTCAAATTCGCCAACCAGGCATTTGTAGTGAAGTGGCTGATAGGTTCGTCCTTCTTGAAACTCACGCAAAGCTTTGATCGGTTCGCCTTTTCCTTGAAAGGTGAGACCCGTGTAAAAACATGCCAGAGTCGGGACTTTCGCCATTCTTTTGGCTTCGAGGAAGTCTCCCAAAGCATTGTCCAATTTTCCACTGGCATAATTGGTTCTGCCCGAAGCCAGCTTGACGATATAAAGAGATGGATTCAACTTGCGATCGACAATGTCGAGCAGTTTTTGTCGGAAGGATTCAATGGTAAAGGGCTTGAGCAAATAACCATCAACCTGTCCTTCGGCAGCTTCGGCGATGGCAGAGGCCGAAGAATTGCGAGTGGTGATAAAAGTGATGCGGGAATTCTCCTCGTACATCTTTTCCTGCATGTCCGCGAGCTCGATTCCGAAAAATCCGTCAACTTCATACTCTGTGATGACCAACTTGGGTTTTTTTTGCATCAGAACTTGCTTGGCATCCTTGAATTTTCGAGAGATGTGAATTTGGCTTCCTTGAATTCCCATTTCTTTCAGGCACATTTGTACGGCTGAAGAAAAAGTCGGCGATGGTTCGACGATCAAACACAGATCATCTTTCATAAAGTCCTTAAGAGGAGACTTTGATTTTGTCATTATCCGACTCCTTTGAGGGTTTTGAATAATTTCTCGGCTTTTTCCTGAGCAACTCTCTGATAATCGATAAATTCAAACCACAAATTGCGATTGAATTGTTGCAAGCGGAATTCGACTCGACGGCATCCGTCTTCGGCTTCCATGACAGAAGCGATTTTGCAGACGGCAATTAGGATGCGAATTTCTCCGCCCATTTGAATTCGACCCTGCACCAAAGCCAGTTGTGACAAACCAAGGCCGTGGCTGGGAAGTTCGATGGCGAAAGATTGATTGGAATACTCGGAAGCTTCCCAGAAGCCGCCGGTCGCTTGACGGATATCCATCTCGGTCGTGAGATTTTTGATATAAGTAATTTCAATCGATGAACTCATAGGGTCTGGTTTCTCCACTTGGCTCGTCATTCGTCTTGCTTACTTATCGTCTTAACCTAAAATTAACATTAGGCTTGTCGTGAGATCTCGGCATTCTCAATTTGAGTCGAGAATTTTGATTTTAAGTGGGTGAATTTGAGACGGAGTCGATTTTTTTAGACGGACTTGATTCCGACTTCCAGGCTATCTACTGCAGTCTTGTCCCAATTGGTCGTGCCGTCGGGCTGCTTGTCCAAAATCGTAAAATTGTTCACATGTGAAACTTGTTTCACGGCCTTATTCGAAGACCACAGAGTGGTGCCTCCAACTTTAGCTCCCAATTGCAGTTCTCCCGATGTTCCGGTTTTCCAGGATTTCGCTTTGATCAAAACTCCGTGAATCGTTTCGGAAGTCAAATTGGCTGGAAGATTGGCGACGGAATAAAGATCTGTCAGATTGGCTGCCGCCGCTGTCACATAATCAGTCGTCCCATTTGGTGAAGCTTCGTCGATCAACGTGTAATTGGTGGTTCCCGCACTTCGGGTCATTTGCACGGAAGAATCTCCAGTGGGAGGTAAAGAGTAGACGTTGATCGGCCCCAAGAAGTTGTTGTTGTTGGTGCCAGAATTGTCGCAAACATAAAAGTCATCATAATAGGCGGTGACAAAATTGCTGGCCCCTTGCAAGTACACGGTATTGATGGATGCGGCCGTGCCTGTCGAATTGATATTGGTGAGATTGATCACATCTTCGCCATCAACTCGCACTTGAACGGCACCCGTCGTTGTGCCAAAGACATACTTCATTTCAATGTAATGCCAAGTCGCCGGGCCTAAAATGACTGTGGAAGTTGCCAGCACTGCATTGGTATTGTTGTTTCGGACTTCCAATTGACCGGCTGCTGTGTAGCCCAGGCGAATTCCGGTGCTGGGATTGGCTCCCCAGGTTTGAGCCGAATTCAAGGCCACTCCGCAAATCGTATTGCTTCCCGACCAACTTTGTCTCCATCCGAATCCGATAAAAATTGTCGACACCGCGGGGACAGACAGATTGAAAGCGCCTCCTGAAATCGGCAAGGATCTGCTGGTGAGAGATGGCTGTGTCGTTCGAGCCACTGCTGAGCTGGGAACGGCAATGCTTCCGGTCACGTCAATCGAAGACCAATAGACTCCATTGTTGGTTTGATGGCGCCAGAGATCAACAATGAATGATCCGGAATCCGTGCTGTCATTGTCTTCGAAGCCATCGATATATAAAAGAGCCATCAGGTCTCCAGTTATTTCATTTTAAAAAGATTCATCTAGATTGTGACCAAGAATATATTTCTCTGGACTTGAGACTAAGTGCGAACGGCGACTCTCATAAAAACTTGTGTCGTATTCAGGGTCACCGCTGAAGAAGAAGCAGCGGCTCGAGCCATGACCTGAGTGGTATTGAGGGTGTAGCTCGCATCTGAAATTGCTGATCTCAGCATGACTTGAGTAGTCCGGATATTGGGAGGTGATTTTGATTTCCAAAGTGCACCTAAGTTGTAAATTTGCGCAGAAGCCGGGCTGATTTGAGAGAGAATTCCAAGCGTCAACCCCGAAGAGCACTGAATGATAAATTGTCGGCGGCTGTTTTTCTTTTCCATATTTTAAATCGCTTTGATCCCAATTTCGATGCCATCGACCGCGGCTTGATTCCAATCGGTCGTGCCATCCGGTTGCTTTTCCATCACTGTGAAGTAAGTTTTGTATGTGGTTTGGTTGATCGTTTTGCTTTGCGACCAAGCTGTGGTGCCGTTGGCCTTGGCGCCCAATTGCAAGACTCCTGAATTCGCAGTTGGCTTCATGGATTTAGTTTTGATCAACACTCCCGGAATGCTTGATGCTGTTAAGGTTGTGGGCAAATTGGCAGCCGCATATAGATCCGTCCAATTGCTCACCGTCGCTGTCACATAATCGGTCGTGTTGGCAGTCGGTTCATCAACGAGATTGAAATTGGTTGTCCCCGTACTTGGAGTCATTTGCACAGAAGAGTCCGCAGTTGGTGGCATGGTGCAAACATAAATCGGGCCTAGAAAATTGTTATTGCTGGTACCACTGGCGTCGCAGACATACAGGTCGTCATAATAAGTGTAGAGACCATTGTTCATTCCTTGAAGATAGAGTGCATTGATGGAGGCTGCCGTTCCAGTCGTGTTGATGCCGGTGGAATTAATAAAAACTTCGTTATCGACTCGAACTTGGATTTCTCCCGTCGTTGTGCCAAAGACATATTTGATTTCGATATAATTCCAAGTCGCGGGCGGCATTGAAGCCGTCGATGAGGCAATCAAGACGCCAGTGTTATTATTGTAAACTTCCACTTGGCCTTGACTGTTGCATTGAAAACGAATTCCGTTGCTTGGACTGTTGAACCAACCGTGGCCTGGAGTATTGGCAAAACCGCAAATCGAATTAGTGCCAACCCAACTTTGTCTCCAGCCAAAGCCCACAATTAGCGTCGAGACGGTTGGCACAGTTAAAGAAATCCAGGCACCTGACACTTGAAGAGATTTGCTCGTCACTGCAGTTTGCGTCGTTCTAGCTTGGCTTGAGGTGGTGCTCAATGAAAGGGCATTGTACGAATTCCAATAGACGCCGTTGTTGGCTTGATTGGAAATCATATCGGTTAAAGTGCTAGCATCATCGTAATCTTCAAATCCATCAATATACAAAAGCGCCAAGAGGCCTCCTCAAACAGACTTGATTCCCACTTCAAGCCCATCGACAGCTGTCTTGTCCCAATCTGTCGTGCCATCGGGTTGTTTTTCCAAAATATGATAATTGTGCATTGGAGAAGTCAGTTTCACTGTTTTGTTCGCTGACCAAAAAGTACTTGAGCTGTACTTAGCTCCCAATTGCAAATTCACCGAGCTAAGATAGTCTTTCCAGGATTTGGCTCGAATCATCACACCTGGAATGGCCACAGGAGTGACTCCCGCTGGTAAGTTAGCCATGGTGTAGAGATCGGTCTGATTGGCGGCCGTGGCTGTCACATAATCTGTCGAGTTTGCGATGGCTTCATCCACCAGATTATAGTTCGTCGTTCCCGTGCTCGGGGTCATTTGCACGGACGAATCCGCCGATGGTGGCAAAGTGTAGACGCTCAAGGGGCCGATAAAATCATTGTTGGTGGTGCCACTGGCATCACAAAGATAAAAATCATCGAAATACACCCAGGGAAAATTGCTCACGCTCTGGAGATAAAAACCATTGATCGAAGCTGCGCCGCCTGCCGAATCAATATTGGTTAAATTGATCACATCGGAGCCATTGACTTTGACTTGAATGGCTCCTGTGGTGCTGCCGAACACATATTTGACTTCGATATAGTACCAAGTGTTGATCGAATATGTTCCTGCAGAAGTTCCCAAGATAGTACCCGTTGAGTTGTTTCGAACTTCCAACTGCATCGAGGAGTTGCAGACCAAGCGCAGGCCATTTGAGGGATTACTGGCTCGGCCTTGAGTCGGATCTTTTGTAAAACCGCAAATCGAATTGGCAACAACAGAGCTTTGCTGCCACCCAAATCCGGCGATGAGAGTGGTCACGGTCGGCACTGTGATGGCGATGACCGCATAGCTCATTCGCAGAGATTTGCCTGTGACTGTAGTTTGTGCCGTTCGCACGGGACTTGTGACGGGAGAGCAGGAGCCAGCGTCGGCCCAACTCCAGTAAACACCATTGGTGGGCTGATGCCGCCAAAGATCGGTGATAAAATCTCCTGCACTGGCATCGGCACTGTCTTCAAATCCATCAATCCAAAGAAGAGCCATCAGACCTCCGAACATTTAATTTTAAGTGGTCTGGTGAAAAATGGAATATCGTTCTGTTGAGCCTGGCCTTAAGACCAGGTTGTGATTGCGGCGCAGCCACAATCTGTCAAACGCAAGGTTTTCGCAGAGCTTCTGCCATTGGTTTCGAGTTTGGAAGCGCTCACGCAAACTTGATTTGCCTCGAACGACAATTCTTTCGTGTGATTCACCCAAGTTCAAAAAGGGGGAAAAATGAAAGTCATTTCGAGTTTGTTTCTAATAGGTCTGGCTTCGACAATCTTGGCTTGCGATTCGGGTTCCAATGACGACTCCACAGATTCAGCCACCGCACTTCCGACGACGACGACAACCACATCCACCACCATGCCGCCAAACAATCCACCCAATGACAACGATGATGACGATGACAACACCAATACCAAAACTCCCGTTCGTACCGGGCAGTGGGGTGGCGAAGGAATTCAAATGACGGTCTTCACGAATCACTCCAATTTCAAATTGGATTGTGCTCGCGGACGGATTCGGGAAAAACTCCTGATCAATCAGAATGGCTTTTTCGCAGCCCGAGGAACCATCACTCTGGAGCACGGCGGACCCATCATGCCGGGCGAAGAACTTCCGACATTTTCGGCACGATTCACGGGCCGCGTGACGGACAAAACACGATTGCGATTGCGAATTGAATATCGAAATGATGTTTCTGAAGTGATTCGGCAAGAGCGAGTGCTGGAATACGGGCAGCCGGGGAGCCTGACGCCGTGTTTGTAGTCAGAAAATAAAAAACCCCGAGTTGCTTCGGGGTTTTTTATTCAAAAAGCTTTGGTGCCCGGCGAGGGACTTGAACCCCCACGCCTCTCGGCACTAGATCCTAAGTCTAGCGTGTCTGCCAATTTCACCAGCCGGGCACAGACATTTTTTAAATTTGAAATACGAGGATTACTTGTTGTTCTCGGCGATCAACTTTTTGTAATCCGGAGCGCGCATCAGGACAGCCAATTCTTTCTCAGTGTCCATTTCGATGCGGATCAACCAACCATCGTTGATCGGATCATCGTTCAAAGACGCAGGGTCTTCGTTCAATGACTGATTGATTTCAATCACAGTGCCGCTCACAGGAGCGTACAAATCGCTGACAGCTTTCACGCTCTCGATCACGCCAAAGGGTTCGCCTTGAGTGACTTTCTGGCCTTCTTCTGGAAGCTCGACATAAACAACTTCACCCAAAGACTGCTGAGCAAATTCAGTGATACCAACAGTGACGATATTCTCGTCAACTTGAGCCCACTCGTGATCTTTAGTGTAGTAATAGTCTTCTGGAACGTGAAAATTCGCCATTTCGCTGAACTCCTCTTAAAATCGAATTTGACCGAACATTTATCTCGAAACAAAGGGCGTTTTGCAAACCTTTGCTTTCACTTTTCGTCCGCGGATATCGACGAAAAACTCGGTTCCCTCTGCGACATAGGGTGTCGCGACAAAACCAATCCCAATCGGGGCATCCAAAGTGGGCGAGTGGGTTCCGCTGGTCACCACTCCCATTTCTTGGCCATCCGCCGAGAACAGAGCATAGCCCTGACGGGGAATTCCCTTTTCCAGCATTTGGAAACCGATGAGGCTTCGCTTCAGACCCTGTTCTTTCACAGAGACAATTTGAGCCTTGTTCATAAAGTCTTTTTTGGCAGGCTTCACAACCCAACCAAGACCCGCTTCATATGGATTCGTCGTGTCATCGATTTCGTGGCCGTAAAGGCTGTACTTCATTTCCGTGCGAAGGGTGTCGCGAGCTCCCAAGCCAATGGCTTGAACTCCGAACTCAGCTCCTTCTGTGAGCAAGGTCTGCCACAAATGCGCAGTGGCCGGAGCTTCAATAAAGACTTCCGCGCCTTTTTCGCCCGTGTAACCAGTGGTGGCGACAATCGCATTGGCGCCCGCAAAAGTCGTTCGCAACAAAGTGAAAGGCTTCATTTGGCTGATCGGAGTGCGGAAAACTTTGTCCAAAAGAGCCAAAGCTTTGGGCCCCTGTACGGCGATCTGTCCCCACATTGCGGACTCGTCAGTCATATCGGCGCCTTTGTTGTGCTTTTGCATCCAAGCAAAGTCTTTGTCTTTGTTGGCGGCATTCACGCAAACCAAGTAATCCTGATTTTTTTCCAAGCAGTAAACGATGATATCGTCGACCAATCCGCCCTGATCATTGGGGAGCAGAGAGTACTGGGCTTCGTTGTTATTCAATTTGGCCACATCATTGGTGGTCAGCCACTCCAAAGTCGCCAAGGCATTCGGGCCCTTCACTCGGATTTCGCCCATATGGGAAACGTCAAACAATCCGACTTGAGTGCGAACGCAATTGTGCTCTTCACGAAGACCTGCGTATTGAATGGGCATCCACCAGCCAGCAAACTCGACCATTTTGGCTCCCAATTTCACGTGTTCGTCAGCCAAAGGTGTTTTCTTCAGATTTTCAGCCATATTTTCTCCCGGGAAAGGGCTTAAAATCCAACGTGGGCTTGGGAATGTCAATTTCGATCGCACAATGGGAGAGCGAGCAAACAGAACTTCTTGAATGAAGGCTCGCGTTGAAGCTAAGTTTTGAATCATGCAAAGTCTTGAATCCGCCTCTTTCAACACCCGCAAAGTTCTCTTCATTTTTCTGGGAATTTTGGTTCTCAGAGCCATCGTCGCTTTGACCATTGGATTCGTCGACGATGACGCTTATCACTGGACTTGGACTCAGCAATTGGATTGGTCTTACTTTGACCATCCGGGAATGATTGCCTGGCTGGAAGCTTTGACCACAGGGATTTTCGGCGACACTCGATTGGGAGTTCGCCTGCCCTCCTTTCTCTGTTTTTCATTTGTCGTTTACTTCACTTGGAAATTCGCGCGAGAACTTTTTGATTCTTGGGCCGCCACTTTCACAGCGGCATTGATACTGTTCACTCCACTGTGGGGAGTGGGGGGCTATGTCTCTTCTCCAGAGCCGCCGTTCATTGTGTTGTGGGTTTTGGCCGCATGGGTTTTCTGGCAAGGCGTGCGCGAAGACGACAAACGCTGGAGTGTGAAGAAAACTTGGCTGTGGCTCGGAGTCCTGATGGGAGTGGGATTCAACACCAAATTCCCGATGGTGCTCATCGCTCCCGGTTTCGGATTGTATTTGCTGATGACGCCGCAGAGACGAAAAGATCTTCTGACTCCGTGGCCTTGGGTGGGCGTTGTCATCGCCACCGTTTTGCTCGCACCCGTGATTTATTGGAATTTGAAATACGACTGGCCCAGTTTTAAATTTCAATTCCACGATCGTCACCAGGGCGAGAGCTTCAGTTTCAATCGCTGGCTCGGCTACATTGGTGCGCAGGTGGGACTTTTGACTCCGGGACTTTATGTTTTCACTTTGGCCGCCGTGGCTGCCGCATTTCAGCGCTTCCGCGATCCGCGTTGGAGACTTTTGCTTTGCTTGAGTCTGCCAAGTTTTTTTGTGTTTTATCTGCAGCCATTCTGGGCGGATTACAAACCACACTGGATGGGACCCGCTTATTTCTTGCTCGCTATCGGCGTCGGCGCTCTCTGGTCGCAAGGTTGGAGTGTGGGCTCTCGCACTTGGATTCGTCCGCGCAGCCGCGTGATGCTTTGGAGCATTGCGAGCTTTTTGATCGTCTTGAATGTTTTGTTTTACTCGATGCTCGCTTATCCGTGGCTTCCTAAAGCCGTGCGCGCCTTTGCGCCTGAGACCAAGTGGGAATTGAAAAACGACGTCTCCAATGAATTTTTTGGCTGGCCCGAAGTGGGCGCTGAAGTTTTGAAATTGCAGCAAAAAATCGAAGAGCGCACCGGAAAAAAACCTTTCCTCGCCGGTCTTCGCTACGAAACCGTCGCACAACTGTGGAAAGCGACCGGTCAGCGAACTTATATGTTGAGCAAAACCGTGAGCCACTACACTGTGGTCACAACTCCAGAAGAGTACGAAGCTCTGCAAGGACAAAATGCGATCGTGGTGACCACGGACAAATACCCGACCAATCCTTTGGAGTTTGCACGATTCGGAAATTGCGAAGCTCAAGAATTTCCCTATTACCGCTTTGACGAACTGGCCCGCATTTTCACCATTTACCACTGCCACAAATTCCAAGGCGTGATGAGATAGGTCAGCCGGACCTTATTTGGGGCGGATTTCGTTGGATTTCACTTCAAAGTCGGCCGGTGGGTCGATGAGAAGGCCGCGCGGGACTTCGGGAACAGGTCCCGATTTGTGCATCCAAGTCAGGAATTGGCGTTTCGAGTCCCGGCACAAGAGCTGTCGGGTTTTCCCTTTTTCTTCCAGCTGATCGCCGACAGTGCGCCATTTGCCCAGAGCGGGAGCGGGCTTTTTGGAAGCCAGCAAATAAGAAAAAGTCAGAGTCTGATTTTTCATAGGCAAAAAGTTTTCAATTTTTTGAAACCACTCCGGCATTTCAAAAGAAATGCGGTCGTGACACCAATCCGTTTTTGAATCCTCAAGCAAGGGACAGCCCTCTTGATGCGGGCAGGGGGCCCACAGCGAAAATCCTTTGGCTAATAGCTCTTGGCGTCTGTGCAAAAGCAACCGGCCATCATCGCGAGTCGAGGGCTCAATGATCACCAAAGACTCGCAATCAAAAACCCAATTTGGCAAACGCTCAAGTTCAGTCAACGAATAGGAAAACAAAGCTGTTCGGTTTTTTTGTGTGCGAATTTCTTTTTCTGAAATCCAATGAGCTTTCACGGAAGGTGCAAAACGCGAAAGAATCTGCTGATGAATTTTCTGAGCTTCTGACGAGCGCTCGACAAAAAACAACTCTCCGCGAATATCCTGCAACCACGCTAGAGAGCCTGCGCCGAGACCTGAGCCGAAATCGAGAAACTCGGCATTTTTCATAGGAAAATTACGAGCCTGAGCTTCCAAGAAAACAGATTGCGATCGTACGAAATTCAACGGCAAGTAATAGGCGACTTGAGCGATCTGGCACCAAGTCTCTTTCCACGGAGTTTGTCCGTCGGGATTGGCGAGATAGAAATCACTCATTTTCTGCACGGATTCAGCAATTCGTTTGGAATCTTCCAAAGTCAGATTCCAAGCACTCAAAACTTGGCGAAGAGCGGATTCAAAATTTTCAGGCAATCGGTGAGTGCGAGCTTTCATCAAAGCCCCAGCCCGCGTAGGACCTCGTTGACTTTGACATCTTCCATGCAAGGGAAATAAGAGCAGCGCTCGCCCCAGCATTTCTGGGTCGCCGGGCACTGCACATTCGGAGTCAGCTCCGAGGCTTGCGCTCCACGTGGTCCCCAGCGAGTGGCTTTGTGCACTTTCACTGGCGAATAAATTCCCACCACTTTGGGCCCGTCCATTGCTGCGGCCAAATGCAGAACACCTGTGCTGGGTGCGACCACTCCGCGAGCGCTTTTCAAAAGACTGAGCAAGTCTTCCATCGACAATTGGTTTTGCAGCCAGCGGATGCGATCGTGCTTTTCCCACTGCGGTCGAATTTCCGTCAGATAGGGATCATCTGCAGGAGTCCCAGTGATCACCACCGTTCCGGCATTGATCAGCTTTTCAATCAAAATGTTGTAATGGGACTGCGGCCAATTGAGTGCTGAACCCGCCATACCTGGATGAACCACGAAGAATTCCCCAGGACGCAGAGCATGTTTCTCAAACAAATGCCGGCGCACCACAGGTTCCAATTTCAAGAAAGGAGTCGCTCCAGCCGGCTGATCAAAGGCAAACTCAACAAGTTCGCGATTGTAATCAGCTTCATGCTGAGTCGCTTTCGAGCGCGACTGTCGCAAGCTGCGATTGAAAAACAAAAAGGAATGCCACTGCGATTTGCGACCCACACGCAATGGCACACCCGCTCGCCAACAAGCGTAGCTGACCCACCAAGGTGCATAGAAGACCACAACAACATCGGGCTTTTCGGCTTTTAAGTGAGCAATCAGTTCAGCTGTGGCTTTTTTCGAATCACGAATATCGAGCTCAAAAAAATCACGCGCCGGAGTGGCAATGCGAGCAATCGAGCCGAGGCCTTTAGCAAAGACCCATTTGACCTCGATTTGCTTTTCCTTCAGCCAGGGGAGTTGGTCCACAGGCAGTGTGGCCAACAAATCTCCAATTTTATCAAGCCGAAGGAAAAGTGCTTTCATCAATTACTGATAATCCTCGAGCGGTGGGCAAGAGCACATCACATTGCGATCGCCGTAAGCATTGTCCACGCGGCCAACAGCCGGCCACAGTTTGTTCGCTCTCACCCATGGCAGTGGATAAGCTGCCAACTCGCGAGAGTAGGGCTTGGTCCACTCGCTGGCAGTCACGACCTGCGCTGTGTGAGGAGCATTTTTCAGAGGATTATTTTCCGCATCGATTTTTTTATCAGCGACCGCTTGAATCTCTTTGCGAATTTCAATCATGGTTTCAATGAAACGATCCAATTCGGGTTTGGATTCCGACTCGGTTGGCTCGATCATCAAAGTTCCAGCCACTGGGAAGCTCATGGTCGGAGCGTGGAAACCGAAATCCATCAAGCGCTTGGCCACATCCGTGACATCAATTTCCGAAACTTTTTTCAGCGGACGCAAGTCAATGATGCACTCGTGAGCGACCAAACCCTCTTTGCCTTTGTAGAGCACAGGGTAGTGAGGATTCAGTTTCTTAGCGATGTAGTTCGCACTCAAGATTGCAACCAAAGTCGCTTTTCGCAAACCTTCGGCTCCCATCATAGTGATGTAAGTCCAAGAGATTGGCAAAATGCTCGCCGATCCCCAAGGAGCCGAAGAGACAGCTGTTGTGCCAGTTGCAGGTCCCGCTTCGGGAGTCGTCTCATGAGTTGGCAAGAAAGGCTTCAAGTGAGCGGCCACACCGATCGGGCCCACACCAGGGCCGCCACCACCGTGAGGGATGGAGAAAGTCTTGTGCAAATTCATGTGGGAAACATCCGGACCGAATTCGCCAGGGCGGCAGATGCCGACCAGAGCGTTCAAGTTAGCGCCATCCATATAAACCTGGCCGCCATTGTCGTGGATGATTTGGCAGATTTCGACGATGCCTTCTTCGAACACACCGTGTGTGGAAGGATAAGTGATCATCAAAGCGGCCAGATCATTTTTGTGCTGTTCCGCTTTGCTTTTGAGATCAACAATGTCGACGTTTCCTTGCTCATCGCAATTCACGACAACAACTTTCATTCCCACCATCGCAGCTGAAGCTGGATTGGTTCCATGCGCGCTGGAAGGGATCAAGCAAACATTGCGATGTCCTTGTCCTTTGCTCTGCAAATACTTGCGAATCACCAAAAGACCGGCAAATTCACCTTGAGAGCCCGCATTCGGCTGCAAAGACACTCCGGCAAATCCCGTGATCTCACAGAGCTCGCGCTCCAGGTCCTTGATCATTTCGATCAGACCCACCGCTTGTGACAGCGGAGCAAAAGGATGAAGCTTGTTGATTTCCGGCCAAGAGACAGGAACCAGCTCCGTCGTGGCATTGAGCTTCATGGTGCAAGAGCCGAGCGGAATCATCGAGTGAGTCAATGTCACATCTTTGTTTTGCAAAGAGTGAATGTAACGTAAGAGTTCTGTCTCGGAATGGTGAGTGTTGAAAATCGGATGCTGCAAATATTTCGACTGGCGGTTGGCGAAAGCAGGAAGCTCCGGCTTTTGAGATTTCGCCAGATCACTGACTGAGAAGCTGAGAGCTTGTCCCAAGTTCAAAGCTTTCAAAACATCTTCCACATCTTTGAAGTTCACAGTTTCATTCAGTGAAATCGTCAAAGTCGAATCATTCAAGCGACGGAAATTGATTCCGAGCTTGTCGGCAGCTGCCAGGATCTCACTCACTTTCGGCGAAGAGATTTTTACAGTGTCAAAGAAAGGCTCAGCCGCCACTTGCAAGCCCAGCTTGCGAGCGCCTTCTGCCACAGTCTTTGTCAGCAAGTGAATGCGAGTGGCAATTTTCTTCAAGCCTTCTGGTCCATGGTAAACCGCGTACATCGAAGCCATATTCGCGAGCAGCACTTGCGCTGTGCAAATGTTCGAAGTCGCCTTTTCGCGGCGGATGTGCTGTTCGCGAGTTTGCAGAGCCAAGCGCAGAGCGCGTCGGCCTTGAGCATCGATCGACACTCCCACCAAACGACCTGGCATCAAGCGCTTGTGAGCGTCTTTGCAGGACAGGAAAGCCGCGTGAGGACCACCAAAGCCAAGTGGCACTCCAAAGCGCTGAGAGTTTCCAACCACAATGTCCGCGCCCCATTCTCCCGGAGGAGTCAGCAAGGTCAAAGACATCAAGTCAACATCGGCAATCATCAAGGCACCTGTGTCGTGGGCTTTCTTGGTGAGAGCAGCGTAGTCCTCAATGCGACCATCGGATGTTGGGTAGCTGACAATCACTCCGAAAACCGGTTTGGAGAAATCAAACTTCAGTGGATCTTGAACGATCATTTCCAGACCCAAAGGCTCGGAGCGAGTTTTCAAAATTTCCAAAACGTGAGGATGCAAATCAGAAGAAGCAACAAAGGCATTCGACTTGTTCTTGCACAAGCTGTGAGCCATTGCCATGGCTTCGGCAGCCGCCGTGCCCTCGTCGAGCAAAGAGGCATTGGCAATTTCCATCGCCGTCAAATCGCTGACCATGGTTTGGAAATTCAACAGAGCTTCCAAGCGGCCTTGAGCTATTTCAGGTTGGTAAGGAGTGTAAGCCGTGTACCAGACTGGATTTTCCAAAATGTTTCTTTGGATCACCGTTGGAGTGATATTGTCGTGGTAGCCCATGCCAATGTAAGAGCGGTAAATTTTATTTTTGGAAACCATCGCTTTCAGGCGATTGAGCATTTCAAATTCAGAAATGCCCTGGCCAATATCTGGTTTGGCTTGGGACATGATCTTCTTTGGAATCACTTGCGAAGCCATTTCCTCCAAAGTCGAAAATCCCAGTTCTTGCAGCATGCTTTGAATTTCGCTTTCGCTGGGTCCGATATGTCTGTCTTGAAACTCCAAGTGGGTTGAGAAAAAGTCCTGATTCATGTGACTCCTATCCATCCAGAAAAGCCCAATTGAGACTGGGCCCGATCAAATTTTTGAATGGGGAAAACCTAACATAGAGGCCCCCCTCGAGGTAGGAAAGACCGTGCCTTTTGCCTGCTGACGCGGATGGGCAACGAGAGTGTGCAGAGTGACACAAAAGAAAAACCCCTCGGGTTGCGAGGGGTTTTGGTGGTTTTGAAGAATTTCGAAAAGCTTAAGCGTTGGCAGACTTGGCCGAAGTGGCTTTTTTGCTGGTGCGCTTGGCTGGACCGGCAGCCTTTTTAGTCGTGCGCTTGGCAGCGGATTTCACCGTTTTTTTGGACGTGGGTTTGGCAGAGCCATTTCCCCAAGCTGCTTGCAGTTTGGATTTTTGCTGGAGAGCCAGCTTCTTGTATTGGCCGAGATTTTTTTCAACTTCTTTGGCCTGAGACTTCACAGTGTTCATTCTTTTCAGGACTTCTTTGTCGAGGTCCTTCTGTGCGGCATGCAGCTTTTTTACCAAAGTGTGATAGCGCTTTTCGGCGCGCTTCAATTGAGCCTGAGCTTGAGGCTTCACTTCGTCTGAGAATTTTTTGATTTCAGAGCTGATGCGATTGAATTCTTCAGTGAGAGCCGCTGTGCCTTTGGGGCCGCGCATTTCCTGAACCAGTTTTTTAAGATCGAGATTGAGGTGCAATTTCATGGTTTTCTCCTTGCGAGATTTCTATAGAGACGCTCTTTTTATAGCGCATTTTGGGGCCGATAAAAAGCCCCGTTCTGCAATGCCGCGCTCGTTCGAATTCCCAACAGAGCAGGGACTCTACAAAGTGAAAGCCATTTGCTTCAAGAGAGCGCCTGGAACCTTCTTGCCGCCGATTTCCCTCTGGAAATAAGTCGAGACCGCCGGATCAATGTGCTGCTCTCGAGTCAAATTTTCCAATTCATTTCCTAGGATTGTGTAAAGACTGTCATCAAAGCGCATGTCTTTGATGGGGCCAACGATTTCGCCCTTCTCCACCCAAAAACAAGCATAGCGAGTCATGCCCGTCAGACGAGCTGAGGACACATCACTCCAGTTCAAGTAATGCAAATTGCTCAAATACAAACCTGTGTCCAAAGCTTTCAAAACATCGGCTTCGGCGAGACTGCCGCCTTCGATTTCCGGCGAGCGCAGCGACTCAAATCCCCAGCCGCCAGAGCCCGCGCCATTGGATTTCACTCCGTATTCTTTTTCAGCTCGGGAGCTGACGAGCATGTTCTTCATTTCGCCTTTTTCGATGATCGGCAAAACTTCCGGCGCCATTTCCCCCAAAGAGTTGAACTGAGGACTCAGGCCCAAAGCAAAATTCTCTTTCAAGTTAAACAAAGGCGACAGTTTCTTTTCCTTGTCGTGAAGTTTGGCGAAAGCACAGTTCCCTTTTTTCAAAGCACTGAAGCTCACCGCATTCCAAGAGAGCATTCCGCAAATTTCCGCCACAGCTCCCGGTGCCAAATAAGTTCGGTAAGCTCCAGGCTTCAATGTCTGGGACTTGCGCTTGGTGAGCTGCAATTGGTGCTGCGAGTTTTGCAATTGATTGAGAAATTGCTGCTGATCCCAAACGGAATCTGCATAGACACCTTTCACGGCTTTGTTCTCGCCATCAATGTTGGTGGTAAACAAAGAGTAATCGATAAAGAAACTTTCCGTCGAGAACCAGTGCTTCTGGCCTTTCGAGTTGCGAGAAGCGCGCACCACGGGACCGCTGGCATAAAAGCCCACAAAGTCACTGCCGCGAGAAGCGGAGATGATATTTTCAATGGCCGCCGGAGCCGACAGCAATTCCCCTTTGTGCAGTTTGTGGGATTGGCCGCGATTTTCCATGGCGACCAAATAAGGATCGGCGGGCAAAACTTTGACTTCGTCGCGAGCTCTTTGCAAAAGCGCCCGGCCCAGTTGCCGGTCCTGCTCTGCATTTCCCGACAAAGTGTATTCGAAAACCGATTTTCTCTGGTTGGATTGAAACTCGACGGACACTGATTTCTGATCGACATGAGTGTTCTGGCGGATTTGCGCTTGATTGAAGCGCAGGAAAGTCGACTCTTCGCCGCTCAAATTCAAATTCAGCTCTTCGCCGGCTTTGAGATCCGCAAACAATGTGTCAGCGAGATCATTGAATGAGTTCTCCAAAAGGGTTGTGAAATCCGAACTCATTTTCCACCTCCGAAGACTTCAATTTTCTCGAAAAGACAAGGCGGAGCCGCGTGACCGACGCGAATGACTTGCGAAGGTTCACCTTTTCCGCACCAAGGAGTGCCGTAAATTTCAACTTCGTGAGGCGCACCCACGGCTTTCAAGCTGTTCCAGAAGGGCACGGTGACCCCACGGTAATTGGGATTTTTCACCACGGTGGTCAAACGGCCATCTTCGATCAAGCGGCCGTACTCGCAACCAAATTGGAATTTGTTGCGGTAATCATCAATCGACCAAGAGACATTGGACTCCATGAAAATTCCACGCTCGGTTTGCGAAATCATTTTTTCCAAAGACGAATCACCTGGCTCCATATTGATATTGGCCATGCGATCAATCGGTGCTCGATTCCAGGAAGCCGAACGGAAATTGGCGACTCCTGGAATATTCAATCGAGCTTGCGACTCGAGACTGCCAAGACCGCGCTTGAGCATTCCGGATTGGATCAGATATTCGCGCTGAGCGGGATTGCCGCAATCATCGAAAGCGTAAGAAGCAAACTGACCCGGAACGGAAGGATCAAAAGTGATATTCATCAAAGGCGAGCCGTACTGCAATTGTCCGAAATCCTCGGGCTTTACAAAACTCCAACCAGCATAATTTCTTTCATCACCCAAAATGCGATCCAATTCCAAGGGGTGACCGATGGATTCATGAATTTGCAAAAGCATTTGGTCCGGAGCCAGAAGCAAATCCATGGTTTCCGTTGGGCAGTTCGGAGCGGACAAAAGCTCCAGGGCCTCTTTGGCCACTTTTTCACAGAGGGCTAGGACTTCCTGTGGATCCAAAGCCTCGAGACCGATTTGCAGACAGCGAGCGACTCCACCATTGGCCGTGCGAGTTTGGCTTTCCGTGCCCTCTTGAGCGGTGGCGGAAAAGTTCGTCGCCAAAAGCAGAAACTCTTGCAAAGTGTCTGTCCCCGACGTGGTCACATAGTGAATTTTTGATTCGACAATTCGAGCTGCAGCGAGACCTGTGACGATTTTCTCATGAGATTTGAGCTTCAGGCTCGCTTGCACCAAGAGGTCCATAAAGCTTTTCAAGGAACTGGAATCCAAACCTTGAAAGTGCGGTGTGCGATAGTGGCCCACAGATTTGGGGCGCGCCGATTGATCGAAAGAAAAAACTTTGTGAGGTGATCCGCTGGCCGCCAGTGTGCGTGCACGATCGAAAGCTTTTTGCAGACCGGAAGTGGAGAGATCGCTGGTGCCGGCATAGCCAAAGTGGCCATCGATGAGAACTTCCACCATAGCGCCGCGATCAAAAGAAATGCTGTTGTCTTCCGGATGGCCGTTGCGAGCAGATCTGGAATGCGTGATTTCCTCGACATAGCGAATTCCCACCCAGTCGGCTTGTGGGGCCAGCGCTTTGAGTGAAGAGAGGGGATCGAACAAAGTCGATTGGAACAGCGGAATGGCAAGTGTCGGTTCAGTCACGAAAAGCTCCTTGTTTCAAGCAAGGCAGTGCATACCATGCACCGAGGGAACTCTCAAAGCCGAGTGGGGGGAGAAAACCCATATTTCTGCAATCTGGCACAGTGTTCTGAGGTCCTGGGGATTTCCCCTCAAGGGGAAGGAAGATTGACTCAAGTGGCATCCTCCGATAATCGCCATGCTCTATGGAGCGCAGTTCTTATCTCAAACAAATCTGGGAAGCTTATCCGCCAATGCCGGCTTCGGCCGATCTCGCAGGGCGATTGCTGGAAATTTCGCAGGGTCGATTGCAGCTCCTGCAAAAAGGCCAATGGAAAATCTCCTCGCAGTGCCAGTTTCCCGTCTCGGTTTTGCGCCCCAATGATTGGCTGGCCTTGCGCTTGGAAAATGGCGAGATCCAGGAAATCGTGCTGCTGGCTCCCGCTCTCGAGGAGCCTTTGCAGCTTTCTTCGAATTCCGCTCTGCAAAGCCAATGGTTTGATTTTCTCTCTCGGGTTCGCCAGTTTTTCGCTGGAAAAACTTTTCTGGAAGCTCAAAGCCCAAGCTTGGTGAAATGCCCGGGCACCGAGCCATTTTTGGATTTGTTTTCCGTTGATTTGAAAGTGGGCCGCCACGAACGGAAACTTTATCTGCCCACCAGTCCCGAACTGCATCTGAAAAAAATGCTCTCCGCTGGCTATGAGAAAATTTTTGAAATTCGCCCGTGCTTTCGCAATGGCGAAATCTCATCGCGGCATCAGCCGGAATTTTGGATGCTCGAGTGGTACCGAGCCTTCGCTGACCTCGATCAGATTCTGCAGGACACTTTGCATTTGATTGAATTTCTGGGTGGTTCCGTGGAAGGTTTTCAGCGCAAATCCATGGCTGATTTGTTCCGGGAAAAGCTCGATTTCGAACTGACTCCAAAAACGTCTTTGCAGGAACTGCGGGATTTGGCTGGTCGTTTGGGATTGAAATCGGCAGAAACGTTTGAAATTTGGGATGATGTTTTTTACTTTATTTTCGTCGAGAAAATTGAGCCTTTTCTCGAGTGCGATCAGCCTTTGATTGTCGAAAAATATCCGCCCTCACAGGCGGCTCTCGCGCGCCTGACGAAGGACGGTTGGGGCGAGCGCTTCGAGCTGTATTGGAAAGGTTTTGAAATCGCCAATGCTTTTCATGAGCTCAATGACCCAGTTGTGCAAGCCGAGCGCTTTCAAGCGGATCTCGAGCAAAAGAAATCGCTCGGAAAAGAAGTGCCGGCATTGGATGAAGATTTCCTGCGAGCTCTGCGCTCGGGAATGCCGCCCTCTGGTGGAATTGCTTTGGGGCTGGAAAGACTGTTTATGGCTCTCCACGGAGTTCGTGAGATTCAAGAGCTGAAGGTTTTCCCCTACAAACTCTGACGTCGGAAAAATTACTTTTTGCTTTTATTGATATCGTCTTTGAGTTCTTTGCCGACTTTAAAGAAAGGCAATTTCTTTTCATCAACGTTGATGACTTCGCCAGTGCGAGGATTGCGGCCTTTGTAAGAGTCGTACTTGCGATTGACGAATGAACCGAAGCCTCGGATTTCAATGCGATCATCTTTCATCAGGGCTTCCACCATCGAATCAAAAATGGTGTTCACGACAGTTTCGGCTTTCACTCGAGTGATACCAGCTTTATCAGCAATCAAATTGATCAGATCGGCTTTTGTCATAGAAATGTCCTGAGGCTAAGTATGTGATAACATTCTTAATTATACAGATGGCTTGGCGGCTGACTAGGAATTCAATGACCTTGTTGCAATGCGCATTAGGGAGCGGTTGCGGCAGGCTCTTCGGACTTTGGTCGAACTTTGGCTTTATTCCGCAATACTTTCGTGTTGAGCAGGATTTTTTTGTAAGCCTCTTCAATGGACTGCACCATTTTGCGGGTATCAAAGAGATTTGTGACTTTTTCGCAAGCCCTCTCTCCAATATCGACGATGGGGAGGCCGCCCGAGAATATTTCAATGAGCAAATGGGCCAAAGACTCGGTATCGGCTGGTCGCAATAAAAACCCGTCTCGACCGTCTTCGACAATATTGGAGATGGGGCTCACTTCCGATCCAATGATCACTTTCTTTTGGGCCATGGCCTCGATCATCGCGGGCTCAAAACCAGTGGAGCGAGAGCTCATATTCACAAAGACATCGGCAATGGAAATGCAGTCAGAAATTTCTTCGGGCTTCAGGGCTCCGAGCATCAGCACTTTGCTCCCCAAAGCCAGACTGAGCATTTGGAATTCAATTTCTTTCCAGCCGGGGCCATTGCCAAGAATAAGCATAAAGGAATTTGGTTTCTTCACCACGACTCTCTCAAAAGCCGTCAGCAAATTGTTCATTTCCTTTGGTTCCATCATGTCCGTGATGGTCACCACCACATGGGCATCATCAGGCAGTTTCAATTTTTTCCGCAGCTCCAACGATTCTGGACGAGGAGACAAATCACCTAGCTCAATACCATAGGGAGCTGTGTAGATATGAAAATCAGGATAGAGATAATATCTCTCCAGAAAAATTCTCTGTTGCGGATTGGTGACGAAAACCCCGTCGGCTCTTTTTAAAAGCTCACGGTCGCCGCCAAAATAAGTGCTTAAAAATTTATAGACCACGGCTGCTCCCGTGGAAAGGAGACTGCTCAGAGACTCTTGCACCATTCCCAAAATTGAAAATATTTGAGACATCTGAGTGGCATCGACGTCGTAGGCAACAGCCACATTCAATTCTTGTTTGTGCTTGGAAATCTCAATGCCAGAGCGATCAATGCTATGAACCAAGTGAAAAGGTTTTTCCCGGTGCAGCTGAAGAAATTTTTGGTATACAGCAGTTTCAAAGCGAATCTCCGAGTAGTTCGGATAACCTTCATGCAAATAAAAAACCTGAACACCGTCTCGCTGAACTTCTTGTTTTCCCAGTGGAGATTTGGCGGCAATCACTGTGACTTGATGTCCACGTTGAGCCAAACCTTTTGCAATCGGCCACAGAAAACCGTGGTCCGTCGCCCGGCCTAAAATGGGAAATTTGTAGGCAATCAGGCAAATGCGAAGCTGCGGAGGAAACTGGATTGAGCTCACTTCCCCATTATGAGAGAGAGCTTGTTTTGAAGTCAATGGACGCTGTTTTTTGATGCCGGACTTTGGAATACAAGCGATTCAACTCATTCAAGGCGGAATCGGCCAAATCCGTTCGAAGGCTTTCAAAGCGCGGGGTGGTCACTTCCAAGTTGGGATTGTCCAGCAAGAGCTGATTGAGCTGAGACAAAGTGTGAATCAAAAAGCCATTGCGTTTTGGAATGCAAAATCCTGGCAAAGCTTCTGTCTGTCGAGGATGTGCCAAAACAATGGTCTCGGTTTGGCTGTGCAATCGGTGAAAATTGAGAAGCTCCACGACCGACAAATCTTCAAAGGCCGTCAACAATCCACGACTGTTGCGCAGGATCTCGCTGAATTGATATTCCGGCAAATGGCTTCCGACATAGTACACTCCTTCGGGAGAGCGGGGTGGTCGGGGGCCGCAAACAATCAAATTCACTTTGTTCAAAATCATTTCCCAATCCAGATCCGGCAACTTTTCTGTTGGCACGACCAGATAGGGTTGAGCGGAATGAATCAAACTGGACAAGTCCTGGTCCAAATCACTGGCTTCGGTTTCTTGCGCCGACTGAAAAAACGGCGGTAAAACCTCTGTCTCACAATATTTGTTGAGCCAGGATTTCCGTTTCAAATACATGAGATTTTCCCGAGTCGCCGTGGTGACAATGTCGCAGCTTTTAAGCAAGGGCACTGTGGTCAGAGCCGGAACTTGCAAAAGGCTGTCATAAAAACTGGCAGCCACCACTCGTCCAGGCAAGGCCCTCACTAAATTCGAAAGAACCCAATGGGCAGGGCTTGGCTTTTCAGTATCCATATCGCTGAAAACAAAATGCCATACTTCGGGAGCTTGTCCTAAAAGACGTGGGAAAAATTTAAGCGCTTCGACAGCCGACCATTTTTTGAAATAAGTCAGAACCTGAAATCCCAAGTCATCAGGAACGGCCTCGTCAGCTGAAGTGATCAAAATAATTTCATGATGATGATTTTTCAGAGCTTGGGCCAGCCCGAGAACTTGTGGAGACAGCGTTCTGGAGAGCAGAGCTATTTTGGCCACGGGACCCCCAAAGCATTGAAAATACGATCGAGCATTTTGCGATTGGCTTCGGGGATATTGCGAGTCAACAGTTCCTGGGGTTCGATCCACTCGAGCATCAAATGATGCTTTGGTTTGGGTTCGCCTTTCCAGTAACGAATTTCATAAAACAAAATCAAAATATTCACGTCCCCATAAGAGTGGGTGCATGAAAATTTCAATTCCCCGATTTCCGCTTCGATCCCCAGTTCTTCGGAAAGTTCGCGGACCAAGGCCTTCTCTGGTGATTCCCCAGATTCGATTTTTCCGCCAGGAAATTCCCACTGACCTGCCAAAGAATTGTTTTCAGGACGTTGCCCCACGAGAATTTGATTGCCGCGTCTTAAGAAACCGGCCACCACAGGGATCCAATGCGTCCGGCGAATTTTCGATTTCATGACATCCTCGCAGCAGTTTCTCTGAAAAAACGAGGACCTTCGAAAACCAGTCCTGAATAGGTTTGGACCAAATCAGCACCCAGTTCCAAGCGTTCTTTGACGTCGTCGGCCGACATCACTCCACCGACGGAAATCAAAAGAAATTCCGAACGTCTTGCGCCAAGAATTTCAATGGCGCGGACGAGATGTTTTTTCGATAGAGTTGCCAAATCTTTGCCGGACAATCCGCCTTCCTTAGGGAAGGAATTTCCAGCAGGACGAGACAGAGTCGTGTTGGTCAAAATAAATCCGGCAGCTCCGGCGTCAGCGCAAGCAAGCAAAACTTCACGGAAGTCTTCTTCACTCATGTCGGGACTGAGTTTGACCAAAAGAGGTTTGCCTCCGGCCAATGGAGTCAGCTTTTTCAAAAGAGTTTGAAGAAATTCAGGAGACTGCAAATTGCGCAGGCCCTGAGTGTTAGGAGAGCTGACATTGATGACAAAAGCATCGGCCAGTTCTTTGAATCGATCCACGAGATAAATATAATCGACTTCGGCTTCGTCATTGGCGCGAGTTCTGTTTTTACCAATATTGACGAAGACGGGGATTTTCATTTCGCGTTTGTCGCGAAGAAGATTGAAATAGATTTCATCGGCGCCATGATTGGGAAAACCCATTTTGTTCCACAGGTTTTTATGATTCCAATCGCGGTCGAGAACTTTTCCTTTGTTGGCCGATTGCGAGTAGGGGGTCACGGTTCCGACTTCGACGAAGCCCACTCCCAATTTTTGCCATTTCGGAAGAAATTCAGCGTTCTTATCCACTCCGCCAGCAATACCCAGTCGGTTGGGGAAGAAGAGATTCTTCCATTTCAAAGCTTTCCATTGCGGAACTTCATCCGGCATGCGGGAGGCATAGAATGACAATCCCAAGGGGGCCAAGCGATGTGCCAGGCCCGCCGGGAGGAACTTCCACAGTGGTAACTTCATAGATTAGCGAGGGTACAAGCCTCTCAAGAGCATTGCTTTTTCCAAACGTTGAACAGCCACAGCCATCGCAGCTGCACGCATATCAACATTCTTTTCTTTCGACATTTTGAAGCCCGTTTCAAAAGCTTTGACGATAATGCCTTGTAAGCGTCGGTTGATTTCTTCTTCGTCCCAGAAGAAGGACATGATGTCTTGAACCCATTCAAAGTAAGAAACAACAACGCCACCGCCGTTCGCGATCACATCTGGAACAACGAAAACGCCTTTCTTGTGCAGAATACGAGTGGCATCGTTGGTCACAGGACCGTTGGCTCCTTCGATGATCATTTTCGCTTTGATTTTCTCAGCATTGTGAGTGTCGATGACACCTTCCAAAGCGCAAGGGAAGAGAGCGTCGCAAGGCAACAGCAAAAGCTCTTCGTTGGAGATGTGCTGGGCTCTTGGGTAACCTTTCAACACTCGGTTGGTTTGGATGTATTCGAGAACATCTGGAATATTCAAACCGTCGCCATTGAAAATACCGCCGCTGACATCGCTGACCGCCAGAATTTTCGCGCCACGCTCGTAAGCGTATTGAGCCGCATGTGAGCCGACGTTTCCGAAACCTTGCACAACGATGGTTGAGCCTTTGAGAGTTTTACCAACTTTTTCGAAAGCTTTTTCTGCAACGTAAACAGCACCCAAGCCTGTTGCGCCCGCGCGTCCCAAAGAACCGCCGATTTCAATTGGCTTTCCAGTCACAACACCTGGCTGTGAGTAGCCGCGCTCTTGCGAGTAAGTGTCCATCATCCAAGCCATGGTCTGAGAATCTGTTCCCACGTCTGGAGCGGGAATGTCAGTGGTTGGTCCAATGAAAGGGCCGATTTCAGAAGTGTAACGGCGAGTGAGATTTTGTTTTTCTGTGCGAGACAACTTGGTTGGATCAACAGTGATACCACCCTTGCCGCCCCCATAAGGCAAACCCATGACTGAGTTCTTGATCGTCATCAAGCAAGCCAGACCGACCACTTCACCCATGTCGACATTTTGGTGATAGCGGATACCACCCTTGTAAGGGCCCAATGTTGAATTGTACTGAACGCGGTAGCCAGTGAAAACTTTGACAGTGTAATCGTCCATTCGAACGGGAACGCTGACGGCGATACAACGCTTGGGTCGCTTCAATCTTTCCAAAACGTTTTTGTCACAATTGATCAGGGCCGCAGCTTCATCAATCGATTGCAAAGCATTTTGAAAAAGTGGGTGGCTCAAATGAGCTTCAACAGGCTGAGAATGAGATTCGGACATTTCTATCTCCGTCGTAAATGAGTTGACTCGGTATCTAGAGTTAATATTCAGATCCCAGATGTTAAGGGCTTCTGGCTCTCGAGTCGAGCAGAGGCGCACCTCGCCAGAAAATGACGCAAATTGGTGAAATTGAGGCTCTGGGCTGGTAATTTGAGGGCTATGAAGACTCTGAAATGCTTTCTTTTGCTATTTATCGCAGCACAAAGCCAATTTTCCTGGGCAGAGGCCCTGGACAGCCATCTCAGCCCCAGTCGTCAGGCTTTTTTTCATCAGCTGAATTCTCAATTGATGGAAGTGATCGAGGAAGGAAATCCTTACTTTGACGAAAAGTTGGGGGATTATCCTCTGCTCGCGAAACTGATTCAGTTGGATATTTTCAAGTGGAATCCAAAAGGAAAAATCAGCCGCAGCTCGGCAGAATGCGATGTCGATTCTTGGCTGGAGCAATCTTTGAATTCGAGAATGCCCGAAGCCGAGTGGGTCGAAAGATATGAAAGATTTCTGAGAAATTGCGCTCCCGAGTGGGAGACAGGTCGCCAAGACTGGGTTTCCAATGGCTTGGGCATGGTCAGCCTCAAATTGCATCCCAATCGCTATCCCTATGGTCGGCATGTGATGTTTCATCTGCCCAACGGCATCAAGCTCAAAGGTTTTTTAGCTATGAAGCCTGATGCCTTCAAAAGGCCCTTGGTGATTTTTCGCACAGGAATTTTTTCGAACACTCAAGAGTTCTATCCCGAGAGATCGCTTTTTTTTCAAATGTTTGAACAATCGCCCTTTCATGTTTTGGTGATTGAAAGCTCCTCGGGGAGTGAGTTCTTTCAACACAA
>JACCDX010159444.1_pt1 | contig 31593 bp, 24 predicted proteins | sample 7449681 | NCBI WGS metagenome assembly JACCDX01 (sample SAMN15323450, study PRJNA562643) | freshwater metagenome | isolation source: river surface water | place: USA:Blue River Watershed | collected 2017-08-18
AGAAAAGCCTCATGCTGTGGCTTTTCCCCCCGCTTGGCTGAACGTCCGATGAAAGCCCGGCGTCAGGCAGCGTCGCCAAAGGTGCGCTGCCACCAGCCACGGCGCGGCGGTTCGTTGGACCCTTCGGCCCCATTTGGTGCCGATGCGTCAGTTTCCGCCGGTGCCTCCTTGGCCTTCGCCTTGCGCGCCCGCTTTGGCTTTTCAGCCGCTTCGGGTTCGGGCGCCGGCTCGGCGGTCACCTCTTCAACAGCCGCTGCCTTTTTGGCCCGGCTGCGCTTTGGCTTTTCAGGCGCCGCTTCGGCAGCGACCGGCGCGGCGACCACGGCCTCTGCCACGGCGTCCCCTTCCGCCTCGGCATCCGCCTTTTTCCGGCGCGTCCGCTTCGGCTTTTCGGGGGTTGGTTCGGCTTCGGCGTCAGCAGTTACCGCGGGCGCGTCGACCCCTTCTGCCGCCTCAGCAGTCTTTGCCTTGCTGGTGCGGCGGCGCGGCTTTTTGACTTCAGCCTCGGCCACAACGTCGGGCGTATCGCCCGCTTCTGCGGCGGGTGCGTCGCCCCCATCTTCGCTTCCGGCGGCACGTTCGCCCCCGGTTTCGCCATTTTCTTCCTGCCGGCGGCGACCACCGCGACGGCCCCGGCGACGACGACGGCGGCCGCCATCGCGTTCGCCGGCTTCGCGGTCGGCCCGGCTTTCGCCCACGGCCTCTTCGCCTTCGCCTTCGCCCTCATCGGCGGCGCTTTCGCTCTCGTCGCCATTTTCGGACAGGTGTTCGCCTTCCCCGCGCCGGCCACGGCGGCTACGACGGCGACGACGGCGGCCGCGACGCTGGTCGTCATCGCCCCGTTCTTCGCGGGCTTCCTCTTCAAACGCCTCGTCTTCGTCTTCGACGATCAGATCGTCTTCAAGGTCTTCTTCAATGATCGGTTCGAACTTCGGACGGAAAGCGGGCGGCGGCCCGCCTGCCTCGACCGTCATCCGCGCGCCTTCCAGCTGGCCATCGGACTGGACGTCGATCGTCACGCCATAGCGTTCCTCGATCTCGCCCAATTCGCTCCGCTTGCGGTTGAGGACATAGAAAGCGGCTTCCTGGCTGGCGCGCAGGACCAACTGGCTGCCCCGGCCGCGTGCGGCTTCTTCTTCCAGCATGCGCAGCGCCGACAGCCCGGCCGACGACGCCGTGCGGACAAGCCCAGAGCCTTCGCAATGCGGGCATTCGCGCGTCGAGGCCTCAAGCACGCCGGTGCGCAGCCGCTGGCGGCTCATTTCAAGCAAGCCGAACTGGCTGATCCGGCCAACCTGAATGCGCGCCCGATCATTGGCGAGCGCGGCCTTCATCGCCTTTTCGACCTTGCGGACATTGCCGTTCGATTCCATGTCGATGAAATCGATGACCACAAGCCCCGCCATATCGCGCAAGCGCAGCTGGCGGGCAATTTCTTGCGCAGCTTCCAAATTGGTCGAAAGCGCGGTCTGCTCAATCCCATGTTCGCGCGTCGAGCGGCCCGAGTTGATGTCGATCGACACCAAGGCTTCGGTCGGGTTGATGACCAGATAGCCGCCCGATTTCAGCTGAACGACCGGATGGTACATCGCCTCCAGCTGATCTTCCGCGCCGTACCGCTGATAGAGCGGCACCGGATCGGCGTAGGATTTCACCTTCTTCACATGGCTCGGCATCAGGAGCTTCATGAAGTCGCGGGCCTTGCGATAGCCCGCCTCGCCTTCGACGATCACCTCGTCAATATCGCGGTTATAGATATCGCGGATCGCGCGTTTGATAAGGTCGCTATCCTCGTTGATGAGCGCAGGTGCCTGGCTCTTCAGCGTGGTCTCGCGGATCTCATCCCAAAGGCGGGCAAGATAATCAAAGTCGCGCTTGATCTCGGTCTTGGTACGCTGAAGGCCCGCCGTGCGGACGATGCAGCCCATGCTCGACGGCAGGCTCAATTCCGACATGATTGTTTTCAGACGCTTGCGGTCTGCGGCGTTCGAAATTTTCCGGCTGATGCCGCCGCCATGCGTGGTGTTGGGCATGAGCACGCAGTAACGGCCCGCGAGCGACAAATAGGTGGTGAGCGCCGCGCCCTTATTGCCGCGCTCTTCCTTCACAACCTGAACGAGGAGCACCTGGCGGCGATGGATGACGTCCTGAATCTTGTACCGACGGCGCAGCGCCATGCGCTTGCGGCGCAGGTCTTCAGCCGCGGAATGATCGTCATGGCCATTGCCCCCGGCCGATTCCGGCGCGGGAGGCTCATCGCCCTCCAGATCGTCTTCAAGGTCAGAATCGGGGCGATCATGGTCCTGCCCGTCATCGTCATGATGGCCATCGACGGGTTCATCATCGCCTTCCGACGCGCGCAGTGCGGCTTCGGCAGCCGCGTGTTCGGCTTCTTCGCGCAGCAGGGCTTCGCGGTCCTCTTTCGGAATCTGGTAATAATCGGGGTGGATTTCGGAAAAAGCGAGGAAGCCGTGCCGGTTCCCCCCATAGTCGACAAACGCCGCTTGAAGCGACGGTTCGACCCGGGTCACCTTGGCAAGATAGATATTCCCTTTGAGCTGCCGGCGTTCTGCCGACTCGAAATCAAACTCCTCGATCCGGTTTCCCTTGACGACCGCAACCCGGGTTTCTTCCGGGTGGCGGGCGTCGATCAACATCCGCATTGTCATTAGATAGTCTCCGTGCGCGTCCGGCGCTGCCCCTTAGGGCTGCGGGCGCGTGAAATGGTCGGCAGAGCAGCTGTGCTGAGCCGAATATACTGGGTGAAAGTGCCTCTGCCGCAGCTGCACGCCCGGCGATCAGCGCCGGAAAAATGGTTCCTGACCGCGCGTCGCCCGACAGGGCGGAAAGGCGCGAAACGGAACAAACATGCATCATGCGACGTCAACCTGGATCGGCCGGCCCAAATGCAAAGGCGCGGCGCGTGAACGGCCAGACATGTCTGGCGCTGCAGTGGTGCTAGCACTGCATCGCCGAAGCAGCAACTGCTTTGCTGATCCGCCCCTTGGCGATCTGCTTACCCCAATTAACAAGATGATAAACAAGGCCGGGCATAAGATCGACCGTTGAAGAGGTGGATTTGCGCCCCGCCTTCAGGCCATGAGGCAGGATGATGAACCGAAGATGCGCCGTGATGGCCTGCGCGGCAGCCGCCTTGGGCCTGATGCTCAATGCTGCCGACGCCTGGGCGCAAGGGTGGCGGGGCCATAGGCTGGTAATCCCGCTGGATCCCGCTGCCAAGGGCCCTCCATTGCCGCGCGTTTCTGGCCCAAAAGGGCGCCCGCTTGTCGTCATTGATGCAGGGCATGGCGGCCATGACCCGGGCACACTCAGCGCGGGTGATGGGCTGCCCGAAAAGGCGCTAACCCTTGCTGTGGCCAAAAGGCTGCGCGACACCCTTTTGGTATCTGGCCGGGTGCGGGTGGCGTTGACCCGCGAGACCGATCAATTCCTTGTCCTGCGTGAACGGACAGCCATGGCCCGCAACCTCAAGGCGGCGCTGTTCATTTCCATTCACGCCGATTCGGCAGGTGAAATGGCCGCCGGGGCCAGCATTTACACGCTTTCCGAAGTGGCGTCCGACCGCGAGGCCGAGGCGCTCGCCGCGCGCGAAAACAAGGCGGACATCTTAAACGGCGTCAATCTGGCGCGAGCAGAGCCCGGGATTACGCCGATCTTGGTCGATCTGGCCCAGCGCGAAACCATGGCCGCGTCGCGCGCCTTTGCGCAACTGGTGCGCCGCGAAGCAACGGGGACGGTGCCGTTTAGGACGGGCGGGCTGCGCATGGCGGGGCTCGCGGTGCTCAAGGCACCAGATATGCCGGCGATCCTGATCGAGCTTGGGTATCTGTCCAACCCGCAAGACGCCGCGCGCATCCGCTCGGTCGATGGCCAGAACGCCATCGCTCGGGCGGTGCGCCGGGCAGTGGAGATTTATTTCGCCCGCCAGTCTGTTTCCCGTCAGTCGGTTGCCAGCCAGCCTGATGCCCGTCAGCCCGTCGCGCGGTGATCGGCCGCGCCGAAAACCGGTTTCCACCCCCCGGATTTCCCGCTAGATGCCCGGCAAATGGCCGCACCTTTCCCAGCCTTTGCCGCCCAGTTAGCGGAGCGCCTGCGCCAAAAGGTCGCACCGGCGCAGCTGTGGTTCCGCCAAAATTACGAGAAACCGCGCTTTCGGCTGGTCGTGCGCGTGCTGGCCGGGCTGGTTTTGGCCTATGCGCTGATCTGGCTGGTGTTCGGGCGCAACCTGCCCTCGGCTGAGTCGCTCTTAACCTATAAGCCGCCACTCCCCACTTATGTGCGCGATGTGAACGGCAACCCCGTGCACAGCTATGCCCGGGAACGCCGGGTCGAGCTGCGCTATGATGAATATCCGCCCCTCTTGGTAAAGGCGTTTTTGTCGGCGGAGGATAAGACGTTCTTCAGCCATGGCGGCATCGACTATCCCGGGCTGGCCGGCGCAGTCTTTGATTATGTGCGCAAGATCGGCTCGGGCGAACGCGCGCGGGGCGGGTCCACCATCACCCAACAGGTCGCCAAGAATTTGCTGCTGGGGAACGAATATTCCGTCACGCGCAAGGTGAAGGAAGCCATTTTGGCGCGGCGGATTGAATCGGTTCTGACCAAAGAACAGATCCTAGAACTCTATCTGAACCAGATCCCCTTGGGTCGGAACAGCTTTGGCGTGGAGGCCGCAGCCCGGGCCTATTTCAATAAAGATGTTGAGGCGTTGAGCCTGCCGCAAATGGCGTTCCTGGCCATCTTGCCCAAGGCGCCGGAAACCTATGGCCGCAAGGCAAATGAGGCGCGCGCCTTGGTGCGGCGTGATTATGTGCTGCGCGAGATGCGCGACAATGGCTATATTTCCGACGCGCAATATCAAGCCGCAACACGGACCCCCTTGGGCCTTTTGCCCCGCGCCGCCACCGCACCCAACCTCTTCATGGGCGGCTATTTTCTAGAAGAAGTACGCCGCGAGTTGATCGAGAAATTTGGCGAAACTTCTGAAAGCGGGCCCTATTCCGTTTATGATGGCGGGCTATGGGTGCGCACCTCGCTCAACCCCGATTATCAGCGTTATGCCGAACAAGCGTTGCGCGACGGGTTGGTTCGGTACGAAAGCGGCAAGGGTTGGCGCGGGCCGATCGCGCGGATCGAGGCCGGGCCGGGCTGGGCCGGGCGGCTGGCGGCCCAGAATTTGGGCGCCGGCTATCCCGATTGGCGGATCGCTGTTGTTCTCCAGCGTTCGGGCGGCACGGCGGAGATCGGCTTTGCAGATGGGTCGACAGGCGCTCTCCCGGCCACGGCGGCGTCCATGCCCAAGCGCGGCACCGCCACGGCTGCCTATAATTTCCTAAAGGCGGGAGACATTATCGCGGTCAAGCGCGAAGGCAGCACCTATGCCTTGCGCAGCATTCCCGAAGTTTCCGGCGGCATGGTGGTGCAAGATCCGCATACCGGCCGGGTGCTCGCGATGCAGGGCGGCTTTGACGTGCGCCTTGCTTCGTACAACCGCGCGACCCAAGCCAAACGCCAGCCCGGCTCTTCGTTCAAGCCCTTTGTCTATGCTTCCGCGCTGGATGCAGGGATGACCCCGGCGGAAATCATCATCGACGGGCCGTTCTGCGTTTATCAATCGGCAAAACTCGGCCGCAAATGCTTTCGAAATTTCGATGGCGGCGGCTCTGGCCCGCGCACGATGCGCTGGGGCTTGGAACAATCGCGCAATCTGATGACGGTTCGTGCCGCCTCGCAAACGGGGATGGAGCGGATTGTGAAGATGGCCGCAACGCTGGGGATCAGCGCACCCAACCAAAATTATCCTGCAGTGCTGTCGATTGCCTTGGGCGCAGGGGAAACCACCGTGCTCAACCTCGTCAACGCCTATTCGATCCTCGCCTCTAACGGGCGGGAACGCCGCCCGACGCTGATTGACTTTGTCCAAGACCGCGACGGCAAGGTGCGCTGGCGTGCCGACACGCGGCGGTGCGAAGGCTGTTCTGCGCCAGACTGGAATGGCCGGGCCATGCCGCGCCCGCCCGCGCGCACCCGCCAACTCATTGATCCGCTCACGGCCTATCAGGTTGTTCATATGCTCGAAGGCGTTGTCCAGCGCGGCACGGCGGTGCAGCTGCGCGATATGAACCGGCCGCTATTCGGCAAAACGGGGACAACCAGCGGGCCCACCAATGTCTGGTTCGTCGGCGGCTCGCCTGATCTGATCGCGGGGCTCTATATGGGCTTTGATCAGCCGCGCAACATGGGCGGCTATGTGCAGGGCAGCACCTATGCGGTCCCGATCTTCAAGGCCTTTGCAACCAAGGCGATGGCCGATCTGCCGATCGTCCCGTTCCGCGCGCCGCCGGGCATTCGCCTGATCCGGATTGAGCGGATGTCGGGCAAGCGCGTTTACGGCGCTTGGCCCACTGATGACCCCAAATCACCGGTCATCTGGGAAGCCTTTAAGCCGGAAAGCGAGCCCCGCCGCACCATTCGCCGCGACGAATTGGAAGCGCAAAAAAAGAATGCGGAAAAGGCTTTAAACGGCGATGCGGGCCGCGCGAGCCAGCGCCGTGACAGTGATTTCTTGCAAAGAGAGGGCGGGATTTACTAACCCGCCATCTCAACCACCTGACCCTTGAGTAAATTGGAGAAACGAAATGCGCGCTGAAGCGCAGGCCCATGTCGACCAGATCAACCAGGCAGTCGCGCTGTTGCGCCGCTTTCTGGATTGGGATCGTGCGCTCAAGCGGCTGGAGGAACTGAACGCCAAGGTTGAGGATCAGGCGCTCTGGAACGACCCCAAGGCCGCACAAGAGGTGATGCGCGAACGCCGCCGCCTTGACGATGCGATCAACGCCACCCGCGCGATTGAGCGGGAACGCGACGACACGGTTGAGCTGATGGAAATGGCCGAGGCCGAAGGCGATGACGCGCTGGCCGATGAAGCGGTTGCAAGCCTGGGCGAACTAGCGGCCCGCGCCGAGACCGACAAGGTCGCCGCGCTGCTGGCAGGCGAAGCCGATTCCAACGACACCTATATCGAAATCAACGCAGGCGCAGGCGGCACCGAAAGCCAGGATTGGGCAGAGATGCTCCAGCGCATGTACACCCGCTGGGCCGAACGGCATAAGATGAAGGTGGAACTCGTCGATTATCACGCGGGCGAACAAGCGGGCATCAAGTCTGCCACGCTGATGATCAAAGGCGAAAATGCCTATGGCTATGCCAAGACCGAAAGCGGCGTCCACCGCCTTGTCCGCATCAGCCCTTATGATTCGAACGCGCGCCGCCACACCAGCTTTTCAAGCGTCTGGGTGTATCCGGTGGTGGATGATGACATCGATATCGAGATCAACGAAAGCGAATTGCGGATCGACACCTATCGCGCTTCGGGCGCAGGCGGGCAGCACGTGAACACCACCGATTCCGCGGTGCGTATCACCCATATCCCGACGGGCATTGTCGTTGCGTGCCAAAACCAGCGCAGCCAGCACAAGAACCGCGCCGAAGCGATGAAGCAGCTCAAAGCGCGCCTGTATGAAGCTGAGCTGCAAAAGCGCGAGGCAGAAGCGAATGCGGTCAACGCGACCAAGACCGAGATTGGCTGGGGCCACCAGATCCGGTCCTACGTCCTTCAGCCCTATCAGTTGGTGAAGGATTTGCGCACCGGCGTGACCTCGACCGCGCCGGGCGATGTGCTCGATGGCGATCTCGACAAGTTCATGGCCGCCGCGCTCTCGCAGCGGGTGACGGGTGAGAAGGTTGTTGTCGAGGATATCGACTAAGCCGATGCGCCGCCTGCTCGCCTTGGCCCTTGGCCCCGCGCTCTTGGCGGGGTGCCAAGACAAGGAAGCAACGGCCGTCACCTTCCCGCCAGCGGATCGACCCGTTGCGCCGATTATTTCTGATCGCTGGTCGAACGAGGAAGCGCGAGACCGACTGAACGAAGCCGACAAGATCATGGACTTGGCGGGCATCGCGCCGGGCATGACCGTGGCGGATATTGGCGCGGGCGAAGGCTATTACACCATCCGCTTGGCCGACCGCGTGGGGCCAAAAGGCCGTGTGCTGGCCCAAGATATTGTGCCCGACGTGCGCGATAAGCTTGCCGAGCGCGCAAACCGCGAACAGCTCGACAATGTCAGCGTCCGGCTCGGCGCGCCAGATGACCCCAAGCTCCCCGCCGGGAGCTTTGACCGGGTGTTGATGGTCCATATGTACCACGAAATCGCGGCGCCTTATGCCTTTCTCTGGCACCTGCACCCAGCTTTAAAGCCGGGCGGCCAAGTCATCATCGTCGATGATGATCGCCCGACGGAACAGCACGGGACGCCGCCCTTGCTCCTCCAATGTGAGCTGGCAGCAATGGGCTTTCGCTTGGTCGCGTTTCGCGAGGCGGCCTTTGCCGGCGGCTATTTCGCCGCGTTCGAGGCGCGCGACCCGCGCCCGGATCCGGCCAAGATCAAGCCCTGCACCCGCAAGATCGGCGGCTAAACCCCGTTTCTCTTAGACAAAGGGGGAGCGCCCCTCGATGTCCTGCCTGTCCGGTGGGGCATTGGCACCGATCTGGCGCGGAAAGACATAGACTTTCGTTATAGTTTAGGTGTTAAATAAATTTGTAAATTTTCTTCAGAATTCAGATCAGATGCAGGAAATCATACTTATTCCATGTATTATCATGAAAGCATCTTTTCTCTGATACTTGTAATCTGCGTTGCTGGACTGCTCTATCCTTATGCCATGAAGGGGTCGTTTGGCCTCATCCGGCTCACCTCGGTCTATCGCCCCGTCAGCCTTTTATCCTTTTTCCTCTACGCGCTTGTGATCGTGCTGCAGCCCGGCTTGGGGCAGGGCGCGCTGGTGGCCGTACCGTTTCTGGCGATGAATGGCATTTGCAGCATGGCGATGGAGTTACGCGCGCTTGAGGGCAAGGTGCTCGATCCCGGCCGGCTCGCGCAGGTGGATCTGCGCCATCAGGTGCGGCGGTCTGCCCAAATTGCGGCTTCGATTTTCCTAGCTTTTGGCGCCGTGCTGCTCTTGCCGATCGATCTTGCCGCCGTCGTCGTTAATGTGATGCTGGCGCTGGGCTTTGGCTGGGCGGCGGGCGAGGCGCTGCTGTTGTGGCAGCGCCAGCGCCGCTTCAACTTGATGACAACGCTGATCAGTTGTCTGGTCAGCAGCATCTGCATGACGTTTCGGGCGGTCATCTATTTGGAGGATTATGGCCGGGCACAGAGCTTTGTCTTTCCCGAACCCGACGCTGCGTTCATGCCGCGGGTGATCGCGTCCTTTGGCGTGATGATGGCAGCCATTGCCTTTAATTATGAATATCTTGGTCGGCTGGCCGACCATGAGCGGAGCCGCGCCGAACGGTTGGACGAGCGGCTTTTTTCGGCCCTGGCGCGCATTTTGGAACGCCGCACCCAGCGGCCGGCAAATCTCTCCTTCCTGATTGGGGAATGCGCCCATTTGCTCACCGCGCGGCTGCTTGCCAGCCGTAAGCGGCCGGGCCGCATCGACCCCCGCTTGCCCAATATGGTGCGCCGCTGCGCCCCGGTGGCCGATATTGGCCGCATCGGGATGGCTGCCGGCATTTCTGCCGAAGAAGAAGCCGGGCGCGCCCCCGCGATGCAGCATACGATGATTGGGGAGAATTTCTTTCGCGCGATTGGCGCCGGGCGGTTGCGGTCCGACAGCTTCCAAAGGGGACATCCATCCATCCGCATCGCCGCCCAAATTGCGGGGGGCTATGCCGAACATTGGGATGGCAGCGGCGCCCCTTTGGGACGGATGCAAGACAGCATCCCCCTTCCCGCTCGGATTGTTGCGGTGGCGCGCAGCTATGCGCTCGCCATGGCCGATGCGCCAACCAAAGAAGGGCACGCCGCCGCGCTCGACCTGATCCGCGCGGGACGCGGCACCCGCTTCGACCCCGACATCGTCGATGTGCTGCTGGCGAATGAAGCGGCGCTGGCAGCGCTGATGGGCGATTGGAACGATCGGACGGACGGATGATCGATATCGGCCGCTTCATCGCTGTGCTGGGCATGACGACGCTGGTCATGGCAGGGCTGCTTTTGCCCTATGCGGGGCCCAACCGGCGGCAGCTTATTGCCATTACCTCGATCTATCGGCCGATTTCGCTGGCGCTGCTAATGCTGCATTGCGTTTCGACCATCGCTATTGTGCTTTTCAACATCAAGGCATCGGCGATACCGCCCATCGCCATGGGCTGGGCCTTGGCTTTGATGGCGCTAGAGATCCGCAGCGCGCATCGCGGGCGGGAAGATCATGTCCGGCTTTTAACCATCCTGTTTATCCTCAGCATCGGGCTGCTCTTGGGCTTTGTGCTGTTTACAGAAACCGCGTTGCGGTATCGCAGCTTCACCCAATCGCTGTTCCTGACCTGCTTATTGGGCTGGCTGACCGTTGAAACGGTGCAGGCGCGGCGTGCGCGGCGCAACGCCCATTATAATATCGTATTGGTTGCCTTTTTCCTGGGGCTTTTCGCGCTTTTGGGGCGCAACGTGCTGCTGTTCACCGAGGGCGGCCATCTTATGTCGAGCGCGGCCTTTGAAGGGCGCAATGTCTTGCAACTGCGCTTTATGGCCTATGGCTTTTTGTGCGTCGCGTTGCTGGCGCTCAACAACGCCTATAGCGCCCAATTCTGGCGCGCCGCCGTGTTCCAACGCCGCGCGCGCGAGATGACCCTCGTCACGGCGCTGCGCGACATTGCCCGGGTGCGGGATAATGAAACTGGGTTGCATATCGCCCGGACGCGGCAATATGTGCGCTTGCTGGCCGCCGCACTTGCACGGCAGGGCCGGCTGGAGATCAACCAGCCCAATCCCGTAAGCCTGCTGGCGCGCGCCGCACCGCTGCACGATGTGGGCAAGGTCGCGATCCCCGACCATATCTTGCTCAAGCCCGGCCGCCATAGCGCTGATGAACAGCGGGTGATGCGCGAACATGCGCAAATTGGCGCCGAGATTCTGCGGTCTGCTGCCGATTCGGGGGAAGGGGATTTTGAAACCAACACGCTGCTCAAGGTCGCGACCGACATTGCGGGCGGGCACCATGAAAACTGGGATGGCAGCGGCTATCCGCAGGGGCTTGCCGGCACCGCCATTCCGCAGGCTGCGCGGATCATGGCAGTTGCCGATGTCTATGACGCGCTCACCAGCAGTCGGGCCTATAAGGCACCCTGGCGGCATGACGACGCCGTTGCCTATATTGTTGCGCTGTCCGGGGCCAAATTTGACCCCGACGTCATCAACGCCTTTGTCGATGAAGGGGAAAACATCCGCGCCGTGGCGGAAAGATTGCGCGATGAGGCACCCCCATCCCGTCTGTTTGGGTAAGGCCGGCGCGGCTTTTACTTGAGATGCTCACCCTGCGCCAAAAACTGCACCGCAAGCTCCAAAGTCATCGTCGGATGGCGCTTTCCCCACGCGATGACCAAGGCCCGTTCCCGCAGAATAGCGGCTTCAACCCGATCATTGGTGTTCTTCAGCATGTCCGCGATTAATTGATCTGCCTCTTGCAGCGAGGCGACGGCGTTTGGCTCTGGAGGAGCATGTTCATCAGGAGACTGACGCAACGTGATACCTTTCAAAACGAAACTAAGTATTCGTTATAGGTGTATTATCGAGATCTTATGCCTATAACTTTGGGCATAGATCAAACGTTAGCTTTTCAGCTTGGGAGAGACTTTAGGGGGAAAATGGTGCCCAGGGACGGAATCGAACCGCCGACACGCGGATTTTCAATCCGCTGCTCTACCGACTGAGCTACCTGGGCATCGGGCAGACAGAAGCTGCCACATCGGAGCCGGGCCTATAGTCAAGCTTGGGCGTCGCTGTCCAGCCCCGAATCCTGTTCATCATCATCCACCCGCGCGGGCACGCGATAGCTCTCACCCAGCCAGTTCAACAAATCGCGGTCTTTGCACCCGCGCGAGCAGAAGGGCAGATGTTCGGCAACCGCCGGTTTCTGGCACAAGGGGCAGCGTGCGGGCTTTAAATCAGGCTGGGGTGACATGGACATGCCCATAGCCATTTATCGCCGGCGCGGAAACCAACTTCACCGCAGCGCCCGTTGCGCGCTGCACAGCGGCGCGCTCTTCTTCCCAAAGCTGCAGCAGCTCGATCACCTTGGGTCGTGCCGTGATGGTGCGCGCGCCCACCCCGGTTGAGCGCACCGCGTCGCGCAGCAGCGCCAGCGCCTGGCTTTCGGCCGAAAGAACGCCCGGCGTTGTCCCGCACAGCAGCTCTGGGAGGGACGGGGCCGGGCGCGGCCGGACAATTTGCGCAAAGCCAAAGCCGTTCACCGACGTCCGCTCGTGCATCCCCAACGCCGCACAGGCCTGTGCCAGCGCCTGATCGACCGCCTGCCGATCAGCACGGCTGGCCATGCCGACAAAATCTATCCCGACCGGGCCGCTGATCTGGAAGAGGCGAAGCGCGCGGCCCACGGCTTGGGCGGCCGCCAAGTTCAAGGGCAGCGGGGCCAAGCCGCCATCGACATCGATGATCGTCATCGCCCGGGTCCGCTCGATCGATAAGGCCCCACCCTCAAACGGCACGAGCCCGGTCCGCGCCTGTTCGATCAACCCATCCAGATCGGCCTCGGCCAGCGCATCGGCATCCACCCGCACCGGCACACCCGGCGCCAGTGGGGCAGCCTGTGGGGTCGCGCAGATCAGGGCATCGGCGGCGGCCATCAGCGCTGCAAGAGGATCTGGCGGAGCGTTCTCCGTCCCCGTGGCTGGGCGGGCGAGCGCGCGCTTCCACTGGCCGGGCTCGGGCAGGCGCGGGCGGGTGATGCACACCGAGATCGTGCTGCCTTCCGGCACTGTGGGCACGGGGTGGAGCAGCACCTCTTCCCCCGTTTCGAGCACCGCGAGCGCCCGGCCATTGCCCAGCCGCGCGGTGAGCCGCGCGGAATGGACGCTGCCGGTCTGCGCGCTGTCCCCCACCGTTCGTACCAGATGGAGTTCCACCGGCACGCCGTTTTCGAGGAGCAAAGAACGGATTTCGCCGGGGGCCGGATCCCAAAGGAGGGTGCGGACCACGGGGGCGCGCGTCACCGGGAAAGGACGCCCGCCACGATCAAGAGCGCGCGGGTTTCAAACAGCGGCAGGCCCATCACCCCGGAATGCGAGCCCGTGAGCGTGCGGACAAAGGCTTCGGCATAGCCTTGCACGGCATAGCCCCCGGCCTTGCCCAACCCTTCGCCGCCGGCGGCATAGGCTTCAATCTCGGCAGGGCTCAGCGGCTTGAACGCCAAAATGCTGGTCGACAGCCGGTGGCGCGCTTGGCCCGTGGCATCGATCACGGTGACGGCGGAATGCACGCGGTGCCGCCGCCCGGAAAGAAGCGTGAGGCACGCCTGCACCGCCTCGTCCGTATCGGCCTTGCCCAAAATGCGCCGCCCCGCTGCCACCACGGTATCTGCGGCCAGCACGACCTTGCCCGGATGCCGCGCCGCCACAATCGCGGCCTTTTCCGCCGCGATCCGCTTGGCATAAGCGAGCGGGGGTTCAGCCTTGGCGGGAGTTTCATCGCAATCGGCGGGGTCAACCGCGCTGGGTGCCACGCCCAGCCGGGCGAGCAGCTCCAGCCGCCGGGGAGAGGCAGAAGCCAGAATGAACGGAGGCGGCATAAAGGTCACGGGGCGTGCCCGCTCGCCGTCACTTGAAGCGATAGGTGATGCGGCCCTTGGTCAGATCATAGGGCGTGAGTTCCACCAGCACATCATCGCCGACCAGCACGCGGATGCGGTTCTTGCGCATCTTGCCGGCCGTATGGCCAAGGATTTCGTGGTCATTCTCAAGCTTTACGCGAAACATCGCATTGGGCAGCAGTTCCACAACAGTGCCCCGCATCTCGAGAAGTTCTTCCTTAGCCATGCAATTCCTTGGGTGGTTCGAATAAGAGAATGGCCGCGTCCTTAACCTGCAATTGACGAAAAGGGAAGGTTCTTATGGGCAGCCGCCCGGCCGCGCCCCCAAAAGAAAACCCCGCCCGGCGCGTGGCCGGACGGGGCAGTCTTATTCGATAAGATCAGGCGATCTTACATCGCAGCGTGATAGAGCGCTGCAAGCAGCAGCAGGGCCACGATGTTGGTGATCTTGATCATCGGGTTCACGGCCGGGCCCGCAGTGTCCTTATAAGGATCCCCCACGGTGTCGCCGGTCACGGCCGCCTTATGGGCTTCGCTGCCCTTGCCGCCATGGTTGCCGTCTTCGATATACTTCTTCGCATTGTCCCAAGCGCCACCGCCCGAGGTCATCGACAAGGCGACGAAAAGGCCGCCGACGATCACGCCGAGAAGGAGCGCGCCCAAGGCTGCAAAGCCGTTCGCCTGCCCGGCCACGGCCGAGATCAGGAAGTAAACGGCAATCGGTGCAAGCACCGGCAGCAGCGACGGGATCACCATTTCCTTGATCGCCGCTTTGGTCACAAGGTCAACGGTGCGGGCATAGTTCGGGCGGCTGGTGCCCTTCATAATGCCCTTGTCGTTCGCGAACTGGTCACGCACGTCCTTGACGACGTCACCGGCCGCACGGCCCACCGCCGTCATCCCCATCGCGCCGAACAAATAGGGGAGCAACGCCCCCAAGAGCAGGCCGACGATGACATAGGGGTTCTTCAGGCTGAAATCGACCGCGAGATCCGGGAAGAAGGTTTCCAGATCGGTCGTGTACGCCGCGAACAGCACAAGCGCGGCCAAGCCCGCCGAGCCGATTGCATAGCCCTTGGTGACAGCCTTGGTGGTGTTGCCCACCGCGTCGAGCGCGTCGGTCTTTTCACGAACCGAATCGTCGAGGCCCGCCATTTCGGCAATGCCGCCGGCATTGTCGGTGACGGGGCCATAAGCGTCGAGCGCGACGACCATGCCGGCGAGCGCCAGCATCGCGGTTGCCGCAAAGGCAATGCCGATCAGGCCCGCCAGCTGATAGGCAACAACAATGCCCACGCAGATGACGATGGTCGGCAGCGCGGTTGCTTCAAGGCTGATCGCCAGACCCTGAATAACGTTGGTGCCATGGCCAGTTTCCGACGCCTTGGCGATCGACCGAACCGGGCGGTAATTGGTGCCGGTATAATATTCGGTGATCCAGACGATCAGGCCGGTCACGATCAGCCCCAGAAGCGAGCAGTAGAACAGCGTCCGGCCGGTAAAGCCGCCCGTGCCATCCACATTCGCGCCCAGCACCGTTTCCATGCCGCCCAGCGCATAGCTGGTGGCCCACCAAATGGCGGGGATGGAAAGAAGCGCGGTGACAAGGAAGCCCTTATACATCGCACCCATGATGCTGTTGGAGCTGCCCAGACGGACGAAATAGGTGCCGATGATCGAGGTGAGCACGCACACGCCGCCGATCAACAACGGCAAGCTCATCAGCGGCAAGAGCATATCGCCCGCGCCTTTGACGAGGAGCGCGATCAAGACCATCGTCGCACCCACGGTCACGACATAGGTTTCGAACAAGTCCGCCGCCATGCCCGCGCAGTCCCCCACGTTATCGCCGACATTGTCCGCGATCACGGCCGGGTTGCGAGGATCATCTTCCGGGATGCCCGCTTCGACCTTGCCCACCAAGTCTGCGCCCACATCAGCTGCTTTGGTAAAGATACCGCCGCCAAGCCGCGCAAAGATGGAAATCAGCGAGGCACCAAAGGCCAGCGCAACAAGCGCATCGACAACCACGCGGTCATCGGGCTGCATGCCCTGAATATGGACGAGATAATAAAAGAACACCGCAATCGCGAGCAAGGCGAGGCCCGCGACAAGCATCCCGGTGATCGCGCCTGCACGAAACGCCATGGTCAGCCCGGCGTGCAGCCCCGTTTGCGCGGCAGCCGCCGTGCGGACATTGGCGCGGACCGAGATGTTCATCCCGATATAGCCGGCAACCCCCGACAGCACGGCCCCGATGAGGAAGCCGGTCGCCGAAACGCCGCCCAGAAAAAAGAAAACAAGCGCGGCAACAACCACGCCGACCATCGCAATAGTGCGATATTGGCGGCCCAGATAGGCTTGAGCGCCTTCCTGAATCGCGCCTGCGATTTCCTGCATTTTTTCATTGCCGGCGCTCGCGCCGAGCACCTGCCGGCTCGTGACGAAGCCGTACACGATCGCAAGCAGGCCAAAAGCAATAGCCAATTGAACAATCATCAGGGTGATCCCCCTTCCCATACTGGTTCACTGACCCGGCCGCGCCTTTCAACAAGCCGCGTACACGGGACCGCGCAGGGATATGAAGCCTCCGAGTCGCGAAGGCAAGCCTTGGGGGCACTATCCGTGATGCAGCCAGCCCAACTGGGAAGGGAGCGGTACGGGTTGACCGCTGTGGAAGAGCGAAAGTCCGGCCTTTTCCGTAAGCTGGCCTATCTCGACACAGGCAAAAGGCAAAGGCGGCAGCGGCGCGGCAGCGGCAAAGAGCAGCGCATAATCATCCCCCGCCGTCACCGCGTGCAGCACGGCAGGCAGATCCTCCCCCATTTGGCGCGCCGCGGGGGAGCGGGGGACAGCCTCCAGCTGGAGGGCAGCACCACAGCCGCTTGCCTCGGCAAGCCGTCCGGCATCGATCAGCAGCCCGTCGGAGACATCCATCATCGCCGAGACATAAGGCGCGAGCAGCTGGCCCGCCGCCAGGTGCGGCTGGGGCCGTCGATAGGCGCGCACCAGATCGTCCGGCCCGGCGCATCTCCCTTGGGCGATGGCGAGCCCCAACCCGGCATCGCCGATCACGCCCACGACATACAGGCGCTGCCCCGGCGCGCCCCCCGCCCGATCCGGCACCCGGCCCGCCGCGCGGCCAAGCGCGGTCAGGCCGAAGGTGCGCGGCGCGGCTTGGGGCATCGCCACCGTATCGCCACCCAATAAAGCGCCCCCGCCCATCGCGGTGAGGGCCGCGCCAAGCCCCTCTACAAAGGCCGCGTTCCAAGCCGGATCATCGCGCAGCCCCATGCCGGTCAGCACGCCCAGCGGCACCGCGCCTTTGGCCGCTAGGTCCGACAAATTAACGGCGACCAGCTTCCACGCCACGTCTTCAGGAGGGTCGTCCGGCAGAAAATGGACGCCTTCGACAATCATGTCATGCGTCACGACCAAATCGCCCAGCACGGCAGCGTCATCGGCCAGCCCGCGCGCTTCGGGCGCGGTCGCCAGGGCCCGCAGCAGCGGCAGCAGATCGGTCTCCAACGTCATCGGCACCGGGCATCGCGAATTTTGCGCATTGGCGCAACCGCCTGCTTTGGCTACGAGCATCGCTAAGAAATTTAGGGGAGGATGATCCATGGCCGCGCGTAAGTCGATTTTCGTCACCGGGGGGGCGTCTGGCATCGGCCGGGCGGTTGCCGTTCATTTCGGGAAAAAGGGCTGGTTTGTCGGCCTTGCCGATATCGACCGCCAAGGCATGGCCGACACCGCCAAGCTGCTCCCCGCCGGGCAAAGCGCGCAATATGACCTTGATGTGCGCGATGGCGCGCAGTGGAAAAAGGCGCTGGAGGCGTTTTGGAAAGATGCGGGCAACCGGCTGGATGTGCTGTTTAACAATGCCGGCATCGGCCGGGGCGGCCCCTTTGCCGATGTGTCGTCCGCCGATCATGATCTGATGCTGGATGTGAATTTGAAGGGCGTGGTCCGCGGGGCCGAGGCCGCCTATCCCTATCTCGCCAAGACGCCGGGTTCGTGCCTTTTGAACACCTGTTCGGCCGCTGGGCTCTACGGCGCGGGTGGGCTTGCGGTTTACGCCGCCACCAAATTTGGCGTGCGCGGGTTAACCGAAGCACTCGACATCGAATGGGCACCGCAAGGCATCAAGGTCCGCAGCCTGATGCCCAGCTTTATCGACACCCCGATCCTCGACAGCATTTCCTCCGGCTCCAACCGCCCGCCGCGCGAAACCTTGCAAGAGGCAGGGTTTGAAATTTCGCCGGTCGAACTGGTGGCAGAAGCGGCGTGGAACGCAGTCGAAGGCAAGAAGGTTCACACGCTTGTCGGCAAAACCGCCCGCCAGCTTGCCCTTATCGCGCGCTTCATGCCGAGCATGATCCGCAACCGGTCCAAACGGCTGCAAGACGCGCGGCTTTAACCAGTGCCAAGGCCGGTGCGGAGGATCTGGTTGGCGCTGGCGGCTACAGCCTCAAGGTCGGCAGCTTCCTCCATCACAACATAACGCAGGCCGAGGAAAACATTCATGCCCATAATGGCCCATGCCTGGGCTTCGCTGGGGGCGTGCGCCAGTTCGCCGCGCGCATGTGCGGCGCTCAATCGTTCCAAAATCCGTTGGGCCGTTGTTTGATAATGCGCGTGCCAATCATCTGGGGCCACAAATTCGGCCTCGTCGATGATCCGGTAAATCTCCTTATGCTCCCGGGCAAAGGTGAGAAAGGCGAGCAAGGCTGCGCGCTCCGCCTCGAGGGCAGAGCCGCGGCTCTGCGCCAAAGCGGGGGCCACATGGGCGCGAACCCGCCCGCTCATATCCTGCACCAACGCCTTGAACAGCGCCTCTTTGGACGCGAAATAGGTGTAAAAGCTGCCCAGCGCGACGCCTGCCCTGATCGTGATCGACACGATCGAGCTTTCGTGAAAGCCCTTTTCGCCAAATTCCGCTGCTGCCGCGTCCAATAAGGCGCGCTGGGTGCGGCGTCCGCGTTCGGTGCGCGGCGCGCGTTCGGCTTCGGGCGCGCGGGCCATGGTCATGCTGCTCTCCTGTGGCACGGGGTGTTGCCTTCTTGCCACCCTTAAGCGGCAAGCACGACGTCTTCAATAAACAGAAGTTGAAAGTTGGTTCAACTTTTATATAACGCCCGACAGTCACCGCTGATCCAGCATCGAGGCAAGAGCCTTGGGCTGGGCGGCCACCTGAACGGGAGAGATGATATGCGACCTGCTGCCTTGCTTGCCCAAAGCGCTTCCATCACCAGCATTTTGATCGCGCTTGCTGCCGTCCCAGCATATGCGCAAGACACAGCCCCCGCCGCCAGCGCGGCAGACGATGTCATCGTCGTGACGGCGCGCCGCCGCGAAGAAAATCTGCTCGATGTGCCGGTGGCCATTACCGCTATTTCGGGGGACCAGCTGGCCCGCACGGGCGCGATCGACATCACCTCGATTGCCGAACAGGCTCCGAACGTGACCTTGGAAGCAAGCCGCGCGACCAACTCGACGCTCACCGCCTTTATCCGCGGTGTCGGCCAGCAGGATCCCGTCTCGGGCTTTGAACAAGGCGTCGGCATCTATCTGGACGATGTCTATCTCAACCGCCCCCAGGCCGCGGTTCTCGACATTTATGATGTGGAGCGGATCGAGGTGCTGCGTGGCCCACAAGGCACGCTATATGGCCGCAACACGGTCGGCGGCGCGGTCAAATATGTCACCCGCCGGCTCGATGACAGCGCCCGGCTCAACGTCCGCGCCACCTATGGCACCGACGATCAGGCCGATGGCGTGGTCTCGGCCAGCACCCCGGTGGGCGATGGCACGCTGCGCCTCGGCGGCTCTGTCGCCCGGCTTTCTCGCGGCGGGTTCGGCACGAACCTGACCACCGGGCGCGAAAACTATAACAAGGATATCTGGGCAGGCCGGGGCACCGCCGAAGTCCATGGCAACGGCTTTTTTGCACGCCTTGCAGGGGACTATACGCATGACCGCTCCAATGAGCGGGGCGGCCACCGCCTGATCCCCAGCCTGCAGACCAACACGCCGATGCTGGCCAATGTCTATGACAGCCAGGGCGGGCTGGTCTCGCCCAAGCAGGACGTCAAAGCCTGGGGCGTCTCGCTGTTCATGGAAGGGGCGTTGAATGACATGTTCAAGCTGCGCTCCATCACCTCGTACCGCAAAGACGATTCCGCCTCCCCCATTGATTTTGACGCGCTGCCCGCCGCCGATGTCGATGTACCGGGGATCTATGCCAACGAGCAGACCAGCCAGGAAATCCAGCTGCTGATCGATGCTGGCCGCTTGAACGGCCTGATTGGCGCTTATTATCTCGACGCCTCGGCGCTGACCCAGTTCGATGTGCGGCTTTATACGACGCTGAACGGGCTCGCCGCCTTCACCAGCGCCGATATCGGCACAAAGACGGCCGCTGGCTTTGCTGATTTCACCTATGCCCTAACCGACCAGCTCAGCCTCTCGGTAGGGGGACGCTACACATGGGATAAGCGGACCGCCAATATCCTGCGCCAAAATTATCTGGGCGGCGGCTCGCCTGTCTTTGGCGGGTCGGGGGTGGCCTTTGGCGCGCCCGGCACCAAGTTTAGCGGCGATGCGGTGTTCAAGAAATTCACCCCGCGCGCATCGTTGAGCTTCAAGCCCAGCGACAATCAAACGACCTATGTGTCGTTCTCGCAGGGCTTTAAGGGCGGCGGCTTCGATCCGCGCGGTGCAGGCGTCAACGCACCCGACCTCGATAAAAACGGGTCGCTGTCGGACGCGGAAGTCGCAGCCTTTTTGAGCTTCAAGCCCGAAAAGGTGAACTCGTACGAAATCGGCTATAAAGCCGCGCTGTTTGATCGGATGCTCACCCTCGCGCTCGCGGGCTTCCGGATGGACTATACCAATGTCCAAATCCCCGGGTCGGTGGCGTGCACCGTGTCGGGCCTGCCAAGCTTCTGCGGCGTGGTCTCCAATGCTGGTAAGGCGCGGATGCAGGGCCTCGAAGCCGAAGCCCGGGTCCGCACGGGCGGGCTGACGCTTTCGGGTTCGCTCGGCTATATCGACGCGAAATACCGCGAATACATCACCAATATCGCGAGCAAGCCAACCGATGTGGCGGCCAATCGCAAGGTTCAGAACACCCCGGCGTGGACGGGCAACGCCCAAGCCAGCTACGCGGCTGACCTTGGCGACGGCGCGCTGACCACGACCCTTGGTGTCTCGTGGAAGAGCAAAACCTACCAGTTCGAAGTGCCCAACCCCTATCTTGATCAGCCCGCTTATCGTTTGGTGGATGCGTCGCTCGTCTATGCCGCGCCCGACAAGCGCTGGACGATTGGGCTCTACGGCAAGAACCTGTTCGACAAACAATATAAGACGTCGGGCTACACCTTTGTCGCCGCCAATCCGGCCACAGGGGCCCTGTTGACCAATGCGTCAGGCCAGTTGATCTCTGCTTTGGGGAAAGAAGGCACGTTGACCGCCTTTTACGGCAATCCCCGTCAGGTCTTTGTGACTGGTACCTTCAGCTTCTAAGCGCCTCCCCGGGGCCGGGTGGCTTTGCTTGCCCGGCCCTTCCCGGCTTTTTAGGCTTAAGGAACCAGCACAATCTTCCCAATATGCGCGCCGGCTTCCATGCGGGCGTGGGCGGCAGCGGCTTCGGCAAGAGGGAAGCTTTGGTCCATCACCGGGCGCAGCTTTCCTTCGACAACCAGCGGCCAGACATGGCGCTGCAATTCTTCTGCCACCAGCGTCTTGAAACTAACAGGCCGGGCGCGCAGCGTGGAGCCGGTCATCATCAGCCGCCGGACCATCAGCGCGGCGACATTGATTTCCGCCATCATCCCGCGCTGCACGGCAATCGTCACATGCCGGCCGTCTTCTTTGAGGCAGGCAAGGTTGCGCGGCACATAATCGCCCCCGACCATATCGAGCACCAGTTCGACCCCGGCACCGCCCGTTGCTGCCTTCACACCTTCCACAAAATCTTCCGTGGCGTAATTGACCGCATGGTCTGCCCCCAAGGCTCGGGCAGCGGCGCATTTATCGTCTGACCCGCAGGTTACGATCACGCTCAGGCCAAATAGCTTGCACAGGGCAATGGCCATGGTGCCGATCCCGCTGGTGCCGCCATGGATCAAAATCGTCTCGCCGCTTTTCGCACCTCCCCGCTCAAACACGTTGGTCCACACGGTAAAGAGCGTTTCGGGGATCGCCGCGGCCTCAGCCATCGCCAGCCCTTCGGGCACGGGAAGGCACTGGCCCAGCGGCGCGGTGCAATATTCGGCATAGCCTCCACCGGCAACCAGCGCGCAGACCTTCGCGCCGATCCAAGAAAGAGCGACGCCTTCCCCCACCGCAACAATGTCGCCCGCCACTTCAAGCCCGGGAATGCTCGGTGCACCCGGCGGCGGCGGGTACATGCCGCGCCGCTGGAGCACATCTGGCCGGTTCACCCCGGCGGCAGCAACCTTGATCAGCACCTCGCCGGGCCCAGCCTCGGGCACGCGCCGCTCAACCGGCTGGAGCACCTCTGGCCCGCCGGCCTCAGCCGGATCGATGCAGGTCATCATCTGGGGCAAAGTCATGCGCATCTCCTTTTGGGCGGCCTGTTTGGGGGCGTGTGCCAAAACCGTCAACAAGGGACCAAATACCGTAGTGTCCGCTGCTTGACTTCAACGCCCTTTCGCGGGACGTTCCGGCTATGGATTTGGATGACCTTTTTGCCAAAAATCCCGCGGACCCGCTGGTGCAACTCACCCGCCAGGATCTTGACCCCCTGTCGGTCGAAGAGCTGGAGGCGCGCCGCGCGATCCTGGAGGCAGAAATCGCCCGGATTCAGGAAAAGCTGCAAAGCGCCGTTAAGGTGAGGGCAAGCGCCGATGCCCTATTCCGCAAATAATGGCTTTGCTGGCGGGGCTTGATCTCGGGGCGGCCGCACCCGACATGAGGGTGATAAGGAGCTTTTGAATGCCGTCTTTTGCCCGTGAACTGGAAGCCACGCTCCACAATGCGTTGGGGGCGGCGGCAAGCCGCAAGCATGAATATGCAACGCTCGAGCACCTGTTGCTGGCGCTGATCGATGATGAGCACGCGACCAAGGTGATGATTGCCTGCGGCGTCAACACCGGGGAGCTTAAAGAAACCGTCGCCCATTATCTGGATACCGAGCTGGAATCGCTCCGGCTTGAGGGCGAGTCTGACCCCTCCCCAACCAGCGGGTTCCAGCGCGTTGTCCAGCGCGCCATCTTGCATGTCCAGTCCTCGGGCCGCGATGAAGTGACCGGCGCGAACGTCCTTGTCGCGCTGTTTTCGGAACGGGAAAGCTATGCGGTCTATTTCCTCCAGCAGCAGGATATGAGCCGGCTCGATGCGGTGAGCTATATCAGCCATGGGGTCGGCAAAGCGAGTGATGCGGGCGACGCCAAAAAGGCCGAAGGCACCGAAGAGCGCGAGGACAAGAAGCAGCCGTCAAGCGACGGCAAGGGCAAGCAGGAATCCGCGCTCAAGCAATTCTGTGTCGACCTCAATGAAAAAGCGAAAATCGGCAAAGTCGATCCCCTTATCGGCCGTGGGCCTGAGGTCGACCGCACCGTCCAGATCTTGTGCCGCCGGTCGAAGAACAACCCGCTTTATGTGGGCGAACCCGGCGTTGGCAAAACTGCGATTGCCGAGGGCTTGGCGCGCAAGATCATCGAAGGCGATGTGCCGGATGTGCTGAAAGACGCCGTCATCTATTCGCTCGATATGGGCGCGCTGCTCGCGGGCACGCGCTACCGCGGCGATTTTGAAGAGCGGCTGAAAGCCGTCGTCAACGAACTCGAAAAGCTCCCCCATGCGGTGCTCTTCATCGATGAAATCCACACGGTGATCGGTGCAGGTGCCACCTCGGGCGGCGCGATGGATGCGTCGAACTTGCTAAAGCCGGCGCTCTCGGGCGGGTCGATCCGCTGCATCGGGTCGACAACCTACAAGGAGTTTCGCAACCATTTCGAAAAGGATCGCGCGCTGCTGCGCCGCTTCCAGAAGATCGATGTGAATGAGCCGACGATCGAGGATACGATCAAGATCCTCGCGGGCTTGCGTTCTGCCTTTGAAGACCATCACAAGGTCAAATATACGCCCGAAGCGATCAAGGCGGCGGTCGAGCTGTCGGCGCGCTACATCAACGATCGTAAGCTGCCCGATAAGGCGATCGACGTGATTGATGAAGTCGGCGCGATGCAGATGCTCGTGCCGCCCAACCGCCGGAAAAAGACGATTACCGCAAAGGAAATCGAACAGGTCATCGCGACGATGGCGCGCATCCCCCCGAAATCGGTGTCGAGCGACGACAAGAAAACGCTCGAAACGCTTGAGGCGGATCTGAAGCGCGTCGTCTTCGGGCAGGATGTCGCGATTGAGGTCCTCGCCAGCGCGATCAAGCTCAGCCGCGCAGGCCTGCGCGATCCGGATAAGCCGATTGGCAACTACCTCTTCTCCGGCCCCACTGGCGTCGGCAAAACCGAAGTCGCGCGCCAATTGGCAAGCCTGTTGGGCATTCCGCTCCAGCGGTTCGACATGTCAGAATATATGGAGCGTCACTCGGTCAGCCGGCTGATCGGCGCGCCGCCGGGCTATGTCGGCTATGATCAAGGCGGGCTGTTGACCGATGCGGTGGACCAACAGCCGCACAGCGTCCTCCTGCTCGATGAGATTGAAAAGGCGCATCCGGACCTGTTCAACATCTTGTTGCAGGTGATGGATAATGGCCGCCTGACCGACCATCACGGCAAGACGGTCGACTTCCGCAATGTCATTTTGATCATGACAACCAATGCTGGCGCGTCTGACATGGCAAAGGAAGGCATTGGCTTTGGCAATATCAGCCGCGAAGATGCGGGCGAGGAAGCGGTGAAGAAAATGTTCACGCCGGAATTCCGCAACCGCCTCGATGCGATTGTGCCCTTTGCCTATCTGCCGCCGCAGGTCGTCTCGCGCGTGGTCGACAAGTTCATCCTCCAGCTCGAACTCCAGCTGGCGGACCGCGACGTCCATATCAAGCTCGACACCGAGGCGAAGGATTGGCTCACCGAACGGGGCTATGACAAGCTCTATGGCGCGCGCCCGATGGGCCGCCTCATTCAGGAAAAGATCAAGCAGCCGCTTGCTGAAGAGCTGTTGTTCGGCAAGTTGGTCCATGGCGGCGAGGTCAGCGTGCGGCTGAAGGACAATGCGCTTCAGTTCGAAATTGTCCCGGCGGCCCCCAAAAAAGGCAAAAAGGGCGGCAAGGCAAGCGCGAAGGCCAAGGCCTAGCCGCGCCTAAAAGGACCGTGCTTCGACAAGCTCAGCACGGACGGCGTTGAGGGATTCCCTTTTCCTAACCCGTCCGCCCTGAGCCTGTCGAAGGGCCGTTTTTTCTTTTTTCTAAGTTCGCTCTTTAGGCAGATGGAGGGGGCCCGCAGGCCCCTTCCGCCTCACTGCCCGGCTTCTGGCATCATCGAAGAATGGAGATGGTCGATCTTCCAGTCACCATCGACATAGCGATAGAGGAAGGAATAGCGCGCCTTCACGTCTGACGTCGCGCCCGTTTCAGCATTGGTGAGCGTCACCGTCCAAGTGCCGAGCCGCGCAGCAGTGGTGCAGTCGATCTTGATCGTGCTTGTGTTGATCGTCCCCACCGGGCTGCCTTTTAGGAAACTCACAAAATAGTCATGGATCGCGGCCGGGTCGGTGCGCGGCGTGTTGGAAACAGTGGCCAGCAGCACCGCATCTTTGGTGAAGAGCGCGGTCACCTTGGCGGGGTCCTTGGTTGCCCAGGCCGCATTGAAGCGATCAAACTGCGCCGCGACTTGCGCGGGCGTCACGGCAGGGCAGCGAGGCGGGGCCTCCGACCGGGCATGGGCAGCGCCCATCGGGGCAAGGGCAGCGATCAGCGCTGCGGAAAGCATGGCGTGGTGCATCGAAATCTCCTGCTTCTCCTTCCCCTCAGGAAAAGAAATAGGGTGCCCGCGCGCATAAAAAAGGCCCGGAGCAACGCCCCGGGCCTCTTGTCTAGTTATGGAACAAAGATCAGTCGCGCTGGCCCATGAAGCTCAGCAGGAACTGGAACATGTTCACAAAGTCGAGATAGAGCGACAAGGCACCCATGATCGCCGTTTTGCCAACCATCTCGCTGCCTGCCACATAGGCATACATGGATTTGATCCGCTGCGTATCATAAGCGGTGAGGCCCGCGAAAATCAGCACGCCAACAAAGCTGATGACAAGCTGCATCGTACCCGACTGCATGAAGATATTGATGATCGACGCGACAAGCAGGCCAACCACCCCCATGATGAGGAAGGTGCCCATGCCCGAAAGATCGCGCTTGGTGGTATACCCAAACAGGCTCAGGCCCGCGAACGCCGCGGCCGTCGCAAAGAAGGTCTGCGCAATCGACGCGCCCGTATATACGAGGAAAATCGTCGACATCGACAGGCCCATCGCTGTCGCAAAGCCCCAGAAGCTCGCCTGCAAGCCAAAGGTCGACAGGCGGTTAAGCCCGAAATTCATGACCAGAATGAACGCAAGCGGGGACAAGATGATCACCCATTTCAGCAAGCCCGGGCCGAACATGATGTTCTGCGCCGCGCCCGAAGAAGCGAAAAGCAATGCGACAATGCCCGTCAGGAGCACACCCGACATCATATAATTATAGACGGACAGCATGTAGGACCGCAGGCCCGCGTCAAAGGCAGCGCTGCGCGCACCGACCGAAATGGTCGCGGCGTCTGCCGTGCGAGGATCAGACCAGTTAGCCATCGAAACACACTCCAAATTAATCGGCGGAATAGCCGAATATGAGAAATATCGTGTTTTGCGCAGGAAATTCAAGCGAAACACGACAAGCGCGGCGCGCGCCTTTTTGATTTTATCGTCGCTCAGGGTTGCGGCGTGATTTCGCTTTGCGTCCCGGCTTTTGGCGTTACAACCAGCTTGAATAGGGAGAAAAGGTCGCATGGCTGGTCGCGCTTACCGTATCTATGTGCTCGCATTGTTGATGGTCATTTACGCCTTCAACTTTTTGGATCGACAGGTCGTCACGATCGTTGCCCCTTATTTAAAAGCCGATATGGGCGTGTCCGATGCACAGATTGGGCTGCTCTTCGGCACGGCTTTTGCGCTCTTTTACGCGGTTTTTGGGCTACCGCTCGCCAAGCTTGCGGATGGCTGGAACCGGGTGCGGACGATTTCGATCGGCCTTTTCTTCTGGTCGAGCATGACCGCCATATCCGGCTTTACATCGACCTTTGGGCAGCTTGGCGCGGCGCGTGTGGGCGTGGGCGTGGGCGAAGCCAGCGCGTCTCCTGCGTCTTATTCGCTGCTGCAAGATTATTTCCCAAAATCCGTCCGAGCGACGGTCCTCGCGCTTTACTCAAGCGGCATTTATATCGGGAGCGGCGCCTCGCTGATCTTTGGCGCCGAGGTCATCCGCTATTGGGAAACGCATTTTACCCCTGAAACTGCCCCCCTTGGTCTGGCCGGTTGGCAGGCCACCTATCTTGCTTTTGGCATTCCCGGCATCCTGCTCGCGATCCTGATGTGGTTCACGGTGAGAGAGCCGGTCCGGGGGGCGATTGATGGCATGCCGACGCCAGGCGCGCCCAATCCGTTCAAGGCCGTGCTCGGCGAATTTGCCGCCATGCTTCCCCCTTGGAACATGCGCGGCCTTGCCGCGCGCGATCCAAGCGGGCGGACCTTGCGCACCAATATCGTGCTGCTGGTTGTCATCGTGCTCGGCACAATCGCGGTGGTCGCGGGGACCGATTCCCTGCTTCACCCCGATAAGCGCGCCGTGGTCGGGCATATCGCGGGTGCGGCAATCACCACGAATATGGTGCAATGGGGGGCGCTGGCGGTTGGCCTTTATTGTGTGGGCAGCTGGATCCAAACGATCCGTCTGCGCGATCCGGTCAGCTATGCGCTGATGGCCAATCCCGGCTTTATTGGCCTGACGGTTGCGGGTGGGCTGATGTCGTATATCAGCTATGGCTTGTCCCCCTTCATCTTCCTGTACGCCAAGGGCGCCTTTGGTGTGGGCGCCGAAGGCGGGCTGACGCTTGGCATATTGACCGCCATTGGCGGCGGGCTCGGGGCCAGCTTTGGCGGGATTTTGGGGGATTGGTTGCGCCGCTATCACCCGGGCGGGCGGATCATTGTGATGCTCATCGCAGCCTTGGGGTCGGCAGTGACCATCTATGCCAGCTATAGCGTCACCAGCCTATCAGCCTTTTATGCTTTTGCCGGGGTGAATATGTTCATCCACATCATGTGGCTTGGCCCCTGTGCGGCGAGCATTCAGGATCTTGTCCTGCCCCGGATGCGCGGCACGGCGACGGCCGTTTTCTTCTTGGGCACAACCATTTTGGGGCTTGGTCTTGGCCCTTATTTGGTGGGGCTGTCGAGCGACGTGTCCGGCGATTTGCGCCTGTCGCTAATGGGGACGCTCGCGACCATGCCGATCATCCTGATCGCCATGGTCGTCGCGCTTCGGCACGTCCCTGCATTATCGGCAAATTTGGTGGCGCGGGCGCGGGCCCAAGGGGAGCCCGTCTAGCCTATCGCTGGCGGAGCACCCCGCAGATCACGCGCTTGCCGCTTTTGCCGGACGGGTCGGTCATTTCATCGTCCGGGTCGGCATGAATGACAACCGCTGCGCCATCGCTATCGAGCATGGCCTGCGAGCCGGTGCTGATAGTGCCGGAACCAAGCCATGTCTTGAGGCTCCCGGCGCCTGCAGCATCCGCGATAAGGTTGGGGGCATCGCCCGCGTGCGCGCCGGCGGGGTTTTTGCGCCCATGCTGATGGCCTGACGGGTTCCAATGCGGCCCCGCAGAGGTAAAGTCCGGCGCTGTACAGTTACCAACGGCATGAACATGAAGGCCATGCGCGCCCGGCGTCAGGCCGCGCGCCGACACCTCCAGCCACAGCCCGTCAGCGCCTTCGCGCACCACGGCCTGGCCGACAACCGCCCCTGAGCTGTCTTGCAGCTCTGCCTCGGCAGTCGGTGCTTGAGGCGATGTCTGGGCAGTCCCGGCGCAGGCCATCAGGAGGAAAGGGGTGCAGGCCAGAAGCATTTTAGGGGGGGTCATGATCTTCTCCTATCTCAGCGGTGCAAAGACCCTTGTTGACTGGATTTTAACGGGCCTCAAGACAGTCTATGGTTTAACCAGATCAGAAATGGCAAGCGCGCCATTGGGAGAAGAATGTGTCGATCATTGTCACCGGCGTTGCCGGCTTTATCGGAATGCACGTCGCCCGCGCCTTGCTCGACCGCGGGGAAAAGGTCGTCGGCATCGATAACCTCACGCCTTATTATGATGTGCAGCTCAAGCGGGATAGGCTGGCCCAGCTGAGCCATCCCCATTTCACTTTCCACCCGATCGACTTTGCCGACCCTGCCGCACTCGACGCCGCGCTTACCGGCGTGGCGATCGACACGATCATCCATCTGGGCGCGCAAGCGGGCGTGCGCTATTCGCTCGTCAACCCGCGCGCTTATGTGCACGCCAACCTTGCCGGGCATCTCAACATGCTCGAAGTGGCGCGCCAGCGGGGCGTGCGCCAGCTGGTCTATGCTTCTTCCTCTTCGGTCTATGGCGCGAACAAGGCGTTGCCGTTTCGCGTGTCAGACCGGGTCGATCATCCAATCTCGCTCTACGCGGCCACGAAAAAGGCGGATGAATTGATGAGCGAAACTTACGCCCATCTTTATCGCGTGCCGCAAACGGGCTTACGCTTTTTCACCGTTTATGGCCGCTGGGGGCGGCCCGACATGGCACCGTGGATTTTTACCGAAAAAATCTTGGCCGGTGCGCCCATCACCGTGTTCAATAAGGGGGAGATGCGGCGCGACTTTACCCATATTGATGATATCGTCGCGGGCGTGCTTGCTGCCGTGGATCGACCGGTTGCAGATGACGGCGCTGAAAAACCCGGGGGGAGCACCGCCCCCCATCGGCTCTATAATATCGGCAACCACCGGTCCGAAGCCCTGATGCGGTTCATCGCGGTGGTGGAGGCCGCGTGTGGGCGGCGGGCGCAGATCGATTTTCAACCAATGCAGCCCGGCGATGTGCCCGAAACCTATGCCGATATCACCGATATCGCGCGGGATTTGGGCTTTGCGCCAACCACCCCCATCGATGTCGGCATGCCCGATTTTGTGCGCTGGTTTAAAGACTATCGCGGGCTCTAACGCCTAGGGGCGGCCGATCGAGCTATAAGCAAAGCCGTGCCGCCGCACCTCTTCGGGCGGGTAGACGTTGCGCAGATCGACAAAGACAGGGGCCTTCATCACCCCAGCAAGCCGCGGCAGATCAAGCGCGCGGAACTCATCCCATTCGGTCACCAAAGCAAGCGCATCGGCTCCCTCAGCCACGGCATAGGGATCGGCCTTAAAGTCCACGCCAGGCAGAAGCGGCTTGGCCGCGTCCATGCCTTCGGGGTCATAGGCCGCAACTTTGACGCCAGCGTCTTGCAGCGCTTGGACAATCGCAATCGACGGCGCGTCGCGCATATCGTCTGTATTGGGCTTGAACGTCACGCCCAACAGCCCGACTTTTTTGCCCCGCGCCTTGCCGCCCATGGCGTGCAGGATCTTGCGGCCCATCGCGCGTTTGCGGGCATCGTTCACCTGCACCACTGCTTCAACGATCCGGCTTGGCACCTCATAATCTTCGGCGGTTTTCAGCAGCGCCAAGGTATCTTTGGGAAAGCAGGAACCGCCATAGCCGGGGCCGGCGTGCAAGAACTTGCCACCAATCCGGTTATCTAGGCCAATGCCCCGCGCCACATCCTGCACATTCGCGCCCACCGCCTCGCACAGATCCGCCATTTCGTTGATGAAGGTAATCTTGGTCGCCAGAAACGCATTGGCGGCATATTTGATGAGCTCCGCGGTGCGGCGGGCGGTGAAAAGCAGCGGCGCCTGGTTCAGATAAAGCGGGCGATAGACTTCCTGCATCACCGCCCGGGCGCGCGCGTCCTCGGTGCCGATGATGATCCGGTCGGGGCGCTTGAAATCACTGATCGCGGCCCCCTCGCGAAGAAATTCCGGGTTGGAGACAACGGCAACCTCGGCATCGGGAGCAAGCTCGCGCAAGATGCGTTCCACCTCATCCCCGGTGCCGACAGGCACGGTTGATTTGGTGACGACGACCAACGGTCCCGTCATGGCCGCGGCAATATCGCGGGTTGCCTGATAGACATAGCTCAGGTCGGCATGGCCGTCGCCCCGCCGGGAAGGGGTGCCCACGGCGATGAAGACAGCTCCTGCCCCGGCAACCCCCGCGGTCAGATCGGTGGTGAAGGACAGCCGGCCCGCCTGCACATTAGAGGCAACCAAATGCCCGAGCCCCGGTTCGTAAATCGGCATGACGCCGGCCCGCAACGCCTCAATCTTGGCGGGGTCAAGGTCAACGCAGACGACATCATGCCCGAAATCGGCAAAGCAGGCGCCCGACACAAGGCCCACATAGCCTGCCCCAATCATCGTAATCTTCATGCGCCACCATTTCGAATAAAGCGAGGAACGGCTTGGTCTTAGCGCCTAGCACTTGCCGATAAATCTTTCCATTCGATGAAAAAAGGGGCCAGTCTTGCGACCAGCCCCCCAAAAGACATCCCAAGCTATCCGTTTGGATTATTGGCCAGAGCCCGGACCATAGCTGATTTCCACCCGGCGGTTCTGGAGTTCGCGAACGCCATCGGCCGTATCGACCCGCGGGGCATTTTCCCCAAAGGCTTGGGTTGAAATCACGCCCATGGGAATGCCCTTGCCTTCAAGATAGGCACGGACCGACGCGTTGCGCCGCTCAGACAAGCCCATATTATACTGCGGCGTCCCGGACTTATCGGCGTGGCCGGCAAGCATGACCTGCGCCGTACCGCAAT
>JACCDX010522779.1_pt1 | contig 31575 bp, 31 predicted proteins | sample 7449681 | NCBI WGS metagenome assembly JACCDX01 (sample SAMN15323450, study PRJNA562643) | freshwater metagenome | isolation source: river surface water | place: USA:Blue River Watershed | collected 2017-08-18
ACATTGGCGGCGACGCTCATGTCGCCAAAGGTGCGCGGGGTTTGAAAGGTGCGGGCAACACCTTGTGCCGCAAAGTGGTGTGGTCGCTGGCCTGTCAGGTCTCGGCCCATGGCCAGCAAGCGCCCCGAGGTGGGCTCAAGGACGCCACTGATGGCATTGAAAAAGGTCGTCTTGCCTGCACCGTTGGGGCCGATGATGCCCACCAACTCGCCCGCATGAAAGCGGGCGCTGACGGCATCGACAGCGGTCAGCCCGCCAAACCGCACCGTGACGTCTTGCGCTTGCAACAAACAGTTTTGTTCACCAGCCATCATCCGTTGACCTCGCGTGCGCGCCGTGCGCGTGCCTTGTCTTTGGCTTTCTCGCCACTCCATTCGTAGCGGCGCAGACGCCACCAGGATCGAATGTCGTCACGCCAGATTTTCCAGGTGTCCAGACGCAGCGAGGCCAAACCGCCTGGCAGATAAAGCACCGAGAGGATTAACAACAACCCCAACGACATCATGTAGATCTGCGGGGCCTGCAAGCGCAGGGTCTCGGCCAACACACTGAACACAATGGCTGCGATCAGCGGGCCCCACAGCGTGGTAGCCCCTCCGATCAGGGCGATCAACACCGTTTGGAAGCCAATGAAAGGGTTGAACACCGTGTGCGGATCGATGTAAGTCCAGCGCACGCTCATGGCCGCACCCACTGCACCAGCTACGGCGGCGGTGAAGCCAAAACCCACGATCTTGACCCACCGGGTATTCACACCCAAAGTTTGTGCGCGCTGCTCGTCAGCGCCTATGCCCGCCATCGCCAAGCCCAAGCGTGTGCGCCGCAAGACGATCGACAAGGCAACCGTTCCCATGGCCAGTGTCAAAACCGTCAGGTAGATGGTGTCACGATCGGGCACCACCGACAAGACACGACCGACCGTGCCAGTGACCGATTTCTCAAAGTACGTGATGGCATGTCGGATCAATTCGGTCATGCCAAAGGTCAGGACGGCAAAATACGTGCCGCGCAGGTGCAACACGGCCAAACCCATCAGCACAGCCACTGCGGTGGCCATTGCCGCGCCCAAGGCAATCGATTCGACCCAGCCGATCTGTTCGATCATCAGGGCTGCGGTATAGGCTCCGATCCCGAAGAATGCCGAGGTGGCCAACGACAAGTAGCGGGTGCTGCCGCAAAACAGTCCCCAACTCGACGAGAGCGCCACATACATCAGGCATGTCAGTGCCATCGAGACCACAAAGTCTGAGCCGTAATAAGGAATGGCCAAAGCCCAGCCTGTCAGGGCAAACCAGACCAGCAGGTCGCGGTTGAGGTGTTGGCTGTCGTTCATGCTTTACGGCTTTTGCGGGTAAACAAGCCCTCGGGTCGCAGCAGCAACACGCCGATGAAGACCACATATGACAACAAGGCTTTGAGAGAAGGATTGGTGTAGTGCATCCCGACGGCCTCGACCAACCCCAATAACAAGCCCCCGGCCAGTGCCCCTGCCATGCTGCCAAAACCGCCTAGCGTGATCACGATCAGGGCCGTGACGGTGTAGGGCTCTCCCATCGAAGGCGCAATCGTGTAGGCCATCGACAACAGGCAGCCGGCGACACCCGAAAGCCCCAAGCCGATGCCGAACATCATGGGGTGCAATTTTTGCGTGTCAATGCCCACCAATTGGGCTCCCAGGGGTGACTGCATCAGGGCACGAACTCCCTTGCCCAGCAAGGTCAGGCGCAACAGCGCGATGAGCCCGGCACAAAAAGCCAGCGCCAGTGCAAAAACCAGCAACTTGTTGCCGGCAAATTGGCTGACACCGATTTTCACAGGGTCGGTCATGAAATCGTAACCGCGCAAATCCCCGCCCCAGACGTGGCTGACCAGGTTTTGCACCAAAAACATCAGGCCAAAAGCCACCATCAGGCCGCGAGCCTCAAAGATGTCGATGTGGGGCGAAGTTTGTCCCAAGCGTCGAAAACAAGCCCAATGGATGACCACGCCCGTGGCCCACAAAGTGACAAAAGAAACCGGCACCATCAGCAGGGGGTTCCATCCGAAGCTCGATTGCATCATCCAGGTCAGATACGCCCCCAGCATCAAAAATTCGCCATGAGCGATGTTGAGGATCCGCATCAGGCCGTATTGGAGGTTCAGGCCCAGGGCGACCAAAGCATAAATGCCCCCGGTGATCAATCCGGAGGCCAGCAACTCAAACCATGCAGAAGTCGACATGCGCATTCAGCCCGTGGCCCAGCCCCCCGGGCGCGGCGCGCATCAGCGTCCGGCTTGGGGATTGAGGGCGTGTGAATCAGCTCCAGGCGGGTTTTTGGGTGTTGAGCTTGGCGGTGGCGCGGGCTTGCGGCCAGACCACTTCAAACTCGCCTTTTTGCCACTGCCCGATCGTGCCGGGTGTGCCCACGTTCTCACTGCCGACAAACCGGATGTCGCCCAAAATTGTTTTGTGAGTGGTGTTGGCCACATGGTCGCGGATGGCTTTGCGATCAAGGCCATGTAACTTGACCGCCTGAGTCAGAATTTCCAGGCCGGCCCAACAGGCACCCGAGGCCCAGCGATCGGGTTCCTTTTTCTGGCTGGCCACATGGGCATCGAAATAAGCTTTGGCTCCCGGGCTGGTCTTGCCGTTCCAGGAGCCCATGCCCATCACGCCCTCGGCGCCAGCGGGTGTCATGACATTTTTGTACAAAGGGAAGGCCGTGCCGACCGAGGCGTAAAACACTTTGGGGTTGAAGCCGATCTCTTTGGACTGGCGGCTGGCCAAAATCGTGTCGGGCGGGTAAGTGAAGCCGACAAACGCATCGGGGTTCTTGTCTTTGATCGAGCGCAAGACCGGCAACAGGTCTTTGACGCCACCCGGATAGCTTTTGTCTTCGATCAAATTGATGCCGCTGCCTTGAAGGGCGACTTTGAATGCGGCGTAATTCTCAAGACCGAACAAGTCATCGACATAAATGCAAGCGACGCTGCGGATGCCGTTGGCCTTGAACATGTCGACGATGGCATCGCACATCGGCTTCGGCTGCTGCAACAACAAAAAGAAATAGGGCAACTTCATTTCGACCAGGCGACGACTCAGTGCCGTGGGAGCCAGAAAGGGGTATCCAAATCGGTTGGCCAGTGGCGCCACGGCAAAGTTGGCGTTGCTGCCCCACGGGGGCAACACCAGATCGACTTTGTCGCTGCCCATGAGTTTTTCATAAGTGCGCACCACAGTTTCAACATCGCTGCGGTCATCCGAGCTGATCAGCTCAATCTTGCGTTTGACTCCTTTGACATCCAGGCCGCCCTCGGCATTTTGACGCTCGGCCCAAAGCAAATAATTGGGCTCTTGGCTGACTTGAGCCCCGCCTGTCCAAGGACCTGTGCGAGACATGGTGTAGCCGATCCGGACGGGCGCGTTTTGGGCCAACAAGTGTGGCGTCACCGCCAAACTGCCCAAAGTTGCGGCAGCAGAGCGGATGACTGAACGGCGATTGGGCAAAGGGCTGCGAGAGCTCATGACGGATCCTTGTCTAGAACAAAACGTGGCGTGATGCTAATGGAATACCCAGCCCTGGGTATAGGTAAAAACCAATAGGCGACCCCCATCGGGGCATCCGGTTTCACCTGTACGACATGTCAAAGGACAAATCCGCTGGCATTCCCCGGGTGGGTGTGAGAAGATGATTTTCACCCTGATGTTGATGGAGGTCCCCCTGATGTATGCAGTCCATGTTTTGTCCCAGGTCAGTCGTTCGTTGAAAGCTGGGTGCTTGGGTTTGGTGGCGTTGCTGTTGGTTGCGCCGCTGGCGGCGCAAGAGTTGCGCAGTTCATCACCGATTCGCATCGTGGTGCCCTACGGACCTGGTGGTCCCACCGATGTGGTGGCCAGGCTGTTGTCGGTGCCCATGCAAAACATGCTCAAGCAACCGGTGATCGTTGAAAACCGTGCCGGTGCGGGCAGTTTGATTGGCGCCCGCGCAGTCGCGGCTGCCCCCGCCGATGGACACACGATTTTGCTGGGCAATGTGTCCACTTTTGCGATTGCCCCGGCGATCACCAAAAATCCGGGCTATGACCCGACCAAGGCATTCGTTCCGATCGTCCAGACCACGGACATCGGCATGGTCATGGTGGCAGCCCCGAATTTTCCGGCCAACAATTTGCAAGAGTTCATCGCATATGCCAGAGCCAACCCGGGCAAAGTCACTTATGGTTCGGCGGGCATTGGGAACTCTGCCCATTTGCTGGCTGAGTTGTTACAAGCCAAAGCCAACCTGAACATGATCCATGTGCCCTATAAGAGCGGGGCTGAAATGTCCATGGCCGTGGTCTCCGGACAAGTTCAATTTGCCATGACCGACTTGTCGGCGTCCTTGGGGCAAATTCGTGAAGGCAAGCTCAAAGCGCTGGCCATGACCGGCGTGACCCGTTCTGCCGAGTTGACCCAAGTGCCGACCATGATCGAGTCGGGTTATCCGGACATCGTGTTGCGCAATTGGACCGGGGCTGCGGCACCCGCCGGGACTCCGCCTGCGATTGTCAAAAAATTGCAATCGGTCATGAACGAGGTGATCAAGTCGCCCGAGTATCAGGCGGCCATCACCAAGATGGGTGGCGAGGCCAAGCCCGGTAATCCGGAAGAACTGGGGGCGTTGATCGCCTCGGACTTCAAACGGTGGGGTGATGTGGCCAAGGCGGCAGGTGTCAGCCTGGATTGATTCAGGGCGACCCAAAACCTCCCCCGCCTGGGGTGTGGATTTCAAGCACATCGTTGGCTGCCATCTCGGTCTGCCCAATGTGACCCAGGGTTTCAACCCGACCATCGTGACGGATGATGCGGTTGATACCGGGTTGACCGGCGTGGCCGCCGGCGGCGCCAAACGCAGGGTGAATGCGACCGTTGGACAAGATGCCCGCAGTCATGGGTTCAAGAAAGCGGATGCGTCGCACGCCACCGTCGCCACCCTTGTAGCGTCCGAGTCCTCCGGATCCCTCGCGGATGGCATAACTTTCCAGACGCACCGGGAATCGGAACTCGAGCACCTCGGGATCGGTCAGGCGTGAATTGGTCATGTGGGTTTGCACCACCGAGGTGCCGTCAAAACCGTCGATCAACCGGCCATGGGCATCAAACCGGCCCCCGGCACCACTGCCTCCCGAAATGGTCTCGTAGTATTGATAGCGGGCGTTTCCAAAAGTCAGGTTGTTCATGGTGGGTTGGCTGCCTGCCGACACGCCCAATGCCCCCAGGATGGCATTGGTGATGCAAGTCGACGTCTCGACATTGCCGGCCACCACCGAGGCCGGAGGCAAGGGGTTGAGCATTGAACCCTCAGGGATGATGACCTTGAGAGGCTTGAGACAACCGGCATTGAGAGGGATGTCATCATCGACCAAGGTGCGAAACACATACAACACCGCTGCCATGCATACGGCACGAGGGGCGTTGAAGTTGTTGGTCAATTGGGCACTGGTCCCGCTGAAATCAATCTCGGCGCTGCGCTGGCTGGCATTCACCCGCACCGCCACCTGAATCTGCGCCCCGTTGTCCAGGGCTAGCACAAACTGTCCGTCTTTCAGTCGCGTGATGACCCGACGCACCGACTCCTCGGCGTTGTCTTGTACATGGCGCATGTATGCCTGCACCACCGGCAAGCCAAACTGTTCCACCATGCGGCGCAATTCTTGTACCCCTTTTTCGTTGGCGGCAACCTGAGCTTTCAAATCGGCCATGTTTTGCGCTGGATTGCGACTGGGGTAGGGGCCGCTTTGCAACAACGCCACCATCTCGGCCTCGCGCAGGCGCCCCGCCTCGACCAGTTTGAAGTTCTGGATCTGGACGCCTTCTTGTTCGATGCAGGTGGAAAACGGCGGCATCGAGCCCGGGGTGAGTCCGCCGATGTCGGCATGGTGCCCGCGCGAACCCACATAAAACGCCGGTTGCGGCTGTCCTGCGAGAAACACCGGGGTGATCACCGTGACATCGGGCAAATGGGTGCCCCCATGGTAGGGGTCGTTGAGCACATACACATCACCCGCTTGCATGCGACCCGCATTGTCGCGGATCACGGTCTGGATGCTTTCACCCATGCTGCCCAGGTGTACCGGCATGTGAGGTGCATTGGCGATCAGGTGGCCTTCTGCGCTGAACAGCGCACAAGAAAAATCAAGTCGCTCTTTGATGTTGACCGAATAAGCGGTGTTTTGCAATTGCAGACCCATTTGCTCGGCGATGTTCATGAACAGGTTATTGAACACCTCGAGCAGCACCGGATCCACCGAGGTCCCTGCCGCAAATGTTGTGGCTCGGGGCTGGCGACGTTCCAGCACCATGTGATCCCACTCGGTCAGCCGGGCTGACCACTCGGGCTCGACCACCGTGGTGGCGTTGGCCTCGGCGACGATGGCCGGGCCGTCGATCTGATCGCCCGGTCGCAAGTCTTCACGCACCACCAAGGCGGCATCGTGCCAGACGCCGCCGCTGTACATGCGCACGGTGTCGCGCTGCGGAACCTGGCGTGGTTCATGCAGGGCATGACGGGGCTCTGCTGGAGCATCACCCGCCACCACGGCTTCGACCGATACGGCTTCGACGACACATCGCTTGCCCTGCATCAAAAAGGCAAAGCGCTGCAGATAGGCGGCTTCAAAACCAGCCAAGATGGTGGCCATGTCGCCCCACGGCACCACCAGGGCCGAGTCGGTGCCCTCGTAGCGGACATGCACGCGACGATGAAGCTGAACCGATGACTTGCTCAGTTGTTGGGCTTGCAGCGCTGCATGGGCCTGCCCGGCCAAGGTGTCCAGTTGAGCCGCCATTTGGGGCAAGGCAGCGGCATCGAGCGGCAATTCGACCGACTGCTCACGGATCAGGTTCTGGTCGGCCAGGCCCATCCCGTAAGCCGACAACACACCTGCCAGCGGGTGCACCAGAACCCGGGTCATGCCCAGCGCATCCGCAACCAGGCAAGCGTGCTGACCGCCAGCGCCGCCAAAGCATTGCAGGGTGTAGCGCGTCACGTCGTAACCCCGTGCCACACTGATTTTTTTGATGGCGTTGGCCATTTGCTGGACTGCAATGCGAATGAAACCCTCGGCCACATCGTGGGCGCTGCGTCCCAGCGATTGAGCCATGCCCTCGAATTGACTCTGGACCAGCTCCAGGCTCAAGGCCTCGTTGGCCTGCGGGCCAAACACATGGGGAAACCAGGCCGGCTGGATTTTGCCCAGCATCAGGTTGGCATCGGTCACGGCCAGCGGCCCGCCGCGCCGATAACTGGCAGGGCCCGGGTTGGCGCCGGCGCTTTGTGGTCCTACCCGCAAGCGAGCCCCGTCAAACGACAAGATCGAGCCACCCCCAGCAGCCACCGTGTGGATGCTCATCATCGGCGCCCGCATGCGGACGCCGGCCACTTGGGTTTCAAACTCACGCTCGAACTCGCCCGCAAAATGCGACACATCGGTCGATGTGCCGCCCATGTCAAAACCGATCACCTTGTCGCAGCCGGCCAGCGCCGCCGTGCGTGCCATGCCCACAATGCCACCTGCGGGGCCTGACAAAATCGCATCTTTGCCCTGAAAGGTGCGGGCATCGGCCAAGCCACCCGAGGACTGCATGAAGAACACCTTGACTCCCGGCATTTCGGCCGCCACCTGATCCACATACCGGCGCAAAATGGGTGACAGATAGGCGTCGACGACCGTGGTGTCACCCCGGCTCACCAACTTCATCATGGGACTGGTCTGATGGCTGGTGCTGACTTGGGTGAACCCCAACTCGCGCGCCAACGCTGCGGCCTGTTGTTCATGGGCCGTGTAACGGTATCCGTGCATGAAGACCACCGCCACACTGCGCAATCCTGCATCGTGAGCGGCCCACAAGCGCTCGCGCAGGTGGGCGGTGTCCAAGGTCTCGATCACCTCACCGTGTGCACCCATGCGCTCGTGTGCCTCGATCACGCGCTCATAGAGCAACTCGGGCAGCACGATCTGGCGGTCGAACAAGCGGGGCCGGTTTTGGTAGGCAATGCGCAAGGCATCCCGGAAGCCACGTGTGGTGACCAGCAGCGTCGGTTCACCTTTGCGCTCCAGCAAGGCGTTGGTGGCCACCGTCGTGCCCATTTTGACGCACTCGACCTGATCGGGGGTGATCGGTTCATTGGCGCGCAGCCCCAGCAAATGCCGAATGCCTGCAACTGCTGCGTCACGGTAATGCTCGGGGTTTTCGGACAACAGTTTGTGCGTCACCAGCGTGCCATCGGGGCGTTTGCCCACCACGTCGGTGAAGGTGCCGCCGCGATCGATCCAAAATTGCCAGCGGGTTGTACAGGGTGTCTGGTTCATGTGGGGATTCAAAGTGAAGCGGCCGATCGGGCCGCCTGGTCGTAAATGCCCGACAACAGTCGCAGCAAACGTGCCAACTGACCGATGTCGTGGTTGAGACTTTCGTCGGCCTTGAGTGCATCGATCAGGCAAGCCTCGCGAATTTGGCGGTAGCGGTCCACATGCGCCTTGCCGGATTCGGTCGGCGCATAGGTGACTTCTTTGCCGTTTTTGCTCGATGCAACCATGCCCAAACCTTGTAATTTTTTCAGGGCATAGTTGATCAGGTGGGTGTCTTCCACATTCATGATGAAGGCGATGTCGGCCAGTCGCTTGTTGCGAGCGCGGTGCGTCACATGGTGCAGCACCAGCACATCGAGCGCGGTCAAATCTTTCAGTCCGGCGGCACTCATGCAGTGCACCACCCAGCGATGGAAGGCATTGCCCGCCACGATCAACCCGAACTCAAACTCGCTCATTTCGGCGCTGTGGGGCGAGACCAAGTGGGCTGACGAGACGATCGGTCTTTCTGGGCCTTGTGATTTGAGGCCGGATTTGCTTTTGGTCATGACAAAGGGGCTAGACTCGTTGATCGATAGTGTAGAGATAACACTGATAATTTACCAACAATTTGTTGACATTAAGGGAAAATACCCATCGCACGATCAATCCCAATGGCGACAATCCTCTTAACCCCCCGGCCCGTTGAACCGCGTCGGTCCATGAGACGCACCTTGGGTGCTGCTTGGGCTGTATCGGTGCGTGTTGGCGGTAAACAGTGGCCGACCTGTCCATTTCCAATCCGGAGTTGTTACCATGAATCGTCGATTGTTCAGCCTCACCTTGGCCAGCGCCGTTGCTGGTTTGTCGTTCTCTACCAGCGCCCAAACGAAATGGGATTTGCCGGCTGCTTATCCGGCGACCAACTTTCACTCCATCAACTTGACCCAATTCGCCGCCGATGTGGACAAGGCCAGCGGCGGCAAACTCAAAATCACGGTTCATGCGGGCGCCTCGCTGTTCAAAGCGCCTGAGATCAAGCGCGCCGTTCAAGGTGGGCAAGCCCAGATCGGTGAAATCTTGTTGCCCGCTTTCCAAAACGAATGGCAAATCTTCGGTGCCGATGGCTTGCCGTTCCTGGCGACCAGTTTTGCCGAATCGAAAAAGCTCTACGCCGCCCAAAAACCTATTTTGGAGAAAAAGTTGGCCGAGCAGGGGATGGTTCTGCTCTACACCGTGGCCTGGCCGCCCCAAGGTCTGTACAGCAAAAAGCCCATCAACAGTGCAGCTGACTTGCGTGGCAACAAGTGGCGTGCGTACAGCCCTGCCACCGCCCGCATCGCCGAATTGGTCAATGCCCAGCCGGTCACAGTACAGGCTGCCGAGTTGTCGCAAGCACTGGCCACGGGCGTGGTCGAGTCCAATATGACCTCGGGTGCGACCGGCGTGGACAGCAAACTTTACGAACACCTGAAGTTTTATTATGACGTCCAAGCCTGGTTACCCAAAAATGCTGTCATCATGAACAAGCGCGCCTTTGACGCCTTGGACAAACCGACCCAGGATGCTGTCATGAAAGCTGCGGCTGACGCCGAGTCGCGCGGATGGGTCGCCTCTGAAAAAGTCAACACCGACACCCTGGCCATTCTCAAAGCCAACGGCATGCAAATTCTGCCTCCCTCGGCTCAGCTCAAATCCGACTTGCAAAAGGTGGGCGAAACCATGCTGAAAGAATGGCTCGACAAGGCTGGTCCCGAGGGCCAAGCCCTGATCAGCGCATATCGCAAGTGATGCAGACACGGGTGTTTTGAACCGGGGCCAAATCGCGCTCTTCCAGGGTGTCGCCCCACAACCCCCCAACGATCCTCATGCGCAAGCTCCTCAATGGCCTGTACGCCGCCTCAGCATGGCTCGCGGCTCTATTCATGATCGGCGTTTTGGTCATGGTCTTGCTGTCTATCGTCAGCCGCTGGCTGGGGTTCCATGTGCCCGGCACCGATGCCTATGCCGGGTATGCCATGGCCGGCGCCGGTTTTTTGGCGCTGGCGCACACCCTGAAAAAGAACGAGCACATCCGCGTGACCCTGATCTTGGGTCGATTGCAGGGTAAATCACGTCAATCGCTTGAGTTGTGGGCGCTTTCTGTGGCGGTGTTGCTGGCCGGCTTGCAGGCTTTTTTTGCTGGTCGATTGGTCTGGCAATCGCATTTGTTCCACGACATCTCGACCGGCACCGACGCCACCCCGCTTTGGATCCCCCAAACCTTGATGGTGTTGGGCTGTGCGGTGTTGTGCATCGCCCTGATTGATGAATGGGTGCTTGAGTGGCGTGCTCAACGTCAACGACCCGAAGCGAGCACTCGCCATGAATGATCTGTGGATCACCACCCTGTTGATCTTGGCCCTGTTCGCCCTGTTGGGAAGCGGGGTCTGGATCGGGCTGACTTTGGCGGGTGTGGCCTGGATTGGCATGGAGCTGTTTTCTTCGCGTCCAGCCGGCGACGCCATGGCCCTGACCATTTGGGGCTCGGCCAGCAGTTGGACCCTGACCGCCTTGCCCCTTTTCGTCTGGATGGGGGAAATCCTCTTTCGCACCCGCGTGTCCGAGAGCATGTTCAAAGGCCTGGCGCCCTGGGTTCATGGCTTGCCGGGTCGCCTGTTGCACACCAACATTTTGGGCTGCACCATCTTTGCCGCGGTCTCGGGATCATCGGCGGCTACTTGCGCCACGATCGGCAAGATGACTTTGCCCGAACTCCAGCAAAGGGGCTATCCGGCTCACATGATCGTGGGCTCTTTGGGCGGAGCCAGCACCTTGGGCCTGTTGATTCCGCCGTCGATCATCATGATCGTCTACGGGGTTGCTGCCGAAGTCTCGATCGCTAAATTGTTTGTCGGCGGCGTGTTGCCGGGCATCATGCTGGCCACCCTGTTCAGTGGCTACCTGATGATCTGCGCATGGCTCAGACCGGATCAAATTCCGCAAACCGATACCCCTCTGACCCTGCGCCAAAAACTGCATGAATCGCGCCACCTGATCCCTGTGATGGGGCTGATCGGCAGTGTCATTGGATCGATTTACACCGGTCTGGCCACAGCCACCGAAGCCGCTGCGATCGGGGTCGTGGGCGCGTTGGTTTTGTCAGCGGCGCAAGGCGCATTAAATCGGCAAACTTTCATCGATTCGCTCATGGGGGCGACCCGGTTGTATTGCATGATTGCGCTCATTTTGGCTGGGGCGGCATTCCTGACCCTGTCCATGGGCTACATCGGCTTGCCCCGGCACTTGGCCGAATATGTCGGCAGCCTGGGTTTGTCCCCCGGGGAGTTGCTGGTGATCCTGGCGTTGTTCTATATCGTGTTGGGCTGTTTTCTCGATGGCATTTCCATGATTGTGTTGACGATGGGGGTGATTTTGCCCACCGTCACAGCTGCCGGCATAGACCTGATTTGGTTTGGCATTTTCATCGTGATCGTGGTGGAAATGGCTCAGATCACCCCGCCCGTGGGGTTCAACCTGTTTGTTTTGCAAGGCATGACCCGACGAGAGATCACGTGGATTGCCCGTGCCTGCATGCCCTATTTCTTTTTGATGGTGTTGGCGATCGTGATCTTGTGGCTCTTTCCCGGGCTGGTCAGCTGGTTACCTTCCCGCATGTGATCTTGGTTGAACTCGTCCGGATTGAATCCGTCTCAAGAGCCAAATCGCTTTCTGGTCAGTGCCAAAGCCACCCAAAAAGATGCCACGCTGAACACCATCAGAACCAGCCCATGGCGCAGGGCGTGCTCGGGCCAGCGGTCCAAAAACAACGGGCGCACCAGATCCACTGCGGCTGACAAGGGAAGCCATTCGGCCACCGCACGCACCATGGGTGGCAGTTGATCGCGCGGAAAAAAGATCCCGGACAAAAACATCATGGGCGTCAGAAACAGTGTGAAGTAATAGGTGAAGAAGTCATAGCCTTTGGCCAGGGCATTGAAGATCAGGGCCATGCAGCTGAAGGTGATGCCCACCCCCAACAAGATCGGCCAGGCCAGCAGCAATTTGGGGCTGTGGCTGATGCCCAGGCCCACCATGACCAGCAAGATGGCACTGACGGTAAACAGCGCCTTGAAGGCGGCCCAAAGCATTTCGGCGAGCACCACGTCATCGAGCCGAACCGGTGCGTTCAAGATGCCATCCCAGGTTTTTTGCACATGCATGCGTGAAAATGCCGAGTACAGGGCTTCAAAGGTTGCCGCGTTCATGGCGCTCATGCAAATGCTGCCGCTGGCCAAAAATACAATGTAGGGGACGGCCTCACCGCCCAACTCGATTTGCCCCACCAAAGCACCCATGCCGTAACCAAAGGCCACCAGCCAGATCAGCGGTTCGGCGATATTGCCCACCAGGCTGGGAATGGCGAGCTTTTGCCAGACCAGCAAGTTGCGGCGAAAAACCGGCCACCAGCGCAACGACAAACGGGGGGGCGCCCAAATCTGATTTTGAATTTGCGACATGATCAGCCTTCGCCCCGGATTTGACGACCCGTTAATTTAAGAAACAAATCCTCCAGGTTGGAGGGGCGGTGCAGGGTGCGCAGGCTGGGCCAAGCCTGCAAGGCCGTCAGCAGGGGACGGCTGTCACGGGTGTAGAAGAACACCGTTTCGCCGCTGATTTCGGTGCGCTCGGCCAGCGCCAGCATGGCGGTGCTGTGGCCGACAGCGTTGGCGCCTTGACCAAAGACCTCGACCACTTCAGGCTCGAGGTGTTGTGAGATCAATTCGCGCGGTCGCCCTTCGGCAATTTTTCTCCCTTGGTCAATCACCAGCAACCGCGAACAAAGCCGCTCGGCTTCGTCCATGAAGTGCGTGGTGAGCAAAATCGACTTGCCCTCTTGCAACAGCATTTGCATGCGTTCCCACATCAAATGGCGGGCTTGGGGGTCCAGGCCGGTGGTGGGTTCGTCGAGCAACAACAGCCGGGGCTCGTTGATCAGGGCGCGGGCCAGGCTCAGCCGGCGCTTCATACCGCCAGACAACTGACCTGGTTTGGCGTCGGCCTTGTGGCTCAGAGCGGCAAATTCCAGCAGTCGGGGAATGCGCTCGCGCACGACCCGGCTCGGCAGGCCGAAATAGCGGCCAAAGACCAGCAAGTTCTCGGCAGCCGTGAAGTCCGGATCCAGCGTGTCCATTTGTGCCACCACACCCAGTTGCGATTTGATGTCCAGGGCGTCGGCAGGCATTTGCAAGCCGTTGAAGTAGCGCACCGATCCGGCATCGGGTTCGGTCAAGCCCAGGCACATGCGCAGGGTGGTGGTTTTGCCCGCTCCGTTGGGGCCGATCACGCCCAGACATTCGCCCGGTGCAATCTGAAAACCGAGGTCATCAACGACAGTCTGGGCACCAAATCGTTTGTGCAAGTGTTCGACGGACAACAGGGGTGGAGTCATGCGGCGGATTATGCTGGATCGTCTTTCGATTTGGCGCTCAGCGGGTTCCTAAAATGGGCCCCAGCCAGAAGGTCAACAAACCCAAGCCGGCGCTGCCCGCCAACAGGGGCATCACGCCGATTTTGAATCGGAACAGCGCAATGGCGGCAGCGATCCCAATCAGCGCCGAGGACCATGCGAAAGAACCACTGAAACCCTGTGGCCAAAACACATGGTAGGCAAAGAACAGGGCCAGGTTCAGGATCACCCCCACCACCGCGGCGGTGATGGCCCTCAAAGGGGCGGTGAAGCCCAGTTTGCCGTGCGTGGCTTCGATCAGCGGTCCGCCAGCCAAAATGAAAATGAACGAGGGCAAAAAGGTGACCCAGGTCACCACCGCTGCAGCCAGTACGCCGCCAGCCCACAACGCATCGGGCCCCAGCACCTCTTGCAGCCAACCACCGACAAAAGCCACGAAGGCCAGCACCATGATCAACGGCCCGGGGGTGGTTTCGCCCAGCGCCAGTCCGTCGATCATCTGAGGTCCGCTGAGCCAACCGTGGGTTTCCACGGCGCCTTGGTACACATAGGGCAACACGGCGTAGGCACCGCCAAAAGTCACCAAGGCAGCCTTGGTGAAAAACCACCCCATTTGGGTCAACGTGCTTTCCAGCCCGTGAGTGGCCACCAGCGCCCCCATGACCGCCGCCCAAAGCCCCAGCCCCATCAGCACAACACGCACAAATCTCTGCAATGACCAGCGGGCGTGTGCGGGTGGGGGGGTGTCGTCGTCGATCCATGCCGGCCCCCCACTGGTTGGGCGCTGGCTTGCTCCACCGCCCGGGGCAAAGACGTCGGGCCAACGCTTGGCCCCAAGCCAACCGATCAGTGCGGCCGTGATCACAATGGCCGGAAAAGGCACATCGAGCGCCAGCAGGGCCCCCCATGAGCCAAGCGCAAGGGCCCACATCCAGCGGTTACTCAGTGCTCGGGTGCCGAGCCGTTGCGCCGCATGCAATACCAATGCTGTGACGGCAGGCTTGAGTCCCGAAAATGCAGCCGCCACCCAGGGCACATCGCCAAATCGCATGTACATCCAGCTCAGGGCGATCATGATGAACAAAGACGGCAATACGAACAAGACGCCTGCCACCACCCCGCCCCAAGTTCGGTGCATGAGCCAACCGAGATAGGTGGCCAGTTGTTGAGCCTCTGGGCCGGGCAGCAACATGCAGTAATTGAGCGCATGCAAAAAGCGCCGCTCACTGATCCATCGCCGGCGCTCGACCAATTCGGTGTGCATGATGGCGATTTGACCAGCGGGTCCGCCAAAGCTGATGAAACCCAACTTGAACCAAAAGCGCAGGGCTTGGGCGAAGCTCACTGGATTTGCCGCGGAGTCGGCGAGGTGGCCCCATTCAGGCGGAAGTGATGATGAGGGTTCAGGGTTCATGGATTTGGCACCCTGTGGGACCGATCTGATGCGCATGCGCTCAGTCAAAGCGGATGGGTCAGGATGAATGTGCCACAGCAAAAAATCATACACCACCCTGACGACGCGGACTCGCTGGGGACCAGACCATTGGGAAATGGGTTATATTGAAATGCGATCAATCACGTTGACATCGATATTCAAAACATGATGTGGGATTCAAGGGGCAAAAGGGTTGCGGGGTGAAGTCAGAGATGACTCAGGCTTGGGCTCGCCAATGGCAGGCCAGTTTGGACCTCAGGTACCACTCGGCTCAAGGGCGCACGGTCTGTCACGCTGAGCATGTGGGTCCATTGCGGGTGTTGCAAGCGCTTTATCCCGAGGGTCCTGCTGTGTGTCATCATGTCTTGGTACATCCGCCTTCGGGCTTGGCGGGCGGAGACCTGATCGACATTCAAGCCGAGGTGTTGCCTGGGGCGCATGCCTTCATCAGCACGCCGGGAGCCTCGCGCTTTTATCGCACCGAGGGTCCGTTGGCACGACAGCGTCTGCGGGTCAAAATCCACGACCGCGCGCGGCTTGAGTGGTTGCCTCTTGAAACCATTGCTTACAACGGTTGCAAGGCTCACAATGAATGGGTGTTTGATTTAGCCCCCGGTGCCGAAATGATGGCCTGGGACGTCGTGGCCTTGGGTTTGCCGGAATCCGCTTTGCCCTTTGTATCGGGTTACTACCATCAGCATTTTGAAATTGTCGGCGCATGGCTTGACCGTGGGCGCATCGATGCCCTGGATCAGCGACTGATACAGGGTCCTTTGGGGCTGGCGGGGCATCGATGCCTGGCCAGTATGGTCATGGCTGCTGGTACTCCCCTGTCGGACTATCGCGTCGACCTCGCTTTGGAGCTGGCCAGACAGGTGCCGGATGCAGACCGCTGCATGCTGGGGGTCACTCGTCCACATCCGCAGGTGGTGGTGGCCCGAGTCCTGGCCGACCACGCAGAACCGGCCCGGAGAGTATTGCAAGAGATTTGGACTCGTTGGCGACCTGCTTTTTGGGACTTGGCGCCAAAACCTTCGCGCATGTGGCGGGTTTGAGCACACTGGATCGAGCAGATGGGAAACGGCGAGCATGATGCACTGGCCTGGTGCATGACCGGACTCTTGTTGCCCCAAAACCGTGCAGACCTGCATCGCCTTGTGTGGCAAGTTTGAAGCAGGCACAAAAGACTGTGTGCAAATCGGGCAAAGCGGTCAAAATATGTTCGTGTGCAATGACTTCCAGGTGGCACAAAGTTTGCGGAGAGCCATGGCATGGATCTGACACCCAGAGAAAAAGACAAACTTTTGATTTTCACCGCTGCATTGTTGGCGGAGCGGCGTAAAGCGCGTGGCTTGAAGCTCAATCACCCGGAGGCGGTGGCCTTGATCAGCGCTGCGGTGATGGAAGGGGCTCGCGACGGCAAGACGGTGGCGCAACTCATGAGTGAAGGGCGAACCATTTTGTCCCGCTCCGATGTCATGCCTGGCGTGGCCGAAATGATCCATGACATTCAGGTTGAGGCCACCTTTCCCGATGGCACCAAGCTGGTGACCGTTCACCAACCCATTGTTTGAATCAGGGAGTCCCATGAAACGAATTGCTTTGTCTTTATGGTCTGGCGCAGGTTGCGCTCAGGTCCTGGCCCACGAAGGCCATGGCATGCCGGGTGTTTCGCACTGGCACACCAGTGATCTGGTCGGTTTTGCGCTGGTCTTGTTGGTGGTGATCGCGATCATCTGGTTCAAAGGTCGTGACCGTTGAGCCGCACCATGGATGAAACGCCGATGATCCCCGGTGAATGGTTGCTCGATGAGGGAGAGCACGAACTCAATGTGGGGCGCCGCACCCTGACCCTGGTGGTGTGCAACAGAGGCGATCGCCCGATTCAGGTAGGGTCACACTACCACTTTGCCGAAACCAATGCTGCCCTGGATTTTGACCGGGCCGCTGCCCGTGGCATGCGCCTGAACATTGCCTCCGGCACAGCGGTTCGTTTTGAACCGGGGCAGAGGCGAACCATCGAACTGGTCGAATACTCGGGCTTGCGGCAGGTCTACGGTTTCCGAGGCCAGATTCAGGGGGCTTTATGAGTCGGATCCCCAGACGCGCCTACTTAGAAATGTTCGGTCCCACCGTGGGAGATCGGGTTCGCTTGGCCGACACGAATTTGGTGGTCGAGGTGGAAAACGACTTGACTTTGCTGGCCGGCAGCCATGGTGAGGAGGTCAAGTTCGGAGGCGGCAAAACCATCCGCGATGGCATGGCACAGTCGCAGCTGACTCGCGACCAAGGCGCCGTCGATCTGGTGCTGACCAATGCTTTGATCATCGACGCCCGGTGCATCCTCAAAGCCGACATTGGGGTTAAAAACAGCCGCATCGTGGCCATAGGTAAAGCAGGCAATCCCGACACCCAGCCGGGCGTTGACATCGTCATCGGACCCGGCACCGAGATCATCAGCGCCGAGGGGCTTATTGTCACCGCCGGTGGCATCGATTCGCACATTCATTTCATTGCCCCGCAACAAATCGATGAAGCGCTGGCCAGCGGCATGACCACCATGCTCGGTGGCGGGACTGGACCGGCCACCGGGACTTTTGCCACCACTTGCACACCCGGGCCATGGAACCTTGAGCGCATGCTTCAGGCGGCCGATGCATTCCCCATGAACCTGGGCTTTTTGGGCAAGGGCAACGCTTCTCGGCCAGCGGCCTTGCTCGAACAAATCCATGCGGGCGCGATCGGTCTGAAATTGCACGAGGACTGGGGCACCACCCCCGCCGCCATCGACACCTGTCTGGGGGTGGCCGAAGAGACCGATACCCAGGTGGCCATCCACACCGACACCTTGAATGAGTCCGGATTTGTGGAAGACACCGTGGCGGCCTTCAAGGGGCGCACCATTCACACTTTTCACACCGAAGGGGCAGGGGGGGGGCATGCACCTGACATCCTCAAGGTGGTGGGCGAACCCTACGTTTTGCCATCCTCGACCAACCCGACGAGACCTTACACCATCAACACGCTCGACGAGCATGTTGACATGCTGATGGTCTGCCATCACCTCGACCCCGCGATTGCCGAAGACCTGGCCTTTGCCGAAAGCCGGATCCGCAAAGAGACGATCGCTGCAGAGGACATTTTGCATGACCTGGGCGCCATCAGCATGATGAGCAGCGACAGCCAGGCCATGGGGCGTGTCGGCGAGGTCATCATGAGAACCTGGCAAACTGCGCACAAAATGAAAGCCCAAAGAGGTCTCTTGCCAGGCGATACAGACCGCCATGACAATGCCCGAGTCAAACGCTATATCGCCAAGTACACCCTCAACCCTGCCATCGCACATGGCATCAGCCATGAGGTGGGCAGCATCGAGGTGGGCAAATGGGCGGATCTGGTGGTTTGGCGTCCGGCATTTTTTGGGGTCAAGCCGTCTTTGGTGCTCAAAGGGGGGCTGATCGCTCTGGCCGCCATGGGGGACCCCAATGCATCCATTCCCACCCCGCAGCCCGTGCACTACCGACCCATGTTTGGGAGTTTTGGCGGGGCGCTGGCGCGGGGTTCGTTGACCTTTGTCTCTCAGTCTGGGCTGAGCGCTGGGATCGCCCAAAGCTACGGTCTGAGCAAAACCTTGTCTGCGGTGCGCGGGATCCGGGGGGTGGGCAAGCGCGACATGATTCACAATGACCTGGTGCCCCACATGGAAGTGGATGCCCAAACCTATGCGGTGCGCGCCGATGGCTTGCTGCTCACATGTGAGCCAGCGGCCAGTTTGCCCATGACTCAACGCTATTTTTTATTTTGATGTTGATTTGCTCTAAACGCATGCCCCAAGCCCGAGGTCTGGCCCCAGCCTTGTTGCGCCGCTCACCCAGTGTGATGATCGATTGGGACACCCGGCAAAAAAGCCGATTCGATGCGACCGACAGCCTGGGGAGAGTCTTGGGAGTCTTTTTGCCCCGAGGGACCGTGGTCCGAGGTGGCGATGTGCTGGTGGCCGAGGACGGCAGTCTGATCCGGGTCGAGGCCGCGCACCAAGCGGTATTGCGCATCACCTTGACCCCGCATGCAAACTCGCATTGGATGCTGATGCGCGCCGCCTACCACCTGGGAAATCGGCATGTCCCCATTGAAATACAAGCAGACCATTTGAAGATCGAGCCCGACCATGTGCTGGAAGATCTCATGCGGCAAATGGGCCTGGAGGTCCAAGAGGTCAATGCTGCTTTCGAGCCCGAATCGGGTGCGTATGGTGAGAGTGCATTGCTCGCTCATGATCACGGACATGGGCATGGGCATGACGGACACCACCATGCCGAACGTGTTACGGGCGCTTGTTGTGGTCACGATCACCCGCACGATGATCCCCATGGGCACTGAAGTTTCCAGGTCAATGTTGCCGCAAGACGCACCTTTGATGGGTCTGCTCTGGTTGGCATCACCGGCACTGCCGGTCGGTGGATTTTCATATTCAGAGGGGCTTGAAGCCGCCATCGAGCATGGCTTGGTGTCCAATGAGTCCACTTGTGCCGCATGGCTGGTGGATCAGTTGTGGGTGACGCAGGTCCGAGGTGATCTGGCGGTGGTCGCACAGGCGATGTTGGCCTGGTCCGAACTGGATCTGGTCCGTTTGCGGGTTTTGGCTGACTGGGTAACGGTCACGCGGGAAAGTGCCGAGATGCGCTTGCAAACCGAGCAGATGGGGCGATCAATGCGTGATTGGTTGAGTAACCACCACCCGTCCGATCATCCGGCTTTGCAGTTGCTGGCCCAATTACCCCCCAATTACCCCATGGTCCAGGCGTTGGCCATGACCCTGATTGGGGCCCAAGCCGAGCAGGCTTTGCAGGCTTATGCCTTTGGTTGGGTCGAGAACATGATCCAAGCTGCGCTCAAAGCCCTTCCACTCGGGCAAAGTGCCGGTCAGCGGGTGCTGGCCCAGTTGGTGCGTGAGATCCCGTCTGCAGCTCGCACGGCGCTGCATTTGCCCGATGACGAGCGCCAAGCCTTTAGTCCCATGTTGGCCATTTTGTCGTCCCGTCACGAAATTCAGTACTCCAGGCTTTTTCGATCATGACCCCTTTGCATCACATTCCTCGTCGCAACAAAAAATTACCGCCTCTGCGGGTGGGTATCGGTGGCCCGGTGGGTTCTGGCAAAACCACCTTGCTGGAAATGCTGTGCAAAGAAATGCGCCATAGGTGGGATCTGATCGCCATCACCAATGACATCTACACCAAAGAAGATCAGCGCATCCTGACCATCAGCGGAGCCTTGCCCGCTGAGCGCATCCTGGGCGTTGAAACGGGGGGTTGTCCGCACACCGCAATCCGAGAAGATGCCTCGATCAATTTGGAGGCGATCGATCGCATGTTGGATAAATTTCCAGACGCCGATATTGTTTTTGTCGAGAGCGGGGGCGACAACCTTTCTGCCACGTTCAGCCCCGAATTGTCGGACCTGACCCTGTACGTGATCGACGTGGCTGCTGGCGAAAAAATCCCGCGCAAAGGCGGACCTGGCATCACCAAGAGCGATTTGTTTGTCATCAACAAAATCGATTTGGCCCCCCACGTGGGCGCTGATTTGGAGGTCATGCGCCAGGACACCGCTCGAATGCGACCCGATGCCGAGCGAAGACCCTGGGTCATGACCAACCTCAAAACATCCGAAGGTTTGGCGCAGGTGGTTCAGTTCATTGAAACGAGGGGCATGCTGTCGCCCAACTGAGACGCAAATCGCTCGACCTGAGTCAAACAAGTGGCTCAGACCATCAAGGCCACAGACTTGACCTGGCACCAAACCGCTGAACCCCGTTGCAGCCCCAGTTGCCCAATCGATTTTCGGGTCACACGCCCCATCACAATCGCCTGCGCGCAGCGGACCCGGACGATCGCCTGTGAGGGATGCTGGTCTGCATCGATGTCTTCGATCACGCCAGGCAATCGATTCTGAATGGTGCTTTCGGTGTGCAGTGTGGTGGCCAAACTCACGTCGCGCGCCAAAATGCGAATCCGAACCGTTTGACCCACGGCAAAGCCTGGGTCTCGCATCCACAGGGTTCCACCTTCAAAAAGAACCTGTGCCAGACCCTCGTGGGTGTCGCGCGCGATGATCTGCGCCGAAGCGACCATGCCGACTTCATCGCCGATGCTCAGTGCCAATTCGGGTGACACAAATGCTTGCTCGACTGGACCAGACCATCGAACCTGACCCTGATCGAGTAAGACCACCTGGTCCGCCAGCCTTGCCAGCTCGTCCACTGAGTGGGTCACATAAAGCATCGGTATGTGCAGCTGCGCATGCAAACGCTCCAGCCAAGGCAGGACCTCGGCGCGTCTGACCACATCGAGCGAGGCCAGGGGTTCATCGAGCAGCAAGAGTTTGGGTTGCGTCGCCAGGGTGCGGGCGATGGCCACCCGTTGGCGCTCGCCACCCGAGAGGCTGCCCACGCTGCGATCGAGCAGGTGCTCGATGCCCAACAGGCTCAAGGCTGCACCGAATTCTTCAGCGCTTGAAACCTGCGCTGCTCTGCGCCAGCCATAGTTCAGATTTTGTCGGACATTGAGGTGTTCAAACAGACTGGCCTCTTGAAACACGTAACCGATTTCTCTTTGCCAAGTCGGCTTGAACAAGCGTTGCCTGCTGTCTTGCCACACTTGCGAGCCAATCGCGATGCGACCCTTGCCATGCTCAAGCCCGGCAACGCAGCGCAACACCGTGGTTTTGCCTGAACCCGAGGGTCCAAACAACACAGTGATGCCATCGGTGGGCAAGCTCAGGTCGAGGTCAAGGGAGAAGTCGTCACGCTGAAGTGCGATCTGGATGCAAAGGGTTGGGGTATCGTTCATGGCAACACCCGGTCCGAGCGTCGTTTGAGGCGCGCCAACAACAGCAGCACGACGAATGAAAAAATCACCATGCCAACTGCCAGGCCGTGAGCCTGTCCATACTCCATGGCTTCGACGTGACCATAAATTTGTGTCGAGACCACCCGGGTCTGCCCGGGAATGTTGCCACCGATCATCAGAACCACACCGAATTCACCCACGGTATGGGCAAAACTCAAGACGGAGGCGGTCAATAAACCTGGTTTGGCCAAGGGCAGGGCGACCGTGAAAAAAGCGTCCAACGGCTTGGCGCGCAAGGTGGCAGCCACTTCCATCGGTCTGCGACCCACGGCCTCGAAGGCATGTTGAATGGGTTGCACCGCAAACGGCAATGAAAAGACGATGGCGCCAAGCACCAGACCCGGGAATGAAAACGACCAAACGCCCAGCCCCAGCAGTTGCGTGACCTGACCGACCCAACCCTGCGGACCCAACAACACCAGCAGGTAAAACCCCAGCACCGTGGGCGGCAGCACCAGCGGCAAGGTGACCAGGGCGCTGATCGGATGACGCCAACGCGAAGCAGTCTGCGACAACCACCAAGCCAATGGCGTGGCAATGAGGAGCAACAACGCCGTGCTCAGTGCGGCCAACTTCAGGGTCAGCACAATGGCCGACCAGGCTTCGGGTTCCAAGGACAGGTTCATGGCATTTCGATCGGACCCAGGCTCATTCGTAGCCAAACTTGTTCATGATGGTTCTGGCCCGGTCCCCCCGGAGGTATTGGAGCAAGGCCAGAGCGCCAGCCTGATTGAGGCCTGGTTGGAGCAAGATCGCATCTTGACGAATAGGACGGTGCATGGAGGACGGGATCAACCACGCCGATCCCGCTTTGATTTGACCATTTTCTTGCACTTGTGACAGGGCCACAAAGCCCAACTGTGCATTGCCCGAAGCAACGAACTGGAAGGTTTGGGTGATGTTGGCGCCTTCCACGATGTGGGGAGCGAGGTGCTGGCGCAAGCCCAGATGGTTCAGTACTTCGATGGTTGCTGCGCCATAGGGTGAGAGTTTGGGATTGGCCAAGGCGATTTTGTCCAGCTTGCCGCTGCGAAGGACGGTGCCCTCGCCATCGACACCCCCCGGATTTTTGCTCCACAGCACCAGCCGGCCGGTGGCGTAGGTGAAACGTGTTCCTGCGACGCCCCAACCCTCTTGTTCCAGCTTTTGCGGTGTTTCGTCGTCGGCCGCCAGCAACACTGCAAAAGGCGCACCATGCCGGATCTGGGCGTAGAACTGACCCGTGGCCGCAAAGGCCAGACTCAGCTTGTGCCCTGTGTCTCGCTCAAAGTCCCGGGCGATCCACTTCATGGGCGTTGTGAAGTTGGCTGCCACGGCCACCTTGACTTCGGCGGCAAGACCTGGGAGTGGTGCCAGCAGCATCCAAAGGACAGTAATCTGCCAGCAGCGTGAGGAGAAGGGGAGGGCCAGCATCTTGTCAGGCGAATCAAACGACCAGAGTGACGACCATTCTATTCAACCGGGATTTTAAATTGCGCTGCAAGGTGCCCTTGGGGGCGATCCCATTCAGGGCACAGCGATCGTCTGCGGCTCACTTGTATCCGACCCGGTCGAGCAATTGCTGGATTTGGGTCTGTTTGGCCGCGACTTGGTCCAGGGGCACCGTTTCGGTTTTGAACGAGCCGCCCGTCATGGCTTGCAAAGCGGGGTTATGGAGTCGCACGGTGGGCACTGCCGGCCATTCGTTGTTGCCGTTGGCAAAGTAATTTTGTGCATCCGGGCTGGCCAAGTACTCCAAAAAGCGAACTGCCGCGGCCGGGTTTTTGCTATTCTTGGCCACCGCCCCACCTGCGATGTTGATGTGCGTGCCCCAACTCTGCTGGTTCGGGAACACCACGCCAACTTTTTCCACCACATCTTTGTCGGCCGAGGCATTCGAGCGCATCAAGCGCGCCAAGTAATACGTGTTGCTGATCGACACGCCGCACTCCCCACTGGCCACCGCACGGATCTGGTCGGTGTCGCCCCCCTTGGGTGTGCGTGCCATGTTGCTTACCATGCCTTTGAGCCAGGCTTCCGTGCGGGCTTCACCCATGTGTTCCAGTTGTGCGCCAAACAGCGACAAGTTGTAGGGGTGCGAGCCGGAGCGTGTGCACAGCAAGCCTTTGAGCTTGGGGTCTGCCAGCTTTTCGTAGGTGTCCACATCTTCTTTTTTTACCCGGATCTTGTCATAAATGACCACTCTGGCGCGAGTGGAATAGCCAAACCAAGCGGTGCCCTCGGAGGTGGGTTTGGCGCGCAAGGGTGCCGGAATAGCCGATTCGAGCAAGGCGGACTTGATCGGGCGAAACAGCCCATCGGTTTCGCCTTTGCGCAGGCGCGCGGCATCGACCAGCAAGATCACATCGGCAGGCGAGGCTGAGCCTTCGGCCTTCAGGCGAGCCAGGATGCCGGCATCGTCGGCATCAACCCGATTGATTTTGATGCCCGTGGACTTGGTGAAGTCGGCATACAAGGCTTCATCGCCCGGATAGTGGCGGGCCGAGTAGATGTTGATCGACGCCTCTTGGGCCAGGGCGTGGGTACCCAGGGCAATCAGACCGGTAGCCAGCCAAGTGCGTTGCAAGGTTTTGAAAAAGGGGCGCATGGGTTTCCTTTTATGGCGATCAGGGTGTTTATGAAATTATATCAAATGATAATAATAACCATTAACAATCCATGATTGACTCAGGGCCATGGTTTGGCGGAAACCAACGAAATACGCTCCTGCGAGCGGGTCTGAACCTAAGCACTGAGCGGGACGGCATCGCCCGGGGCGGCGGGCACCGATACCCAGTCCCAAGCGGTCAAATCGGGGACGTTGGTGTCTGCAGGGGTGTCGGGGACACACAAGGCACTGAGTCGGCGCCCCCACAAACATCCAGTATCCAGACAAGCCAGACGGGGACGGCACAAACCACCCACGGTGGACCAATGCCCAAACACCACCGGCACAGAGGCGGTGCGACGTTGGGACACCTCAAACCAAGCCTGGTAGCCAGCAGGCGCCCCATCGAGTCCTTCTTTGGTGGTGAATTCCATCTCACCATGAGCGGTGCAAAAACGCAGGCGGGTCAGGGCGTTGACGATCACCCGCAACCTCGCCGGTCCCACCAGGTCGTTGTGCCATTGGGCGGGTTGATTACCGAACATCTGGTGCATGAATTCACCACGCCCAGATCCCCGCAACACCTCTTCAACCTCGTGGGCCAGCGCCAGGGTTTGGGGAGCATCCCACTGCGGCAACACGCCTGCATGAACCAGCAGGCAGCCCGATTCCCAGCGTGCCATCGAACATTGCGCCAGCCAGTCCATGTAGACCGATGCCTGAGGCAGTTCGAACAAGCCCGATGCGGTGTCACCGCGTTTGAGTGCTTTGGCCCCATGGTAGGCGGCCAGCACAAAAAGATCATGGTTGCCCAGCAGGCAGTCGGCGCTGGAGCCTAAGGCCATGAGCCGATCCAGAACGCCCTGGTTGTCCGGGCCCCGATTGATCAGATCGCCCAAAATCACCAAACGGTCACGGCTGGGTGAAAATCCCAACACTTCAAGCAAATGCCCCAAAGAGGCGTTGCAACCTTGTAAATCCCCAATCCAGTACGTCGACATGGGACAATTGTGACTCAAACACTCAAGGACACCACGCCGTGGACTTTTTGCTGATTGCGTTGCTGACCCTGATCAATGGCTTGTTCGCCCTGTCCGAAATGGCTTTGTCGGCCAGCCGCCGGGTGCGTTTGTTGTCGCTTCAAGAGGCGGGGGATCCGGGGGCCATGGCGGCCTTGCGGCTGATGGATCAGCCGACCCAGTTTTTGTCCACCATTCAGATCGGCATCACCTCGATCGGGATACTCAACGGCATTGTCGGCGAGGCCGCATTCAGTGACGACCTCGCCGCATGGCTGATCCATTGGCAGGTCAGCCCGCGCATTGCCGAGGTGCTGGCCACTGCGTTGGTGGTCAGCTTGATCACGATCATCACGATTGTCTTTGGTGAATTGGTGCCCAAGCGCATCGCGCAACTCTACCCGGAGACCGTGGCCCGTTGGGTCGCACCGGCCATGGCACGTTTGTCCTGGATCACCCGACCCTTGGTCGCTTTGCTCAGCCTGATGACCAGTACCACTTTGCGCCTCTTGGGGGTCAACACCGCCTCGTCTCAGTTGGTGACCGAAGAGGAAATCCGAGCCAGCCTCAGTGAAGGGGTGGACGCAGGACTGATTGAACAGCAAGAGCATCAGATGGTTCGCAATGTGTTTCACCTCGATGATCGCCCTTTGTCGTCGCTCATGGTGCCGCGCACCGACATTGTCTGGTTGGCACACGATCTGACGGTGACTCAAGCCCTGCGGCAACTTCGTTTGCACCGTGCCCATTCTTGGTATCCGGTCTGCCGCGGTGGACTCGATGACGTGCTCGGCTTGATCAGTTTGGCCGACTTGCTGCAGCAAGAAGACGACAGCCTGTCCCTGGAGCAGTTGGCCTTGCCGGCGGTTTTCATCCCCGAAACCCTCAGCGGTCTGGATTTGCTCGAGCAATTTCGTCGCCCCGAGCCCCAGTCTCAGCCCCATCCCATCCGGGCACGCCTGGTGCTTGTGGTCGACGAATACGGGGTCGTACAAGGCCTGATGACCCCCAGGGATTTGCTCGAAGCCATCACGGGGGAGTGGACGGGGGCAACTGCCCAAGACGAAGCCTGGGCCCATCGGGAATCCGATGGCAGTTGGAGTCTGGATGGTGCCATGCCGATTGTCGAATTCAAAAACCGCCTGCAGATCGATGAGGCGCTGCCCGATGAGGGCAAAGACCGATACAACACCGTCGCCGGGTTGTTCATGTCCTTGTCAGGGCGCTTGCCCGACTTGGGCGAGCGGGTGCTCTGTGCCGGTTGGAGTCTTGAGGTCACCGCCCTGGAGGGGCGACGCATCGAAAGACTGCGGGCTTCAGCGACCCAGGGGGCTGACCCCGAATAAGGCGGCGTGCCAGCCGCCCAGGGTGAAGCCGTACCAGATGGCAGAGCCGACCAACAAAGTGACGACCGTGCCCAGGTTCAGCCATTGGGCCGAGTGCCCCATCAGTCCGACCATTTGCGAACGGTCTTCGCGCCGGGCCGCCCGATAAAGCAATACCGACCACAGCAAAAAGCTGCCAAACAGGGCGACATCTGCCCAGTGCCCATTGGCCAGCAAATGAGCCACAGCCCACACTTTCACCCTCAGGGTCATGGGGTGTCGCAGCTTGGCCCGAATGCCGTTGCCCGGTATGTAAGCGGCCAGCAGCAAAACCAGGGCAGGCCACATCAGCGCCGCACTGAGGTGGCGCAATCCATAGGGCGGCTCCCACAAGATCAAAGGCAGTTGTTTGGCTTCAGGGTAACCCTGAAGAATCAGCACCAAGCCCAGCAATGAAAACAGCGCATAAGCGGCTTTGAAGCGCCATGACCCCCATTGGCTGATCCAGCGGGCACGCCAATGCGAGGCAAAGACCCGCAAGGCGTGCACGCCCAGAAAAATCAACAAGCCCAAGATCAACATTGTCATGGTGAAATCGCCCAAAGTATTCGGCTGATGCACTCTAACCGCAATTGCCTCGCCTGAAAACCCGTGAAAGTCTGGATGTGATGGGGTCGATTCAGGGCATGGGGTGGGACCTCAGACCAAGGGTTGTCCCAGGTGCTGGCGAATGCGGTTTTTCAGGTAGGTGCCATCCCGGGTCGGTAACTGCCTGGGCAGATCGACTTGCTGGATGTGAACCTGCGCAAACAGCAACCCTTGGCGAGCCTGGATGTCCAGCGCCAGACTCTGGGCTTCAGACATTTGAAAAACCTCTCGCGACCGAGCGATGCCGCAAGCCTTGGCCACTTCGACCAGTCGGGTGCCCAGGCTGGAGTGACTGCGCTGCATGCCAGTCTCGCCAAAATGTCCGTTATCCAGCACCACCACGGACAGATTCAAGGGATTTTGGGCGGCGGCCGTGGCAAGCGCACCCATGCCCATCAACTGTTCGCCATCTCCGGTGATCACCAGCACAGGGCGCTGGGGTTGCGCCAGTGCCAGACCCAGGCCCAGAGGAAGGGCACCGCCCATGGCGCCCCAAAGGTAAAAATAGCGATCGGTGTCGCCGCTGGCGTAGACATCGTAGGTGGGCGAACCCAGGCCGGTCACCACCAGGGCGTCCGGCGTCTGAGCCAGCAATTTCGCCACGAATTCGCGCCGGTCAATGGTGCCCAAAGCGTCAGGGGCGTTGGTTTGGGATGTGTTCATGGTCAAGCTCCCGATCATTTGGCGATCCATTTTTTACGGCCAATCAGCCTTTGCGACAACAACAAGGCCACTTGTTGTCCACCTTCAAAAGCGGCGTCGAGAGCAGCACCGATCAGGTCTTCCACTTCATCGGGATCGTTGGCCCGCATGACCTTGAACCCCATCAGCTCCAGGGCGGCCGGCGTGGCTTCACCCATCGGGCATTGCCAATTGTTGAACTCGGCATATTCGCCGCGCATGGTCACCAGGGGCAAAAAAGGGATGCGGCAACTCTGCAACAAAGAAAACATGTTGATGCAGTTGCCCACTCCACTGCTTTGCATCAGCAACACAGCGCGTTGACCGCCAAGCCATGCCCCGGTGGCGACGGCCACGCCTTCTTCCTCAGTGGTCAAAACCACATCGCGCATCTGATCATCGGTTTGAACCCGGCGAATCACATGGGCGTGACCGGCGTCGGGCACATAAGCCACTTGGCGCACGCCAGCCTGTTTCAGGCTTTGAAAGATGACTTCCTGCCAAGCTGGTGCTGGGCTGACCACTTCGGACATGCCGCTCTCCTTGTCGGTGATGATCGTTTGATTATGAACTTTGTCACTTGGGGTCACCATCACCCGGGCGACATCGTGGCATGATGGAGCCTTTACCAGGAGATGATCATGGCCAAAGCCTTTTGGGTGACCACTTACCAGTCGATTCACAATGCCGAGGCGCTGGCCGCCTACGCCCAGTTGGCCGGACCGGCCATTACTGCTGCCGGCGGGCGTTTTGTGGTCAGGGGCATGCCCGCGCTGATCAAAGAGCAGGGTCTGATGCAGCGCGTGGTCGTCATTGAATTCGACAATCTTGCAGCCGCAGAAGCTGCCTACAACAGCCCCGGTTACCAAGAGGCGCTGAGTCAACTCACCCCCGGCGCGGTGGTGCGTGATATGCGGTTTGTCGAGGGTGTTTGACCCCGCAGGGTCGATGGTTTCCATTCAATCACTTAAGGAATGTTTGACATGGGCGTTGCCCGGCACGCCAACCCCTGAGGAGAACAGCAATGTTCATCAAAAACACTTGGTACGTGGCCTGTACTGTGCAAGCGTTGAAAGACTTGGTTGACCGCCCATTGGGCCGCACCATCTGCAACGAAAAAATGGCCTTTTTCATCGGCGCCGAAGGGGAAGTGGCGGCGGTTGAGGATTTTTGCCCCCACCGTGGCGCCCCGATGTCTTTGGGCCGGGTCTGCAACGGTCAATTGCGATGCGGCTACCACGGTTTGGTCATGAGTGCTCAGGGGCAGGTGGTGGAGATGCCCAATCAGCGTGTGCGCGGTTTTCCGGCCGTCAAGGCGTTTCCCGTTTGCCAGCGTTATGGATTTGTCTGGGTCTGGCCAGGCGATCCCGCACTGGCCGATCCGGCATTGCTGCCGACCTTCGAGTTTTTGGATCATCCGGATTGGGCCTATGGCGGCGGGCTCTACCATGTCAAAGCCGACTATCGGCTGATGATCGATAACCTCATGGACCTGACCCACGAAACTTATGTCCACGCCAACAGCATTGGCCAGCGTGAAGTCGACGAAACCCCGTGTGAGACCCGTGTCGATGGCGATCAGGTGGTGACCCAACGGCACATGACAGGTATTCAGGCTCCGCCGTTCTGGCAAATGGCCATGCAAGCCCAAGGCCTGGATCCACAGGCTCTTGTGGATCGCTGGCAAATCTGCCGCTTCAGCCCGCCCAGCCATGTGATGATCGATGTCGGCGTGGCTTTGGCAGGGCAGGGCGGTTTTCATGCCCCCAGTGCCGTCAAGGCCTACAGCGTGGTGGTGGACTTCATCACCCCCGAAACCGAAACCTCACACTGGTACCACTGGGGCATGGCCCGCAACTTCAAAGCCCACGATGCCGAATTGACCGAAAAAATCCGCGCCGGGCAAGGCAAAATTTTTGCCGAAGATTTGGATATGCTCGAACAACAACAAAGCAACATCAGCCGTTGCCCAGATCGCAAATTGTTGATGCTCAACATCGATGCGGGTGGCGTGCAATCGCGCCGCTTGATCGATCGCTGGCTGGCACTCGAACGAGGAGAAAACGCATGAGTGACACGGAGACAGCACCCGCAGGCTCTTTTGAAGTGGTGCTGGCCCAAACCCAGACCCGCGTGTGGGTCAAGCCTGGCGAGACCATCTTGCAGGCTTTGCAATTTGCCGGCATCGACACCCCTTATTCGTGTGGCGAAGGGGTATGTGGCACTTGTCAGACCCGGGTGATCGAGGGGGAGCCCGATCATTGGGACATGTACCTCACGCCCGAAGAGCAAGAAAAAGGTGACTGCATCATGATTTGCATCTCGCGCAGCAAATCCGACCGGTTGGTCCTGGATTTGTGATGGTCAAGGGTGTTAACGATGCGATCGGTACAAGCTGTAAGCCATGTCTTCAGCATGTACCTGAAGTTTTTGGTGCCGGAAAGAGGAATCGAACCCCCGACCTTCTCATTACGAATGAGCTGCTCTACCGACTGAGCTATTCCGGCTTAAGACTTTGATTATAGCGTTGCACGCATGCTGGTTGCCCCCTGACATGGGGTGTGACGGCATCAGCCCTGGTGGTACGCCGTGACCCGGTCGACTTCGTTTTTTGAACCCAGGATCACGCTGACGCGCTCGTGCAAATGGCCGGGCTGAATGTCCAGGATCCGCTGACGGCCATTGGTGGCGGCGCCACCGGCTTGCTCCACCAGCCAACTCATGGGGTTGGCCTCGTACATCAGCCGCAACTTGCCGGGTTTGTTGGGCTCGCGCTTGTCCCAGGGGTAGAGAAAGACTCCGCCCCGGGTCAGGATGCGGTGCACATCGGCGACCATGGAGGCAATCCAGCGCATGTTGAAGTCTTTGCCCCGCACCCCCTCTTGGCCTTGCAGGCATTCATCGATGTAACGGCGCACCGGATCGTCCCAGTGGCGCATGTTGCTCATGTTGATGGCAAATTCTTTGGTATCGGCCGGGATGCGAACATTCTCCTGAGTCAGGACAAAAGAGCCTTGCTCACGATCCAAAGTGAACATGGCCACACCGTCGCCCACGGTCAAGACCAGGGTGGTTTGCGGACCATAGACACAATAACCGGCGGCCACTTGTTGCTTGCCCGCTTGCAAGAAGTCTTGCTCACTCACACCCTGGGCATCATCGGCTTTTTTGAGCACACTGAAGATGGTGCCGATGCTGACATTGACGTCG
>JACCDX011346135.1_pt1 | contig 31549 bp, 38 predicted proteins | sample 7449681 | NCBI WGS metagenome assembly JACCDX01 (sample SAMN15323450, study PRJNA562643) | freshwater metagenome | isolation source: river surface water | place: USA:Blue River Watershed | collected 2017-08-18
AAGGCGACCTCGGCTACTGAGGCGTTTTGCTCACTGGGGGAATTACGATATCCCGACCTGACGCTTAACAGGCGCCTGCTCTGCCTCTGAGCTACCAGTGAATGTTGTTGGTAGGATGGGATTTGAACCCATGTCGTGATTTCTCACCTAGTGTATCAGACTAGTCCCTGAATACCGCTCGGGTACCTACCAATGTTTTGCTCCCCGGGCTGGGCTCGAACCAGCGACCTAACGGTTAACAGCCAGGCCCTTTCGCCACTCAGGACACCTATCAATTTTGTGCCGAAGGTGGGACTCGAACCCACACACCCTTGCGGGTACCAGCTCCTAAGGCTGGCGTGTCTACCATTCCACCACTTCGGCATTTAGTAGTTCCTACGGGATTCGAACCCATATCCTCGGTTTAGAAGACCGATGTCCTGTCCAGTTGAACGAAGGAACCATTTGTCGGTACGATAGGATTTGAACCTATATTTGCAACACCATTACGAATATCCACATTATCAGTGTGGCTCGGTACGCACCGTTTTTTGCTCCCCGACCAGGGATTGAACCTGGGACCTACTGATTAACAGTCAGTTGCTCTACCGCTGAGCTATCGAGGAATATCTGGTGTCCTTTTTTCAGTCCTCCCGAACCAACACCAAAATGTTCGAGAGGACAAAAACAAAAAACCCTCAGATTTTTGTCTGAGGGTTTTACTTATCTTTAAGTTTGTCTTTACATTAGTTATTTGAAAACAAATTTTTAGATATGGCAAAACCCTCCCCTGGTCTAATACATAACGTATTCACCAAAGTTAGATTAAGATTCATATTTAAATTCATTGTTCTCATTGTTAGTATATATTAAAAAGTTTTTGTTCCTTTTGTTATTTTGTTCTTATTTTATACAAATATACAACAAAGTTTTAATTTGTCAAATATTTTTTATTTATTTTGTTGATTATTTTTCTGTTGAATTTTTTTAGCTCTCCATGATTCTAGATCTCTTTCTATAAATTTTCTAAGTCTCATAGAGATATTGATAGAGTTCTCTTCACAAAATTCTCTGTATTCATTTAAGAGTTTTTCAGGTATTCGTAGTGAAAACATTTTATCTTTAGGTGCTGCCATATAAACTCAATTTTTACAAGTATATATTTGTATATACATCACACCTTTTGAATTATTCTTCTTCGTCTGAATTTTTATTTTCTTTTACAATACCTTTTTCTTTTAGATAAGAGTTAAAGACTTCTTCAGTGATTTCAACTTCTTCACCATATCTCTCTTGAATTTCCATGTAAATTTCTTTGATCTTTGCCATAATAATTTGTTTTAGTGGTTTATAATAACAAATATACAACAAAATTTTTACTTATACAATTTTTTAGAAGCATCTATTGAAGAGCTTACATCTTTTTCACAATAAGTTTTGACATCTTCAACTCTTCCAGACCAATAATATTTATGGACGTCAGAACCATTTATAATATCTTTAGGAGATTTGACTCCTAATTCATAACACATTTCATCAAAACTGAATGCCCAAGCAAACTTTTGTTTCCAATCATCAGACATATCAGTAACTCTAACATCCCAAGGTTTTTTATCATATAAGTAGATTATACCAGTAGGTTCAATACCGTACTTATGTAACTTATGTAAAATCCAAGGAATATCAAAATGATTTATTCTAAAACCACAAAGGTTAAATCCTTTTGATTCTATCTTTTTTAATAAGTTATTAAATGATTCAACAATATCTCTTTCATCATCACCATAAAATGAACGAATATGTTTTTCACCATTTGAATCAGTATAACCAAATGAAATACAAACTATTCTACCATAAGTAGAAATAATACCAGCATTTTCTAAATAAGCTTCATTTATATCAGAATACTTTTCTGACCAGTTCATTTTTTCATACTTACTCATAAAGAGTTTAGCGCCTCTTTCATCATTATCTAAAAAAGAGTCGTAGTCTTTATACTGACCAGCAGTTTCGATGTCAAAGTGAAATAATTCCATAAATGTTTTATAAAAAAATTAATATATAGTTTATGAAGTATATAAAAGAATATAATCAATTTGTTGTAAATGAAGAAGATGGATTTTTTAGAAATCTACTATTTTCTACACTATTTGCACTTGGTATAAATCAAGCAGATGCTCAAACAATACAACAAGATTCTTTAAAGACAGAAATAGTCAAAGATATATCAAATTTTAATAAATCTATAATTTATAACTTACACACCGATAAAGAGATACCTCTTAATAATCTAAAAGTAAATTTATCAAAAAAATTAGACGAGCCTCAAATATTTATTGATAGATATCTTAAGTTTCAACCAGATGGAACTTTAGTAGTAAAACCAGAATTCATAAAAGGTTTAGAACTACACATAAATAGAGACCAGATTGGTTTTAGTTATGAGTTTTAATCATCTTTCTTACCACAGATTTTAATCCAGGATTTACTATCAACGATTGTGGAATAATCTCATGTCGAATTCTATTTCTTGAGTAATCCAAACAATCATTGGATTCATCTTGAATAAATGGTACTTTATTTTTCTGACACCAATTTTCAAAAGCTGATTTATCATTAGTTAAGAAAGGTCTAATAACATTACCTTTTGAGTAAGGAATTACAGATTGAAATCCTCTGAGACAAGAGAAGATATAAGTTTCAACACAATCATCTAAGTGATGGCAAGTAATTATAGGAAAGTCAAATTTAGAGAAGAATTCATATCTTAAATCAGACCATATTTTTTCTTTATTTGAAGTTGGCTTTAATTCAGTTCTACCAATAGTTAACTTAAGATCTCTTTTATTGCAATACTCAGTGATGAATTTTTCGGCTTCATAGCCATGATTGGTATTATGATTAAAGTAGATAACATGTGGATTATATCTACCCTTAACTAAAAAGTCAAGAATAGCCATAGAATCAACACCACCTGAACAAGCAATTCCAAATTCACCTTTTGGAATTTGACCTAAAACCTTAATCATTTAGAATTTTATTTAATTGTGAATCTCTTTGTATTTGAAGGTAATTATCGACATCAGAAAGTATTTCACTTTCATAAACATGCTGGTCATTTTTTCTAAAAATATCATAATTATATGACTCTGCTTGCGCCCAATCATCATCATCTTCTACTACTTTACAATAACCAACCTCGTAAAAGTTATCACCAATTTTGAATTTGTATATCACACTTTCTTCACTGTGATATTCATCACCAAATTGTTCATCGTGTAATTTAAATTTTATTTTTGAATTATCTTGTCTATATAACTGACTAATTTTTCCAAAAAGTGATTGATTTTTCATATACCAAGTTCTTTTAATTTGTCGTCTCTCTTTAATCTCAATATATCTTCTTTGTTAAGTTTCTTAAAAAAAGAAGCATGTTTTGATAGACCAGTATCAGTTACATAATAAACTTGGTCTACTTTAGCTCCATTTTTTCTTTTCTTTTTCTGTATATCAACTATTATAACTAATTCACCATCTAATAATAGATAGTTGGGTAACCCTAAACTATTTAAGAGTTCCCAATAAGAACTGTGAAATGTATTATTTGTTTCTGCGATTTTAATTTATTTTTTACAAATATAACTACAATAATTTTCTTTGTGAAAATTTTTTATAACTTTTTTATTATATAGGTGAATTTTAGAAAGATTAATACTTACTATATTGATACTTTAATATATAAATTATGGCAACAACAAGACCCTTCGCATATAATACCGGCTCTCCAATAGCCGGAACAGAACAATTAGGTGACCTAGCAATTGGAATACCAACATCCGGTTTTATAGAAACTGGATTAGAATGGTGGAATGGCGCTGATGAAGATTTAGGATATGTCATTTGTCGTCCTGTTCCGAGTGATACACAACCAACACCGATTCGCAATAGTTGGAATCCTAGTAGTGTTGGAACTGGTAATAGTTTGTCTAACAATAACTTTACTGTAACAAATACTGGAGTTCTTTCATCTGTTATATCTGATAGATTAGTTAATGGAAGTAAAGCAATGTTTACTATTAAAATAGAACAATCAGTTACTTCAGGATATATTGGATTCGGAAGAGATTCAATGAATATTAATAGTTATGTTGGCAGCAACGATGGTAATAGTATTGGATTTGGTTCAGATGGTAACTTTTATTATTATGGTGGTGTGCAAGCTTCTAATTTACCAACATGGGGTAATTCTGGTGACATAGTAGATGTTTGTATAGATCTTGTTTATAATAAAATTTATATTAGAGTAAATGGTGCGAATTGGAATGGTATCTTAAACGAAGACCCAACTTCGGGTTCTGGTTCAATAGGAACAGCAGGATTAAACAATTTATATCCAGCTCTTGCTTTATTCTATGGAAGTGCTACACTTTTAGATAAAAAGACAGAAATAGGTGGTTATTATTCACTTAAAGTAGGTAGCTTTACAAGCATATTAGGAAATTCAACATTAGAGGACAATCTTATATCATATGCTAAATGTCAAGGATTTAATATAATACAATTATATGATTTATATACTGTTCTTAATAGTACTCAATTATCTAATCAGTTAGATTCTTTTTTGACTAAGGTTTATACTAATGGTTTATTACCTGTCGCTATAATGGGCTCTGGAAGGCAGGGTTTTGATTTAGTAAACTCTTTTGAGCAAACACCAGGTAGAGTTAATCAATTCTGGGGAGTAAATAAAGAAAATGAATTTTGGTGGTACCCACAACCAGAAACTGAAACATTTACAGACTGGATAGACTCAATGAATTATGTAAGAACAACATATCCACACTGGCACAGATCGGCTTATATTGCCAATCCAACTAATAGTTGGGGATCATCAGAGGCTCAAGATATGATAGATGCTCAAATTGATGTTTTAGAAGTAACAAATTATAATTCTAATAAGCCAGATCCAAACTGGTCGGCATTTAAAAATAATCAATTAGTATATTTAGCAAATGCAGCCAATACATCAGGTGTTATTCAAAAGATTGCACCTCTTTGGAGTAGTGAATCATCTTTTTCAGGACCTTATTTCTCAACATACGAATTACCAGCATCAGTATCAGCATATAATTTTGACTATGATGGGATATCATTTACTAATAAGTCTAAATTAAATAAAGTAGGATTTTCTATTTTTATGTATTCTGATTTATCATTTTATGTTCCTAGTTGTCCAACATTAAATATTATACCAAACGGATATACATTTTTGGGTCAGGTTTTAGCATCAGTCTCATTTCTTAGGTCATCATCATTGACAGACCAATCTTTTGTTGACTTAGTAAATTCTAAATTTGGTCAGAATTTTCCTACGGCTCAAGTAGCAAAAGATTGGTTAACCGCGAATGGAATGTGGACTTCTTATGGTCTAATTCCAACAGGCATGGTATTATACTTAGATGCTTCTAACGCTACTAGTTATTCTGGTACAGGAAATACTTGGTATGATTTAAGTGGTAACGGAAATAATGTCACTATGCAAAATTCAGGTAGTATTACCTGGAATAATACCGGACCTATTTATTTTTCAACTGGTGTGGATGGTTGGTTTAGTAATCCGTCAGGTAATAACATGCCTATAGGTGATTCACAATATACTTTTATAATCTGGGTTCAACTTGATACAAATTGGTCGGCTAATGGATTCATGAGTATTGGAACATTTTATATAGGCAACGAATCAAATGCCTTTAGAACGGGAACAACAAATCAATTAATAAACTATTGGTGGGGTAATGACTTATCAGTAAATAGTTCACTTTCACCTACAAATGCTTGGTTTAATGCTGTTGCAAAATATGATGGCACAACAAGAAGTATATGGGTTAATGGTTCTATAGTCAGTTCGGATGTTCCGGGAACTGGACATAATGTTACTTCAAGTGCTATACAAATTGCAAAAACATTAGGTAGTGAATATTTATATGGTAATGTTGCTGAAGTTTTGATTTATAATACTAGTCTATCTAATTCTGAAATAGTACAATATTACAACGCAACAAAATCAAGATTTGGTTATTAATTTCTGAGCGAGAGACCGGATTCGAACCGGCGACCCCAACCTTGGCAAGGTTGTGCTCTACCAACTGAGCTACTCTCGCTTATATAAAACTATCAGAACCGCTACCAAATTTTACAGGTACAAATTCTTTTAAGTTTGGATTAGTTATAGTACCACCACTATGTTCAAATGGTATAGCAATATAACCATTAACTCCTTTATATAAGAAGTAAAGTTTACTGTCTACTAAATATTTGAATATAGTCATAATCTATATATTTTTTTGTGGAGCTAACGGGAATCGAACCCGTCACAGTCTGATTGCAAATCAAACTCGCCAAAGCCTTGGTACATGTAACCCCAAATAATTTGTGGAGGATAACGGAGTCGAACCGTTGACCTACTGCGTGCAAGGCAGTCGCTCTAGCCATCTGAGCTAATCCCCCTGGAGCCGGCACCGTGATTCAACGGTGGATCATCCGGCATTTGAGCGAAAGACGAGATTTGAACTCGCAACATCCACCTTGGCAAGGTGGCACTCTACCATTGAGCTACTTTCGCAATTGTTGGAACCGCACCCAACACTGGACATGTACTTTGTCCTTTTAAGCGTTTTTGAGCGGGTACCCGGAATCGAACCGAGATCTCCAACTTGGAAGGCTGGAGTAATAACCGTTATACGATACCCGCTTGTATCTGTCGGCAGGGTGGGATTCGAACCCACGTTTTCAACTTCCCGCTACGAGTATCCAATGTATAAGATTGGATCGGTACCTGCCGAAGTAATAAAAAAACCCAGTCAATTTTCACTGACTGGGTTTCGTTTAATTTCTTACTTTGAAGAACTTAAGACATAACACAGCCAGTGACTAACGCTCCCGCGCCGCCTCCGATTATTGCTGTTGATATGTTATGTAAATTTTTCATCGTTTTAATTATATTAATGTATATATAAAAAGTTTTTTCTTCCCTTTTCAGTTTTTTAATTTTTATTTTTACCACAATATGTTTCCGTTTGTGAATGACAATTTGGACAAATCATTCTTAGATTATCTAATAAATGATTGTGTGAATTACCATCTATGTGATCTAATTGAGTTGATATTTCTTTACCATTCCAATCAGATATACCACAAACTTCACATTTGTTAATCTTTATTCCTTCTGATATCAAACGATTTCTTAATTTAAAAGTTTGATAAGATGGATACTTACCCTCTAAAATATCACTTAGTTCAATTTTATTAGGACTTGGTCTTTTAATATCAGACCATTGTATATTTAGCTTTTTTGCTCTTCTCCATAAACTAACAACCGACATAGAAAGTTCAGCTGATGTTTCGTGTAAAGTTTTATTACTATTAAAACAGTCTAATATTAAACTATCAGGAACTTTGTTTTTGTGATTTTGTTTCATATATAATTTTTATTTTTATATATTAAAAACCACAGACCTATTTTCCGTCAGTTTTAAGTTGGAAGGGAGGGATTCGAACCCCCGTACTCGTAAGAGAGCGCATTTACAGTGCGCCGCCATTAACCGCTCGGCCACCTTCCAATATAAGGTGATTTGAACTCTCAGACAATCAATTCGCGACTATCATATCTAAGTTTCATATCTAACACATATCTCTCTACTTGATTAGCACAGGATTCGAACCTGTATCTCCCGCTTAGCGCGGTTGCTCTCACCGTTGAGCTAACTAACTGCTAAATTAATATGTGGTAGAATCACCTACCGGTGTAGTCCGTACGGGGTTCGAACCCGTGCCTCTACCGTGAAAGGGTAGCGTGTTAACCGCTTCACTAACGGACCATTTGTTTTACAAAGATAAGGATATTTTTTAACTATCCAAACATTTGTTAAATTTTTTGTGGGAGAGGTGGGAATCGAACCCACTCAGGCGTAAGCCACTGGTTTTACAGACCAGCCCAACTCTCCAACGTTGGCGCTCTCCCCTACTTGTACTACGGACGGGGCTCGAACCCGCACACATCTTTCGATGTCCAGATTGAAAGTCTGGTCGCTTATTCCGGTTTGCATACCGTAGCATATTTGTGGGTTACAGGGGATTCGCACCAACAACACTTTTCAATTTATTCTTTACTGCAGTTATTGCAACAAATCTACTCAGTGTTTACCAATTTACCTTATCTTAAAAAGCACCCTCATTTCCGGAGGGCCGGATTCACTACATCCGAAGGTAACCCATATAAAACAAAAAACCCAGTCTGTTAAATCAGACTGGGTTAGTTAATATCATAATGACACCATTACGACATAGACATTAGTCTGACGTTTGAGCTTTGCTCACCCTCATAATAATACGCTATGTTAGTAATAGTTGTCATTGTTTTATTTTATTCTTTTGTAGCGGGGGAAGGAATCGAACCTCCGGCCTCAAGGTTATGAGCCTTGCGAGCTACCTCTGCTCTACCCCGCAATGTTTTTATTGTATGTGTATATATTAAAAAAGTTTTGTCTCTTTTTTAATTTCTATACAAATATAGTAATTATTTTTTAAATGCAAAAGTATTCCAACCAGAAACTTCAAAAATATATCCTTTTTCTATAAACCAATTATTAACCTTTTGAATTTCTTCTTCTTCTAAATTAAGACTTTCATATATGATTACTTCAGGTAATTTTATTCGATTCTCGTCTATACTCAATATTAAATCAACATCTATGCCTTCAACATCTAAATGTAACCATTTTAAATCGTTAGCCAATCCTAAATTTATAATAAGATCATTTAGTGATATAGAATTTATATTAGTTGATGTAATATTATCACCAATATAAGACTGAGTGTGTTTTTTTATTACAGAATCTGTCAAACCATCACCACCTTGAAAAAACTCAACATCACCGCCATTGGGAGTAACAAGTGAATTTATAGTTTCTGCATTACTAATATCTTTAAAATTCTCAGTAAGTCTCGAATATTGTTTTTCTGAAGCCTCTACGAGAAAAGATTGTAAATAACCTTTTCTTGTAGGATAAACCCACTCACCATCAGAACCATCGTGTGTGCCTATAGCTATACCTTTCGCTCCTTTATTAGCGATGGCCCAACTTGTAAAAAACTTGTGAGAGTTGTCACCATGTAGGAGTGGATTCCAAATCCACTCAAAGACTATATTGTCTTTAATATCTTTAACAACAACACTATGTCCAAATCCCCAGGGATATGATGCCCAATTACCAGGATACAAATCAGTTTGCCAGACTACATTTCTTAGTTCGGTGTTAATTACTTGAAAACTTAAAGGTAAATCGTAAGGAAAATCTACACCTAAAGGAGTATGTTGAACTTCTATGTAGACTCCACCATTAGTTTCATGTACTGAGTTACCTTTTGCGTCACTTGGATCACTATATTTAAATTTTATCATCTTAAATTATATTTTAATTCAGTATTTTTCATTTCGTCAATAACGTGAGCATAAACTAAAAATTCTTGAGAGTATTCACCACTATCCGAACAACCAGGTTGACAATACCAATGAATATTATAATGATAACTATCATTAGACTCTTCTCTCATTCTTATAGTACCGTTATCTTCATTTTTCCAAGGATCCTCTTTATAAGCTTGATACTTAAGTAAGTAATCTTTTCTCCAAATTGTAGCATTATGCGACATTAGTGAGTTCAAGTCTTGCTTTAATAGTCTTTGTCCTTTAATAAAATATTCAGTTTTTTCAAAATCATAGTCATAGAAGTGTAATTTAGCATGAATTTTTATTGAATTTGCATTATGTTCTTCCATAAAGTTTACTAAATCATCTAATAAACCTTTATCAAGTCCTCTTCTAAGCCAATGGTCTTCTTGTATATAAATCAAATACTTAGATGGTATTTGTTCAACAGATTTTATTAATCTATCTGAGAATCCATTTTTTATAGGCTCACCATCGTTTAATATAGTTTTACCAGTCATTATTTGATTTATTCTTTTATCCATACCGCAATATAGACCCTTACAATTAAATGATATATCTTCTATTTTTCTCTCCTCATTTGCAAAATATACAGGAAAGTTATCAAAGTCCCAATAAAAATCTAGACAGTAAGACATACCGGCCCAGAATCTTTCATAGTTATCATTAGTATGCACCAAAAGCGACAAAGAGTTTGACATCTTTAAAGCAAAAGTATTCCAACCAATTTCTTTAACAAAATAAGATTTTGATTTTAAAAAATCTGTTACTTTATTTTTTTCTTCATCTGAAAAATTGACATTCTCATAAATAATTATTTCTGGCATTTTAATAATTGAATCATCTAAACTCAATATTAAATCACCATCTAGTCCCTCAACATCTAAGTGTAACCAAGACAAATCATCTTTTAGACCTGATTGTATGATTAAATCATTTAGAGATACTGATTCTTTGCTTATTTTTTGAACTTCATTTTCATCTGATGTAAATTTTTGAACGTGTGACTTAAATACTGAATTAACATATCCAAAGTTACCTTCATAAAAGTCAACTAATCCACCATTTGGTGATACCAATGTATTTATAGTTTTTACATTTTTATAATCTTTATAATTTTTATAAAGTGATTGATATTGTTGACTAGTTGCCTCAATCAATATTGCATCTATTAAACCCTCTTCAACCGGCACTACCCATTCTCCAGTGGTACCATCATGTGTACCTATTGCTATTCCTTTTGATCCTTTATTATTTCTACACCAATTGTAAAAATATCGGTGAATATCATCACCATGTTGAATAGTATTCCAGTCCCAAGATGCAATCAAAATATTATTATTATCATAAACTCTAGCATAACCATTTACTGGTTCTGAGTATGTCGACCACCAGCCTTGTGATTCAAGTTTAGTTTGCCATAATATTCTACCATCAGTCTTTCTATGAAATATAAAATTAAGTGGAAAAACATACTCACTAGATTCTACACTAACGTTCAAGGATCCAAATATATCTGTATCACTTGGATGATTGTATTTAAATTTAATCATAAATATTTATTGTTCCATATTTTTTTTGGTATACATCATCGTATGTAAAATATTTTTCACTTTTTTCTGGAAGATGCCATATTAGTTTATACTTTGAAGTTTTATTTATGTTTACTTTTTTATATGTAAAACTACCATTAATTGTATTTACAAAATCTTCCTCTATTAAAACATCATCCTCATATAATGTATAACTTGTATTTTTATCATTTGACATTCCATATGAGCAAATATAAACATCATTATCGTTAGAAATTAAAGGTGCTAAAAATCCTGGAAAACTTCTTTTAAGTTCATCCGGAATTGAACACTTAAAATAGTTTTCACCTTCACTTGGATATACATTCATGTTCTTTAGATTATTAATTAGTATATAATAGCTTAGAACTCCCGCCATTCTTCTTATTTCATTTGGTACACCATACTTATCACAAACTTTATAATAATCATCAGGTGAACTTATTGATATATTTTTATCAATGATTATATCAGCTTTAGTGAATATGCATCTAGGTACAACATAATTATTATTAACCATAACAAATCCATCCCTATTAGATGAGTTAACAATAGAACTTTTTAATTTATCTAAATTAGATATATCTAATATAAAGTCATATTCAACTTTTAGAAAATGAGTAAATCCATTTTCCTTACTAAATTTTGCACCATTTATCCAACCAGATATAACAGCAGGTGAATGTGAGTCTATATCTTCAATTCTAAAATTCATATTTATATTATCATTACCATAATAAAAATAATTGATATCTCCAGTTTTTGGTAGTAAAACATTTAAGTTATCTGAATAAGTAAAGTCACATAATATCTTTAGCTCGTCAGGTATATCAATGTGAGATGTTAGTAAAATAGGATAACCTAGTGGTCTCAAAGACTCAATACAAAGTTTTGTTATTTCTATCTTATCTATAGTATCTGGAAATGTGTCAATTTGTATTAAAATTTTACTTTCTATTTCTTCTTCATTATTTGATAAAAAGTCTAGAATTTTATTAACTTCAGAAGATCTTTTTTCACCATGTAACACCTTTACATATTTTTTATCATCAGGTATTTTATAAAAGTTTTGAGAAGTGTCTGTGTCGGACCATCTTAGGTTACCTTCTTTAGATTCATTTGAGTAAAAATGCTTAACAGTTTCTAATCCCTCGCCTATATTTATATAACATAAAGGAAATCCTTTATTTTCTTTTTTCCAAGAAAGAACATTATAAATTGTCTCTTCATGAAAAGCGGCATAATAATTAGTATCAACCAGTTTTGGTAAAACAAAACAAAGATCTTTCCAAGTTTTTATAAATGGTAAACAATTTTGATTCATTAACATAATTCCAGTTGTTCTATATCTACCTCTTTGTTCAGGTGTCATTTGCATAAAATTCATTAGTGGCCACTCTAATGTAAGTTTATTATCAGGAATGGGCCAACTAAATTCAAATGGGTTACCTTTCTGTCGTCCATTTTCAATAATAATCATATATTCATGTATGCCTTCGGTGCCAATAGGAAAATTGCTTATAATAGGTAGCCAATCGAATAATTCATCAACAACCGGAGTTGCTATACAATCAGAGTCTAAATAACAAACTTCTTGCCATCCCTCTTCTAAAGCCATCTGCATAGCTATTGTTTTAGCTGATAAAATTTTATATATTCTATTACTATATCTATTTATATAAAAGTTACCAGAATCATTTATTGTATAGTCATTTGATTTAGATTCCTCAATATCTAAGTCAATGTTTCTAAGCTGAACATTTTTAAATCCATTAAACTTTTCTTTATCAGATTCTTCTAATCCTATACAATAGACAATTAAAGGAATTTTTGAAAAAAAATTTAATGAATTAGCCAAATTGATAGCTACTTCTAAATAGTCTCTAGTGACATGGGTTATGTATGTTCTTTTCACTTTTTTAATTCTATTTTATTTACTCTAACATATTTTGAGTAGTTATCATCAGTTGATATATCCCATTTTCTAAGAAGTTTATCATCTAAAAATACATCTAAAAAATTATGATTTTCAGGACTACCAAGATTTAATATTTTCCAGTTATTAGGATATAGTTCTATATTAAATTTTCCAAAAGAGTAATATAAAGAAATGTTTTCAATTTTACTACTACTTGAGTTCATTAAAAATACTTTTAAAGTATTATTTTCTTCAAATATCACTGTTTGCAAAGAGTTTGCTGAAGAGACTTTACTATTAGTCTGTTTATTCTTAGCCTTTACTATAACTTTATCACTTGTCCAATCTTTAATCAAACTTAAAAGAAATTTTTCAGAAAATGAGTTATACTTTTTTATAGACTCGGTCCATTTTTGGTCATTCCACCTAACATCGATAAGCTTATCAAGTTTTAGGCTGAATACATGCCCCATCATCTCTGAATTATCATCTTTATATACTACTGCTTTGTTTTCTGATGAAAGTAATTTAGTGTTTTCCTCTAGATCATCAAAATTAGGAATACAATCATACTCCACACTATGTAAAATATCATAACCTAATTGATAGCAAACAACCAAACTATTAAGTATGTTTTTAATCGCTGCCAACGCATAGTTTTTATTTGATAGTGCACCATAATATAAGTATGGTGAATATAAAACAGACTCACCTAATTCTATCCAATAAGTGTAAATTGAACCAGAGTCAAAGAGATAATTATTAGAGTCATAAAAATAACCTTCACATTTACTAATAATATCTTCTGGTATAGTTGAGTGTGAATAAATTATAAAGCACTTATTTCTTTTTTCAAGTTCATCTATCAAGTTTCTTAAATGATTGATACTTTCTTTTCTATTATTGTGGTATAGTATACTAAATATTTCTTTTGATTCCATAAATTTTTATCTCCAATATGAATAAATTTTATCACCACCTATTTCGTATTCAAACTTTTTAACATCTCTATTTGGTTGATTCATGGCCCATATGAACATAGTCTCTACTAGTTCACTAAGGGTTGTGTTATCATTAAATTTTAGTTCTTGTTTAGCCCTTTCATGATCACAATGAGCATGTTTTACCTCGTGTCTCTCTTCAAGAAAGTCTATACCTACTTTATGTCCATACTTTTCAGCAATTTTCTGAACCTCTTCAGCAACTTCTTTAATAGTATAATATTTATCAGCACCTATATTATATGTTCTATTATCAAAGTCATTAATTAACTTTTCAAATGGCTCCATATAGTATTTTATATCAGAAAATGCTCTTGTTTGTAAACCATCTCCATAGATAGTTAGATTTTCACCATTTATAGCCTTTCTTATAAATATACCAATAACATTTCTATATTTGTCCCAAATATTTTGGTAAATACCTAATACGTTGTGTGGTCTTATAATATTATACCTTAGACCAAATTGATTTGATGCTGATACTAAATCTTGTTCAATAGAATATTTGGCAATACCATAAGGATCAACTGGCATAGGATTCATAGATTCTGTAAACGGTGTCTCTTGATTACCATATACAGCCATTGATGATGTAAAAATAATCTTAATATCTCTAAGTATACACTCATTAATTATAGACATTGAAGCTATAACATTATTATTATAGTTAAATACTCTTATAAAAGGAGACAAGCCTTCTGCAGCATAAGCTGCAAAATGAAATACACAATCAAATTCATGTAAATCAAATAAACTTTTAACTTTTTCTGATTCTAATAAGTCTAATTCATAAAAATAAAAGTTTTCATTCTCAGGTAGAAAATCTTTATAACCACCAAAAAAATTGTCAACTCCAACAACTGTATAATTTTTATTCAATAGATATCTTGATAAATTTGCACCAAGTAAACCCGCGCAACCAGTGATAAGAATTTTCTTCATTTAATTATTATTATTTTTTAATACACTTGATGGTAAATTAAAATTCATATCAAATTCACATTCATTTATTTGATTTATGTATATTAAATGACCGTCATGATATAGTCTTAACTCAACCTCTTTTTGTTCTATAGGTATAGACATCCAAGTATTTCTATATACCAGATTCATATTTATCGGAACTCTTCCTTCCTTATTAGTTGTAACTAAAAAATATGAAATAGCAGTGTCTACATCAGATAGCATTTCTATAAAAAAACTATTATTAGTAAATTTAACTTTTATATTAATATTACTATCAGTTAAATTTTCGTATAAATTGGTTTCTATAATTTTGCAAGAATTTATTTTATTCCATATACCACCTTCGCCCCAACTATCATCAAAGCTTTTCCAACTATTTTTTATATTATAATTATGATCAGAGTGTCTTCTTGAAATATATTTTACTCTTTTAGAGTTATTAGAACTAACTAAAGTATTATCTCTCCATCTCCATTTTCTCCAAAATGTTGTGAGACTGGACCCTCTATATGGTTGACATTTTGATTTATAAAAATCATATTTACTCCAATCTTGCCCCCAATAAACCATCTTATTAAACAATCTCATTCTTATAAGGTAGTCATCATCTTCATATTCACTTGCAAGAAACTCTTCATCTAGCATTCCAATATTTCTAACTAGCTCTTTAGTAAAACCACAAAAAGCAAAGCCAAATAAAGAAGTAAAACAATATCCATTACATAACTTATCAATTATAAAATTTAAATCCTCTGATGATATAATAGTCTTTGGATTTATAAAAATCATAAACTCACTATTAGTATCATCGATTGCCTCATTTATCATTTGAGAAAATGTTTGATACTGGTGTGGGTTTCTTTCATATCGAAAATAAGTTTCTATTTCAAAATCCAATTTATTAATATCTAATGATAAAAGTTGTTTATCTGAAACTTTACTATCATAGGACATAAAGCAAAGAGCCACTTTTTTTGGTTTATCTATCATATTAATTTATTTTTTTATTCCCCAGAAATATAGGTCATTACCTATCCAACCAGAAAAAGACTCTTGAAAATAATAATCACTAAAGGTATTATCAATATCAATAGTTGATCTAATATCATTTTCTGTTAAGTTTTTGTAATAATTACACCATTCTTCACCATATTTTTCTAAAAATGGCGCATTTTCAGGTGATGTTCTTAAAGTACCATGTTCAGGTCTATCTGTTGATGCACAAGTAAAAACAAACATTCCGCCAGACTTTAATAATCTGACTAAGTTTTTAATAGTTTCTTGGTAAAACATATCATGTTCAAAACACTCACCTGACATAATTAGATCAAACTGAAATCCACAATCATATAAGTGAGCAGGACAAACCACGTCTACATTTGGACCATTATCAAGGTCTAGACCTATATAATAGTATGGTTGTTTTAAAAAGTGTTTTGAGTTGCCATTTATATCAAGTGAACCAATATCTAAAACTTTTACATTTGTAAAATATTCAGGAAATTTATCTCGTACACTTTGAAAAAAATCTTGTTGAGCTTTGTGTGCCATTTATAAAATATTTATTTTTTTTACTGGTGTTCCAACATAGATACCTGTTTTTTCTATTTGTTTAACAACACCACTATTTAATCCAATAGTGACATCATCACATATATTAATTTTTTCACGAACTGATGAATTTGTGCCAATATAAAATCTATTTCCAATATTTACATTACCGGAAATTATAGAGCCTGGCATCATACTTAAAAAATCACCAATTCTACAATCGTGACCAATATGATTAGCCCTATTTAATATAGCATGATTTCCGATTTTTACATTACAAGTAATAATAGAATTTGAGCCTATAAAGCTACCATCACCTATAGAAATATCATCATTCATTATTTGAGCAGTAGGATGTATAAAACTAAAATAGGTAGTGTTTATTGGTAATTTACTAACAATAGATTGTCTGTCTTTAGAATTAGCAACAGCAATCATAACAGCATACTCTTCAGGATTAAAAGAAGATAAAGGCAATAACTTATTATCACCTTCAATCCAATATTCATCATCTACAAATCTTGTTAAGTTAATACCCATCTGAGCCATAACCTCACGAGCATGACCACCATTACCAATTAATGCTTTTTTCACTTAGTATAAATTTCAAATTTTGATAAGTCAGGATATGGTAATTCTAAATCAGCATTATGCTTCTTAGTTCCATCCATATTATAAAACTGACCCATAAGAAGTAAACCTCTTGTAGCTAATTCTGGCATCATATAAAAATTCCACCCTAACATATCAAAATGATCATCGTGATAAGAACACTCTCTTCTTCCTGAATATCTTGCTCTTTTGAACCAAAGATAGGCATCTAAACTATCTGTTAAAATAGCACCACCTTTACTTAACTTAAAATGTTTGTAAGGTCCTGTAAATGAGATACACATATGAGTACCTGGCTTATACATATCTGCTGTAAAACTCAAAGCTGAATCCCAGACATTTGTTGGTTCTAATTGATAAGCACCTTTGATTGTTTTTCCCTCAACTGGTCTAAATTTTACTTTAGCGCCAGCATGAATAATTTCACAAGGAACTGAGGGGTAAGTTCTTGATGGTATGGTAATTTCCATACCTGCTGCTTTTTCATACATTAATGCTAGAAAAAGAGCATTGCTTTGATTATCAACTGTTACCACATAGGGAGCTCCAGTATAATCTGATAGAGCTTTTTCGAAGTCTTCTGTTATTTTATATACACCGTTTGCCATTTTAATGACTTTTTTTTTATTATACTTTATAATGATATAATGTTTGAAAGTTTAATATATATTGTATGAAAAACATCAAAGCAATATTTGAGTTTATAGAGTCTTACAAATTTGATATAATATCAAATGAGGACCCAGTAATTAAGTATAAGTTTACTGATATTATGGAAAATGAATACTTAGTAGAAATTAAAAACTTAGATGATCCTGAAAGAAAAGGAAAAACTTTAGGAAAGAGATACGAAATTGTTTATTTTGTATTAAATAATGGTGAATATTCAGTGAGTAAATTGGTAAATGCTAATCCTTACAGAACTATTAAGACTGTTTTAGGGGATATTTTAATTGACTTTCTTAAAAATAGACCTTGGGTAAGTCAAGTAAGACTAACTGGTCTTAGTAAAGATGTAGAAAAAGAATATATATCTCAAAGAACTAAATTCTATCTAAGATACTTAGAAAAGAATCCAATAAAGGGATTTAGAGTCAGAAGTGCTGGAAATCTCATTATTTTAGACAAATATAATCAATAATAATATGCAAAAACCAGAAGTTAGAATAATTCAGAATCAAGAAGAAAATACAACACCAGCTAATATTGATAACTGGGAGGCAGAACAACTACTTCGTAAATATGGTTATCAAAATCAACAAACTACAAGAGAAGACGAAGTTCAAAATCCAGTAGATAATGGCTTAACTTTTGAACAGATGATTGCTCAACATGAAGCTAAGCAAAGAGAAGAAGAAGAAAGAAGAAGGTCTAAAATGTATGGTCCAAAACCAACTACATTTGATGCATCAAGAGGTTATGATTCTGAAGTAAAATACAGCTCAGATGAAGATACAGGTTTCAGTTTCAAAGTTGAGATAACAACTGATATGAAGATTCCTAAGTACTAAGATTTATTTTTCTTTAATTCTGTATATTCTATAAGATTCTACTAAAAAGAAAATACCGGTTATCACAAAAAATAAATTAAAATAGTTACCATAATTCTTAAATGCTTCACTAAAGCACATAAATGATAGCATTATCATTGGAATTATTAGTGAGAATTTTATAATTGTGGTTTCTTTCATAAGAAGTCTTGATTGATCCTGTAATTACTTAAATTTATTGTATCAAATTCGTCCTTACCTTCTTTAGATTTAACTCCTATCATTTTTAGAACACTATTAATAGGTCTTTCAGACCAATCAAATTCGCTTGATTTGTCGTATTCTTTTTTATTATTAATAAAAAGTTTTGCTTCTTGATGACCAGCACCACCAAAATAATCAGTTGATATCTTAGCAATTGTTTTGTTTTTTCCGAACTCTCTAACATTAGGAATGTGAGTTGTTGCTATAATACCTTCTGGTAGTTCAGTCCACACAATTTCTTTATAATTAGATTTATTTTCTAAAACAGAACTAATTTTTTCATCTCTTAGTTCTGACTTACTCATTAAATATATAGATATACAATGTCCCATAAAATCTAAACAAAAATAAAAAATAAATGGCATTTGGCAAAATAAATATATAGATTATTAAAAATAAACTAATATAGATGAGTTCAATTTTATTTTCAACATATATTGATGTACCAGGAGCACCAACTCCATCATCTGGTGTTTTGTTAGCATTAGACTTAGATGGTAAACTAAGAATTAAAACAGATACAGGTACTGTCTCTGAGATTGGTTCAGGTGGTGGTGGATCGGGTTCGTCTGGTTCTTCAGGCACATCAGGATCCTCAGGCACATCAGGAACAATAGGTGCTCAAGGCGCAGATGGTTCTAATAATTTAAGATGGGTAAATGGACTTTTCAGTACACCTCAGGAATTTGACTGCAGTGCTTTTTCATTACCATCTAATACTTTGAGAATAAACTATACATCTATAAATGGTAATGCTCAGGATTGGTTAGCAGCATTTGGTAACTACATAACATCATATCCAGGTCAAGGATATTTACAGATTACAGAAGCTGGAGTAGCAACTAATTTTGTGATATTACAAATTCAATCTGCACTTGATCAAGGAACATATTGGGCAATGAATGGTACCATGCTATCATACAGTGGAAATTTTTCACCTGGTAGTCAGTACTCAATAAGTTGGGTTACATCAGGAACCGTAGGTTCGGCTGGATCTAGTGGAACATCCGGATCGAGTGGAACATCTGGATCTTCAGGTACAAGTGGTGCCGCAGGTGCTCAAGGTTCTAGTGGTATAGATGGTTCAAACACTCTAAGATGGTCTTGTAGAGTTGGTGGCATTGGTGGTATCTCTCAAACATTTGATATAGATAATCCACTAATTGATAGTACTACAAAAATTTATATAAACACAACAGATGGTAGTGGTAATGACGCAACACCTTGGTTAATTTCATTACATGATTATGTAAATGCGTATACATCCAAAGCTTACATGCAATTAACAAATTCAGATACATCATCAATAATTGGTGTTTTTGCTGTAAACTCAGCGATTGATTATACATCATATATAGAGTTTGATGTAACATTTAAGTCAGGGTCAATAGCCACAAGCTGGCAAGATAATAGAACTTATTCTATAAGCTTTACACTTTTTGGAGCAAATGGATCAAGCGGTTCATCTGGAACATCAGGAGCAAATGGTTCATCTGGAACTTCAGGAGCAAATGGTTCATCTGGAACTTCAGGTAGCTCAGGTTCAAATGGAGTGAGTGGTTCAGCATTTGTGGTTGAACCTTTAATAACATCAAATTCACCTTTGACTTTAACAGCAACAAGTGAACCTAACTATTTTGCTGTTAGTAGTACACTTGGAGCAGTATCACTCGGACTACCACCAACAGGCTCTGTTTCAAATGGTAAATTAGTCTATATTAAAGATGAGGGAGGTGCAGCAAGTACAAACTCAATTACAATTGTTCCATCATTCTTACAATACATAGATGGTGCTAATGATTACACCATAAACACAGACAATGGAAAAGTAATTTTATTGAAGAACGGAACTGATTGGTGGATTGTAGGTTAATCTGCGGAGAGCAGTGGACTCGAACCACATACATTTCTGTACCCAACGCTTTCCAGGCGTGGCTAATACCCTGATTAGTTTACTCTCCTTAGCGGAGAGCAGTGGACTCGAACCACACTCATTTTATTGAGCCACACGCTTAGCAGGCGGTGGTAGTACCCTGACTACTTTACTCTCCGAATAAGAATACAAAGATTACCAATCTTTATCAGTGGTTAGCTGACGGCTTATGGATTCGAACCAGTCCAGCCAGGACTTCGCCAGTATTCTATTTTGCGGAGAACTAGGGATTCGAACCCCAGAGGCTTTTACACCCAGAACGTTTTCAAGACGCCATCCTCGACCAACCGGACGCTCTCCATATATTTTGCGGAGAAGTGAGGTGTCGATCCCCATACCCGAAGGTACCAGCAGTTTTCAAGACTGTGCTTAGCGCCGGCTAAGTTACTTCTCCATTTGTAGTTCCAGAAGGATTTGAACCCTCATTTCTCCGTTCGTAGCGGAGTGTCCTATCCAGTTGAACGATGGAACCATATTAAAACAAAAAACCCTCAAACTTGATGCTCGAGGGTTTTCATAAATATATTTTATCTGACTATTATGAATACAATCGAACCTCACTCATTCTTGACGAGCGACTTGAGGAACTTAACGATGTATAGATAGTAGTTTTCATAACTTTATTATATATTAATTTTACTTTTCTTTTTTTAGTGGGGATGGTTGGATTCGAACCAACGACCTTATAATTTCAAAATATACGAAGTAACTCTCTCAATCAACACTCTTGCGAGGTAAAATTTCAAAAGAGATAGTTTTCTCTACCACTGAGCTACATCCCCTAATTTTTGGGAGAGAGGCAGGACTCGAACCTGCGACCACGCGGTTAACAGCCGAAGTAACTCTTAACATCACTACTAACATTGAGTATCAATGTCAGAGAATACTTGTCAGAGTATATAACGTGCTCTACCAACTGAGCTACTCTCTCCATTTTATTTGTGACTCCGGTGGGACTCGAACCCACATATCCCTGATTAAGAGTCAGGTCCGGAAACCAATTACGGATACGAAGTCATTTTGTGCACCCAGAAGGACTCGAACCTTCAACGGACTTTCGTCTACCCCTCGCATTAAAAGTGCGATGCTCTACCAATTGAGCCATAGGTGCAATTTACCTTGTGACCCCGGCGAGAATCGAACTCGCGACCCCCTGGTTAAAAGCCAGGTGCTCTACCTACTAAGCTACGAAGTCATATTTTTTTTAATAATGTGATGACTTATAACTTAGCAAGCCATCACTTATCGTTTTCGTTTAGTTTCCATTTTCTTTTTCATTTTTAGCACGGGTGCCTGGGCTCGAACCAAGATCAACGGTTTTGGAGACCGTCATGTTACCATTACACCACACCCGTAGGTTGTTTTTAGCACAGGTAGTAGGACTCGAACCTACAACCACTCTTACGAATTACCGGGTTGGAGCCGGCTGGTCACACCAATGAGTACCTGTGTTTAGTGGAGACTGACGGAATCGAACCGACCTCTTCCAAACCTACTTAGCTAAGTCTCCATAAACTTCTCCGCTAAGAGAAGGGTAAAATTTTGCTATTTTTGTTACTTTTCCATCATATGTGATTAGCGTCACATCAGTACTTTTCACTCAAAGCAGGGGCATTACCATCCTTACAGGGTAAATGACGGGTTACGATCCCGCTACCTCTGGCTCCACAAACCAGCGCTCTACCGATTGAGCTACATTTACCATTTCTTGTGGAACGGGTGGGTATCGAGCCCACTCCTCTGGATTTTCAGTCCAGCGCAATCACCTGATCTGCCACCGTTCCAAATTTGTATAAAACAAAAAGTCCGAACTCTTTTGAAGTTCGGACTTTGAATATTGTCTTTTAATTTTCTGGATTATATCATAATTTAATCCTTCAAATCACACAATACTTTCTCAGTACCGAACTTGGTGCTAAACCACTTGCTCGATTTACTAAAATGTTTATGTGTGCGATTTGTTTTCATTATTATTATATATTAAAAAGTTTTTCTCTCTTTTGATTTATTTTATACAAATATACAACAAAGTTTTAATTTGTCAAATATTTTTTTGTTTTTTTTTATTTTTTAGCCACCATAAACATCAGAAACGTGACCTTGTTTAACTCTGAAATTAAGTCTGTTAGATTTTACATCCATAGTTAGCATATAGGATTTACCATCTTCTTCAACTATTCTGACGATGAAACCACCATCTTCGGCATATTTTTTTGCTTCTTCAATTGGTTTTCCAACATAATCACTTGCTGAAAAGATACCATTATTTCTTAAATAAGACATATTAAATTTATATTTTTTTTATTATATGTAATATATCTTAATTTGTTTCAACTCTGATACCATCAGTTGCTAAAACTGTTTGTTCTTTACCATCAACCCAGAACTTTACCTCATTAGTTGATATCATTTCAAAAGAATCACAATAAATAAAGGTTTCCATATAATTAAAACCTGAGCCATTACAAACAATAAGTCTATAGTCTCTTGTTGAATAAAGATTATAAAATGCAAAAGCTGAAACAACAACACAAATTGCAATTAGAATGTTTCTTATTTTTTTCTCTTCCATAATACAAATATAATCAAAAATTAGAAATTTACCAAATTATTTGATAACTTCTTTGATAACTTCTGATACCATTTTCTTATCAGCTGGTAGAGCAGCAAATTCCTTCATAATAGCACCAATTTGAGTAATACCTGAATTTACAAGTTCATTTACTTTTGTGGTAACTTCATCTTTAGACATTTGCTGAGGAAGATAACCTTCAATAACAGATAACTCTAATTTAGATTTTTCGTCATTTGCCATTGAAATTGTTTCTTTAAGTGACTTAACTGTTTTAGTTAAAATCTTTATAACTTCAGCATCTGAAAGATTATCTGAACCAACATTCTTTTCGATAGTTTGAATTTCACCTTTCACTACGGAGAGTATACTTTTAGCAATTACATTTTTTGACTTCATAGCTGTCATAAAGTCAGCATTGATTTTTTCTTTCAGTGTCATATTTCAATTATTATTTTACAAATTAAAAAGAAGACTTTGGAACGCCTGTCAAGTTTGGTCGGAACCCTAGAACCTAATGTCTTGACTTTTAGTGACCTTATCACTTAGGATTACCTTTTAATATGCTTTCGCCTCGGTTGAGCAGTGTTACCATTCTGCTCGGGTAATATCTTCTTTGAGTTGGGTTTAATCTAATTATTTGAGACATTTATTACCAACACAACTTCAATGTCTACACCCTTACTTTATATTAAATATATTATACAAGGTAGTTCAGTGACTTTTAACAAGGGTGTTAACTTATTTATCACCTACTTACTACCATAATTTCATTGAGACTCACACATTATTTAATTGTCATATTGTGAAGTCTTTCAACTTGCTCTTTTGGAACTATTATCTCAATGACTCGGTTAATTCTTATACAAAGATAGTAATAAAGTTTTAAAATACAAAACAAAATTTAATATATAATGAGTATGAGATATCTAAAATTATATGAGGCATTCCAATCAAACACTATTTCAAAAATGATGAACTTTTTGAAAGATAAAGTTGGTGCAAGTTCACAACAAAGATTTTTAGATAGACTTAAAAACTTACAAGATAAACTTGACTTACCAATTGATAAGATACAAGATAAAGATATAAAATATTTAAATAGAAAAAAAGCTATAATATTTAGAAACGAGAATAATGTAGATAATTCAAAAGGAATATATTGTTTGAAATTCTGGTTCTCACTTGATGATGGGTTTTTAGGCTTTACATCAACAGGTAATCAATATTATGAATACAAAGGAAGAAGAAGGCCTAGTTCAAGTTCATTTAGTCAACTTGAACTTGATCATATAAAAAATAACTTTGGAATAACAACTGGTGAATTAGAACCATTGAGAAACTATGATGATTTAAGACATGGTACACTAATCTTTGGTATTTTCTCTGATGATTCAGATGATAGAGATAGATTAGGATATGCTAAAATATGGAGAGATGGTAATAGACTATGGGCTATTCAAAGTGTAGCATCTGGTGGTGAACCAGACTATGATGTTGATGGTCAAAATTGGAGAAGTTATAGAAATGATAATTCAGTATTTCGTGATTCCTGGTCACTAGATAGTGTAGACTCACCAGGATCAGACCACTATAAAATTCATTTATACAAACCATCAAGTGAACCTTTACACATAAAAGGTCAAAAAGTAGAAGTTTCTAAAGAAGAAAATCCTTTAAATTATAACTTACCAACTAATTCCAGATTATCAGCTGGTAGCTGGGATGATTATGATTGGTCAATAGACTCATCAAGTATGTTAGAAAAAGCAGATTTCGCAATTGTTATAGTTATTGATGATATACTAAAGTCTGGAATAAAACCAGTTACAGATACTCGTAAAGAAAGAGAATTATCAAGAGAAGGCGCATTAAAGTTAATGTCAGACAGTGAAATCAAAAATGCCAATATTGATAGATATATGACTCATATATTATCTAAAATGATAAATATTGATACTACTGAAATAAGAAACTTACAAAATATAGTCATAAAGAATGTTTGTGGACAATTTGCTTACATTGCAATTTTCAAAAACAATCCATCTTTAGACTATTTAGATTACATATCAAAATATTTATTTAGAGCATTACAACAAACTTCAATAGAAGATAAGAAATACTTTATTAATAACGCAAAAGATAAATATGAAAGATTATACAAATCTAATATTGAAATAACAAAACTTTATAAACAATCAAGAGATATTATCAATAAAAATGCAAAAGATGATATAAAAGAATTATTTGTCATTGTAGATGAAATAAGTAATAAAATCTATAATTATTTGAAGTCTCAAAAAATTGAAACTTTAGAAGATCTAAGAATGACTTATTTGAAAATTCAAAGTATTAAAATGGCTACAGAATATGAAGAATTTGAATTATCAAGACCTTCAAGAAATTTAATAGCCGAGTTTAATTATCCAAATGATATTGATTATTACTTGAAAGAATATTCAGAAAAAGATTTCAAAGAAGATATTAAAAGATTGAATCAAGTTTCAAGGTATGTTGACTCAATATTGAGATAACATTTCTATCTCTTTTTTTCTTTCATCTATTTCATAAATAAGAGACAAACAATCTTTCTTAATTAGTTTTAATTGTTTTTCAGAGTCTTTATTTCCAATTTTTTTTAAATCAATATCAATTGCAGATATCTCATCATTTATTGATTTTGCAACTCTATCAAGGTCCTCTAAAATCTCCTTTTGTATATCTGGTATTAATGATTTATAAAAAGGATTTGAATAGATAATCTCTCTATATTGTTCCTGCTTATATAGTTTAACTAAGTGTACTAAATTTTTAAGAATATCTTCTTCTGTAAAGGAGTTTTTTAACTTCTCTAATATTGTGTCCGTATTTACATCTTTAACTTTACGAGCCATTTTATACATTTCTACGAATCTCTCGATCCATATCTCTTTTTTTGATAGCCTCTCGTTTGTCGTATAGCTTTTTACCTTTTACAACACCAAGTTTGACTTTAATTCTGTTTTTACTTGTAAATATTTCAAGTGGAACCATTGTAGTTCCTTTATCTTGTATTAACTTTTCTATTCTATCTATTTCTCTTCTATTTAAAAGTAGCTTTTTATCACGATTTTCATCATGTTTTTCAGCCATATGAGTTTGTTTATATCTGGCTACTTTCATATTCTTTAGGAACACTTCACCATCAACAATATAAGCAAAGCAATCAGCAATTGTTACATTACCTTCACGAATAGATTTTACTTCACTGCCTAATAACATTAGACCAGCATCAAAATCTTCGATGACAAAATATTCGTAGTATGCTTTTCTATTAGTAGTTATTTTCATATATTAAATTCTCTTGTGAATTATACAATATTTCATCACCGGAGTTGCCAAATCTATTCTTTATTATCTTGATTTTATTATCAATAATAGTCAGTGCTAAATCAGATGTATAAATTGGTCCGGATCCACCAATAAAATTATTTACATTATCTGAACTAGTAGCACTTTTATATAACGGGGAAGTTATAATAATTTTGAGATTTGGCTTATTTGGAAAAGACAATTCATCTGTGTAGATATCATCTCTTAACTTGTAAACAAGTGATTTAATAAGCTTTTGTCTACTACCTAAATCTTTAGTATTTTGAAATACGATATTATTTAGGTCAATTAAAACATACTCTGGATTTTTTACAAATGTACTATTTAAGATGTTTTTTATTTTAAAATCTCTTACAAATTGTTTAAAAGAAAAAGATGAGTCTATTTCTTCAATCTCAATATGTGAGAAATTGGAAATAAACTCATCTTTAATTCTTTCACTATTGAAGGTATAACCAACAAGTGTAAAATCTGACTCTTTGACTAAATCAAGAATATCTTTGTAAGATAACATTAAGATAAGTGATTATCAATAAAATCGGTGAATTTTTTCTTTGCGCCACCGCCACTCATTTGATCTACAATTTGACCATCTTTATAAAGGAAAATTGTTGGAATGTTTCTAACACCAAGAGACATTACTTTATCTCTGTTAGCATCAGCATCAAATTTACCAACTTTAATTTTACCAAAATAATCATTTGAAATCTCATCAATTATTGGGGCAATCGCCTTACAAGGACCACACCATGCAGCCCAAACATCAACAAGAACAACGCCTTCTTTTACAAAATCATCATAGTTATTCTCGTTTAATTCAGTAATATATGCTACCATATCTTTTATATTTTTATTATTTATATTATAAATACTGATAAAGTTTAAAATTGATAATAATCAGTATTTGAATCAGACTTTTTATCTTCTAAATTAAGAATTTTATTTACTTTACCTCTTGTATCATTAATTATTTTTTTTCTAACTGAAAGTTCTAAAAGTAACATCGTTTGTTCATCTAAAATAATATCCTTATCAACCTTAACACTTTCTAAAATAGAAATTGCAATAATTGGATCCTCTTTGAATGTATTCAAAAATTTCTTAATAATGTCTATTTGTTCAGATATTTTAAATCCTTTAAGGTTTTCAATAGATCCTGGTGCGTACTTACTAAATCTTTGTAACAAGTCCATGTCTTCATCACTTACTTCTCTATCGATATAATGAGCATCATTAAAGAAATAGTACAACTTAGACCACATATCTTTTAGAGATTGGTCTTTATCATAGATATTTCTCATATAGAATAAAAAGTCAGTTGATTTGAATATTCTATTAAGGTTATCATCTTGAAATATATTAGGAAGATTACTATAGACTATCTTCTCAAAATCATCAACAACAGATACTTCTTTTACTTTATTGTGAACATCTAAAGCAACTAAGTAATAAAGTTCTACTTGTTCACCAGTTTTTGTAAAAACAAATTCTTCAGCTTCTAAATCTCTTGATAGTTGAAAATATTTAGAAAGTATGTCTTTATTCTCTCTACACATTTCTAAATACCTTTCTCTAAATCTTAATTTTATTCTATCAATAAATCTATAAGAAAGAGCATATTGAATTAACTTGAATTCGAATTCATCAAGCTTAGCATTTAAATCTTTAGACTTTTTAGCTATACGGACAGCTGTGTGAGAAGGTGTCATTAAGTTTGACACTTTTAACTCACCAGTTTTTAAGAATTCTTCAAACTCAGAAGTCCAGTATAACTTATCATTATCAATGTCGTATCCAATACGAGTAGCATTAATATCAAATGATTTAATAATAAGAGAAGGATCAGCCGTGTTTGATTTATATCTAATAGTATTAAACATATCATCTCTCTCAGACTCGACTATAGAGTAGAAGTCCTTGGTATAATTATTAAAATTCATACCGCTGTAGTCCTCATAATACTTTGTTTCCTTTTCTTGATAGTTAAAAAGTGACTTTTTATCATTGTCTAATTCCTTTTCAATGCCATCGAAAACAAAGATGTCAATATCGTTGACCACGGCTTTGTTGCCTGATACCAATTCCCAAACAATGTTTGCGATGGCACCTCCAGCTACAAATCCATGTAGAGGCAAACCCCACTCAGACTTGATTCTATCTATAGCCTGTCTTCCAAGAGATTCTATATTCATAATTACATTAACATTTCATCAATAGCGTCAAACTCTTTTTTAGTTTCACGAACTAAAATGGCTCTGCCGTTACGGATTTGTGATTTAACTGTTGATAGGTTTAGGTTAAGTTGGTCAGATATATCTTTATAAGACATTCTTTTTAACTCACGCATTTCGATTACATCACGATACGGACTTTTCAAGTTAGAAATATGTTTCTTCATGATTTCAGCTTTTTTGGCATGAACTTCATGTAAGTGATTATCATTATCTTCTTCTTGAATAAAATCCTTCATAGTTGTACCTTCATCATCAAACTCAATGTCAAGTGACATAGTTTTCTTTTCGCTTTTAAGGTCTTGAAGTGCTAAGTTTTTAGCTATTGTGAATAGCCAAGTAGAGAATTGAGATTTTTCTTTTTCATACTTCTCAATTTTTTCAAAAGCCGCCATGAATGAATCTGTTGAGATATCTTCTGCTTTTTGAGGGTCATTAGTAATTTTAGATGTAAAATATACTAGTTTTGGGTAATACTTTGTGTAGAGTGTTGAGAAATCTTTACCCGTTCTTTCTCTGAAAATTTTTTCTTGTTCACTAAATAAAATCGCTTTCGATTCCATAATTTGCCGTTTATTTTTTGTATGAGAAGTCATTAATTCATTCTCATTAGTATTGCCGTTTTTTGCCGTTAATGATACTTGCGTATCAGATATTATATTGTATATATCAGCAAAAGTTGGTTCTGTTTCAGAGTTTTTTTGTTCTTTTTTGGTGTTTTTCATATATGTTTGATATTTGTTTAGTTGTCAAAGAAAAAGCAAACTCTTACTTTCTCAGGATCACTATCAATTGATGATAGATTACCAATTATGTTAATAAAGTTATCGAAATACTGAGTTTCATATTTATCCCAATCTACTTCCATTAACTCTTTTAGGGTAAAGTAGGAGTGTGAATGAGCATCACCTTCCCATCTTTTAGTCATGTATCGGTAGCCAGATGAAGCATCATCAGGAATACCTCTATATTTTGATATAGGTTTAACACTACCATCATTTCTTACATCAGCAAGTATTGAAAAAAGGTAATAATTTCTTTCCCAGTAGAGTTCATTGTAATTCCAACCATCACCATCTTTCATCCAGGTATCAGCTGATACCCATCTTTCGGTGACAGGTCGTCCATCAATTATTTCTTCTATTTTAGTATTCCTATCTTCAGATATATCTTTTGGACCTTGATAGTTATTATCAGAGGTTTTTCTTTCTGTAAAGAAGTGTATATCACATCCCATATTAATTAATTACTTGTTCAATTTTTTTATTTCGTAAGTCAGCAAAGGTACCAAAATTTTTCAAATCTATTTGACAAACTTTACCTTTATTTTCATCATCAGAACATATCCAAACACTAACTCTCTCAGTATCAGAAGATGGTGAGTAAGAAGCTGTTCTTACTTCATAAGATTTATTTATGGTTAACCTATTATGATTCTCTTCTGGTTCACCACCTAAATAATATAAAGTTCTTTCTTCTTTACTCTTTGTTTGTATTTCAGAAATATACTTTATGTGTGGAAATTTTAGTTCTTCAAAATTCATATTAGTTTAATACTTGGTCTATTTTTTGATTTCTCTTATCAGCAGTTGTTGTAATCCAATGAATATCCTTAGAATTGACCCAGGTCTTATTAATCATTTCGATTAATCTTTTCTTATTAATATCCGTATTATATTCTGATTGATTTGATTGAACAAAAATAACTTCAACTTTAGATAAAGTATCGGTTGATTCCAATTCACCAATTTCAAAGTTACACTCAACCGTACTTTTTCGACCAGTTATACCATCAGTGACAGAAAACTCCTTACCCAGTAAACCTCGTCTTGTATATTTCTCAACAACAGGTGTTGATTTTTTCTTCCACTTAATAAAACCAATTGGAAGTCCTAAAATAAATCCTATAAGTATGCCTATAAAAATCATAATATTATTTTTTGAAAAATCTATTTTTTCTAATAAAATCAAAATGTAATGTATCACCAACTTCATGGTTATAATACATAGAATCAGACATAGTATATCGATAAAGGTCAATATACTCACTATACAAAGTTGTGTCTTTTGTATCTCTGATTAAAAATGCTTTAGATGTTCGTTTATCAAAACAACCAACAACTGGTATCTTTTCAACTATTACACAATTCATATTAATGTAATGGTTATTTGTATCTGGCTTAACTTTACTTTCACAAGAAGCAAAGATAGTAATTACACCTATCATTAAGGTAATAAAAAATAAAATTGAGTCTGATTTTTTCATATTTTAATTTAATAATTTTTCTAATTGTTCAACAGTGATAACCTCAACACTAAGTTCAATGGCTTTCTTCTCTTTAGAAGATCCACTACCAACAGCCTTCATAACCAAGTAAGTAGTATTCTTTGAAACACCTGAACCGATTTTACCGCCTCTAGATTCAATCACTGATTCTAAGTCAGCTCTACGAACTCCAGTAAAAACAAATTGTTTTCCTTCAAGGTCAGAACCAACGGCAACTGCCTTTACTTTTTCTTCAATAGTGATTGGTAAATCTTTAACAAAGTCAAAGTATTCATCGTAACTATTAATATATGA
>JACCDX010625666.1_pt1 | contig 31545 bp, 26 predicted proteins | sample 7449681 | NCBI WGS metagenome assembly JACCDX01 (sample SAMN15323450, study PRJNA562643) | freshwater metagenome | isolation source: river surface water | place: USA:Blue River Watershed | collected 2017-08-18
AGAATTTGAGACTGGGTGACTTTACTAGCGTCAACAAAATCAAACACCCCTTCCATTTGCGAAGATTGATTCCACATGAAGCCTGATTCAGCAAAGAAGTTTTCAGTTCGATAGCCAATACCTGAAGAAATCCACCATTTGTTCTGCGCGCTTTCCTGAACAGCAGTTTGAATACCCATCCCACCGCGGATCAGCCATTGGCGGGGCAATCGCAATTCAACACCCGATTGGATGCGATGACTCGATTTACCCAATTTGGAAATGGCCAAATTTTCTTCTGAATAGGCATAATTGAAATCACCCACAGCCTCAACCGAAGCTTGGTGCATTTGAATGCGGTTCCAGTCCAAGTTCCACATGATTCGTGGTCCAACGTTCATCGCGCTACTCAAATGAAAAATCTGTGGCGTTGTTATAGCATATTCAATACTGTTGATGGGAGACGATGCGCTCAAAGAGGAGTTGACAAAATCCGTTCGCAATGCTGAACTGAATTCATCCGAAAAACGAATCCTTCGGGGCGCAGTCCATGACGCACCCATCTTCCACCACGGTGCCCATTCGGGTTGGTATATCGCTCCCATCCTAAAACTCAAGGCTGATCCCGTCGCAGACAATGACTGGTTGTATTCAAAGAGTTTCAATGTGTCTTGTTCACTCTGGTATTCCTCCTCGTGCTTTAGTTCATAACCATATGAAACACCTTGAATTCCGATATTGGCACCGATATAGAGTTGGTTGTCATAATTGGCAGCTATGGAGTAATTGCCTTCCCAAGTTTTGCCTGTTTCGTCTACATTCTTTTTGATCTTGTTATCTCCACCGGTGTAGTTGGCCCAGTATTGGTCAACTGTACCAGGAACTGTATCGATACCGTAGGTATTCCAAGCCAATCCGGCAGTGAATGGAAAAAATGAGGTTACATCATTGTGATTTACGCCGTTGGCATAGGATGCAAATTGATCCAACATAGAAATATTGGAGGTTTGGAAATTGGTGATTACGCTCCGGTTGTAGAGTTGGGTTACACCGTATGTAAGCGCCGTATTCCAATATTTCCATTTTCCAGAAGGTATGACTCTATTCCGAACATAAGTAATATGATCAATCGGCAAATTGACATTGCCTGTGGTCATACTTTGCTGATTCCAATTGGAAGTTTGGAAACCCGTTATCAGCTTGGCACCCATGTCTATCACACCTGAACGATATACCCCAATTCCTGCTGGATTGAGATAGACCGCAGAAGGATCAGCACCTACAGCTCCATAAGCACCCGACATTCCCATCGCACGAATAGATCCTGGAGATCCATAATCGGAGAATCTAAATACATCGTTTTGATTTTGACCCCAAGCTCCTATACCACCGAAGATCAGTACAATTAGCGCAGCAATTCTCATGGACGTCTTCCGCTTGATTTGGGTGAACCCGAACTTCCAGAAGAGCGACTTGGCGCTGGACTGCTTGAGCCAGAAGGTCTTGAAGGGGACGATGGTCTTGTATCACTACCACGTGACACCGCTGGAGCGGGACGACTTGACTCTGGTCGCACTTGAGGTTTACTTGCGGGTCGCTCAGTCTGATTGTTGCTCACATTGGGGCGTGAAGGTTTGAATACATCCGAATTGGTATTTCTAATTCGACTACCTGACGAATTTGAATTTGGGGTGCTTGTTGCATTAGAAAACACTTCTGAAATCGTTTGCTTTCTTCTTGGATTGACGCTATTTGTACCCAAAGACTTTGGTCTGCGGTGAATCACACCACCCGAGTTTCCTACTCCAACGGTTCCTGTTGAAGGGCGTACCACACTGGTTACTTGATCTTGACTTGTATTGGTATTGCCTGAATTGCCATTCCAATAATAAGGGTTGTAAAAACTGCCGTTGTTCCAGCCGTATGGATTATATCCGCCATAATAGGGCATGTAACTTCCGTAATTGGAATAGGGTGAATACATGGAATATGGAGAGTATGTAGAATAAGGATAATAGCTGTTGTACATACCATTTCCCCAATATGGCATGGTTTGCATGCCGATACCCAACATCCAGTTGGATCCACCGTACCCACCAAATCCCATTGAAGAACCCATTCCACCGCTGTAGAAAGGAGAAGACCAGGGCGAATTGTAGGTATTGTTACCCCATGAATTGGAAGACACAGAATTGGGGTCATAGACCATTCTCCAACCCATGACAGGATCCCAAACCGGGACCATTCCATCGGTTTGATTGGATTGGGTAGAATCTAAGTAAGAAGGAGCATAGGAGTTGCGACGTGCGGCATCCTCGGAATAGAAATCATCATCGTCACTTTGCGGCTTGGCCAATTGACTTCCCGAAACATATGCAGGTCGACCAAAAGATTCACCCGGCTGCCAGTAAGCTTCATCAATCTCATAAGCATCAGACAACGGCTCCATCATTGTACAGGAAGACAACAATAGCAGGAGGAAAAAAACACCGATTCCATTTTGCAATAATCCCTTCTTCATAAACGACTTGTTTCTAACAAAGGTAAGTGTTAGGTGCAAAGACTTAAAACATTTGCATCAGTATTTTCCGTTAAGATTCGTCAAATGATTTCCGTCTAGATTTATGCCCTATTTTTGAACCACAATTACAAGAAAATGGCAGAGAAATTAACCTCAAGAGAAGTAGATTATTCAAAATGGTACAATGAATTGGTGGTGATGGCAGATTTGGCACAACACAGCGATGTGAAAGGTTGCATGGTCATCAAACCCTATGGATATGCGATATGGGAAAAAATGAAAGATGCATTGGACAAAATGTTCAAGGAGACCGGGCATCAAAATGCCTATTTCCCTTTGTTTATTCCTAAATCATACTTGAGTAAAGAAGCTTCGCACATTGAAGGATTTGCCAAAGAATGTGCTGTCGTCACCCACTACCGTTTGAAAACAGAAAATGGTGAAGTGGTGGTTGATCCAGAGGCGAAATTGGAAGAAGAATTAATTGTTCGTCCAACGAGTGAAACCATCATATGGAATACATACAGAGGTTGGATTCAGAGTTATCGTGACCTACCCATTTTGATCAACCAATGGGCAAATGTTGTTCGCTGGGAAATGAGAACCCGTTTGTTTTTGCGTACAGCTGAATTCTTGTGGCAAGAAGGTCACACAGCACATTCAACCGCGCAAGAAGCCATTGCAGAAACCGAAAAAATGTTGGATGTATATGCCGACTTTGCTGAGAACTGGATGGCAATGCCTGTAATCAAAGGAAAGAAATCAGCGAATGAAAGATTTGCTGGAGCATTGGATACCATGTGTATCGAGGCTTTGATGCAAGATGGAAAAGCTTTACAAGCTGGAACATCGCATTTCTTGGGCCAAAATTTTGCCAAAGCATTTGATGTGAAGTTTGCGACCAAGGAAGGTCAACAGGAATATGTTTGGGCAACATCTTGGGGTGTTTCCACAAGATTAATGGGCGCTTTGATCATGACACACAGTGATGACAAAGGATTGAGACTTCCTCCCAAATTGGCACCAATACATGTTGTAATTGTCCCTATCTACAAGGGAGTTGAGCAGATTGATGGCATTTACCAAAAAGTAAAGCCCATGATTGATGAGTTGAAGGCTTTGGGATATACTGTCAAATTTGACGACGACGACACCAAGCGCAGCGGATGGAAATTTGCAGAATATGAGTTGAAAGGAGTTCCAGTGCGCATTGCCGTTGGTCAAAGAGATTTGGAAAATGGAACATTGGAAGTTGCCCGAAGAGACAACGGAGAAAAAACATCCATTGCAATTGAAGGATCAGCGCAATACATCCACAACTTATTGAACGAAATCCAAGTTACCATGTTGGCGGAATCTAAAAAGTTCAGAAATGAGCACATTACAGAAGTCAATTCCTATGAGGAGTTCAAGGAAGTTTTAGAAACCAAAGGCGGATTTATTTCAGCCCATTGGGATGGCACAGGAGAGACCGAAGAGCGCGTAAAAAACGAGACCAAGGCCACCATTCGTTGTATACCCTTGGATCAAAAATTGGAAGATGGCGTTTGCATGGTAACAGGCAAACCAAGCACTGGGCGTGTACTTTACGCTAAAGCATACTAAAATGAACAATCAAGAAGGCATAACGCATTTGCTCAAAGAGAAAAGCACGTTAAAGCAAGACGTGTATCACCTGACAATTGATGTTTTTAAAGAACTTAAGATAGTTCTTGAAGAAACCTTGGAGCGTGTAAAAAAAGACTTCGGGCAGAACGATTCACGTGTTGAGTTTTATTACAAAAACAAAGGAGATCTCCAAGCCGAAATCAAAGTCGCTGGCGATATTTTGGTTTTTCAAATGCACACCAATGTTTTTCAATTTGACCCTACTCACCCGTTATGGAAAAGCGGCTATTTCGCCAATGACCCCAAGAATAGCTTTGTTGGAGTGATCAACATTTACAACTTCTTGTCTGATTCATTCAAATACAACAGGGAGCAAGATTTGGGGTATTTGATTGGTCGAATTTTCATCAACAAGGAGCGCCATTTTATGATTGAAGGAAAAAAGCAATTGGGCTTTTTATTCCAAGACATGATCAATTCTAACTTAGACAAGGAGGCGTTGCAATCAATTGTCGATAGTAGCATCCTTCACACCCTGAACTTTGACTTGTTCATTCCGCCTTACGAAGCGATACAACAACTCACCGTATTTGATGTTCAAACCTTGAACCACGGAATTTCAGGGGCTACCGGAAAACGTTTGGGATTTCAATTTGGAATCGACAACGACCCCACTAGCCTTTGATCAATAAGACCAAATTTTAAAAGTCGGGTCCAATGGGTCCACCGAATCCAGCCATTCCTTAATTGGGATGGCTTTTTTGTTGTCCGTGATAATCCAATAATTCTTTCGTTCCTGCAATGCATTGCCCGGCCAAACAGTTTCGATCCATCGCTCTACCCACTGCATGGTCTCTGCATCCTTTCGCTTCCTCGCACGTTCAATCTTCCCCTTCATCTGCTCGATTCCCGAAAGCGTCTTTTTCAAATCCCCTTCCCAAGTGGCTAATAATGTAGGATCCTCATTGCGGATATCCTCGATTTGCTTTTGAAACAACAATGCTATTTGCGATGAAATGTCATGCAGTGGCAAAGGTCCCCAATGAGACAAAAAATGCTCCTTCAACTGTTTTTCGGACCAATTCCATTCGTTAGATGAAAGTCCCCTATCCAACCATTTGGTCAACATTTTCTCTGGAACAACTGCTCCTCTTTCGCGAAGAGAAAAAGATGCATGGGGGAAGTTCATTTCCTTCATACAAGCAACCACCTGCTTCCAATATCGCTGTTCTGAAGGTCCTCCGACATACACGACATTGGGCAAAATATACTCTTGGAACAAAATTCGCAACGCAACATTGGGACTTAAATCCCCTGGAGCCCTTTGTGACAATTCATCAAAATGAGCAGGGTCAAGACGACTTCGGCCATTGCTCTCCAAAGAAAATAAATTGCAGTTCTTGATTTCGATTTCCCCTGATTGCACGCCCAGCTGTGATGCTACTTTGAATAACCTTTGATTCTCCGCATCATCTTTGAATATTGGCATCGCCAATGACTTCAATCTTTGATCATCTGGATCAATCACCACCAATCCAAATTCGCTGAAATAAGCATCCACCAATCTTCTTGTAGCCTCCGATAATGTAGCAGATGATTGATAAATCGCTAGCCATTTATCTGCAATTGCATCCGCTGGAAAATCAGCATTCCATTGATTCAATGCCGCTACTACTTCTTCGCAATGCATTCTGCCCACCGCACCAGTTTGACTTGTATGCCAACTTAATTTTTTACTACCATTTTGAATTTGGGCAATTTCCGCCCAGTCATGATCCTCGGTTGCCATCCAGAAGATAGGCACAAATTCCGATTCTGGAAATTCGTTTTTGTATTGCTTGGCAAGAACAATGGTAGACGCAATTTTATAGAGGATCATCCAAGGTCCCAATCCCACAACAATTTGCTGCCCCGTTGTTATCGTATAGCAATTAGGGAGCAACAATTTGTCGATATTCTGTACTACTAAATCTGAGGTGGTAATAGATCGGTGCTGATCCTTTAAAACTTCAACCAAACACAAACGTCTTTCCATTGGAAAATGCTTGCGCAAATCCATTTTTACATTTCTTTCGGCCCATGCATCACCGATGTGAGCTGTTGAAGAATAAACTTCTTGAAGAGATTTTTTTTGCCACAAATTCACTTTGCGAAGTTAATCAGACTTGATTAACGAATCAGATAAACATTGCCCTTCTGGGTCACCTTCTGATTATTCTTGGCCACAAACTCCAAGGTCCAAAAGAAAGATTCCGCATCTACTGATTTGCTCACCTCGCTAGCGGTCCATCCTTGCGTAGAAGATTGCGACTCAAAAATCAATTGTCCCCATCGATTGAAAATTCTTAAATCCCACCCTTCCACTTCATGATCCAACGACAAAAAAGCATCATTGGTTCCATCACCATTTGGCGTGAATGAATTGGGGACATAAATTAAATCTGCCTTCACCGGATCAACTGCTTCCACAATCCCCGAAAAAAGAACAGGATTTTCATAAGCAACAGAATCCGAAGTTTTCTCGATACCGATCTGATCAAAAAAGTAGTAGGACAATGAAGAATTAGCAGACCCTCTATTGTTGATGGCCTTGTTGTCATCCGAACCAAAAAGTCCTATGGTGATGTATTGGTTTGCCTCTTGCGCGACGAACTCAATGGTGGCCACTTTCCAAGTAGTGGCATAAAATTCCTGATGAAAAACAAATTGAGGGGTCGATAGAATTGGGGTCACACCATTCTGAAACGGAATATCCGCTGAAAGAAGAACTCCCAGATCTGAAACGGTAAGACCCGCAATAGAAACGGGAGTATTTGCTCCCATCGTCCAAGGTATTGATATCTTGTACTTGGCCCCAACAACGAACGGTTCTGGCAATCGTAAGGAAAGATATTCTCTTGTATTGGTTCCTTTGGTAGATGCTATGGCGAGCCCTATCATCGCTTGACCAGAAAATGCAGGCACTATTGCAAATGGTGTCTCTGGCAAATCACATGAAGCTGATCCAAGGGCATGGAAATAATCCGGACTCGCTTGACCGTTAACTGAGGGATTGACAACGTTTAGCGTTTTAAACCACTGACCCAAACCATCGGGAAGACTGGTGTAATTCTCAAAATCAAAACGAACCATCTGTGCGTTGAACACCAATGGCATCGAAAAGATGATAAAAAATACAATCCACTTCATAGGCTAGGTTTGTTACGAATGTAGTTTCTTTTTAATACTCCCACGAAATTCCAAATGTTAAATCAATAGGATTGATTCTCACATCGCCCATTTTTGACTCCCATTGATAAAAAGGCCAAGCCGCCGACATTGCTACAAAAGTTTTGCAATTGCCTTTCAAAGACCTATTAACAGTGGTTCTCATGAACATCGACCATGACGATTGTTTAACTGATGACCAATGATGCGTTGACAATTGAGTTAGGTCATCATTCAGAAATGAGCCACTTCCTTCATGCATGCTGTATTGCGTGTAAACTCCTCCGAGCATTCCTTGATAAGACCAAAGGGATCTAGGCTGTTCATAGGCGAAAACAAAGTAAATAGGAAATTGCTGTATTTTCACCTTGAAACTTTCCGTTTGCGTTGCAATCTTGGTCGTATCCAATTCAAAAAAACCAGATGAATCAACGTCTACAACATCTATCTGAAAAAAACCTGCATCATTGTAAAGGTATCCAAATGGTGACTCGCCATCAGGATTGCCTTGAGGTATACGTTCAACATCTCTTGCCCAAATCTTCTGTTTGAACCCCGCACCTATTCCTATCGTTTCGTTCCACATGGCGTAACCTGATAAACCGATTGCGGGAGAGAAACGCCAATGTCTTCGATTGGGATTTAACTGTGACAATGGAGTTCCCATTTTTGAATTATCCCAAGCATTTTTTAATAGCATCCCTCCGGTCTCAGCTTGTAGACCCCACCGTATGGTTCTGGGCATTTTTCGGTAATCTTCAGAATAGTTTAGCCAATAGTTTAAGTCTCCTGAATGGACGGACTGCTCTTCCAAATACACAGTTTCCTTCCCGATAATCAAGGTGTCATTGGAAGCCGAGTTTCCCCAAGCTCCTTGTACAACCAAGACATAAAAGAACATCCACAATGCACGACGCATCATCAGGGCTGCGGGATAATCAACTTTAATTTTCGTTGACCCTTGGGAAATGATTTCTTCACTTCTTGATCAATCTTCTCAATTGGCTTGGTCTCCGGAGCTGATGCTACTGAGTCTCGATCACCTATTTTTATTTGATTTGGATCGGCTGAATTTTCTGCAGGTAAATTTGGATTTTCAACTCCATAGCACTCACTAGGCGCATTTGTCGTTGTCGTTGTTGCCGATTCTATTTCAGATTTACTTCTCTTGGGAACTGAAACGTTCTTCTCCTCATTCTTCTCAATTGAAACCTCTTGGATTTGATCAACACTTGGAGCCACCTCTTTTGAAGAGCCCGATGCGTTTTGAGGCACAGCCACATTATCAACTTGACTATTCCAATTCCAACCCATAACAGCACCTACAAACAATAAGAAAGCAGCTGACCAGCGCACCAGTATTCTCAACTTGCGCTTTCTATTGGCTCTTACAATAGCCAATTCCATTACTTCAAGTGGAGCCTCCACTTGGTAATCCTTTAATTGCCCAAACATTTCGTTCATTGAATTTCGCTCACTCATACTCTTGTATTTTGATTCAATTTCTCTAACTCCTTTTGCACTTGAACTTTTGCCCTGGACAATTGGGACTTGGACGTATTGATGTCCACCCCCAGCATATCCGCTATTTCCTTGTGTTTGTATCCCTCAATCACGTATAAATTAAATACTGTTCTATAACCCATTGGCAATTGCTCAATGCATTTCATCATATCCGCCATTGCAAATTCCCCTAGTACATTCATCTGGCTGTCTGAAACTTCAAACAATCCTTCATCCAAATCCCTTTCAATCGCCTTTCTCACCGCCTTTCTGTAGTATGTAATGCTGGTATTTACAGCAATTCTTCTTAACCATCCTTCAAAACTCCCATCAAACTGATACGTTTTCAAATGCGTATAAATTCGAACAAAAACTTCCTGAAGAACATCTTGTGCATCCATTCTATTTTTGGCGTACCGCAAACAAATGGCGAACAACAAACCGGAGAACTGCTTGTACAATCTCTCCTGCGCCCATCTCTCATGGCGACAGCAAGCCTCTATAACTTTCCGCAATTCTTGGTCCATCGGGGTTCCCTTTTCCTGTAACTAATATAGTTGAGAAAAGGTTGCAAGGACTACATAAATTTGGATATGGCCTCTCCCCTGTTCTTGGTAAGCAGGCGATAATCAAGGAAATAAACCAAACGAAGACTGACACTTCCTGTCTGAGGAATATCGCTAATCTGATTAATATCTTGAATCAAATTAGCAGGGATTTCATTGGACTCATCAATTTGCGCCCATTTCCAGGCAATGATACATTCACTACCTGGAGTAAAATTCCAACGGTAAAAACAATCGATGGTAAAAGAGTTGAAATTTCTATTTACCCAACTTGTTGAATTGGATCCAAATCCATCAAATTCAGAAGCCTCCAATTCGCCCGAATCTTGAAGATTATAAAACTCATGGTATTTAGAGTATCCCCAATAATGACGAAACCTACAATTGATGGACATCACAGGATTAAAACTGTATGCTACAGTAAGCACATTGGTATGGGACACAACATCGCGACGACCAAATACCGGTGCCGAAGAAGTGGGGTCAAAAGTTGAAAATCCAACATCATTAACATGTTGCTGTTTGCTATAAACATAGATCAACATCCAGTGATCGTTCACCCTATACCTGGGTGAAAATCGCCAATTTCGGACTACTCGATTTTCAAAATCATAAATTCCATATCTCCCTCCAACATCAATGGCCAATTGCTTACGATAATCGGTAGAAATCCATCCACCCAATTCGTGGTGGGTGAAATCATGAAACTTCATTCCCCACACGCGTGGTTCGAAATAATTGTACGCGCGCACAGGCTCTCCATGGTAGCTGATGTTGTACGTTACAAAACGATGGGTATTGACTCCGATTTCTGCATCCACTTCCAAACTAGAGAACGCGCGCGGAGCATACAAGCTTTCACGAACGACATTCAACTCACTCCACATTCTGTTGAATGGACCAAACGACTCATACTTCTTGTAACCCAACGATAAGAATTGCCCCCAAGAATTGTTGGCCTGTAAATATCCCAAATCATTGGGATTGTATCCGTCGCTTTCCATGTAATAACCCAATGACCCTGTGAAATTCCCGCTGATTTTGGCTACGCTCGATCCTTGTGAAAATCCTGTTTGCTTGGTTTTATCTATCGCAAATATTTCCTTCCCCAATCTATTGGAATAGGCCCCCCAGGAAGAAAATGCCCATCGATTGGATTTGTTTCTCAATGCAGTATTATACGCTGTTACATTGGCATCTAGCAACTCTCCGGCTCGAGTAACATTGGTATTGGTTAAAGTAAAGTATGAGTTGTTCTTTAGATTTTGATCCAATACAAAGACATTGTAATTGGTCAAAGGTTGGGTCAATTGAGTTCGTGTATTTCCAGTTGAGTCTTCGATTGTGGCATAACTCGGAGCAGTAATGGAATTCATAAAGCCAATTCCCAAATTACCTTTGGTTCGTCCGCTAATTTTGGTACTATTTACCAATTGTGATTGGAACGGATTTTCACGAATTTGTTCCCCCTCGGCCAATGTTCCATAAACATCATAAGCCCCCATGGGTACATCACCAATACGCCTTGAATAAAAAATCCCAGATTTGTTAAAAAGCTCTGTGCCTTCCATAAAGAATGGACGATTATCTTGAAACTGAATTTCGAAAGGTGTAAGATTCAAAATCAACTGATCACTGATGGTTTGTCCAAAATCCGGAATCAAAGTAGCGTCCATGGTGAAAGCGTCCGACAACCCCAACTTGATATCCATTCCACCGTTGTAAGAAAAACTGGCTGATTGGTCCTTTCCATAATTGGCATAACCACTTAGATAAGGATACATGAAAAAACGCTTGGGAGGTTTGATGTTTGAAATACCCTTCAGAACACCCATTTGCGCCAATTCTCCAGGACCGTTTGGATCAACAGGATTCCATTGCCCAATTTGGCGGTGCCTTCTAATCTCGCGAGCAAAATTGATGTTCCACTCTTGCTCTGGCTGATTGGGGAATCGGAGTGCAGCAAAGGGTATTTTAAATTCAGCGCACCAACCTGTTTCTGAAATCTTCACTTTACAATCCCAAACTGCATTCCATGAGACATCAGGTTCACCTTGACCAGTGACACGACCATCCCACTGCTCGCCCCACGGGGATACCGCGAATGAAAATCCATTGATTCCGTCTTTGTAGCAGTTGAATGTAATGGCGCACCAATCACTGTTCCCATCACTGTCTCTGCCACTTAACTGTTTCAATATTGAATCCGGGTGCGTATCCAAACAATTGAAACCAATGTACATGGCCTCATGCGTGTATGCTATTTGAACTTCCGACTTCTCAATCATCGACAACCCAGGTACTGGCAATTGACTCACAAAATCTGTAGCCTTAGGTACATTGGCCCACACTTCCTTTTCAAGAATACCATCCAAATGCGGCGGCTTTTCAATGTGTGTCCCCAATAGTTCTTTCTGCCCAAAAGAGCTGCTTGTTAAGAGTCCAAAACAAACAAAACAAACAATCGTTAAGAAGATGGGATTTTTCATTGTGTGCAAAAATAACCCACTACTTTTGCACACGATGAAAAACTTGAGTTTTATTCTTAGCATTTTGCTTTTGCACCTATCCTTTTTAGGCCTTTCTCAAAAGAAAGAAAAATACACCATCAGTGGCGAGGTTAGGGATTCAATAACTGGTGAAACAATAGTTGGCGCTGTCGTCAAGATTACTGAACTACAATCGGGTGCCACCACCAATGTTTACGGCTTCTACAGCATCACACTAGAAAAAGGAGATTACACCCTTGTCAGTAGTTTCATTGGGTACAATGAATTTGTACAAAAAATCAGTCTAAATAAAAATACTGTTGTCAATATTCAATTGACAGAGAAAGGATATGGAGAAACGCTGGTAATCAATGCTGACCGCAAGCGCAATACAGAGAGTACTGATATGGGAAGAATAGAAATCCCTATCGATCAAATCAAGAAATTACCTGTGGTTTTTGGCGAAGTCGACATATTGAAAACCATAGCCCTTTTACCTGGCGTTCAATCCGCAGGTGAAGGAAATACAGGATTTTATGTTAGAGGTGGTGGTATCGACCAAAATCTTATTCTCTTAGACAACACCACCGTTTATAATGCTTCACATTTGTTTGGTTTCTTCTCTGTATTCAATGCTGATGCAGTAAAAAATCTTGAAATCTACAAAGGTGGTGTTCCTTCTTCTTATGGTGGTCGCCTATCGAGTGTTTTGGACGTTTCATTGAGAGATGGAAACTACAAGACTTTTCACGGCTCCGGAGGAATTGGTTCCATCGCATCGCGATTCACTGTGGAAGGCCCAATAAAAAAAGACACTGCTTCATTCATCATTTCTGGAAGACGCACCTACATCGATGTTTTGGCAAAGCCGCTAATTGATCGCAACCCTAATATAAAAGGAACTGGATATTTCTTTTATGATTTGAATGCCAAATTCAATTACAAAATTGGAAGCAAAGATTGGATTTCGGTCAGTGCTTATTTGGGTCGTGATGTCTTTTCATTCAACAACGAATCCGCTGGATTTTCAACCAAAATCCCATGGGGAAATACAACCTCTACCTTGCGTTGGAACCACATCTTTACCCCCAAGTTGTTTTTTAATTCCATGCTTACTTTCACAGATTACACCTTCACTTTTGAAGGTGGAGCAAGTGATTTTGTATTTGGATTAAAAAGTGGAATCCGCGATTATGGTTGGAAATCGCAATGGAGTTATTTTCCAACGCCAAATCAAAAAATCAAATGGGGTTGGGACTATACGTACCACGTCTTCACGCCCAATAACTCATACGCATCAAGCGGAGATACAGATTTCAATTTAGACAATACCTCTCGTTTAAATTCGCATGAAGCCGCTGTATACATTCAAGACGAATGGGACGTGAATGAATTTTTAAAATTGAATATTGGTCTTCGTGAAAGCTACTTTTTACATGTAGGTTCTTTTGACCGCTACTACTACCCTAACGGAAAAGGTGGCGGAGCTGTTCCCCAAATTACCCATTACGGCAATGGCGAAAAAGTAGCCGACTATTTTGGATTCGAACCCCGCATCAGTGCACGTTGGTTGTTCCCAGACGCGTCCAGTATCAAGGCTGGTTATATGCGTAATTTCCAATACATCCACTTGAATAGTTTTTCGCCTACTTCACTCCCAACTGATATTTGGCTTCCGAGTACAGATCGCCATCAGCCCCAACGTTCCAATCAATACAGCATTGGATATTTTAGAAACTTTGATCAGGACAAATGGGAAACCAGCGTTGAATTGTATTACAAAGACATGTTCAACATCAGTGAATACAAAGAAGGGGCTGACCCATCACAAACGTTCATGGACAACATGGACAATTTACTGTGGTTTGGAAAAGGTTGGAGTTACGGTGCTGAATTCTTTGTGAAGAAAGCGACAGGAAAAGTCAACGGATGGATAGGATACACCTGGGCCAAAACCATGCGCCAATTCAGCGAAATCAACAATGGCAATGCATTTCCATCGCGTTGGGATCGACGTCACGATTTGAGTTTTGTTTGCAATTACGCTTTGAACAAAAGGATGGATATCGGTTTTGTTTTTGTCTATGCTACAGGTAACGCTATAACACTTCCGATTTCGAGATATTTCTATGAAGGAAGGGTAATTGACATATATGGGGATCGCAATAGCTTTAGAATGGCACCTTACCACAGAGCCGACATTTCTTTGAATGTTGTTTCCAAAAAAACCATCAAACGAGAGGAGGCAGCTAAATTGAGCAAAACTCCACCCAAAAGATTGTTCCGTAGTTCATGGAATTTCTCCATTTACAACTTGTACAATAGAATGAATCCTTATTTCATTTATTTCGCCACAAGCGGTGATGCCAATGCGGGAACATTTCAAGTGCAAGCCAAACAAGTTAGTTTATTCCCCATACTACCAAGTATTACTTGGCATTTTGAATTTTAATGAAAGCCCTTCAACACCTGAACAAATACCTATGGAAATACCGAGGTAGGCTCTTTATGGGCTTCCTGTTTATTTTACTAACGAATGTTTTCAATGTCTATGCCCCAAAAATTATAGGTGAGGGAATTGACTTTATTTACAACGTTATTTCTCATCCTAATCAAAAAGATTTGGTGATTCCAAGTTCAATTCAGCTTTTGGAGCCATTTACGCATTGGGGAGATACCATCGATTTGAGCAACGGAAATATCCAAGATTGGACTTTAAAAATAGGACTATTACTCGCATTTGGCTATATCGTTACGTTTAGCATCAAGGGAGTTTTTCTATTTTATCAACGTCAAAGTTTGATTGTCATGTCCAGACACATTGAATATGATTTAAAAAACGAAATCTATCAACAATATCAAAATCTAGACGCCAGTTTCTATAGAAAAAATCGCACAGGAGATTTGATGAATCGAATCAGCGAAGACGTTTCAAGAGTGCGCATGTACTTGGGTCCTGCGGTAATGTATACCATCAATCTGGTTATCCTTATTACACTATGTGCAGTCGTAATGTGGCGCATCAGCCCAATACTAACGATGTATACTTTGGGGCCACTTCCCATCATGATGTTCGGCATTTTCTACGTTAGTACTGTGATCAATAGAAGAACTGAAAAAGTTCAAAAACAGCAAAGCAAACTATCCACCATTGTTCAGGAGACTTTCAGTGGTATTCGTGTTATTAAAACTTTCCGAAGGGAAAAAAATCTGGGTGATACTTTTCAAAAAGAAAGTGACCAGTACAAAAAAGACCAAATGCATTTGGTAAAGGCGGATGCTTTGTTCATGCCCGTTATCAGTATTCTCGTTGGACTGAGTACGATATTAACCATTTACATCGGCGCAATAGAGGTGCAAAAAGAACACATTACAATTGGAACCATTGTTCAATTTGTTTTTTATGTCAATCAACTCACTTGGCCGTTTGCCAGCGTTGGTTGGGTTACTTCATTGGTCAGAAAAGCAGAGGCGTCTCAACAGCGCATCAATGAGTTTTTAAATGCTCGTCCCATTATCAAAAACAACCCCACACATTTTGAATCCATTCGAGGTGATATCCGATTTGAAAATGTGAGTTACAAATATCCAGATACCGGTATTCAAGGCGTTAAGGATCTCAGTTTTGAAATCAAGGCAGGTGAATCTTTGGGAATCATTGGTCGCACGGGGGCAGGAAAATCAACCATTTTACAATTACTCACCCGATCTTTAGAAGCCGATAGCGGTCAAATCTTTATTGACGATATCCCAATCCAAAAACATGACATATTCAACCTTAGACAAAGTCTGGGGTGGATTCCACAAGAAGTATTTTTGTTCTCTGACACAATCGCCAACAACATCAATTTCGGTATTTCCGATCACAACGAATCAGCAATGATAGCGGCTGCAGAAGATGCTGGAGTTGCAGATGACATCATGAGATTTCCTGACAAATGGGAGACCATACTTGGCGAACGAGGAATTAATCTTAGCGGTGGTCAAAAACAAAGAATTTCGATTGCGCGAGCCTTTATAAAAAATCCCCAAATTTTAATTCTAGATGATTGTCTATCTGCGGTAGATACTGCAACAGAGGAAATCATCTTGCGTGGAATTAAAAAGCGAATGCAAAACAAGTCCAGCGTTTTCATTTCACATCGTGTTTCCTCCATTCAACATTGCAATCAAATATTGGTTTTGGATCAAGGACAATTGGTAGAGAGTGGAAATCATGAATATTTGATGAATATCCAAGGAGCATATTTCCGCTTACATCAAATTCAGAATCAGCGCGAGGATTGATAAGAATTGACATTTATCAGACTGTCAACTGATAAGCCTCAAAGTCAAATCGAGCTCAAAAGTTAGACCTTTGCTACAATATTATTATTGTGCAAAATTTCACCATACAGCTCACTCCAACCACCAGTGTTGAAGAGATAAAGACTGCATTCAGTCAAATCTTTCCGTTTTTAAAATGGGAGTTCTTCACTGTTCCTCACACTGCAAAAGAAGGCAATTCCAAAAAGGAAATGATTACGCACAATCCAAAAGTTACTGAACTGTCTGACATTCATGATCAACTTACTGTGGAATTTTCTGATGAGACAACTGTGCAAGAATTGGAAAAGCAAATGGAAGAAGGGTTTGGACTGCATGTGCAAGTGTTCAGACGCAGTGGCAATATATGGCTTGAAACCACTGTCACAGATGAGTGGACGTTGGCATTTCAAAATGAACAAGGGAAAGAGCTAAGCGAGCAATTTGATCGCAAAAAGTAGCATGGAACTTTGCTATCACTGCGGAGAAGAGTTGGGCTCCATTGTCATTCAACATGACCACCACTCCTTTTGCTGCCACGGTTGCCAATCAGTTTACATGCTGCTCAATGAAAATCAACTTTGTGATTTTTACACAGACATCAGAGAAAAGACATTAAGCAAAGCACCACAAAAGGAAAAGTACGCCTTCCTTGACGATGCAAAAAATGCAGAGGCCTTCTACTCCTTCTATCAAAAAGACCGTGCCTTTATTCAAATCAAAAGTCCACATATCCAATGCGCTTCTTGCGTATATCTTTTAGAGAAACTGCCACAACTGCAAGCCGGCATCTACCAAAGCACCGTAGATTTTGGTCAACAACAAATTGGCATTCATTTCAATCCAGAGAAAATAAGTCTTCGAAATTTGATTGAGTGGTTGAGCTTTATCGGATATGAACCTGCGCTCGACCATGAAAAAAATAGTAATGAACTATCGTTAAAAATCAAAAGACAATATTGGATTGCAATTGCCATTTCCGGATTCTGTTTCGCCAATATCATGCTCTTATCCTTTCCAGAATACCTTCATTTGGAAATGAACGACATGCCACAAATGACCCTGCTATTTCGTTGGATTAATTTTGGATTGAGCATACCCGCGTTGATTTTTGGAGCACGGTCTTTCTTTGAAAAAACATTGCAAGGCCTGCGCGCCAGGACATTGCCCATAGATGCGCCATTGGTAGCAAGTCTGCTACTCACATTTGGCAGATCTTGCTACGAAGTAATATCTAATACTGGAGGTGGATACTTTGACTCCTTAACCGGAATTATTTTCTTTATGCTCATTGGACGGTACTTCCAAGAAACAACCCAATTGCATTTCCATTTCTCACGGACCTTCAAAAGCTTTTTTCCAATATCAAGTTTGGTTATTAAAGACAACAAAAAAATTTGGAAAAAACTATCTGAACTTGACAAAGGTGACATTGTCAAAATTCATGTCCATGAGATGATTCCTTGCGACAGTATTATTTTGAGCGAACATGGTCTAATTGACTATTCATTTGTCACAGGAGAATCTAGACCCGTTGCCGTAAAAAAAGGTGACAAACTTTATGCAGGTGGAAAACAATTGGGCCAAGCCATTCTCATTGAGGCAACGCAAAATGTCGAACACAGCTACTTGACCTCACTATGGAATAACGGACAGCGTGGCGACCATGGACATCCTCAAATGACTTGGGTAGATACATGGGCCAGGAACTTCACATTGTTCTTATTTGGACTTTCTTTGGTGGCCGGATACTATTGGTGGGGAATAGACCAAGCAAGGGCCTTCCATGCCATGACCACGGTATTGATTGTAGCCTGTCCTTGTGCGTTACTTTTGGCAAATGCCTTCACTCAAGGTGCTGTTCTAAATCAACTTCAAAAAGTAGGATGTCACATCAAAAACGCTTTGGTATTGGATAAACTCGCCGATATCCAACATATCGTTTGGGATAAAACAGGGACACTTACAAGTAAGGAAGCAGTGGCTCATTTTATTCTAGCACCCCCCGCTCATCATTTGGCGGCAATACACGCACTAACCGCTCAGAGTATTCACCCACTCAGTCAAGCCATCGCCAAAATAACGCCCAATGAAAGTTGTCACATTGAAGCATTCAATGAGATACCAGGTAATGGAATTACGGGAAAGGTAAATGGCATAAGTTATCAAATTGGTTCTGCTCAATGGCTAAATTTGCCTCACGAAATCTCTCAAGGCATTCATGTATTTATTGTTGCAAACAACAAAACAATTGGGACCGTGAGAATGACGCACACCCTGCGCAATGAAATAGCCAACACACTTAATACAATCAACAAACAGCAACGACAGACAATTCTCAGCGGAGATCCACAACCCTTTGAGCAGCAAATACTACAAGCTCTTCCTAAAAATTGTGATGCCCACCATGGTCTAAGTCCACAACAGAAAAAAAACTACATCGAACAATTTCAACAGTCCGGAGAGAAAGTCATGATGATTGGCGATGGCTTAAATGACGCCGGCGCCCTAGAAAGTGCTGAAGTAGGCATGGCCATCACAGAAAGTGCCCATTCATTTTCTCCGGCTTGCGATGTAATCCTTGAATCCAATAACATTGGCATCATTCCGGAGATAATGCGTTATGCACAGACACATCAACGAATTGTCAGATGGAGTTTTGGCATTAGTCTACTTTATAATTTCATTGGACTTTCAATTGCGGTTCAGGGGGAATTAAACCCATTCATCGCTGCCGTATTAATGCCCCTTTCATCTGTAACTATTATGGCCTTCACAACGGGTATGGCATATCAACTAAGACCTAAAAAGGGCAACTGATTTTTGCTATATCTTAGCAACAATGTTATTTCATTCTACTGTCTTTCATCCATCCTCACGCATCAATAATATCTTATTGATATTAATGGGAAGCATCATTCTATTTGGTTTTTATTTGATTCCAACACGCTGGCCTCAATTACCGTATTTGCCATTTGAATGGGCTGGTATAGTCGTCATGTCGTTTTGTTTTGGAAAGCGTTCAATTTTAAGTGCAATGCTTTTTCAAATCGTATTAATTGCCTACTTCGTTTTAGCCAATGAACTCAATCCAAAGATGGCGAATCACTTCAATGCCAATCAATGGCAATGGCTATTGGGATTGAATCTAGGGCAATGGTTAGGTGAATGGCTAGCCGCCTGGGCAGTGGGCAATATTGCTCAATATTGGAAAGAGGTAGAAAAACCTTGGTGGACATTTCTTGTAGCCATACTTGGAATGGGAATCATTCAAGGTGCCAATGCGCTTTGGATGCGAGCCTTCCCTATTCATGATGCAATTGACACCTGGAAAATAACTTTACCTGGAGTTTTAATTTTAAGCAGTGCTGTATTAATGTTGACGCAAATTTTGCTTCGAATTAAAAAAGGACGAAAAAACTTTTATCAATAAAAGATGAACTGGATAATTTCTAAAAAAGAAAATGGAATCGGTACGATTGAACTCAACCGTGCTGATAAATTCAATAGCTTCAATCGTGCTATGGCTGATGAATTTAATGCAACATTGACAGCGTTTTCTGACGATGATGAAATCCGATGTGTGATCATTACCGGTTCTGGCAAAGCGTTTTGCGCCGGTCAAGATTTGCAAGAAGCCATTGATCCGCAAGGTCCTGGTCTAAAAAAAATCATCCAAGAAGGATACAATCCTAGTATTGAGAAAATAACCCAGATGCCTAAGCCCGTAATTGCAGCTGTGAATGGTGTGGCAGCAGGCGCTGGAGCCAACATTGCATTGGCCTGTGATTTTGTCGTTGCAAAAAAATCAGCCTCATTTATTCAGGCATTTTCCAAAATAGGATTGGTTCCAGATAGCGGCGGAACTTATTTCTTGCCTCGACTCGTAGGATATCAGCGCGCAATTGCTCAGATGATGCTCGGTGAAAAAATTACCGCTGAAGAAGCTGAAAAAATGGGCATGATCTACGCTGCATGGGAAGACGATTCGTTTGAGCAAGATGTAGTGAATCTCGCTAACAAATTGGCACAAATGCCTACGAAAGGTTTGGCTTACACCAAGTTTGCTCTTCAAAAAAGCATGAACCACAATCTAGCTGAACAGCTTCACACAGAATTGGAGTACCAACTACTTGCTGGTCAAACCGCCGATCACAAAGAAGGTGTTCAAGCATTCTTGGAAAAGAGAAACCCAACTTTCAAAGGGAAATAATGAACCACAAATGGATTTCAGTTCTTGATGAACTTCCTGAGGACGAACAACGTGTTTTGGTATTTGTACCCAATAACAAATTCTTTTTACCGGGAAAGTCAGGCGAATATGAACTTCGAGAGGTAATGATCATGAAATTCTGCAAAGATTTCTATCCACCTCAAAGTGAAAAAGGAATCAAATATGGGGTGCATTTTTGGGGAGGTGAAGGCAATAGCAATCTGTTCTTTAACGCAGTGACGCATTGGCGAGCACTTCCTGAACTTTAGTAGCTTTAACTAATCGTCAAAGCGCACATCTCCAGCTTGAAGTGTTTCCAATTGCACCGTGTTAAATTGTGCTTCAATCAGTGTTTTTGACACCCTGATATAGTTGTCGGTATAACCCAACATCCTACCGTTTTCGTTGGCCGATTCCCAAAGCACCTTTCGTTCTGCAGAGACATACTCCTTGTAAAACGCGTGTTTCTTCTTTTCTGAAAGCATGCGCAATTGGGCAGTCCTCTCTTGTCGCTCAGACACGGGCACAACTAAGGGGATTCGCAATGCTGTGGTATTGGCTCGCTCACTGTAGGTAAACACATGTAAATAGGAAACGGGTAAATCCTGAATAAACCTCATTGTATTCATAAACAACTCTTGCGTTTCTCCCGGGAATCCAGTAATGACGTCCACGCCTATACAAGCATGGGGCATCACTTCTTTGATTCGTGTTATTCTTGAACGATACAAATCAGTCCTGTATCGTCTGCGCATGGCGCGAAGAATTTCATCATCTCCACTTTGCAGGGGAATATGAAAATGCGGCATGAACTTCTTGGATTTCGCCACAAAATCTATGATCTCTTCACTCAGTAAATTGGGTTCTATACTAGAAATTCTATAACGTTCAACCCCTGGTAGTTCATCCAACTGTTTTACCAAATCGAAAAAAGTTTCGCCGTTTGCCGTTCCGAAATCGCCAATATTGACACCCGTGAGTACAATTTCCTTGGCACCAGTTTCGATTGCTTTCCTTGCTTGTTGCAAAGTCTGCTCTATGGTAGCGCTTCGTGACCTTCCCCTTGCTAGAGGAATCGTGCAGAATGCGCAAAAATAATTGCATCCATCTTGAACTTTAAGAAAAGTTCTTGTACGATCACCTGAAGAAAATGAAGGAACAAATTCATTCACTTCCTTGATATGACCCACAACTACTTTTTTATCCAGATCTTTCCTTTGGATGTAATCCAGTATCTTAAATTTCTCATTGGCTCCTAATACAACACTTACCCCTTCAATCTTCGCAATTTCATCTGGCTTCAACTGCGCATAACAACCAATTACAGCAACAAAAACTTCAGGGTTCAACTTGATTGCGCGGCGAACAATATTGCGGCATTTCTGATCAGCCTGATCCGTAACACTGCAGGTATTGATAACCAAAACATCAGGATTTTCATTCATTTCCACTTTGGCATACCCAGCTTGAGACAAGGTCTTTGCGATCTCGCTCGTTTCAGAAAAATTCAATTTACATCCCAAAGTATGGAATGCTACTTTAGGCCCCTCTGTCATGTTGTTTTTTTCGCCAATAAATAAAACTCAATCCTCCAATCATAAAAACAACAGCTATCGCCATTGCTTGGGTCCAACGCATACCCAGGAAAGACACAAAATTATTTACCCTTATCTGCTCAATGAAGAATCTCTCCATCCCATTTAAAACCAGATAAGCGCCAAAAACAACGCCTGGAATTAGAATGCGCTTTCGCATCCACCACAACACCAAAAAAATCAAAGTGGCCCAGATCGTCTCGTAAAGAGGTGTTGGGAAAACGGGAATCTCTAAATGTGTTCCATATCCTGGGAATATCGTCCCAGTAGTCATTGGCTCTCCCATGCCATTCACATTGTTTGGATAGTCGTAAGACCAAAACCAATCTGGAAGAAAAGAGAGTACGTTTGGAACCGGAGCCGGGTTGTCAATCCCCCAATCTCCATCTCCGCTCACCTGACAGCCCATACGACCAACACCATACGCCAAAATCATTCCTGGCGCTGCGGCATCTGCCAAGTTTAAAAGCGGCAAACCCTTCTTTTTGGCATACAAAAGAACAACAATCGAACCTACAATTATGCCCCCGTAAATGGTCAGTCCACTGATGAACCCCTCCAAACTTGGGTGGGTAAAAAATGCAACAAACTCACGGGGATTCTCAAACAAATGAAAAAGCTTAGCTCCCGACATACCCGCCACCGCAGCGACAAAAGTGATACTTCCAACCAAAGTGTGAGCTGGCTGCAATTGAATCTCTTCTTTGGGCTGAGGCAACTGTGCCTTTTTATCATCATAATACTTCCAACCCGCCAATACTAAACCAACCAAAACACCCAAACCAACATAACCCTCTGAGGTAAACAAAGCCCGCTGAGCCAAGCCATGGGCAAATAATTTTTGACTATTCACCAACAAATAAATAACCTTCCACCCCATCAAAAAGCCCATCACACCATTGGTTACAATCTCAGTCCAGTCTGGGCCTGCACCAATTATTACCTTAACTTTTTGATCAGGAAAAACGCCCAGTTTCTCCATTCGCTTCATCTCCAATTTCAGGATATATGAAGCGGTAACGAATGCAAGTGCAACAAAAAATCCGAAACTGTTCAACAGTTTCAAGAATGGAAAATCCAGACCGAATAAATCCAAGAAAGCATGGTACAAAGTTGGGTACATAATGCAAAGATAATCTTTGTTAGAGCGCTTCCCACTCCGACCACGCAGCTTGACCTTTATTATCAGTGTACCACTGATGCATCAACAAACCCATTTCTGTTTTCTCTATGCCCGAAGATTTCCATTCCTTTACCTTATCAGCAATTACTGAGGGACGCGGGCCCCAACGAAAAACACATTTAAAGTTTTCATCTAACCCAATCATAATGGGTATACTTCTAGAACCATTGGTAAGAAAGTGATCCATCAATGCTTCATTCTCATCTCTACCGACGATACGCAAATCAACTCCATGCAACTCCGTCCACTTCGCAAAAAAAGGCAATAGCTGTGCGCTATCTCCACACCAACCCTCCGTTATAACGAGTGCATACTTCAAATTGAAATGCTCCGTACTCTTAACTGGGAAAGGCAGTCCATGTTTACTAATTCGAGACATTCTCTTCTCATTCAACAGACTGTAATCCAACAAATCATCATTCTGAACACTACCCGTAACAAGCCTTTTATCGTGAAGATCCTTCACATATTGAAAAAAATCTTCAAATGTCCTACCCTTACTCCAGAAGTCCGACAAATCGGGCAAATTCTCCAAATTCATGATCGCTTTATTTTTTTTAAAATGCGAATATGAAATATAAATTCACACAAAGCTTTGAAAATTGATTATTTCGTTTACATTTGTTACACCTATTAAACCATAGGTGTTTAAATTTTTAATTTTTTTTTATGAACATTTTTGTTTCAGGCTTACCCTTCAGCCTTACTAGAGAAGAACTAGAGAGTGCATTTCAATCTTACGGAAACGTAACAAGCGCTCGTATCATCAAAGATCGTGAGACAGGACGCTCTCGCGGATTTGGTTTTATTGAAATGGACAACGACGATGCTGCACATTCTGCGATTGCCGCTTTGGATCAAAGCGAATTGAAGGGTCGTCGAATCAATGTTAAAATAGCTGAGGAGCGCGCTCCACGTTAATAATATTGAATCCCTCAAATGAAAAACCGCCTCAGGGCGGTTTTTTTATTTTAGTTCAATACAAAGGGAACTTCCAAAAGAAAATCTGGAACTTGAACAATAAACAACTCATCAGTAAAATGATTCTTCATGGTATAATAACCCGACATTTTACCGCGTGAACTTTTCAAATCACAAGCCGAATTGTAAGTAAACGTACCATTGGGTGCTATGCAGGGTTGCTCACCCACTACACCTGCCCCTTCAACCTCTCTGCACTGTCCAGAAGAATCAAAAATATCCCAGAACCTTCGCATCAATTGAATTGGAAAATCATTGGTATTATGAATCGTGATTTGATATGAGAAAACAAAACTATTCAATACAGGGCTGCTAATGCCATCCTCGTACTTGGTAAGTACCTCAATCTTCACGCCTGCGGTTGTCAATTTCAACATGAAGCGAAGATAAAAAGGAACCCTGTTAATTTGTTAATAAGTATGGGTTTTTATTGAAATTTCTTAAAAACTCTCCCTTCGCACTCCTTGTATCTTAGGGTTCTCAATTAGCATTCAAATGAAAAAATTATTGATTACCGGCACACTTGTCATGGCGGCATTGAGCCAATCACTTACATCATCATCACAATCCAATGAAAAACAAGCACAGTCATCTGAATTTGTTTATGAAGCGGATCGATTTGCGGATATCCGCATATTGAGATATGAATTACCCAACTTTGATAGATTGTCATTGCAACAAAAAGAATTGGTGTACTTTTTAACCCAAGCAGGATTGGCTGGACGGGACATTATGTGGGCACAAAATGGCAAATACAATCTGGCCATTCGCACAGCACTAGAAAACATTTACACCCGATTTGACGGAGACAAAAACAACAACGATTGGAAATCCTTCGAAACATATTTGAAGCAAATATGGATGAGCAATGGTATCCATCATCATTACTCCAATCAGAAACACCAACCCCAGTTTTCAAAATCCTACTTGCAAGAAATAGCAAAGGCTACCAAAACGGATATTTCATCCGAAGTCTTAGAAGTTATTTTCAACCCCAACATTGCTGCAAAAAAAGTTGAAAAAGATGCTTCAAAAGGTTTGGTAGAAAATTCGTCTGTCAACTTTTATGGCCCAGGCATAACTACAGAAGAGGCTTTGGCATACTATGCCAGCAAAATCAAGTCCGATGACAGAGCCCCATTGTCATATGGAATCAATGCAGATTTGGTCAAGGTGAATGGAAAATTACAGGAAGAAGTTTACAAAGTTGGCGGTAAATACGGTAAGGCATTGGAGCAAGTTGTCATGTGGTTAGAACGAGCTGAGCGTGTTGCAGAAAACGACAAACAAGCCGTTGTGATTAGAAAGTTAATTCAGTTTTACAAAACCGGAGATTTAAAAGCGTGGGACGACTTCAACATCCAATGGGCGAGAGCCACGGAAGGTGACATTGATTTTATTCACGGTTTTGTTGAGGTATACAATGATCCACTTGGAAACAGAGGTTCATACGAAACGATTGTAGAAATCAATGACTTTGAAGCAAGTGAAAGAATGAAAGTGATGATGGATCACGCACAATGGTTTGAGGACAACAGTCCTACACATCCTGAGCACAAGAAAAAAGAAGTAAAAGGAATTACATACAAAGTAGTCAACGTAGCCGGTGAGTCAGGGGATGCCAATCCTTCAACTCCGATTGGTGTTAATCTCCCCAACTCTCAATGGATCCGTACTTTACATGGTTCAAAAAGTGTGAGCTTAGGAAACATTGAAGATGCCAACAACAAGGCTGGTGGGTCAGGCATGCTGACTGAATTTGCCCATGATGCTGAAGAAATTGAGCGCGCAATCAAATACGGAGAAATTGCCGGCAAGATGCACACTGCAATGCACGAAGTTATTGGCCATGCGAGTGGACAATTGGAAAATGGTGTTGCTCCTTCTTCTCAGACACTAAAAGAGTTTGCATCAACCATTGAAGAAGGGCGTGCAGATTTGGTTGCCTTGTATTATGTAATGGATCCACAACTAGTAGAATGGGGATTGATGCCCAGTATCGAAGTAGGTTTCGCCGAATACGATGGGTATTTCAGAAATGGAATGTTGGTTCAATTGCGCAGATTGAAATTTGAAGAAGAAATCGAAGAAGCCCACATGCGCAATAGAGCTTGGATCTGCAATTGGATTTTTGAACAAGCACAATCCAGTGAAAATCCTGCCATTGTAAAAGTGGAGCGTGATGGAAAAACATATTTCGACATCCGTGACTACAAAGCAATCCGTATTTACGTTGGAAAACTTCTGAATGAGGTGCAAAGAATCACATCACAAGGCGATTATGAAGCAGCCAAAAATTTAGCTGATGGATATGGTAAAAAAGTTGATTTGGACATTCACAAAGAAGTAGTCTATCGTTCAGAAAAATTGAACATCCCGCCATACAACGGATTCATGAACCCAGTTCTGGTTCCTGTAAAAGACAACAATGGCAACGTCGTTGATGTCAAAGTAACCTACATGAAAGAATTCTCTGAACAGATGTTGATGTACAGCAAAGAATTTGGATTTTTGAAATAGATTATTCCGCACTAAGTGAAAAAAGGGGACCTGAGTCCCCTTTTTTATTTGGTCATCAAATAATGTGTTCCAATAATGGGAATCTGATACGGCTCAGATCTCACTTGCCATCCACAGTTCAAATAAAATGGAACAGCAATTTGCCTTGCATCACACCAAAAATTCTCGCCTTGATAATTCGAGATCGCAAAAGACAAAAGCTTTTTTCCTAAGCCTGCGCCTCTAATGGAAGGATGCGTTGCCATTGCCCGCAATCGAATATTACAAAGCATCGAATCAATTGTTCTTGCTTCATGCATCATCGTGCAACATGCAACTACTTCATTGTTTTCATCTCTTGCGGAAAAGTGCTTGGTGCCCTTTTCAAAATCAGCGTCCAATAGACAATCATCTATGCTTGACTTGTGCGGCCATAAAACCAAAAAGCGCAATGAACGTAGGTCCATTGCGCTTTCCTCTTGAAAACTATAATTCATTTATGCCAATACAGCTTTTACTTTGTCTGCTGCCTCTTGCAAAGTGATAGCACTATGCACAGCCAATCCACTGTTGTCAATCAATTGTTTAGCCTCTTCAGCATTGGTTCCTTGCAAACGAACAATAATAGGAACTTCAATGTTGCCCATATTCTTGTACGCATCCACTACCCCTTGAGCAACACGGTCGCAACGAACGATACCACCAAAGATGTTTACCAAAATCGCTTTAACGGCTGAATCACGAAGAATCATTCTGAAGGCAGTTTCTACACGTTTTGCATCCGCTGTACCACCGACATCCAAAAAGTTAGCGGGTTCACCACCACTTAATTTGATGATATCCATTGTAGCCATTGCCAAACCTGCACCATTAACCATACAACCTACGTTACCATCCAATTTCACATAGTTCAAACCGGCAGCGCCAGCTTCAACTTCGATAGGATCCTCTTCTGTAACGTCGCGCATCGCCAAGTAATCTGGATGACGGAACAAACCGTTTCCATCAAATGTAACTTTGGCATCTACAGCAATAACTTTGTCATCTGATGTTTTAAGAACTGGATTGATCTCAAACATAGAAGCATCACAACCCACATATGCAGCATACAATGCCTTTACAAATTTGCCCATTTGCTTGAACGCTTCACCGCTCAAACCCAAATTGAAAGCAATCTTTCTCGTTTGGAAATCCGTTACCCCTGTTAATGGATCGATGGTTTCTTTGAATATACGCTCAGGTGTTTTTTCAGCTACCTCTTCGATATTCATACCGCCATCTTGAGAATAAACGATCACATTTCTGCCTTGACCTCTATCCAACAAAACCGACATATAAAACTCTTTGGGCTCACTAGCACCTGGAGCATACACATCTTCAGCGACAAACACCTTGCTTACTAATTTTCCAGTAGCCTTGGTTTGAAGGGTCACCAAGTGACCACCCAAAATACCAGCAGCCTTTTCTGGAACTTCGTCAATACTTTTTGCCAAAACGACACCACGAGAACCGGTCTCAGTTACCGTTCCTTTTCCGCGACCACCGGCATGAATTTGGGCTTTCACCACAAACCAACCTGTGCCAGTTTCTTCTTTCAAGCGGACAGCCGCTTCTTTTGCTTCTTCTGGTGTAGAAGCTACATAACCGCGTTGAACCGCAACACCATATTGCGATAAAATGCTCTTTCCTTGGTACTCGTGAATATTCATTTCTCAAATATTTTTCGGTTGCGAAGGTAAGCGAAATCCTTCTTTACTTTGCAAAGTGATCGAAATCAAAAATCTAAAGAAAAATTACGGTCCCTTGGAGGTTCTCAAGGGTGTTGATTTATCCATACAAAAAGGCGAAGTCGTATCCATCGTTGGCGCATCAGGAGCAGGAAAATCAACGCTTCTGCAGATTTTGGGCACTTTGGATCGACCCGATTCTGGCAGTATCTTCTTTGACCATGAGGATGTCTTCAAGTTGAGCGCATCACAACTCAACAAGTTTCGAAATCAAAAAATTGGTTTCGTTTTTCAGTTTCACAATCTTTTACCGGAGTTTACAGCTTTGGAAAACGTCATGATGCCCGCATTGATCGCAGGGACCAATAAGGACGATGCTAAAAAACGGGCTTTGGAATTGATGGCCTTACTTCATGTTGAAGCACGACACCACCACTCCCCATCTGAACTCTCCGGAGGTGAGCAACAAAGAATGGCTGTAGCGCGGGCTTTGATGAACAATCCCTCAATCATTCTAGCTGATGAACCTTCTGGAAATCTTGACTCTCAGCATGCAGAGGAACTGCACCAACTATTTTTTCAGCTGCGCACTCAAATGAACCAAACCTTTGTCATTGTCACGCACAATGAAAAACTAGCAGGACAATCCGACAGAATTTTAAAAATGGTCGATGGTCGCATTGAATACTAAGTATTCATCGCATATCTTTGTCACATGCACTTTTTAAGGCCTGAAATGTTGTGGGGGCTTACGGCTCTCTCTGTTCCGATTATCGTGCATCTTTTCAATTTTCGGAAACACAAAACATTGTACTTCCCTTTCACTTCATTTTTATCTGAAGTAAAAACGGAAAGTCAAAAAAAATCAAAGCTTCGTCACTTTATTATTCTATTGCTCCGACTAATCGCCATAGCAGCAATTGTAATCGCTTTTGCCCAACCCATACTTCCGCTTGATAAAGGGAACTCTGGAAAGAAACTCGTGTCCATCTACGTGGACAATTCGTTGAGTATGGAAAACAGTAAAAACGAAATCTCCCTGTTAGACCATGCCAAGAACAAAGCGCTAGATATCGCATTTGCATACAATGAAAATGATTTGTTCCAAATCATATCCAATGATTTCAAAGGAATCCAGCAACACTTTGTTTCAAAGAACAAAGCCATTGAAATTATTCAATCCATACAATTGAGTCCTGTCCATCGTTCTATTCAAGACGTTTGGGAACGTCAAAGGGATCTTTTTGAGAAAGACCAAAACCCAAATAAAAAAGTCTTTTGGATATCTGATTTTCAAAAATCTACATCAGCTTTGGACGATATAAAGTTCCTAAGCGAAGTGGATTACCGATGGGTTCCTGTTCAGAATGCAGAAAGCCCCAATATCTATATCGATAGCATTTATTTCGACTCCCCTTCGCATCTGATGGGACAGGAAGAAAAGTTATTGATTAGCGTCAAGAATAGCGGAAACACTGATATTCAAGATGTGCGCTGTGAGTTAAACATCAACAACCAAAACAAAGGTGTGACAAGTGTGAGCATTCCATCGGGGGGTGAACAAACCATATCCTATCAACTAACCCCTTCGCAGGAAGGTATTCAAATTGGATCTATCATTCTGAATGATCTCCCTATTCAATTTGACAACAAATATTTCTTTACCTACAAAGTTGAATCTTCCAGAAATATTGGTATTCTCGGAGACAATACGCATTCCACGGAAGTTTTCTTGAATGACCCACACTTCAAAACATCCAATTACTCGCCCACAAGTATAGATGTGCAAGCATGGTTAAAAAACGATGTATTGGTAATAGAAAATGTCCCCAATGTTTCTAGTGGAATTATGGCTGCCGCAATAGAGGCTGCAAAGAATGGAAAGACTTTGATTGTAATACCCGGAATTTCAGGAAACGCAGCATGGAATACATTCTTTCCTCAACTCAATTTGGGCAATAAAATTGAATTGATTGACCAAAACATGTCCGGTAAGGATCTGGACTACGAGTCTGTTCTATTTAGAAATATTTTTGATTCAAAAGACAAATTCGCATTGCCTTATTCTGAAAGACATTGGAGGTGGGTACCATCCTCTTCGATGACCACTGTGCTGAAGTATATCAATTCGGACCCTCTCATCGCCTACACCGCACTTGGTAATGGATCTGTTTGGATAATGAATGTTGACTGTGCGCACACCAATTTGTTTGGTCATAGTATTTTTCCTATCTCGCTTATACGAATGTCAGAATTGGCATCTTCACCTCAACCCTTAGATTTCACATTGGGACAAACTGTGCCCTTGAAGTTGAAAAACTTGAATCTGCAGGGAGACAATCAGCTTCAAATGAAGCATCGGATAAACAATGAAACCTTCATTCCCTTGGTCCGGAATATTCAAAACAATACAGAAATATCCATGGGGCCATTTTTACCCAGTACAGGGCACTACGATGTAATATGGAATCAACAGAGTATCTACACCATTGGTGTCAATTCAGGTAAACTTGAATCACAACTGCAGTTTTATAGCAAAGAGGAGTTAGAAGAGCAAAAAAACAAATACGAAGGGTTGTGCGATATAGAAATCATTGAAGAAGGAATTGAAAACATTGGGAACCTCGTTACCAAAATGGACGAAGGCAAACACCTGTGGTGGTTCCTTGTCATCTTAGCACTCACTTGTTTACTTACTGAATCAATTTTGATAGGCATATGGAAAATGTAAAAAACACCTGTATCAAAGCTGTTACGATTGTCGACCCCAATAGTCCATTCCATTTGAAAAAAATGGATGTATGGATTGAGAAAGGACGAATAAAAAAAATTGCAAAGTCTATTGTCCCTTCTACAACAACGACAATTGTTGAAGGCAAGGAAATGTTCCTATCTGCGGGTTGGATTGATGGTCAAGTAAGGGTTGGTGAGCCTGGAAATGAAGATGCTGAAACTTTTGCTACTGCAAGTCATGCAGCTACAAAAGGAGGTATTACGGATGTGGTTGTTTTCCCTTCGCACAATCCGCCAACATACCAAGCAGCTCAGGTAGCATACATTAAGCAAAATGGACAAAATGGAATTAAATTCCATCCTGTAGGTTGTCTTTCAGAGCAAATGAAAGGCAAGCAACTCTCAGAGATGTTCGACATGAAGAATGCCGGTGCTA
>JACCDX011188387.1_pt1 | contig 31534 bp, 40 predicted proteins | sample 7449681 | NCBI WGS metagenome assembly JACCDX01 (sample SAMN15323450, study PRJNA562643) | freshwater metagenome | isolation source: river surface water | place: USA:Blue River Watershed | collected 2017-08-18
AAAAGATATTAGAAAATTTTTTAAAGAAAATTATAAAATAAATGATTTTATAGAAATCATTAAAAATTAACAATTAATATTAACTTAACTTAAAAAAAATATATGGAAGAATTTAAAAAACTTTTAGAAATTCAAAAAGAAGAAGCTAAAAATATATTAAATAATAACTTTTACGATGATGAATATAAAAAAGAACTAATTGAAAATTTATTCATCGGCGACTACGATTTAACAGATAAAGAAGAGTTTGAATTTGATGAAAATGTCGACTTAATGAAGGAGCTGAGAGCTGAAGCAATGCACGAATCTTTAAATTATATTTAACACCACACAAAAAACCCGATTTAGGGCTTTAAACTTCAAAAAACCGCACCACAAATAAACCCCGCAAAAATTTTTAAATGCGATATAACCAGTCTTGGTTATATGTTTTTAAAAATTATTAACAATTAACAAAAAAACTATGAATAATAACAACAAAACTTTTTATGAATCGCGGCGAACTGGTCAGATAAAAAAGAGACAAACTTTTTTAGTTGATCAAAAAGATATTGAAAATTTTCAAAAATATCAACAAGCGGCCAAAAAAACTCAATCTGAATTTTTTTCAATAGTTTTAAATAGTTATGTTGAAAATCTTAAAAAACAATCAATCACTAAACTTTTATAATTATGAAACAAGAAAAATTTAATTTAACAGGAACCGCCGCTGGCGGCGATCTGGAGCAAAAAATCGATTTAATTATTGCACAACAACCGGCACTTGAGCAGCCCTTGATTGAAGCACTTTATAGCGACGATCCGGAGCGGTTGAAGTATCTTGAAAATTATATAAATAATCACGACTTGGAGGCCTTAAATCGTTTAAAATATTGGCACAAAAGACCGCTGACTCTTGGCGAGGCTCTATTATCTTTAAAACCGTGTCTGAATACTCGTTGCGATTTTATTATGAGCTGGAATTTTGAGAAAGCAACACTTGAAGATCAAAGCGAAGAGACCCAAAAAGCAATTTACAAAATGCTAAAATGAAACATGAGGCCAAACTTGCCAAAGCTTAAAAGAATTTTTAAAAACGGGTCTGGACAATTTTTTAGACCAGCCCGTTTTTGAAAAACTTAAGATTAAATCTTGACAAACAAAATTTAATTCAATATTATACATTATATCCTTTTAACAAAATATTTAAAAATTATGACAAAACCATTAAAAATTTTAGCTTTATTAATTGTTTTAGTGTTAACCGCTCAAGCGACAGTGCTAACAGTTGAAAAATTTAGAGAATATCGAGTTTTGAAACTTCAAGAACGAGTTGATGATCTCAAAAAAATGATGCAAAAATATTGCGGTGAGTTAACTCGAGATTTGCAAGGTTGCGAAATGCTCGAGGCAGATAAAAAAGAAACTCTTTTTTTACTGGATTTTTACAATAAATAATTAAAATTTAAATTTTATAAACATATGACAGAAAAATTTGACAAATTAAGCCACACCCACCCGTTCATAACATTTCTTGGTTTTGATAACATTTTGCAAATTATAGACAAAAAACTAGAAAATTCACAAATTGTTAAGACAATTACGAAGGTGCCGAACTACACTACAAACGGTTTAGAAAAACAAACCACTTTAAAAGCTTTTAATATTTCATTGCGAAAGACAGTAAAGGGGGTTAATCGCTATCATTACGAGGTTATTTTTAAAGACGAAATCGTTTTCGATTTACTTGGCAAAAATAACGAGATTGAAATTCTATTTAAAAAATATGACCAAAACATTAAACAAAAACAAAAACAATAAATATTTAACTGCAAAACAAATCGCGGATACCTTACAACTTCACCCGCAATATGTCCGAGACCTAGCTCGTTTCGGACATATACCAGCGAAAAAAACCGGCAGGGAGTGGAGGTTTGATTTGAAAGAAGTTGAAAGACAACTTAATATCAATGCTTTAAAGGCCATTTATAAACCAAAAAAATAGATAACCAATGTTGTTAGAAACAATTAAAAGGTATCACTCGGCGGGGCTGGTGATAATACCGCTACTCGATAAGCGGCCAAGCACTCGCGACTGGCAAAATCAAGAGTGGCAACCGAAGTTAGACCTTGCCGTTTTTAAAAATACCAAAAGTGCTGGATTTGTTATACCGAGCGACTATTTGGTAATAGATGTCGACAATCACGAAAACCAACAGGGTAGCATTACCCTAAAGGAGATGTCAAAGCACTACAATTTTGACTTTTTCAACAATGCTAAAATCATCATAAAAACGGCATCAGGCGGGTACCATCTTTATTTTAAGCTAGATTGTTCTGCGAAAATACCCAACACTTTGAGACGATTTCCGAGTGTTGAATTTAAACATAAAGGCAGGCAGGTAGTAATACCAGATTCTATTTTAAGTGATGGTCGCACTTATTCGTATCATATGTTAAGTGAAATTGATTTTAAAAAAATCAGTGTCTTGCCCGAAAAAATTGTGAGAGATTTAGAGCAAAATTTTACTCAAACACCGGTTGAAGACAATGAGATAAAAAGAGACTTGACGGCTGACATACAGGCTTTCGAGCAATCTTTAAAAGAAATAAAACTAAATAAAGGCGATCGAAATAATCAGATGTATGTTTTGGCTTGCCAAGGTCAAGAAAGAGGATTATCTAAAGAAACGACATTAAAAATTTTAAGCGAATTTAACAAATCTCAAGAAAACCCACTCGGAGCGGTTGAGCTTAAATCAGTGGTTAGCTCTGGTTTCAAATATTCAAAATCTAAAGTCGCAAATTATTCTGTATCGATGTTTGAAGAGATTAACGAAACTGAACTTAATAACTTGCCAAAAGAGACCCGAGAGGATTGGTTTAAAGAGTTGAAGCTGGATGGCAAGAAAAAAGAACCAAGCCGAAGTAAGTTCGGCACTTACAACACCCAAATTTTCTTAGAGAATGTAGAGTCTCTAAAAAACCGTTTAGCGGTTAATCTATTTTCGATGGATACGATATGGCGGAAACCAGCCCATTGGCACAAAAAACAAGCGGTTGAAACCGACAAAGTCGTTGATGATGACGATATTATAAGAATCCGCCAAGAGCTAAACAATAATAATTTTGACCCAAGCCCAGCTCAAATCATTGAAGCAGTTAGGGCCACTTCACTTCGCCACGAATACCACCCAGTAAAAGAATATTTTGAAAATATACCAGAATGGGACAGAGTTGAGAGACTTAAAAATTTTTTTCCAGAATATTGCGGTAGCGATCGCGATAGCTATTCGGAACAGATAGGTATAAAAATATTTACGGCTATCGTGGCTCGTATTTATTCACCGGGTATTAAGTTTGATTATTTACCCATCATTATCGGGGTTCAAGGTCTCGGTAAATCGACTATGCTTGAAGCCATTGCTATAAAACCACAATGGTATACTGATAATTTGGGCGACATTGAAAATAAAGATGTAATTCTGCGGATGAGGAGCAAATTGATTGTCGAAAATGCAGAGTTAACGATGTTTGAAAAAAGCGATGCAAACAATGTAAAAGCTTTTTTGTCGCGAAGAGTCGACAGGGACAGACTACCGTACGATAGGCTACCAAGAGACCTACCGAGGCAATGCATTGTATTTGCTACAACCAATAAAGATAGATTTTTACAAGACGAGACTGGTAATCGTAGAATGTGGCCAATCGAAGTAAAGGACATAAAGCTCGAAAGAATAAAACAAGATTTGCCAAAATTTTATGCCGAAGCTGTTTTTCGGTTCAAGAATGGCGAACAACTATTTCTCGATGATGTAGAAGCAGAATTGATTGCTAAAAAAGTCCAGTCGGAAAGATACGATGAGGACGAGTGGCAAGCAAAAGTCGAAGAGTTTTTGAATACTAACCCATCTGAAAAGCTAACAATAGCCGACATATGGGAAAATTGTTTTCAAAAAGATATATCAAACTTGTATTTGCGAGAAAAATCGCGAATCGGTAAGATATTACGGCGACTAGGTTATGACCGAAAATCCTTTTTTGACCCGGAAACCAAAAAAGTGATCAACGGTTTTCGTAAAAAATTAATAACAACTTAAACTAAAAATATATGTTCAATAAAAAAACAAACTTAACAGAAAAAGAAAAGCAAGAACTTATTTCTACTGAAATAAAAAAAGCAACAATTATTTTAAAAGAAGAATTCACCAAAGAAAAAGAAGAAATAGATCGCAAAAATAAAATAGCAATCGAAGATTTAACTATTGCAAAAAATAGAGAAATCGAAGATTTAACTATTGCAAAAAATAGAGAAATCGAAACTTTAAAATTTAATTTAGAAAAAGAAAAAAAAGATTTAGTTTATTCAATTGATAGACTTAAAGAAGAAGCTAAGTTATCTAAAGAGATGCAAAATTCATTGACAGAAGCGAAAATAGCAGAAAAATTACTAGAGCAAAAGCTAGAAGCGGAAAAGGCTAAAGCTGAAAATGAGATTTTGCGAAAAGCCTTTGAAAATATGGGTTTCGATGTAAAAGATATGAAATCTATTTTAGATAAACTTGTGGAAGGTTTAATCAGTAAAAATGAAATTAATCTTATTCGATAAAAATGTTATCTGAAACTCCAGAACTTGTCTCTAGGGATATGCATCTTTGCTTTTACTTAACAAGGGACGAAAAAGTCATGCTTTTGCATTTATTACCAAGTGTAAATTTCTTGATCCTTCGCGACCCAAATGTGCCTGATTTTTTCCACATCAGCTGTAAAAATACAGAATTTGTAGAAGCAAATCGTTGGATTAATCCCCAAAAAGTAGCAGAGCTTAATAGGCTTATTGATCTTTCAAAAAAAAGACGGACTTGGATCTTTGATACGAGACCACAAGTAAGATATGCGACAATGTCCGAACAATTCTTCAAAGAAAAAGAAGAAAGAGAGGCAGAGTTAGCACAAAAGAAAAAAGAACTGGAGGAAAAGAAAAAAGAACTGGAGGAAAAGGAAATGGGATTACAAAAACTAATTTCATTTTTCTATATTCGAAATAATTAATAACAACTTAAATTAAAAATGTATGAATATAAATGAACTAACTATCGGACAAGCAAAAGAATTAGCAAATTTATTTGGTAATAATCAAACATCAACAATTAATAGTGCATGTACTAGCAAACCTCATCCTTTTGAGATTGGAAAAAACTATTTGATCCGAACCATAACGATGACTACTGTAGGCAAATTAGAAGAGGTTTATGACGACATGCTAGTTTTTTCGAGTGCGAGCTGGGTAGCGGACACCGGAAGATTTAGCGATGCTTTAAAAAAAGGTTTAGAGACACTGGATCAAAGCGAGATTGAACCGTTCCCGAACAATGTTTTAGTAGGCCGCGGAGCAATTGTTGATGCGACCATCTATTCTCACAATTTACCAAAAGAACAAAAATAATTAAAATTACACCACAAAAAAAAAACTCGATCAATTAATTTAAATTAAAAATAGTAGAAAAAAAATGATTACAGTTTTGCTTTTTAGAACACGATACCCAAGAAATGTAAAACATTGGAGCGAAAGCTTTAGCGAGAGCAGGAGCCGAAAAAGGATCGCTAGCTTGAGCAGAAGCAAAAACAATCTTTGGAGCTTGAGCCAGAGCAAAAATAGTTTTTACAACTGGAGCTGGAGTTGGAGCAAAAATGGTTTTGGTGGCTTGAGCTTGAGCCGAGGCAAAAATAGTTTTTGGGGTGGACATGGGAGTAGAAAAAAATGAAATTAAAAATTATAAGTCTTTTTGACGGAATAGGTGGGGCCGCTCAAGCATTAAAAGAAATGCAAGTCGATTGCATTTATCAGGCAAGCGAGATTGATAAATATGCAAAGCAAGTTTTTGCAAAAAATCACCCGCAACACGAAAGTGTTGGCGATGTAAAAAATTGGCGAATATGGGCTAATGCTAACATAGATTTAATAATCGGCGGTTCACCGTGCCAAGACTTATCTATTGCAAAAAAAGATAGAAAAGGTCTTGACGGGGAGCGAAGCGGTCTCTTTTATGTTTATGCTGAAATGGTCAAAGCAGTAAAACCAAAATATTTTGTTTTAGAAAATGTCGCAAGCATGAGCCATTCAGCTCGCGACATAATTACACAAGAAATGTTCGGTATCGAACCAGTAATGATAAATTCAGCTCTATTAACCGCTCAAACCCGTAAAAGATACTATTGGGTTGGGGAAAAAGTAGGGGATACTTATATTAAAGTTAATGTCGCTCAGCCAAAAGATCGTGGTGTTCTTTTACATGATATTTTAGAAAGTGGATTGCCGTATTTAGAAAAAGCCCAGACTTTAACTGCATCCTACAGCCGTGCCGTTTTCAAAGATTCTTTGCAAAGACACAGAAAAACACTAATTGCAGAACCCGTGATTTGTGCAAGTAGAGGCAGATATAATTCGGACGGAAGCACCTCACAAAAATTAGAGCCGAATTTTAGCGGTAAAACTAACACTTTAACGAGTGTTGCCAAGGACAATTTAGTTATCGAACCGATCCGCATCGGACAGTATGGCAAAGGCGGTCAAGGAGGTCGCATATACAGTGTAGAAGGTAAATCAGTGTGTCTTTCGGCTAATGGTGGCGGAGGCGGGGCCAAAACAGGTCTCTATAAAATTAATTTGCCGAATGGCAATTACACTATAAGAAAATTAACACCGAAAGAATGTGCAAGATTGCAAGGATTCCCAGACGAATATTGTTCGATTTTAAGCGATACTCAAGCTTATAAATGCTACGGCAATTCGTTTACTGTGCCAGTAATCAAGCACATTTTAGAGCATTTAAAAATAATTTAAAAAAGCTCTTGACAAATAAAAGAATATACTTTATAATATTTTATATAAAATTAATTGTAATTAGAATATGGACATAAAATATAACATACAAAGCAAAAGATACGAAATTATAGATGCCGCTTACAACGACAGGCACAAAATTAAAAATTGTGGTTTTAAATTTTGCGAGCTTTTTAAGGTGTGGTACACAGTCGATTTATATCGAGTTCATAAATTATCTGAACATTTTTCGTTTGACACTTTCGTTTGCGACTTTGCTCAGAAACCAACAGGTTTAGAATTACAATTAGATTACCCGCTATACCCTTATCAAAAAGAGGGGGTCGTTAGCTTATTCCATGATAACCGAAAACTATTAGCCGACGAACCCGGTCTCGGCAAAACCCGTCAAGCCATTGTTTTGGCAGATTTAAAAGCGGATAATAACACAACTATTTTAATTTTTACACCAGCTTCAATAAAAGAAGTGTGGGCTGAGGAGATTGACGAAGTTAGTAAAAACCCGGTAGTAAGAAATCACCAAGTGATTTACGGGGGTAAAGATAATTTTAATGGGGCATCTACAATCATTTTAAACTATGATTTACTTGCAAAAAAGCATATCGTCCAGCAGATTTTAAAAATTAAAAATGATGTGATAATCATTTGCGACGAGGCCCACTATTTGAAAAACACACAAGCTAAAAGAACAAAAGCTATGTATTATTTTGTAGACACCTTAAAAGTAAAATACAAATTAATGATTACTGGAACACCAGTTTTAAATAGACCTATAGAACTTTTCCCCTTGTTTAAAATGTTGGATGAGAACGGTCTTGGGCCGTATAAAAACTATAGAACTTTTGCTATTCGATATTGTCGGGGCCACCAAGGCAAATGGGGTTTCGATGTCAGTGGCTCAAGTAATGAGGAAGAGCTTAAAGATAGAATAGCTTTAAGAAACTTAATGATTCGCAGATTTAAAAACGATGTGTTAAAAGAACTGCCTGAAAAAACTATGCAACTTCTAGTTTTTGACCAAACTGGTCGAATAAAAAATATTTTGGAAAAAACAGAAAGCTTTTATGCTTTAGAAGATGTGATGCGAAATCCAAAACTATACATGACTATCGATGCGATAGCAAAAGCTAGACAAGAGTTAGCCACGGCTAAAATAGATCAAAGCTTAGAGGCCATAAAAGATTTAGCGGATTCGGTTGGCAAAGTCGTAGTTTTTGCTTGGCATACAAGCATTATCGAAAAACTAACAGAAGGTTTGTCGGAATATAACCCTGTAGTGATAACCGGTAGAACTAAAGCTGAAAACAGGCAAGAAGCTATTGTAAAATTTCAAAACGACCCTAACACAAAAATTTTTATTGGCAATATTTTGGCAGCAGGTGTCGGCATAACATTAACAGCAGCCAGCCATGTCGAATTTGTCGAAACAACTTGGGTTCCGGGTGAAGTAATGCAAGCTATTGACAGATGCCATCGTATCGGCCAAAAAAATTCTGTCAATGCAAGATTTCATGTAATTAAAGACTCACTTGATCAACAAGTGATGTCGGCCATTATTAAAAAAACAAAAGTAATTAGTAAAATTTTATGATATTAACTGATAACGAAATAAATAAACTCATTAAAGAGTTTAGCAAGCAGTTCACTTCAGATTACCGTATTAAAATTGAAAGAGTCGAGGTTGCGGATTTATTCTACCAACAAGCTCTTGAGATAACCGTATGGCCTAAAGAAGGCAGAGGTATGGGTTCCGAAGTATGGTCGTACGATTTTGCCGCTAAACTTCTGAAAGAACCGAAAGAATTGGATAAATGTGGTCGTCGCTGGCGAGAGTCTTTTAAAATGGCTCTTGAAAATGCAAAACCACTTAATCTCAATGCAGAATTTTTTGACCAACCAGAAAATTCTAAAATTAATTAACCTTAAAAACACAAAAATATGAACGAAAAAACACAAGAAATACTGCAAACATTGGTGAAAGAGCTAACACCAGATACTGTAAAAATCTTATTAGAAATAAAAGAAATTTTATTCGACATCAACCGAAAACTACCAGAGCCAAAAGAAATTTGTGTAGAAATAAGCCAATTCGAAAAGCCGAAAGAAACTCATGTGCAAATAAACCCTCCTACCCAAGCTGTTGTTGAAAAAAGTTTGCCGAAAAAGAAAGCAAAACGAGAAGAGGCAGAGCCTGTTGCAGTTAAAGTTGCACCTGTTTCAATCGAGCAAGATACATCAATAAATATTGATGAAATCCGAGGCAAAGTTCGAGAAGTCATTATTGCAAGAATAGAAGTTGAAAAAGCTCAAAATGGAGTAAGCCCAACTGAAATCGAACTTAGCGAAAAATTAAAATTAAAAGGTATGCCTAGCCTTTCAGCACTAAATGAAAGCGATCTTTTAGAGTTTGCTAAATTTTACGGAGTTTTATAATGACTGCTCACAGCAAGTTTGGAGCATCTAATGCTCATAGGTGGTTAAATTGTCCGGGTAGCATCAAGCTATCTGCTCAAGTTAAAGCTAGCGGTTCAAGTGAATATGCTATAGAAGGAACCATCGCACATAAAATGGCAGAGGTTTGTTTGACCTCTGATTTGAATCCTGACCAAGTCGAAGCCAGTCAGATTACGACACCAGAATACTATGACTTGGTATCGGAAGACATGCGGGAAGCGGTCTGGGTGTACTACAACTATATCAAAAGTAAATCTGGCAGTGTTCATGTTGAAACTAAATTTGATTTAAGCTTCATTCGTGAAAATATGTTTGGAACTAATGATTGTATAGTTTACAATGAGCTTTTAGGGATTTTGGAGGTCATTGATTATAAACATGGTGCAGGTATACCAGTAGACCCAGTCGAAAACACCCAGTTGGCCTACTATGGGCTAGGTGCCGCAAAGTATTTAGGTATTCACCATAACACTGAAATAGTTTTAACGGTTGTTCAACCAAGAGCTATGGGTGAGTCAGTGAAAAGCTGGAAAACTAACACTGAGTATCTTAAAAATTTTGCCGAAAAATTAGCAAAAGGTGTTGATGATTGTTTGAGTGATAACCCCAATCTGGCAATGGGTAGCTGGTGCAAATTTTGTCCCGCTTTGGCGGTATGCCCAAAAATGCACAAGGCCTCTTTGGAAATAGCAAAGGCAGAATTTAGCGAGTCATCACCGCTACCTGTTTTACCTGCTCCAGAATCATTGCAACTAATTGACATTAAAAAAGTTTTAGATTTTGCACCGATTCTAGGTTCGTGGCTCAAAGCGGTAGAACAATATGCTTTTATAGTGGCTGAAGAAGGTCAGAAAATAGAAGGCTATAAACTGGTCAAAAAACGAGCTAATCGTATTTGGAAATATGAAGAGCCAGAACTAATCAAAGCTTTAAAAAACTGCAATCAGCAAAAAATTGATAAAAATTGGTTTACTGAGCCAAAGCTGAAAAGCCCAGCACAGCTGGAAAAGATAGTCAGTAAAGAACTTATCGGGAATCTGGTCGAGACTCCTGATAACGGTAATACTCTTGTTTCTGTCTTAGACAAAAGACAAGAAGTGGCACCGTCTTCTAACAATCTCAAAGGTAAAGAATTTGAGATTTTTGAAGAGTAAAAACAAATATGTTTATACTATTTCGTGGTGGCGAGATGGCAATATCTATTTCTGATTTAAGATGTAGACCACCTGTTTGTTTGATTTTTGTTCACAAATCAAAAATCATTTTTTTTCAACATTTAAAACACGAAATAACATGACAAAAACAACTTACAAAACCGCAATCGCAAAAATCTCTTATCCAAATCTTTTTAAACCGAAACTCAATACTTTAAGTGCTAAAAATCAGTATTCAGTAGATTTGCTGTTTAGCAAAAACACTAACGATATTGATGTGATTAAAAAAGCTATCGAAACGGAAATACGAGAAAGTTTTCCTGATGCTATTAAGAATCCAGCAAAACTTAAAGCGATCAGAAACCCGATTAAAGACGGCGACGGAACAAAAGAAAAAACAGGTGAACCATATTCTTCTGAATATCACGGCCACTGGTTTATAACTCTTAAAAATGAAAGAAAACCCGGTGTCGTTGATGCTAAACTACAACCCATCGTAAATGAAGAGGAAATTTACGGAGGTTGCTTTGGAAGAGCATCGTTCACCACTTATTCTTACCCCAAAGCTGGCTCTAAAAACCAAGCAATCGGTAGGGGGGTCTCTTTATCCCTTGTCAATTTCCAAAAAGTAAGGGATGGTGAACCTCTCGGTGGCGGAGGCCCCCTTGTTGCAGCAGATGCAGATTTCGATGACGGAGTTGTCGATTCGGCTGAAAGCGAAAATCCCGCCAACTATAAATCGTTTTTATAATGATCTGTTTTGATTTTGAAACCAGAAGCAAAGCAGACATTAAAGAAACTGGGGCTTGGGTGTATTCCACACACCCAAGCACAGAAATTTTGTGTTTAGCCTATCGTTCTGATGAAATGACCTCACCTAAATTATTAGTGTCAGGTTTTGAGAAAGACCCCATCGCAAGAAATTTTTTTGATATTGCAATAAAAAGAGGTCAGCTTTTTGAAAGCCACAATGCTTTTTTTGAGAAGAGCATTTGGCAAAATATTTTAGTGAAAAGATACGGTTGGCCACAAATACCCGACCATTTGTGGCGATGCTCAGCATCTGTTGCAGCATATCACGGCTTGCCTAGAAACCTGCAGACAGTAGGTGTAATATTAAATTTACCAGTGAAAAAAGATAATGACGGACACACCGTAATGTTGCAACTTTCTAAACCAAATAGAACAGGAAATTTTTATACTCTTGACGATTCACCGGACAAATTCCAAAAACTTTATGAATATTGTTTGACAGATGTTCAAGCGGAAATTGAAGTATCAAAAAAACTAGGCTACCTGCCAGAACGAGAACTAGCCATTTGGCAACTGGATCAGAAAATAAATCGAAGAGGTGTGCCAATCGATGTCAAGGCAGTTGAGGCCGCCATAAAAATTTTAGAACAATACACCACAAAATTGACAGCTGAAGCCGTAGCTTTAAGCGACGGAAGTTTTAACACCGTGAATCAACGGGTAAAAGTGATAGAGTGGTGTAAAAGTTTAGGTGAGTCAGTCGAGGCTTACGATAAATCTTATTTGGCAGAATATCTAAATAAAGTGAAAAACCCAAAAGTAAAAAGAGTTTTAGAAATTCGCCAGCAGATTGGTCGAACCAGCACCGCCAAATACATCGCAATGAAAAACAGTGTCAGTGAAGACGGTAGGATTCGAGATGTTCTTTTTTACCACGGGGCGATCACTGGCAGATGGTCGGGCAAACTTGTTCAGTTCCAAAATTTGCCGAGAGGAAGCATCAAGGATATGGAGTCAGCTATTAGAGTCGTTAAACTTGCAGATTACAGCACCATTCAGATGCTACACGGCAATCCAATGGAGTTTATGTCGTCAGCAATTCGCGGTATGGTAAAGGCCCCAGAAGGTCGCAAATTAGTAGTTGCGGATTTTGCCGCAATTGAGGCCAGAGTTTTAGGTTGGGCGGCAGGTTCAACTAAAATGTTAAATCAATTCATTAAAGGCGAAGACTTGTATGTCGAAATGGCGAGTAAGATTTACGGTTTACCGATTGCCGAGATAAAATCCGAACACAGACAATTAGGTAAAGCTGCTATTTTAGGGGCAGGCTACGGTATGGGTGCTACAAAATTTTACCAAACATGCCAATCTTGGGGGATAAAAGTGAGTGAGCAGTTAGCTTCAACGGCCGTCAATGCTTACCGCCAGACATATTTTGAGGTGCCAAAATTTTGGTCTGCAACCGAACAAGCAGCACACAATGCTGTCCGAACCAGAAAACCCATGGTTGTTGGTAAAACTATCTGGTTTATGAAAGATCGATTCTTAGTATGCCAACTACCAAGCGGTAGGCACATGCACTATTTGGATCCTAAATTTGCTAACAACTCTTACGGGAATTTTGAGTTGCAGTATTCGGGCGAAGCTAACGGCACATGTGTTAGGGTCGGAACTTATGGGGGAAAACTAGTAGAAAATGTTGTGCAAGCAATCGCTAGAGATATTATGGCAGAAGCTATGCTACGAGTTGAAGAGGCAGGTTATGATGTCATTTTATCGATACACGATGAAATTATAGCTGAGTTTTCACCAAAAATCAAAAACATGTCTGACGAAGACATCGTAAAAGACTTCAGAACTTTAATGGCTAAATCACCAGAGTGGGCTAAGGGCTGCCCTATATCTGCTTCTGGTTGGGTCGGCTTAAGATACAAAAAATAAAACAATAAATATATAAAAATATATGACTAAAAAAGAAAAATTTTATACCGACAATCAAGATAATTTAGTTTGCCCGCATTGTGGCTATGAACACGATTACCAAGGCGAGTCTGAACCTTATTTTGAATGTCATAACTGCGAAAAAGAATTTGCATATCAAATTGAAAGTCAACCAATATTTACGAGTCAAACTCTCGAAGAGTATTTAAAAAATAAAATAATAAATGAGCGATCCCGTCTGACAACTCTTAATGATTTGGGCGACGAATTAAAAAAAATTTATCAAAAAGAAATAAAAGAATGTGAAGCAAGTATTTCCGAGCTTCAAGAAAAACTAAACAAATTAAACGAGGAATAACACAGAATATATAAAAATAAAAAAGTGTATAAAATTATTAAAAAAAATTTAAAATAAAAATATATGACAAGACAGATAAAATTTAGAGCTTTTGATAAAGAACAAAATAAATATGTATATGATTGTTGGGATACTCCTTGTTTTTTGCATAGTGTTATTTGCCATTACAATCATAATGTATGTCAACAATTCACTGGCCTTCATGACAAAAATGGTAAAGAAATTTATGAAGGAGATATCATTAAAATAAGTGATAATAAAAATCCTACACTAATTGGCGATGTATTTTACGATAAAAGTCGTTGTAGATTCATGATTAATCATCCAAGCGGTTATCATGGAAAATTTGGAATACACGATCAAACAATAAGTGTTTTAGATGAATATTCAGTCATCGGGAATATATTTGAAAATCCTGAATTATTAACTAAAAAAAATTAATATGAAAGACAAAATTAAAGATTTATATAGACAACTTAAAAAAGAAATTAATTTGTTTTATAATGAAAGAAATTTAAAAGAAAATCTATATGTTTGCGAAACTATCGCAAGATGCAATGACGGTGATTATCTTAATTTTTCATTGCGAATAGATAAACAAAACTATCCAACTTTTAAAGAAGAACCATTGTCAAATATTTTAGACGATATAGAACTTAAAAAAGAAAAAATTTTTGATTTATCAAATGGGGTTTTGCCACTTACAGAAACAAATTATGGCAACTATAAGAGAGATACTATCGTTATATGCACTTCGGATTTTTTAGAAAGCACAAGGCTCATAACATATTATTGTAAATCTTCCGCTCTCCTCGATCATAAGATTGAGGATTGCAAACGAAAAGCTAAAAAATATAAATTAATGTTTTTACAGACCAAAGAGGTCTGTTATTCAAAAAATTATGAATATTATTTTAATGAATTTAAAAGATTTATGGAAATTAAAAAATGTATAAGAACAATAAGTTCTGAGCTTCAAAAAAAGGCGATAGCTTTAATTATGAAAAAAATATGAGAGAAAAAATAAACTTAATGACACTTTTCAGGTACTCGAAATCAAGACTTGCTAAGAGAATAGTAGAATCGGCAAAAGAAAAAATAATCGAAAACGAGTATTTGCGGAAGGAAAATGCTCGTTTAAAAAATAACCTCGAAACTTTAAACAAATTTATACAAAATGAATTTAGCTTTGGATCTAGGGACAACAACTGGTTTCGCCGTTGTCTCTCAAAATATTATAAATGGAAACTACGAAATCAAAAAAAGCGGGTCGGTTAATTTTAAACCAACCCGATTTCAATCAAGTGATAGAAGATTTGTTGAATTTCGTGAGTTTTTAAAAAAGCAATTGCCTTTGAAAACAATATATTTTGAAGAAGTCCGCCGACATATTGGAGTAGATGCTGCCCATTGCTATGGCGGTTTTAAGGCCACTTTAACGACTTTTTGTGAAGACCATAATATATCTTATCAAGGGGTTCATGTAGGCACTATTAAAAAACATATTTTTGGCAAAGGTAATGCTACAAAAGAGCAGGTTATCGAAGCCGTAAAGCTAAGAGGACATTACCCAAAAGATGACAACGAAGCTGATGCCATCGCTTTGGGCTACTATATTATATCAAATTTATGAGGGCTATTGGCACCAATCTTTTATTTTTGTGCCGCCATCATAGAAAACAGCTAGGCCGTTTTTGACAAGTTCTTCGGATAAATCTTTATCGCCGTTTTTTACCGCTACCAAATAGCGACCGTATTTATCAAGACCAAAATAAACAATTTCGGATTTAGTGGATATAAATTTTTGGGTAAATTCTTTTGCTTTTAGACCATGAGCGATCTCTTTTTCGCATTTAGCGAATTGTTTTTTAGATTCAGGAGTATCGATCCCCACAACCCGGTGTTTATTTTGCAAAAGTTCTTTCGGTGGGTTTGGGTTTTTTAATTCGAAAGTATCCCCATCAATCACTCGTATTTGAGCAATTGCTATGTGTGGTACAACGATTAACATGACTGCAAATTTAAACAAAGTTGACATTGTGTTTTTTAATTAAATTATAGTTTGATTTTTGGTCAATATCTTCAATTATCAGTTTAAATGGTTTTCTTTGCAAGTAATTTTCAAATTTTTTAACTGCATTTTTTGAGTCTGCAATTATGTTGTCGTAAAACAGACCGTCGCTACCTTTAGCATTACTGACAATAAAAGTGCCGAGACCGATGCAACCATGTAAATCGTTAATGTCGTTGGCCGAATGTATTCTTATGCCTGCTCGCTTATCGACATTTATTAACAAATACATTTCTCGTTTAAATCTCGGTGAGTATGTCCAAACCACATGATATATACCAGCAATAATGCAAGAACTTTCGTTTATTTCAGTTTTCGAATTATCAACACCATTAGCTTTGCCGTTAAAAAATAGCGGTCTTTCTAATGAATAACAAATCGGCGGGTATGTTGTTTTGTCAGTATCTATTAAAGCCCCGACAGTGGCTCCTAAAATTTTGCCGTCTTTCGTCGTTGCATATTCACCATTGTTGCAATAGTATCGCAATAATTTAATCGTTTTTTGCATTTTCTACCTCATATTTATTTAAACATTTTTGTCTTTCAATATCGTCAATTAAACAGCCGCAACTCTTTACTTGGTGAACATTAATTAAGATGTTAAAAATATCATCACTAAAATTTGTCATATATTTTTCTCTTAAACTATTACTTGGTTTAATTAACATATCACAAAAATCTTGACAACCGCTACTCACTATCTTTGATTTGGTCGAGCAATTTGCGACGAAAATTAATGTCAGGATTGTTAACAATTTGTTTTTGAGTTTTTTTAACATAAATTTTTGTTTGTTTTGTTTGTTTTTTATTTTGAATTTCTATTTGTTTAAAAGCTTCTAAATCAGCTTTGCACTCTTCGGCTTTTAATACATATTCTAAACCCATCTTGATAATTGATAAGGCTAGGGCAACGATAATTCCTGCAATAATTTTATTTTTCATTTTCGTTTTTTAAAAAATTTTCGATGTTTTTTATATTATTTAATAAATGTTGATATTCTCTCTCAATCTTTGCTTCGGTCTTTGTTTGTCTTGATTCAATTTTTTCAATTTTAATAAAAATATAAATTAACAAAAAAATGATTGGCAATAAAAATAAGAAAAAGCTTAAACAAAAATATATCATAATGTCAAGGGAAGTTTGTTTTTAAATTTTTCTAAATGGTATTTAGCATTAGAGCAGGGCTCTAAAGCCCAACTAGTAAGACTTACTGCATAAATTAAATTTTCTTCCCGATTGTTAATAGCGGTTAAAAATAAGTATTTCATTTCTTTGTTTTGATAGTGTGGTGATTTTTCAAGAGTTTCTTTCAAAACCTGAAAATCATCTAAATCAAATTCTGGTAAATAAATTTTTTCAACCTCATCTTGATTCGCTAATCTTTTAAATAAATCAAATGTCGATGAGTCCAAGGGTTTTTGACCTAAATAATCAAAATTACTAGTTGTTAGATCCACAATGCAATTTTCTTTGTTAATCAAAAAATCACAAGCCATAAATTGCTTAAACTTTCCTTCATAATCTGTTTTTGTGTCTGTTGAAATGGCTAAAATGCCCATTGCATGCTTATCGCCACATTTTTGCAAGAAAGAAATCACATCTTTTTTAATAGAATTTTCTTTACTGGCATTAAGATAAATTGAGTTGTCGTTATATATTGTGATGCCTTTGTAAAAAAAATAAAATGATACAACCAACAAAATCAGTGTTGAAGAAATTATTTTGTTTTCTTTCGCAAATTTAAATAGCGAAAAAACAATATTTAATTTTGTTAAAAGCTCAAACATTTTCAAAAATATCTAATTTTGTTATTTCAAGCGGAGTCAAAAAGTCATCTTTTTTTTGTAGAACCCCCATGTTAAATAGATTAAATTGAACATGTGTGGAACAAACCCGTTGAACTTCTTTTTTATTTAGTCTCAAAAATAATTTTCTTTGAAATTCTTTTGTCAAAATTTTCTCCAAAAATTCAACTCCAAACAGCAATCTGTTATAGCTGTATTTTTTGCCAATTTGAAACACAGCATCTTTTATGCCAATTATTTTTTGATTTTCATTTATCCTTTCTTTTAAAACAAACAGTTTAATTCCATCTTGTTTCATGAAATATATTTCGTCCGCAAAAAATATTTCTTGGTTATTTTGATCCACAAATTTTGTGATACATATTTTCCTATAACGACCACCATGAAAAGATTGATCGCTAAAATAAAACGACACAGAATCTCGACTATTTCTTTGTATGTCAAAGCAAATCCCAACATGTTGCGGAACTTGTTCATCTTTTTGTTCTCTAGTGAAAAACGGAATAATCTGTTTCCAGAAACTTTTTTGATAAAAAGCTAAAACAGAACCTTCTTCGATTTTATAATATATTTTTTTTAGATCATTTATTTGTGTCATTTTGATTGTTTTTAAATTTTTTTTCAAAAATTGTTGAGCCAACAAGCCCAACACCACCATAAATTAAATCGCGAATCAGAGTCGTATTATTTGCTTGGATTTCTTTTTCGGATAAACAAGCAGTGTAAATTAAATATCCTGCCAAACTTATCATTAGAAAGCCAGTTAGTCGTTTGCTAGACAATGTGCCTTGCGGACTTACAAATAATGAGAATATTGTTTTAAAGAATTTTTTTATTGAGTCTTGCCACATAAGTTAAATATTATCAATTTCAATTTCTCGAGGAACGACCCCGAGTGCCTTTTTTACATCGATTAAAGCAATTTCTTCAATTGTTTTGCAATTTAAAATTTTTGCTTCTGTATCAATTTTTGATTTTTTAATGTAAATTGATATTTCTAATTGAATTTTTGCATTAATTTTTTTGGCTTTTTCGCTAGATAAATTTGTTGAAATTATTTTTTTATCGTCAGTCTCAAAATAAACAGCAAAAGAGCTATCAATTGCGGGTAAAACCTTGGCAAAAAAATCTGCAGTCTTGGTCAGAGAGGCTTTTAAACTTGTTGATTTTAAGCGGAATGTCCAACATTCATCACTACAATAATATTGATTTAATTGAGCAATTTTTTCATTTTTTGCATCTTTTAAATAATCAAACTTTTCATATTCCCCGCCGCTTCTAATCCATTCTTGAATTTTTTGAAAGTCAGTATTGCTTGGATCGTTTGGAACAATTGCTCCATTTAACTCAAATCCATCTTTTAATTGTTTTAAATTTTTCATAATCATAAAATATTTTTTTATAGTTCAGAATTTGCATAAATAAAATTTCCGCCGTCTCTTGACTGTAGTTGCCTACCTGCCGATCCGCCAAGATTAGTGTGCTGGATATAAACCCAAGCGGCATAATTAGTGGATGCAGTAGCACCTTGTATACTGCAACCTGTCTTAATAACATCTCCAACCGGAAATCTACAAGAAATTGATGTCGTAATTAATGACAAAGTTGGGTTTGCTCGCATAATAGTTGGAAATTTTACTTGAATACTAAATAAATCAATAGTTTCTTCAAAACCGTTAAATCCACTTCCGCAATGTTGGAAGTATCTTTGACATAGACTAAGCTCGTCAGCAAAAGTCCTATTTTCAAAAGGAGTCGCTACATTGCCTTCCTCAAGTTGAACACCAGTAATTAAAAAATCATTTGATGTAGAATCACAAGCATTTACTTGATTCGATGTTCCAAGAAAATTGCCTGTTTGCCAAGAATCTGGGGTTGTGTTAAAAGTTGAACCAGATGCCAATGTAAAACCTATTTGCAATCCTATTCCGTTTATATAATTCCAAGTTCCAGTTGCGGGAGAGGCGGGGAAAACTATTGTTTTAAACTCCCAAGTATTTGATGCATTGATGCTAAATTCTTTTACACAAGATCTATCTTCTCCACTATTTGTCAAATGAACAGAATAAATGCCAGTTTTTGTAGCTTTAACCCAAAATGAAACTGTTATTTCTTTTTGAGCCAAAGGAATAAAATTAAAACCCTCAATTTTTTGCCTAATAATTGCATAATCAGATGATGCAATTGAAGAATCTACAGTTTGACAATCTGCTTTAAGTGAATTTGTTATAAGCCTGCCTGCTTGGGCAACAGTCGGAACATCATTAGATAATGTTATATCATGAACCATTGCTCCTGATTTTAAATATAACCAACGGTCAGCGGTATAGGTAGCATGAGCAACACTAGTGAAAGATGCTCCTCTTTGCCAAATGTTGAAATCACCGTTAATAATGGCATTTTTATTTGATGGTCTGTTTTGCAGAGTCATTGTTCCGCTTCCATTAAATGTTAAAATTTTATTTGGAGATGTGATTAAATTTGCAAATGCAGTTAAATTACTAATATTTGATAAAGCTGCTAAAGTATTTAAATTAACTCCATTAACTAAATCATAACCGTTATGATTAACATTTACTTTTAAAAATTTATTTGCATCGCTATTAGTTAAAGTTGGAAAATTAAAACTTGCGGCATTTTTAATGTCGTCAATATTTGCAACAACTAAATTTAATTGAGATTGTATATCACCATGCTCAAGCGGTGTAATTAAATTGCCGTTATCATCAAAGCCAAGCAGTTTTCCATTCCTATCGGTCGGTATAGATAAATCCCCACCACCAGCATCGCTTGGCGATAAATTTAAGCTTCGCACAATATCTCGGTTTAATTGTTGAGCAATACTTAAAAATTTTAACAATTCAATGTTTAAAGTGTTTGAATCAAATTTTCCGGCTACTGAAAAATACGAATTTTTTTCTATAGGGACATTTCGATTTAAAGAAATTTTCGCACCTAGTGTTTGACCCACATTAAATACTATTTTACCACCAGATAGAGGGTAATCACTATTTGGGTTTATAGCATCGTTGTTCGATTTTTTTACTAAATAATCTGTGGTTATTGTTTTTAAAACATCATTGACATAAACTTTTATGTTAGTTATGTCGAATATCATGAAATCAAATACAAATTCTGTTTGACCCGCGGAAGCGGTATACTGATTTATTGGCAGTGTATCATTAAGATTGGGTATAGTCATGGTAAAAAATTATTAAAATTATTTTTTATTAATATTGGCATTCTCGTCAAATAAGTCAAGCACTTGTTTTACTCCTAGCAAATTTTGGTAAGGCATTATTTTTCGCACTTGATGTAAAGTTTGAGCATCAGCACTTAAACTGATAATACTGGCTCCTGCTCGCAAAGATTGTTCAACTAAATCACCAGTCGGGCCTAACAAGACCTCGGTATTTGTTCTAGTCGAGTACCTTTTTAATTTTGCGGGGTCTCCAAAAATTCGAGATAAACCTAACTTATAATTGCTGGCTTTTTCGACCATACTATTGGCATCTAAAAACCAAGCAGCAATACCGCTTCTATCGATACCTTCAGCTATCAAAATGGCTGGATCGTTTGGTATATCATCATCAGCATTAAGCCTTTTTAGGATTGCCGCTAAAACACCAAATCCAACCATACCCCCGAGCATTTGCACAGTCTTTAAATCATTAAAATGACGAATATCTTGAATAGCTGGTATCATCATTTTTTGCACAGAACTAAAAGCAAAACTTTTGAATTGAGCAAAGAGGTTTAACCCTTGGCGACTAAACCACAACGGGGTTGTCCCGACCCCCGGTGTCAATATAGCATTGTCCGTTAATTTACTTATAGCTGCCGCATACTTATCGGCTAACTCTGTATCTTTCCATTTATCTAAATTTGGCATTAATAAACCGTTGACATCTTCACCGTATTTTATTATGTTTTTGTGGATGGCATTAATGTCGCCTTTTGAAAATCCGCTGGCGGCTAAATCTGCAATATCTTTTGCTGAAGCTTTTCCCGAAACAGACCTAGCAATTGCATCGTAGATGTTATTTTGAATCAAAGTGGCCGCGGTTGATTTTAGCCCCGTGTTCCAAAAACCTATGAGACTCAATGTTTGAAATTTAGAACCCAAATAATCTAAACCTCTTTCAAATTTTGATTCGGCATGAAAATCGTCTAAAATATCGTTTATACTATTGAATCGAGATGCATTCGTTAAATCTAAGCCCACACCCATTTTTCTTAATTGACCAATTGCTTTTTTATAGTAATCTCTGTTTTTTTGTAAATTAGATATTATTGGTATTAGGCCATCAGTAAATACTGGGGTGAATCCTCTGACACCTATAACTTTTGCCAAATCTGGTATGGCAGATATGGCCACACCCCCAAGCATCCGTAAAACATTGAGCTGTTTTGCTTGCTTTTGGAAACGGTATAAAAGACTAGTCGGGTTAGAAGTGTAGCCATATCGGCCAAGCAGTTTGTCGCGAAGAGCCAATATGTCATTTATGTCTCTTTCTTCAGCTTTTCGTAATTCTTCCAGTTTTTTAGGGTTATCGATAACAGCGGCTTGCTTCAATCGATAATCATCTTTTATATTTTTAATAACTTTACTTTTTGCATCCGTAAAAGTATCTTCTAAAAAATCATAACCAAATTTTTGGCTAGTTCTTAATCGAGAAGACATTAACTTTGAGTATGCCGTAGCTACTTTTTCAATATCGCTTTCTAAAAAATCCTCGATGTCTAAATCAGACATGGTTAATTTTCTAGTTTTTATAGATTTAGGGTCAGCACCAATCTTAAATAAACCTGTTTGCAGAACACCTGATCGCATGCCGACTATGTTTCGCTGAATTTTTAAAGCTTCTTCGATAAAATATTGTTTATCTTTACCTTGCGAATCTATTAAATCGACATAAGCCGTTTTTAGTTGGCTGGGGGCATCTGCCTTTTTGGCTTCTTTAATGAGCCAATTTACTATCCGTTCAGTAAATTCGGTGCTTCTTTTTATAACTTCGTTTTTTAGATATACTCTATTTACGAAACTTTTTTTATCCAACCTTGGCAGGTCTTCGTCATTAAATTGCGGAACTTTTTTTAGCTCATCAATATAAAAATCGTAGATATTTTTTTGGTAAAACTCCGCCGTTTTTTTCACTTCTGGTATGGCATGCTCGTTGGCCCGTCTGCGAGCATATCCCACTTCAACCTTAAACTCCGACAAAGTTAAAGGTTTTTCGCCTTTGGGTATTCTTTTTTTATATTGTAGATATTGTTCTCGACCAAATTGAATAGCATTGGCCAATCGCCCCTCGTCAATTTTTCGCAAACTTTCTGCAGAAGTCGGAGTAGCTTCGCCTTCTAAATTTTTTCTCAGTTTAAAAGGTATATCCACTAATTCTTGAACTGCTTGCCTAACTTTAATGTTTGGGCTACTTAAAGTTCTTAGCACTGGGTCTTGGAACTTTAAAGCTTTGTCGATACCTGTGTCAAGTATACCTTCTCGCTCCAATAGTTTCTCATAACTTAGTTGCTCCGACCCCGCCGAAGACAAGCTTTTTGGTTGTTGGGGTTCAGCAATAGCTTTAATGTCCTCGCTAAGCAATGCTAGATTGTCGGTCTCGTCTTGTTCTTGTAAAAGCAAATCTCTTTTTTCAGCTTCAAAAGTTTCGTCAGGGGCTATCTCTAAATCTTTTTCAACCGCCTCTTTTATTTTTTTATAGCGAATGGGGTTTTCTGAATAAAAGGCAGAAAAGCCTGCCCCGAAAACACCAGATAACAAAGCGGCAGCTCCGACATTGGCTGCCGATTCACCAAAAGTTCTAGTTTCTTGTTGGGTCTGCAAAATAGCTTCTTGAACCGATGTTGTGGCAGCACCTGCAACCGCAAAAGCTGCACTGCCTTGTAATACATTTTTTATTCGACTGCCAGTTTTGACCATTTTTGCTCCGGCACTAATAGGTATAAGATTGATAGGGTCAAGGATTTGAGCCGCTAAAGCGGCAGGGATTCCTACTAACCCTGATTGAGATATGACATTTTTGTAATCTTTTTCTTTATCGATTTGAGCTTTTATCATGTCAAAATGTTTTCGACTATTCGCTTGCACAAAATTATCAGCATAAACTGATCGGTCTTCGTCCGACAAATTGTTAAAAGCTTCACCCCAGTTAAAGCTCGGGTCAAAAGGCTCGCTCTCAACATCATTGCTATATATTGAGCCTAATGTGGTGTTTACCAACAACTCGGCACCCATTGTCTCGATAAACGACGGTTCGTAATCAATAAAAGTTTTCACTTCTTGAACTGGTATGGTATCTTTAACCAGATTATTTGGCAACACATCTGGGCGACTTATTAATGGCATTATTTTTCACCCTCCAATTTTTTTAATCTTTTTTGAATAGCGATGTTTTTAGTTAAATCTTTAAAAGTGCCTGCCGTCCATCTTTCGATTTTTGGATCTGGCACAGGCTCAAACACTCCGTCTTTATTTTTTACTATAACCCTATAGCTGGGGGGTTCAGAACTATTCCATTGCCTTTCTGTAATGGCATCGGCATTTAAAAAGAAATTTTCGTCTGGCAAATCTCTATAGTCAGGTAAGGATTTTATGTCTTTTAGAAATTGATTACGAAGGTCGGCAGGAGGTATGTTTGGGTATTTAGCTTCAATAGGCAGTTTAGCGACTTGTTTTGAGCCATTAATTTCGCTTACACCCCATCTGTTTTTAAATTTTCTGTCGGCTTGTTGTTTCGCTAATTCAACATCTCCGTTGGTATACATATAAAAAGTATCGAATAAAGCATTGTATTCTTCCCGAGCTTTTCTATCTACTCCTACCCCCATTTTAGGTAAATCTGGTGATAAGGCATACCAAGGGGCAAACATTTTTTCTATATGTGAAGATGTTTTATCTTTTGACCAATCACCGTCGTCTTTGCGGAGTGTTCGTAGCTCTTCTTTTAAACCTTCAATTTTTTGAGGGGTCATATCTTTTGACATTTCTTGAACTTTTTTAACAGCTTCTAAATTGGGTGTACCGGCTTTTACGAGACCGTTAATCATAACGGCTTGCAAAACATCTTTGTCATCAAAATCAGAAATAGCATTTGGGGTCTCTTCTTGGATTCGAGCCACTAAATCAGCATAGTAAACTTTGTCGTCAACATTTGCTCCGCGAAACACCCCTCTAATAAGCGATTTAACTCCGCTTGGAACCACCCCGACTTTTTTGACATAGTCTGCCAAAATAGTTTTTTTCTCTTCGCTAGTTTTAGCTTGAGCCATTGCTGGCATAACGATTCTTTCAAAACCGAGTTGCACAGTTTTATCATCCTTGGCATCTTTTGGATCAATGTAGTCTTCGCCTTTAAGCACTCGAGCAATTTTCGCCAAATCACCAGCTTCCTGAGTTCTGGCTTGGTATTGATCGTAAACCATTTTGATTAATTGAGCCTTTTTTTCAGGGGTTATTTTACCTTGCTGTTCCGCCCTAATAATTGCACTTTCGCCTATTTGACCTTTAAAAGCTTTAATCTCAAGGTTAGAAACATATCTCGCATCTTCTAGTTCTTTAGCCGCAATGGCTTCGGCATTACCTTTTTGATAGATTAAATTTAACTCGTTATCATAGCCATTTAATGCCCCAACTATCTGCTCTCTATCCTTAATTGTGAGATTTTCTGGTAGACCTTCGCCAGTTTGCAGTTGTAAAAGCAGTTTACCTCTTTCTTCAACAGGCATGTTGGTCATCTGTTTTTTATAAGTTTCGACCACATTGTCTTTGGCAAAATTTTGTCTTTCAAGCATTGCCTCTTCTTGAGTTAAATAACCATGACTAACTTCGCTGTCTAATATTTTATTAAATTTTTCCATCTGAGCAGAGTATTCTTCCAACTCAATTTCAGTCTGTGGGCCGGCTTTCGCCAAAATCTCATCTGCCACTATTTGGCGACTAGTCTTTAGGCTTATTTGGGCATCGCGATCAATCTTATTATAAAACTCATTTTGACTCTGAATTTTCAGAACTGCCGCTCTACGATCAAATTGTAAATCATAAAATTCCCGAATAGATTCTGGCATTTCTTGTCTTTTGCCGTTTTTGTACTGTTCTAATAAAACAGTTAATTTTTCTGGGTCATTACCGTCAAGAGAATTTTCATTAAAAATTCGATTAGTTTCGACAATATCCGAAGTTTCTATGTTAGCTAAATATCTATCTCTTTCTTGTTTTTCCGCTTGACCACTTCGCACTAACATCGTCATGGCGGCATTGCTAACACCTTCGCCAACATCTGCGATTGCGGATAACATGTTTGAGTAGTTTTGCCCTAACCTACTTAAACTAACTTGTGGTTGTGTTGCATTTATGCCATTAATTTGGGTAGATGGTGCAGAAAAGCGGGGTAAATTTTGATTTAAACTGGTTTGAGGTCGAGATCCTTTCATTGCATTTGTGTGTTTAATTTATATTGGTTATACCCACTAGCTACATTAGAGGTCTGTTGCAACATACTGCCTATGCCAGATATAGTATTGGCTCGCCTTTGATATTTAGCAGCAATTCTATCAATTTGAGCTTGGGTGCGAACATTCGCGATACTTCCCGCATATGACATTTGCCTTAAATCACTAAAAACTTGATTAAGGCGAGTACTTTCGGCAGCTCGGGCAGCATCTGCTCTTTGAATACCTGCAAAAGTTGTCGAACCCATTGCTGCACCAGAGCTGCCAAACAAAGTGTTTTGGCTGGCTATTATTCGTTTTAAAGTTCTCTGTCTTTCAACTTCCTCTTGAGTCGCTCTAGTTTTCTCAGCGAGAGCATCCGCCTCCATTTGTTTGGCTTGAGTATCAGCTTGCTGACCCGCAATAGTGGACATTCTTTTTGATGCCATATTGCTGGCATGGATTGAGTAGCCTGTGGTGGCGACGGCTGCGGCGGCCAACACTATTGGAATAATTGCAGGAAACATAATTTACCTCATTTAATTGCGATTACTAGCGATAGAATCTGAAACTCTAAAGCATGGTCTTGTGTTATTTCAATCTGGACATCCCTGTCCGCACCTTGTAAAAATACTTTTTTCCAGCCAGTAAATAGGCTCACTGGTTGGTCTAAAACTTGTGAGCCAAAATTGGTAAAAGATGGCGAATATCTTTTACCCCCCACTTTCACAACTAAATTTCGGGACTCTTTTAAGTTTAAGTTCGCATAAACCAATCTTTTCCAATCGCCAGCCAATTGCTCGACACCGTTGCCAGCTTCAATCGGAAAAGTTTTAATTCGAGCTGCAAAAAAATACCCTATTTCTAATTTACTAATCGGTGTCGCTGTTGTCAAGCTATTAGATGATATTGTCTCATCATCTAAAATAAAATCATCGCCGATGACTTTTACGATTTGATTATTTAAATGGGTTATTCCAGACCATTCTACTTTTGGAGTACTGTTAGTATAAATCGCACTGCAATCTAGTTTATAGGCATAATTTAATTTTTCAATACTTCGGTAAATTTGATTATTAATGGTTCGACGAACAATCACATATACATCGTTGCCTAACGAAACTACATCTTCAAAAAAACCTTGTGTTTCAAAAACCGACCAAGCGGTTAACTCTTGGTCTCGAGCGGTTGATAACACAGCCATAGTCCCATCACCATTTACGACATAAAAATATTCAGCTGGTGATTCGGCTCGAGATTGTCTCATTGCAGAAGCTATTGGTGAATTTATGACTTGAGGGCAGAGTAAAGTTAGATTTGGTGCTGAAAAATTTTGTTCTAATTCGTTAAACACATATTCTCTAACCACTTTTCCACTAGCTTCAATAAACACGATCGCCCCACCAATAATGACTGGTGCTACTGAACTGGAGCCATGCGAAGTGGATTTTGCAATTAATATTTTTGACGGAGTAATTGGATTGCTAGGATCAGTTGGTATGTAGAACTCCCCGCCACTAGTGAATAAAAGCAAATTTCTTGAACTTACTAAATTTATGATTGCATTAACTTTGTCGTCATCAATAGTTATGTCAATAGCCTCATCATCAGCAGATGAACCAATATTAAAATTAAACATGTCGCCAACAACTGACCCCCAAAGAGTCTGAGGCTGACTGCCAGTATTCGCAACCCACAAACGGTTTTGGTGAAAAGTGCCAACAGAAGGCCAACCTCTTGCATTAGACCAAGCTAATTCGTATCCGGTTTCATACTCCCAATTTGCTGGATCGATGTTGTTTGTATTCGGAAAATCAACCTCTATTCTACATAAAACTTGGTTTGGTGAAACATATGAGGTGATTCTTGCCACACCTCCTCTTTTACCATAAATATATTGCCCGACACTTGCCGCCGACCAAAAATTGTTTTGAGTAGTAAAAGAGACATCATAACCGCTTACATTGGCTGGGGTGAGATGCCCAGCACTAGCATTACTAGTTAAAGTTGGGCCATTAAAAGCAAACCAAGGTATGTTTTCATAGTTAACTTGTGTTGCCGTCCACACTGTGTGGTCGCTTCTAGTTATCTCAATAGTTTTAAAACTTTTGTGAAATATATATAGCTTATTCGCACTCTGTCTAAAACAAGCCTCTTTGATTTGAGTTAGAGTTAATGAACTAATAGGTGATCCACTAAAAGTTGTTTGTAAAACATCATCTTTGTAAACCCTAAATCGACCAGCCGAAAAAACCAATAAATATTTTTGGATTGTCGAATATTCAAAAGTAATTAGCCGACTTTCTACATTTTCGTAGGTAAAAGCGATATGCCCTAAACCTTCTCGGCGGGATATGTGGCCTTGTGGATTTACATATACATTTCTTAATAAAGCCGCACCTCGAAAATATAGGTCTTTGTCGATTCGACCTTTAAGGGAGCTGTTTAGTTCACCAGCGGTAAAATTAGATTGGATTGTTTTCACTCGGCTCTGTGTCGTCATCAGTATCTAATTGCAGTTAACGAGAAAACATTATTGTTTAAAGCTGATATTGTATTGTTTTGGCTATCGATGTTTCGAGCCATAATGTTTTGAGTCGCTATGGCTTCTAAAAAAATTTTGCTTTTGTTCACATCCTCCAATAAAGATATTGATAATAGTGAGCATAGTTTTAATGTCAAAAGGTGAGTAAAATATGCGGGAAAATATTGGGCGGATACATCATATTGCATATTGATAAATAAAGAATCCGCATCGGTGTAAATTTTATTTTCAAAAATTTGGTGTTTTATTTCAGGATTTTGTTTTCCAATAAACCGCAAAAAATCCGTAGGTAATTGATAAGCATATTTAAATTCAAATAACGGAGTAGCCGATAATTTGCTTAAAGCTTCTTGCCGAATAGAAAACCTCCAATTATGTTCTTGAAGAGTGTTCTTTTTTAAATTATCATAAATAGCTGCACAAACTCTTGCCTCTCTGTTTTCATCCGTGAACGAAGTTATTTCGTCAGCACCAATTAATTGAAGTGCCGCGGCACAAATTTTTATATCAGCATCGTTGGCCATAATTAAAAATTTTTAGCTAGTTGGTTTTTACACCAACTAGCTTATTAAAAATTAGTCAGTATCGGTTGAACCAATGACTTGACCATCAGTAATGTCGACAACACCAGCTGCGGTGTTTTTGTTAACATATACTATATGTAAGGCAGTGGCTAGACCGTTTGACATTCCCGATAAAATGTGTATAATATCGTTTACTCTAAGGTGGCGAGTTGCCTCGTTGAAGTATCCTTCATTGTTAATGTCTCCAATAGCATCCGCCGAAGCATATATCCAAAGACGGGGTGCTAAAGCCCCGTTATCTGGGCCTATTAAAGTAAGTGTTTTTAATGTAAAAGCCATAAATTTTTCTCCTTTTTATTATTCGTAAGTTTGAACTGAAACGATACCCAGCTCGTCGATTACTCCGCAACCGCAAGAGAAAAAACAAGTGATTAAGTGGGCTCCTAAAGTATTTTCATACGAAACAGTTATTTTCGGTTCCAGATTCACAACGAAACCTAGGGATTGTTTTTGCACAGCATAATTATAACGAATATTGCTTGCCAAAGTCAAGCCGTTTTCGTTATTAATAGTTCCGATTTTTTTGAAATCTAAACCATAATATCCGGGGATTTGTCCAGAAACCAAAGGTTTACTGGTGTTGTAATCGCCAGAAGCAACGGTAGTTTCTTGAGTAAATTTATGATAAGCATTAGCATGCATTATTAATTTTCGATCACTTTCGGGAACCGACAGCACATCCCAAAGGCGGACTATTTCGGCTATTTTTGCCACATTTAGTGAAGTGTTGTTTCCACCAACAGCAACTCCAACAACATTTGTATAAGTGGGGCTCGCTACTCTCTTTTTTTCAAGGGCATCAATTACCACTTGATCCATTTTTCGATTGGCGGCCGCAACTATTGCTGCTTGAACTTCGCTTTTAGCATCAAAATTTACTTCGTTTTCTAAGAAAATATCGGTAGACGATGCGACACTATATCGCTCCGTTTCGATCTCTACATTAGCTGCAGATTGGTTGTCTTGGATTACGGGAGTCCCAACAACTCTTTTAGAAGCTTTTAAGGTTCCTAAGATCGGGAATTGAGTTTTATTACCCGGAATCGCACGATAGCGGGCAACATCTTTCAGTGAGTGGCCAGTTGTTTGAAATACTCGGTGGACTTCGGCTTCAAAAGTTTTTACCTGTAAGCCACCTACTTCATAATTTGCAGTAGACATATTTTTTAAATATTATTGTTAATCGAAAAAAAATTATAATTTGCGATTAAGGGTTATTGCCTTATTCTTGCTATTTTCAGTTTTAGCTAAAAACACATCGAATTAGAGGCCAATAATATTTATTGGGTTAGTCTATTTGATGTAATAAATTTAAACTTTACTAAATCAAATTTAACTTGTCAACTATTTTTTTGCAAGATGTCCTAAATTCATTAATCTGTTGTATTCTTTTTGTTGTTCAATATTCATGCTCATGGTTTCAATATGCTTATCGCGATAAGCGAAAGCTTCATCATAAAAATCTTTTTGGGTTTTACTAGTTGCGGGTGGTAATTGAGAAGGTATGCTTTTTTCTTCCGGCAACAGATATCTATATAAAAAATCAATGCCTGCGGAAGTATCGGCTAAAGATTCTAAAATTTCTTTATCTTTAGGCGGCAAATTGCTGGCAAAATTGCTTAATCTACCAATAATCACATCGGCATTTGCCCCTAAATCTTTTTTAATTTGTTCGGGATTTGGTGCCATTGCCATTTGACCTTGCATGTATGTTTCAATTATTTTTTGTGCCTGATCATTAGTTAAATTTAGTTCTTTAAACACGGGTAGCATTTGTTTAAAATCAGGATCCTCAGGGTCTAGTTGAAAATCTTTAAGATTCTCATTTTTGCTAAAATCAAATTTATATTCTTCGGGTGCTTTTGGGATTTTACTTTCAAGCTCTTTGGATTTTGCAGTTAACTCCCGAACATATTTCGAAGTTTCACCGTACCCTTTTTCTAACTCTTCAACCGATTTATATTTACCTGCAAAAAGTTGCGGTGCAGATGTGTCTGCAGCAGTGTTTTGAATTGGTGCATTATTTGAGGAAAGTTCGGCGGTAGCGACGGGGCTGTTATTATTTAAATCCATAGTTATTTATTTTTGTTAATAATTGCAATTATTTTTCTGCACAAATTGTTTTCGCCTTCTTTTAATGCCATCGCAATGGCAGTATTCATGCCATCTTGGTGGATATTATTGTTGGCTGATTCAATTGTTAGTTTTTTAATTGCTTCCAAACACTTAATGCCTTCGGGTGTCGAAAAGCATCTCGCTATATCGACTTCCAAAGGGCTTAAGGTAATTTCTGTTTTTTCCGATTTTTGAGACGGTTTACTTAAAAAAGACCAAGTCATTTAGATTAAAGTTTGAGGTTGTTGCTGTTGCTGTTGCTGTTGCTGTTGCATTTGAGCATCAAGCTGTTGTTGGGCTTGAGCCTGCATATCGTTATATTCAGCCTCTGTCGGTATCGCATCAACTGGAACTCGCAATTTATCAACTAAAAGTTGGGCGACTCTTGCAGGTGCAGACATTGTTGGCAACATTTGTGGCCCATAAAAAGTCGACATTATTTCTAGGTATCGAGTAATAGCCTGTATGCTTTCTTCGTCTTG
>JACCDX010252239.1_pt1 | contig 31510 bp, 48 predicted proteins | sample 7449681 | NCBI WGS metagenome assembly JACCDX01 (sample SAMN15323450, study PRJNA562643) | freshwater metagenome | isolation source: river surface water | place: USA:Blue River Watershed | collected 2017-08-18
GGTCCTCTGGAACGCTCGGGATATTCTGCACGGACCCGTTGTGTCGTATAATCTCGTCTTTCATGTCCGCGGACCACAGACCCAGTTCCTGTAGCTTCTTCACGAGGTGTCGATTCACGACGACAAACTCGCCGGCGAGCGTCCTACGAAGATACAGGTTCGTCGTGTACGGCTCGAAACACTCGTTGTTCCCGAGAACCTGGGACGTCGTCGCCGTGGGCATTGGTGCGAGCAAAAGCGAGTTACGCAGACCCGTCTGGCGAACCATCCGTCGCATCTGCTCCCAGTCGTAGTGCCATGTGAACTGCGTGGCCGAACCCGCTAGGTCAAATTGAAGACGACCTTCCGAAGCAGGAGATCCAGCGAACGTCTCATAGCGTCCCTCAGTTCGCGCGAGTTCAACAGATGCCTCAAGAGCACCATGGTATACCGTCTCGAAGATCCTCTTGTTTAGATCTGCAGCCTCGACCGAATCGAACGCGTGCCCCAGAAGAATGTACACGTCCGCTAGACCCTGGACGCCGATTCCGATGGGTCTGTGACGCATGTTTGAGAGCCTCGCCTCTGGAACCGGGTAATAGTTCCGGTCGATCACCTTGTTCAGGTTTCGCGTGACCGTCTTCGTGACCGAGTGGAGCTCCTCGAAATCAAACTCGCCGTTCCGAATGTACTCGGGAAGAGCGATGCTCGCGAGGTTACACACGGCAATCTCATCCTTGCTCGTGTGCTCGAGAATCTCGCAGCACAGATTTGACCCCTTGAGCGTACCCAGATTCTGTTGGTTCGAGCGGGCGTTACACGTGTCTTTGTACAGCATGTACGGCGTCCCCGTCTCGATCTGGGACTTTAGAATCGCATTCCACACGGTCAGTGCCGGTACGATCTTCTTCGCGCGACCTTCCGCGATGTACTTGTCGTACAGGTCGTCAAACATCGGTCCGTAACACTCCGAGAGACCCGGACACTCGTTCGGATCTAGGAGGGCCCAGTCTCCACCGGATTCTACGGCGCGCATGAACTTGTCAGGGATCCACAGAGCCGTGAACAGGTCGCGACACCGAGCCTCCTCGTCGCCCTGGTTCAGACGCAGCTCCAAGAAATCGAAAATGTCCGGATGCCACGGCTCGAGGTACACGGCGAACGAACCTTTACGACGACCGGACTGGTTGACGTAGCGCGCGGTCGAATTGTACACGCGGAGCATGGGAATGATTCCGTCGCTAGTTCCGTTCGTACCCTTGATGAGACTTCCTTTGCTTCGAACATCCTGGATATGGATCCCGATTCCACCGGCGTGTTTTGAAATCTGGGCACACTTTCCCAGATTCTCGTAGATTCCTTGGATCGAGTCTCCGACGTACGTCAGAAAACACGAGGACATCTGGGGCATCTTCGTACCGGCGTTGATCATGGTCGGCGTCGCGTGTGTGAACTTCTTTTTGGAAAGTAGGTCGTACGTCTCTTTGACGGAGGCCTGGCAGTCCTCACCGCCGCCGTGGATTCCGAGCGCGACTCGGAGAAACATGTACTGGGGAGTCTCACCCTCATTCAGGTACACCTTTTGCATGGTCCTGAGTCCAAAGTACCCGAAGAGATAGTCCCGGTCCGGTACTATGAGATCATCGAACCTATGGGCCACCTCCTTGATCTCATCTGAAATTATGGGGACATTCTGCACAAACTCAGAAAACTTCTTGGGATACGTCTTGTGCATGTTGCTCACGAGAATCCTCGCAGCGAGCGTCTCATAGTCCGGATCGATCGTCATCATGTTCGCGGCAATGTCCGCAGAGATGTCGTCAATCTTCGAGGTTGAAATACCGTCGAACATCTCGTAGAACGTCTTCTGGGCAATCTTGTCCGGGCTGACATTGAGTCCGTCGGACAAATTTTTGATTCGGGTCGTCACCTTGTCGAAGAGCATATCCTGCGAAACACCCGAACGCTTGATGACCCTCATTTGATTTTATTTTCAGTGTAATGTTTAAATATGAATCAGCAGTCGAGTCCTCTCAGCGATGCGTACTACTCGGCTGCGAATGTAGATTACCTGCAGAATGCAATCATAAGTTCGGTCAAGGACAAGACCGGGTACACTGTAGGATACCAGGACCAGATGGATCTGTACAACCTCATGCGAAAGGTTTACACGGATTACATGATGAATGACTCGTCAGACGTAGCCTCACAGGTCAGTCGCATGAACTCCGTCGTCGTCTCATCGGCCGCGAAGACCATAGCCGGTGGAATCGTACAGAACCTGATTTATCTCAGGGACATATCGATCCGTCCAGTTCCACCGGACGCTCCTCGAAGCACGAGCACGTACGGTCTGAAACTCGCGAGACGGATTTAAAAAATCCGAGCGTTTTGAAACCAAAGATGAATTCGATCATGGACGAGAACATCCAGATATGCAAGCAGAAGGGTTGGGACAGAGTCCCGATCCATAAGGTATGGCTGTTGTTCACCGAGGAAATCGGTGAACTCGCATCTGCAATCCGTCAGAGTCAGGGATTCTACAGGAAAGTGGGAGGGAGACAGCCAGACGTCGCGAACGAGCTCGGGGACGTGTTCAGTTACCTGTTCCAAATTGCGTACATGTTGAACGTGGACCTGGATCACATGTGGGAAGTACACAAGCAGAAGATGACAACTAAAATGTACAGCTCATAATAAATGATTACATCCTGTGACCCCATAAATCCGTACACACAGACCGGTACGTTCGGCGTGTCGTACAACGGGGGGTACAAGCCTGACAAGAGTCTCCAGTGGATTCCGCCCGATAGCAATGTGATTGACGCCGAAGACGACTTTGCTCCGCCGCCTTTAATGCCTCCTTCGAACATGCTCATGCAGACGTGCGAGGGACGGCGCTATGACGTTCGTCTCGGAGGTATACCGAAACGCGAGATGCAGTTTGACGACTTTACAGAGTCTCAGGAGATTGCTCAGGTTCCTCCGCCCCCAGTTGCCACAGGAGTTAAAGACTCCTCCTCCGCCGTCGACGAAGGGTGGAACACCCTGCTCGTTCTGATTGCTCTCTTGATAATTCTCATCTTGACACTCAAATCTTCTTAGATTCGACGCGAACGTTTCTTGAACTCAGAATCTCTAGGTCCTTCTGAATCTTGTCTGAGATGTTCTTGCAGTCGTGAAGCTCGAGCTGGATACACCCAGGACAAAAGCGACACTTGCACATGGTGCACGTAAGCTCGAGAATCTTCTTGCGATGACAGTTCTCACACACGCCCATATCTGTACGTTATTGATGTGTCCCAGTCTGAATTTCTTATGTAAGGAACGGTGCACTTGTACACTCTGGACACATCCTCTAGATTTTCGCACGTGAATTTTCTGATGCTCTCAAACTGAACACCTTCTTTCACACCAGTCCTGAACAGGTCGGCCACGACGATGACGAACGTGTTCAGAACCGTGAGAATCTCGCGCTTCTTCTCCAGCGCCTTTTCTCTTCTGTAAATCTCTCGCTTGAATCCACTGTCATCAATGTGTCCGTTGAGATACATGATTCGGAGGTTCACGTTTCCGTTGACGTAGTTGAGATCGTTCTGAAGTCGCGGTATCTCGTAAAACTCAAAGTGCGACGCGGCTCTGTGCACCTTTGATAGGAATCTGTCCTCTGCAATCTGCCTGGTTATCCTCGGTAGGCCGCCGCACGGTATGTCGCCGAGCTCACGTTCAGCTCCAGTCTGTCGGAGGTACTCGTAATAGTGCGGGTTGTGAATCCGGCCCATACTAATATCCCCGGTACGCCACGAGAATGCTGTGTGACACTGCGTGCAGAACATCTGGTCGCACCCGTCAATCTTGTATATGACGGATTTACAGCTCGGACAGTTCTTTGAATCCTTGTATATCATCTTGACGCTGTTCACCGTGTCTGGGTTGCAGGTGTGGTGACCCAGAGCCTCGGCTCTGTCCAAAGGTGCACCTTTGTCCAAAGCTCCTGCTTTGTCCAAGTCCGTGGACTTGTCCAACGCCTCGTGACACTCTTTACACAGTTTCAAGTGACACAGTTCGCACTCTGCATTCTTTGTCATGTTCACGTAGCCTCTGCACTCTTCAGAAGGACATTTTATGACGAACGAGTTTGGTTTCTTTTCATTTTTTACGGAGGTGTTCACTATGCGACGTTTGGTCAACACGAGGTTCGTGATCTCCTCCTGGTGATCGTGTATAGACATGATCAGCTCTTTTCGGGTCCTGAGGTACTTTTGAAAAGTCTCTTCGTCGACAGCGCCGTCGTGTGCAAGTTCGTAAATCAGACCTCTGATCGTATCGATCATAGTCTCGCGAGCCCGTATCGTTTTGTTAATCTCTTCGACACGCTTCGCCTTTGCTGCGAGCGGTTGTGTGTCCGGCATCATAGCCTTCTCCAGCTCGAAGAGAACCTCCTCGCGCTTCTTCTTGTACCTGTTGCTCACAAAATACTGACCGAACGAATCGACGAGATGCTTCCTGGTCCACGGTTTATCGCACTTCATACACTTGGGAGTCGACGTACAGTCAATCATAAATTTGGAAAAGCAATTATAGCACGCACAGAAGTTACATATACGACACGTTATAGGCTTCTTGTTCGGACTACAGCATATGACGCACTCATCCATTCTTTCTTGTAGTATTTTCTTGTTTTTATTTAGGAGAAAGACATGGAAGTCGTTGTCGTCAATAAAAACGACGACGACAATACTGTTTTTATAATTATAATATTTCTGTTGTTTCTCTTGATCTTCTTTTTATTTTTCGGAGGAAGAAAGAGTACAGGCGGAGGAGGCGGAGGAGGCGGAGGTACACAGCCTTCGTCATCAGAGTGTATAGACGAACCCGATACGTCGACGGGATGGGAAGAAGCCGCCGTGGACGAAGCCAGTTTTACGTTCGCGGCCACGAATACAAATATCACGATACCGTACATAAAGAACACTCTGAGATACACGAGGTTTATAACGAACAAAAACGATCCGCCGGGGTGTAGATACAGGTACAGTGTTATGAACATATCGAACGGTCCAGTCACTCTAAAAGAATCAAGCTGTACCGATTACATTGTGCACTACAAGGCAGATGACACTGGACTAACACTGTTACCGGAAGAGAACACTGAAATGACACCGGAAACACAGTCGGGCGGTTGTCCTAGAGCACCTTATCAATACTGTTCAACTGATGGTGATATACAACTCGTATATGTGTCTATGGGATGCCCTGCGAGTCTCAGTCTATTGAAGAAACTCATAGCAGAAGGAAAATTATCAGGATACGACGACGAGAGAATTATAAAATGTTGCGAGCAAGAGAATAGACAGAGATGTTTAGCTAACGGTATAGTTGCCTTTCCGGTAATAGAATGTGGTACCGGTCAAAGAATTCAGGGATACTGTCCTTGAAAAAAAAGAGTATTGTGAACAAGGGTTCACCGAGTATTTTTGTTAGGCAAAGTCAAAATGGCGGCTACGATGCGAACGTACGCGACGAACGAGTTTACTCGTATGCTCGAAGGTAACGAAAAGATGGCAAAGAACATGGAAGTCGCCGTGTTCAACTGGACGGTCCGAAGACTTCCGACGATGTCCTCGTGGAAAGAGAAGGCGTTCCGAGAGATGTACAAGTACAGATTTCTCGAGATGAAGAATGCTCTTTCCAGGCCCGGATCTGTGTTCAAGGCGAATGTCCTCGATAAACGGATCCGCATGAAGGATGTCGTGAAGATGACTGCCGAACAGATTGTTCCCGACGGGCCGTGCGCGGCATCTGTACAGGGTCACGTGAAGCGCGAACTCGAGATTGAGAAGAACAAGGCGAAGCTCGACGAGGAGTACGAGGGTATTTTCAAGTGCAGAAAGTGCCAGAGCAAAAAGACGTCGTATTACCAGCTCCAGACCAGGAGTGCAGACGAACCCATGACGACGTACGTCACGTGTCTGAACTGCGACAATCACTGGAAATTTTGTTGATGAGAGTTTAAAGAAAACGTGCAAGGCGGTAAGAATGAGCCTCGTAAAGGTCTGGACAGAAGTTGACGAGACGACCGGAAAGTGTGCTTCGCTCCCTGCAAAGATTGTCGCTACGAAAGGAAATGTCTTTACGATACGGTACCTCTCTTCGACGGACAGACACGATCACCGAACGGGTCGTAGGATATACAGATACGAGGAAGAGACGTACGATGTCACGGACAGTTCTATAACCGAGTATCTCAATTCGGATACGGAACTCGATTTTGGGTTTGAGGAACTTTCAGGCGGCGACTTTATAAAATTTGATTTCGGGTTCAGAGGCGGCGGCGGAGGCGGAGGGGACTCTGAAGACGACGATTCGGATTACATTCCTTCGTCCGAGGAGGAGGACTCGGACGACGACTCGGACGACGACCTCGAGGACTCTGCTGACGATGATGACGACGAAGAAGAGTTCTACGAAGAGGATTGCGACGACGAAAAAAATTTCTAGTTCTATTTCAAAAAAAGAATGAACAAGAATTTCGACTACGGTAAAGTTATCCTCGCTGCGATTTTTCTGGCTCTGATGTTCGCGACGTTCCAGACCATGTACCCGACAAAGTCCGAGGCGTGCTGCAACATGCCCAAGGGCTATTAAAGAAACAGGGCACGAAACATTAAATGTCAATCTTTCAAAAATTTGATCCGTCCAAAAAGAGTCACGTCGAGTGGCTCAGGGATCTCGTGTCCGACGACCTGGACATGAAGGCCAAAGGAGACCTACTCGCAAAAAATCCCATGAAAGTAGATGTTCCCCCGTTTGAAACTGCGCAGACCATGTTCGGCCTGTGCGCCGCGTACACGAAGGCTGTTTTCAAAAAGAAGGCCCTAGTCCTCGCAGAGTAGCTTGTTGTTTAACATGTTCACGTAACAATTCATGGGAGCTTCCCAGAACAGAGAGTTTCCGACGAGTCTGTACTCGTGCTCGAACCTGTGTATGTCAAGCATGCTAAAATAGTTTTGCACGCAAAAATCAACCAGATCCTTCTCGGCCCAAGTCTTCATGTTCACGTACTTGAGCCGCGAAGAGTTCTTTGTCACTCTGAAGAGGAGAGTGTCCTCGAAATTAATCTCAGGCCATTTCTTTGTAATTTCAAAGTGACTCTCTATGAGCTTTCCGAACCGAATGGCATCAGACTTGTCCCTGAACGAGACGATCGAGGTACCGTTCTTCTGAATCGTGAACACTCGACCGTTGAAATGCAGCGTGTGAAACTTACGGTTTCCGCCTGTGGACACCCTAGACTTTGGGAGTTTTGGCGTTACCACTGTGTTCATATCTATTTAATAATTATGTCCCAAAAACTTTAAGAACGACGATGGAGGACGTTTCCATTCTCCAGGAGTACAACGTTCGAGTCTACAGGAAGAACGAGGACATCCTAGACATTATCAACAATATCCTCGAGGGAAATCTCTCAGAGGAAGCCTTTTACATAGTGGACATTGGTAAGATTATCAAACAGGTCCAGAAGTGGGACGAGGCTTTTCCGACCGTGAAACCGTACTACGCCGTCAAGTGCAATCCGAACCCGATGATTCTCAAGATTCTTGCGAGCCTCGACGTCAACTTTGACTGTGCATCCAAGAATGAGATTGCTTCCGTCATGAGCGTCGCTGGGGACGATCCTAAACGAATCATCTTTGCAAACCCGTGCAAGATGTCGAACCAGATCAAGTACGCTCGAGCGAACGACGTCGACCTGATGACGTTCGACAGCGACCACGAACTGTACAAGATAAAGCTGTATCATCCGTACAGCGATCTCATACTCAGGATAAAGGTGGACGACTCCGAGTCCGTGTGCAAGTTTGGGTGTAAATTTGGCGTCGAACTTCAGGACGTCGAGAGACTTCTCGGAATCGCAAAGGCTCTGTCCCTGAAAGTCGTCGGAATTTCGTTCCACGTGGGATCAGGGTGCAAGAATCCGGAACAGTTCCGAAAGGCCATCGAGGACTCGAAGAAGTGTTTCGACACTGCAGAGCGTCTCGGAATGCACTTCACGATCCTCGATATAGGCGGCGGATTCGAAGACGAAACTTTTAAAGAGACTGCAAAGATCGTGAACGACGCTATACGCGACTCTGAATTCGACTCGGACGTGAACTTTATCGCCGAGCCCGGACGATTCTTCGTGAGTTCCAGTCACACACTGGTCGTGAACGTCATCGGAAAGAAGGACTCGGTGGACCCAACAACGGGCGAGAAGACGTTCGTGTACTACCTGAACGACGGAATGTACGGTTCGTTTAACTGCGTGCACTTCGATCACGCGAAACCGACCGTGTGTCCGTTCAACGAACGCGACGGAAAGACGTACAGGTCCAAGATCTTCGGACCGACGTGTGACTCCATGGACAAGATTGCCGACGAGGTTCTTCTCCCTGAACTCGCTATAGGTGAGTGGTGTTACGTCGAAGATTTTGGCGCGTACACGTGCGCAGCGGCGAGCACGTTCAACGGGTTCACACAGACGAATACGATCAACATCATGACGCCTTAGTTAGCGGCGCACCTTCTCCCACATGAACAGGTCTGGTCCGAACACCTTGGAGATGACGGCCGCGGCCCTGTCCGGATCGAAATCTTTTGAACAACAAAACAGGTCCAGGTACACACTGTCATTCTCGGGATACGTGTGCGCCGAGAAGTGACTCTCGGCGAGAACAATCACACCCGTCACACCTTGGGGCTCAAACTGATGAAATGCACGGGACACCTCGTTGAGGCCGAGCTCCTTGACCACAGACTCCATGAATGGAACGAGCTCGTCGACCGTGCGCATAACGACTCCGCCCTGCAAGAGTCCAAATACGTGGTGTCCACCGCCGGTCATCGCCGCAACTTACTCTTACGGTCCGATTTTTTTTAATTTGCTATAGGCGACAGGTAGAAACGAAGCTCGCCCAGGTTTGCGATCGTGTACTTGAATATCGCGGGCGAGTCGTCGTCCGTGTCCTGAACAATCTGCACGAGCGGACACAGAATCGTCGCCTTTGTGAACATCGAGAGGTACTTGAGACTGAATGTACCCTCTGTGACCGTTTCGCCTATGTCATCGGGTTGTTTGATCACGGTCTGCTTCTCTGCAAAGTCACCGACGCACCTAAATTCTACGGTGTTTCCAGTACGCCTCACGAGGAGCTCTGACCCTATGTTGGACATGTCCCGGACAATCTTCTGAAACTCGACGGACGGAATCACAATCTCGTTCGACGAAGAGTCTTCTCGCTCTGGAATTTCGAGAATGTCCTCGTTGAGATCCAAGAGTCGAATGTTGAACGTGCTCGTGCACTTCTTTCCGTCGTTTGAAACGGTCACGATCAGGTTCTCTTCTGTGTTTGTGATGCTCAGTATGTCCGTGTTCGATATCGATTTGAGGAGCTTGAACGTGTTGATGACGTTTATTCCCAGGACGACGTCTTTCGGACACGAGTACTCCTCGAAATTCTCGGCGGACAGTTTTACGTAGGCTAAAGTAACTCGAGCGACATCAAAGGCTACGATCTTCATACCGGTCGAGTCAAAGTATATGTTCACGTCATTTATGATATCCTTCAGAACCTCGAGGAGCGACTTTATGGCGGTCGCCTGAACCGTCTTAAGGAACATTTTTTTAGCCGCGCGCGTTCTTTTTAACGTCTGCGTACGCGTCTCCGACAGACTTTTCGATCTTCTCCTTGAGATCTCTGGTCATCGGCGGCGCTAGAGCTATACCGTACGCGTCCAGAGGAAACGCGTCGCCGACCTCGTCGACGGGCTCGTCGAAGTTGGACATGGTGCACGATGAACACCACCCGCCCTCGAAGTTTGTCGGAATCATAACTTCGAGCCATCTGAGAACTTCCATTCCCACGTGTTTCTCGCCGCTCGACGACACAATCATGGGCACGCGCTCGACGCCGTCCGGAACGCCCTGACGATCTATGTTGTGCAGCTTGACCATCGGGATGAGAACAGGGTGTTCCTTTATGAAGTTTATAACTTCTGTACAATACGGACACCTCTCGCTAAAAATGAGCACTCCTGCCATTTTTTTATATAAATTGTATTTTAAATGAAAGAATTGATCGCAGCTATAGCCGGTCTGGGTCTGCTTCTCTACGTCATGAGGAACGAGAAGGCTCCCAGCATCTCAGCCCCTTCGTACGAAGGATTCGAGACTGAGCTGATGCAAAAGACTATAAAGCAGATCCAGGACACCGAGGGGGACTCCCTGTACCCTATCGACACGGTGTACTTTCAGAAGGACAAGACGGGGTACATAGGCCGTTTCATGTTCCTGAACACGAACGGATTCTACGGCGTCCAGTACGACGTCGAGACTGACGGCGAAGTTCTCACGTCCCTGAAGAAGTTTGTTCCGCCAGAGTACGAGAACCCTTTCAAGGGGTACGCTTCCAAGCAACCGTACAGCGAAATTTCGAATGCAGCCGTGTCTGTTTCTGGAATAGACATGTCAAAGGTCCAAGAAAACTTACGGTCCGAGACTATCGCCGTCGGCTACTACGGAAGCTCAGACGCTCAGTTTAAAGAAAGATTCTCAAAAATGTTATAATGATCTCAGCTAAGGAGCTCGAAGATCGTGACAAGAACAAGAAGAATGTCAAAAAAGAACTGTACACGAAGATTCTCACGCAGCTCTGTCGCCGTATCAAGTTGCACCACGAGATTGGTCGTTCGGAGTGCACTCTGTACATACCCGAATTCATCATAGGGTACCCTTCGTTCGACATTGAACAGATGACCGTGTACATGCACAGGCAATTGTCCAGGCTCAAGTACAGGGCGAGCGTACTGTACCCCGGCGTGATTCACGTCGCGTGGGGCGAAGCGGCGGCGGACGAGCCGGCAAAGAAGAAAAAGGCGGCAGCGGTGGCCTCACTAGACGACGAGGAGGACCTGCCCAGTCTCGCAAATCTGAAAAAGGCTGCGGACACGCTGAGGAAAAAATATGAGACGACTACAAAATGAAGCCTGTGAAGTGGCTCTCTGCAGAAGTTACCAAGCACGTGAGACCGGTCATTCGCGATTTCATGATACACGTGTACGAACACCCCGAAGAGTACCTCGAGCCCGATCCGAGTGCCGGTGGTACCACCACCAACACAAATCAGAACCAGCTCATAAAGTTTCAGCTGGCCCTGAAGAAGATTCCAAACTGGACGAATACACAGATCAAGAAACAGATTGACGAGATTAACGTCAGGTGTACGTGGTTCAAGAAACTACTCGTCGCACTGTTCGTTTCGTACATAAAGATGCTCTCGGACGGTATACGCACGAGCTCAAAGACCAGAAGACTCGACGTCAAACTTCCGTCCGATGAGACGTTCGTGCACACGTGTTTCGTAGACGCCGCACACAACCTCTACGAGAATCCCTACGTCATGAAAAAGTCGGAACTGGAACGTGACCGCGAGCTCGACGAGCGTATCCAGCAGAGCATCATGAACTCCATAGATAAACTCATACCCACAGCAGACATCATCAACAATTATATCCCGTCCACATCCGACGATCTCTCGTACGGTGATGGATGTGGCGAAGAAGAAGAGGAGGAGCCGCAGACCACGGACGCCGTCGCTGGTGCCGCTGGTGCCGCGGGTGCCGTCGCTGCGGGTGCGGGTGCACCGCCACCACCATCAGCAGACGAAGAGCCAAAGACGATCGAAGTTCCCAAGGACGGAGGAGAGTCTGAGAACGAAGACGACCTGTTTCCGGACGCACCAGATAAAATATCGACAAAAATAAATGGAGAAGTACATGAAAAATCCTCTTAGCGCCGCAATATTCGCGGCGGTCGTCACGATCATGGCGGTGTATTTCAGACACTCGTCTTCGCCGGAAAGCAAGGACAAGCAGTTACCAAACTCTGCGTACACGAAACCGGCGCTGTTCGTCGGTCTGCTCGTGTACTTTATAGTGTACACAGGGAACGGTCAGTACGAAACAATCTCGAAGGAACCTTTTTAAAGCTTTGGTGACTGAAACTGATAGAAAACAATGGCAACCGTAAATGCATTCAACGAGACGCTTGACCAGTTCCTGTCCGAGCTCAGCCTGACGTTCCCAGAGAACAAGGCCGTGACCAAGTTCCAGGCTGCATTCGAGATTATGAGACAGACGGCGCCGTCCAAGATTCTGGACAATTTCATGGTGTCCGTTCAGCCGTACAGCGCAAAGATCATGGCCAAGGACGACACGTTCATCACCGAGGACAGCAAGTCCATCCAGGCTCTGGGCGACATTGATCTGGCTGCAATGTGGAACGAGTCGTCCGATCAGACCAAGGCTGCAATCTGGCAGTACGTCCAGATGCTCACGGTCCTAGGAACGACCATCAAGAGCTTCCCCAAGGATGCACTGAACATGATCGAGGAGGTTGCAGAGAAGTGTGCCGAGCAGATGAAGGGCTGCGACGGCTTCTCACTCATGAATCTTATGAATACAATTTCTCAGCAAAAGTAAATGGAAGAAATATTCAGATCGGACCAGATTCTTCAATTTTGGCCGACGGAGAAACAGACTGCAAAGGAGCGCGTGTACGCCACGACGAGATTCATCCTGTACCTCTCGTGCATTCTCTACATAATTCGCAGGGACCCTAGGATCCTCGTCATGGGTGCGCTCGCTCTCGGTGCCGTCTATTACATGTACAAGAACGGCATGATCAAGGAGCCATCTAACAATGTGGTCGTTCAGAAACCCGTCCAGGGTAATGTCATGAATAACGTGACCATCGCAGGCCCGGGTGTCGCTCCTACCGCACCAGACAGGAGATCAGTTAAAGAGACGTGGGACTCGATTCATCCGTTCATGGAGGGTCGCTGGTTCTCCGAATACAATTTTTACACGGTTCCTGAGGATGACGCTGAACGATTCCTACAGAACACGTACCCGAACATGATGGCGCCGGTGTGCCGCGACAACCCTGCATTCTGCAACGTCGAGGGATCTATGGCGCGCGGACCCGAGTGGATCCAGCGCAAAACTTTTGAGCGTCTATAATAAAAAATGGATCTAGAAAGTCTCGTTATGGCAGACGACAGTCTCAGACCGCAGACGACGTCGACGTACTTGAACAAGAACCTGTGGTCCGAGAAGGCTTTCGAGTTCCCGGACCTGTACATCCGGGATAAGTTTCCGGTCAAGCACTGGCAACCGATAGACACCTACGCTCAGGATCACAACACGCGCTTCGAAGAGAGATACGGAAAAATATCATCTTAGATTACTAGTAAATGGATCCTTGGTCCGTTGCAGCCGTGGTAGGTCTCGTGTACGCAGGTTCTCAGTTGAACAGAGACGATGACGAACCGATGCTCCTGACCGATAAAGAAACTTCGTGTCCCCCGACCAGAAACCCGAGAGATCACGACCTGGATTACATGCAGAGCTACAACATGACTCCGGACGTCGGTCGGAGAATAGGAAACGTCGTCCTGCCTCCGAAGTGTGGAATACCCAGCTTGCAGGACAGAAAGCCCCAGCAGCCGTACGGTCAGCCCGTGTACAACCTGTACGACCGCGTGACCAACGTCACAAACAAGATGAACAATCTCCAGCCCGTCGAGCGCCGGAACGTCGGTCCGGGTCTCGGCGTGGATTCGTCCGTACCTGCGACGGGCGGGTTCCAGCAGTTCTTCAGGGTCCTGCCCAATAATCCCAACGACGAACGCCTGGTTCAGCTGCCAGGCACGAACGGCGGTCCCATGGACGCCGTCGTGAAGCAGGGCTCAGCGCAGATCGGTACGTTGACCCAGTTCCCGGAGAAGCTGTACACGTACGAGCCGGCTCAGAACAGCGGCCAGGGTCAGGGCGGCGTGCTCCGCGGTCAAGAGTCTCGCCCGGATCACACGAAGACTGTCCGGTCCACGAACAGACAACAGACGGGCTTCCGCGGCGAAGAGGACGACGTCGGCTACGGCGCCGCACAGTACAACGTGTTCCAGCTGTACGACGACAAGGGTCGTCTGGCTCGCCATACGGACAACCGCAGCAAGCCTGATCGCGAGGGTAACGGTCAGCGCATGAACGTTCGCGCGGATCCGCTGGACGCCGGCGGCCTCGTGACGAACCTGAGACGTCAGTACGCGACGAACGAACCCGGACCCGTCGACGGCGCTCGCTTCCAACAGTACGTGGACTCGCAGTACTACAAGCTCAACGAGTTCAAATCGACGCCTAATCCGCTCACTGACACCGGAAGTCTCTCGCTGGCGAAGGACGTCCTGAAAAATAACCCGCTTGCGATTCCGCCGCTGAGCGGCTGAGAAAAAAATCGGCAACTACAGTAATAAATCATGTCTGGTGGAATTACTCAGTTAGTAGCAACTGGTGTCCAGGACGCGTATCTGTCCGGTTCTCCGGAGGTTTCATTCTTTCGTTCTAGCTACAAGAGATACACGCACTTTGCATCCACAGTCGAGCGTCAGCTCATTCAGGGTACCATCCAGGCTGGCGGCGTGTCCACCGTCCGCTTCGAGAAGAAGGGCGATCTGCTCAGCCACGTCTACCTGAGTTCTCTGGACTCTCGTACTACCATGAGCAACGTTCTGCAGGACTGGTCTCAGGTTATCTCCAAGGTTGAGCTCCTCATCGGCGGTCAGATTATCGACACACAGGATTTCCCGTACATGGCCGTCATAGAGCCAATCACAGGCGCCCAGACCTTCTCCACTCGCGAGGTGACGACCAGCCCCGTAGGCGCCTTCTTCCCTCTGAAGTTCTTCTTCTGCAAGGACTGGCAATCCGCTCTGCCGCTGGTGGCTCTGCAGTACCACGACGTCGAGCTCCGCATCACGTGGGGCGACAGAGTGAACGACCAGATTGCAGTCTGGGGCCGGTTCATCTACCTGGACAAGGACGAGCGGGACTACTTCGCCAAGCAGAACCACGACATTCTGATCACGCAGGTGTCCCGGACCGCAATAACTAACGTGAACAACTACGAGTTTGCCCTGTCCCAGCCGGTCAAGTACATCGCCTTCGAGTCGAACAACTACGCAACGGCGTACGGAACCAATCCAGCAAACACAACCGCACGCGATGCAGCGGGTCTGCTCCAGTTCAAGGTGCAGATCAACGGTAACGACATCGGCGAGTCCAGGGATCTGATTCACTGGGTGGACATCAATCAGTACTACCTGACTCCGTTCGGCTACAGTCCTTTTCCAAATGCAGCCGGAACCGCCAACGTGGCTGTCGTACCATTCTGTCTGGACACCGCCAAGCTCCAGCCGACGGGCACCATCAATTTCAGCAGAATCGACACGTTCCGCCTGATCACTCCGTCCAATTCCAACTTCCAGCTGATTAACAGAGACAACACGACGACGAGATACTTCTACGCCGTCAACTACAACATCCTGCGCATCCAGAACGGGATGGCGGGTATTCTGTACGCATCTTAAAATGTTTTTTGTAAATAGAGGACGCCGAATGAAACATGGAGCGCCACAAGGCTATAGCGATTCCGGTCTGTTTTATAAACGGCGAACCTCACTTCTTGCTCGTGCACGACAAGCGGTTCCGGGAGTGGACGTTTGTCACGGGAGGGTGTCGAAAGCGCGAGGTGTTCAACCCTCTTCGGTGTGCCCTTAGGGAACTCGAGGAGGAGACTCGCGGGGTCATAAACATAACCACAGGCACGTACTCGTACTTCAAATTTACGATACGGGACTCGTGCGATGTGACTAACGTGTACCACGTGTACATAATCGACTTTCCGATGTCCCTGGTCGATCAGGCCAAGTTTGTCTCTCAGTTTGATTTTCGAAAGGAGCTCATGGACACGAACCAGATTCGGTTCAAGAAACAGTACGACGAGAACGATCTCATCGAGTTTGATACGATAGACGGGCTCAAACACCGAAAGAATATATGGCTCATGATTCAACAGAGAATCCTGGACAATATGGATTTTCACAACGCTCTGTACTCTTCTGTCAGGACGCCATTCAATATAAAGAGAAGCTGCTGAGTATTCTCAGAAAAATGGAGCTAGAACTAAGATTCGAGGTTGACTCGAATGGAATTGCATACACGTACTTGGACGATCGTGTAAAAGGAACTTTGAACTTTTCAGATGTTCAGGTTCTTGCAAGGGAACTCAGATCCATTCCAGATAATTCCGTGTACCTAGAAACGGGGTCTTACCTGGGATGTAGCGCCATACTTGCCGCATCTATGAATTGTTGTGACAGGGTCTCTGATTGGAATGCACTTTAAGACTCGTCAGGTCCGCCTCCGAAGGTTGACGATTACTTCAAACAGTTTTACGACAATGTCAAGTTTTTTCACCTAGAAAAGAAGATCATACCGATTCGAGGCGACTCAAAATACACCGTGAACGCCATTCACGACGACGAGTCGATCGACCTTGCATTCATCGACGGAGATCACTCGGAGGATGGTATCTACGGAGACCTTGTCGCAGTGTACCCAAAAGTTAAAAAAGGCGGTGTCATCCTGTGCCACGACTGCGTACACGGTTCAGATGCTCTTCGAGGACTCTTGAAATTCACGAAGGAGTTTGAAACCATTCCTGGAACTCACGGTATGGTTAAAATTATAAAACCCAAAGATGCTAATGAGGCGGATCAATCGGTGGTTATCGAAGAAGAAACCGACACATCTTCTTCTTGATGGAGGTACGCTCTCTGTACCGAACGAGTCCCTGGACCAATTCTTCGAGGATTACATCCAGGACGTTGATTTCGGCGAGCGTCTGTGCGTCGTCGAGAACAAGACACTCGGTCGATTCAGGTTCTTCGTCGATGTTGATTACGTCGGCGAGTGCGAACTGGACTACGTCAAGATTACAGAGTGTCTCCACGAAATCGTCGGGCTCGGACCGTGTGTCCTCGCGAGGGCCAAACCCAGGGACACGCCAAAAGGTAAGAAGACGGGCATGCACATAATTTGGCCCGAATCTATCGTCACGAAACAGAAAGCGAATTCAATTCGCTTGAGGATAATTGAACATATGGGTCCAGAATGGGTCTCTGTATTTGACCCGAGCGTGTATGCGGGAAGCGGGCTCCGTATGCTCTGGTCCCTGAAGAACGAAGAAGGGAGTACTCCGTACGTTCCATGGGGTGTGTGTAAAGAAGGAGACGGGTTCAAAGAATTCGAGAACAAGAGTCCGTCTGTCGCGTACCTAAAAATGTTCAGTATCCGTATCGAGGGCGAAGAAGTGACGGGGACGACGGCAGGGGCCACCTCCGCCACCACTGGAGAAGACCTACAGGAATTCATACGCAAACACGTACCGGGCCACGAGAATACACGAATTCTCAGGGTGACCAAATGGAAGAAGAGCGACGACTACTGTCTCGTGAGCGATTCCAAGTACTGCGAGAACATCAAGAGATGTCACAAGGGAAATCACGTGTGTTTCAGATTGACCCGGAACGGTATTCTCAGTCAACGGTGTAATGACGAAGAGTGTAAAGGGTTCAAGAATGCACGTCTGTACAGGATTCCTTCTCGCCTAATACCAAATGAGGGAGTTTTGGATCCTAGTGCTCCTCGTCTTATCTGTGACTATTTTCCGGATGGATGGAGTAGGAGAGTTTAAAGATTACACATCAAAAAATCACAGGAATGACGACGACTACAGAGGACCCGACGAATCAGACCCGGACCCGATCAGGGAGACTCGTAAAGAAGCCGGAACGATACGAACCATCTGAACAGGTCGAGGATGATTACTCGGACAGTGACTACGACGACGAGGACCTCGACGATGACGACGAGAGTTTCGTCTCGGGGTCTTCTACAGAAGAAGAAGAGGACTCAGACGACGATGACTCAGTAGGAAGTCTCGTCGATTTCGTTGTTGATGACGACGAGGAAGACGAGGACTCCGAGGACGACGACGAAGAAGATCTTGAGTAGTAATAAAAAATGATTTCCGCGGTTTCTGTGAAACCCGTCGTCGCAAAATTGAACTCGAATTCAAACTCGGCAAAGCGCCGGAGTCTCGAGAAGGCTCGTATCCAGAAGTTAAAGGGCTGGCACGAGGACGTCAAGAAGATCGCCAAGGCCGAGCTAGATTTTATAGCGAGTATATTCAAGGACGATGAACATTCTGAGAATCGGGATTGGGTTCGAGCTGATGAAGAGGACGACGACGCCCCGGGAGACGGGAAGCTGGTTAAGAAGGAACCTTGAATCTTCAGGGCCCGCGTACATAAAGTTCGGTCAGTTCGTAGGGAACAGGCCGGACATATTCGGGCGCGAAATTTCCGAGGAGGTTTCTAAACTACAGAACCAGACGAGAGCGACGTTCAAGATTACCAAGCCCGAGGACATTTACAGGATGGACGAAGAGCCCATCGCATCCGCATCCATAGCTCAGGTGTACGCCGGAAGTCTGAGAGACGGTCGCAAAATTGCAGTGAAGATCAAAAAACCGAACGTCGACCAGGAACTCAGGGGCGAGCTCGACGGAATAAGTAGCGTCCTCAAAATTTCGAGGATGTTCGTCGGCGAGTTTTCTCTCCTGACGGATTGGTTCGGCGACTTTGAAAAGACCGTGAGCGACGAACTCGATTTCATGAAGGAAGTGACGAACATTCAATTCTTTCATGAAATTTACAAGTACACAAATCAGATACGTGTTCCTCGAGTCGTACCCGAACTCTCGGACTCTCAAAAAATTGTGATGGAGTACGTTTCGAGCGAACCCATAAAGACGTGCAAGGACCCTGCAGGCGTCGCTAACAGTCTCATGAACACGTTCGTGGAACAGATTCTGTACCACGGCGTCATTCACGGGGACCTCCACGCGGGCAACTTGGGGATTTCAGGGGACACGATCATCATGTACGATTTCGGGAACGTCATCAAGATCCCCGACTTTTACCAGAAGGCTATGCGCGACGTCCTCGTGGCGTGTCAGAACAGAGACAGCGAGATGCTTCTCAAGGCGATGACCGACATGAAGATGAATATAAAGGACCGCAAGGCGGCAAAGATGTTCACGAAGAAATTCTTCAAGTACCTGGACACACTCGATCCAAAGAGTTTCTCGTACACCAAGGATGACATCATGGTCCCGATCGAACTGGACACGATCACGCTCACGATTCTGAGGACCTATTCGCTCGTCGAGGGTCTGTGCAAAGACATCTACCCTCAATTTACATACGAGCAAGTGGTTCAAGAGAATATGGAGCTTCTGGTGATTGAGCAACTTGTGAAGCGGTTCCAGGAGGTTTGAGATACTCTTTAATTAACTGATTGTTAAGGTCGTACTTGCAGAGATTGTCACCGCATGTCTGTATCTGTTTACTACATTCACTCCACGGAACTTCTCCGCATTCGAACACTCGTCCTAAGCATTTTTCTGTCGTACCATCTACCGACATGTCGCATTGCGAAATGTAATCGAAGAAGATTCCTTCGGAATATGTCTTTTCTTTTATACTGAATCCCTCAGCCTCCATCTGATTTATCATGTCAATCTCGTCAGATCGAAACTTTGCATCACACCCCTGATCTTCGAGTCCAGATTCGCACGCGAAGGGCATCTGAAAGTGTATGCCTCTGCTTATGCCTCTGCCTTCGAATATCGGTTTGTTGTTTTTCATATTCGCCTCCTGCTCTTGTAGGTAATCGCTGAACGGATTCACCTGTGCGAATCCTCCTGACATGTCTTCGTAGACACTTATCGCCGAATCCATTTACTACTCTTTGCTGGTATTTTCGTCCAAGGCGTCTGCCTTGTCCTCTTCCTCGACTTTGTCCAAAGCCGTGGCTTTGTCCAGGGCTGCAGCCTTGTCCTCTTCCTCCTTCTTGCGACGATCAATCTCGTCCTGGACCAGCTTGTCAGCCATCTTCACAACCTCATCGATAGGCATGTCCGGATGATCCTTCTGGATCTGCTCGACAAACTCGGACGGGTGAGGAATCGGAGGCACGTCCGGCTTGGTGTAGTACTTGGAGTTCTCGTCCGCCGGGTCGATGTACGGCGTATCGGAATTGGGAAGAGGCTTGGCAGTGAGATCCTTCTTGCGCTTCTCGAACATGGCTGCGGCCATGCGCTGATTCTCGCGATACTTTGTGAAGATCTCCTCGAGCTTCTCGTTGGCGTAGTGAACGTCCTCGATCTTCTCGCGGTCGGGCGGAATCAGGAGCCACTTGTACATATCCACGACGTAGATGTCGAAGGTCGCATCCTCCTTCTGGAGCCGCTTCGCGTGCCTCTCAGCCTCGTCGCGACTGGAGAATGCACCGCGAATCTTGATCCCAAACTTGTCGTTGCGCTGAGGACACTCTGGACCCACGATGGACAGGCACGCAAAGAGCTGACCCGGAACGGTGAGGTAATCAGTCTCGTCCATGGTTTTTTCTGATTACTATGTGACCAATTTCTTTAAACACGTTTCGCGACGAGCTTTCTCTTGTCCGCGTAACTTCCTGCGACCCAACCGATAGCTGCAGCTCCGATTGCAGAAGGGTAAAGGAACACCAGCATAAGTATCAACGGGAGTCCCCAAAAGTACATGACCGCGCCGAGTGCAAAGTGGAGCAGCATGTTACCATATAGAATACGTTCTAAAAGAATCTTTGCATTCGATCTTCGGAGAATTTTTAATCTTCGTGTGTCTATTGTACACATAGAAGAGATACGTAAGTGCGAAAAAAATACCTAGTATCAGAGGTACAATCCACCACAGGGGTTTAAATCCTGAGAAGAATAGTCCTCCGGAAATTAATAAAAATAAGAATGTAGGGTACAATATTACTATATGAAATGAGTGGTCGTTTGGTTCAACCTCGTAACACGTGTCCCCGTATTTTACGCCGGTCGTCATACTTGTAGTTGCACCCATCTTAGTGGTTTACTTTGTGTACTGATAATATTTCTGGGCAAAGAGCCAGCCGAGCACGGCGTAGAAATTGTCGCCGAGTTCAGAGTTCAGAAACGAATCCGGGACCTTTTTACCGCCTCCAGGCCAAATTTTCCCGAAGAACTTGTTTATGAAGACGACACCGGGCTGCGTATCCTCAAGTAGTTCGAACAGGGCGTGTCCCAGAAACCACCATCCTAGTGGAATACCCGCGTAGTACGCGATGATTCCTGACGCAAAGTGCAGGAGCGAAAATTGATCCGTAAAAACTTCGCTCATTATTTCAATGCTCACACATTTTCTGGCGATTGTGCCGCTCGCGGTGAAGTTACTCAAAGGCAAAATCTGGGACGCTCTGGGTATAGGCGCCGTTCTGGGCACGTCCGTAAACTACTGGCGCAAACCCGAGAGAGGTATCCGACGTAACATGGACATGGCTGCAGTATTCTCCGTAGGAACGTACAACATGTACAGATGTCCTCGAGTCTGGTGTGTGACCGCGCCAGTGTGTTACGTTACGTGGACTATTAGCAAATGCACAGGCGACACTCGCATACACTCATTGCTCCATGTATTCGGAACGATCGCTTGCATTGTCGAAGATTTGCACTTAAAGAAATGACTCCCTTACTAAATAGAAGCCGGTGTAGCTCAGTTGGTTAGAGCGTGTGGCTGTTAGGACAAGGGCTAGCCCTTGGACACTGCCACCACAAGGTCGCAGGTTCGAACCCTGCCGCTGGCGTTCTCGCTTCGCTTAGCTCAGTTGGTAGAGCGTCGGACTGTAGATCCGCAGGTCAGGAGTTCGAATCTCCTAGCGAAGAAAATGTTCGAAGATGAGTTTCAAAAATTGAGAACGTGCGAAGACTTGGATATTCTACGCAAAGAACTCGAAAAGACGAAGCAAGTCACACCGGAAGGAACAGCGCATATGTTTTACTTGAATAATAAGATTGGCGTACTCTCGAGCCGCATCAAAGAACTTGAAAAATCCCTTCACGAGGTCTTTGGGTAAAAAGATCTCACTCAGCTCCTGTAGCTCAGCTTGGTTAGAGCGTTGGTCTTATGAGCCGAAGGTCGCGGGTTCGAGCCCCGCCGGGAGCACGATTTAGAGGCTCGCCTCTGATCCCAGGTAAGAAGTACCTGGTTCCGAGTACTTCGTACTCGTTTCGAAGACACTGTGTCCGAGTTTGGTCCAAGGAGGCAGACTTAAGATCTGCTGCAGTCTTACTGCGCGCGGGTTCGAATCCCGCCGGTGTCAAGCAGAACGATGCGTTCTTTCATTATCTTCAATAGTGCAAGACGTACGAGTTCCTTTTCACACATTTCCTTTTAGGGACGACTTCCTCCTCTCTAAAAGGTTCTGTAGCTCAATTGGATAGAGCGCTAGCCTTCTAAGCTAGAGGTTGCGGGTTCGACCCCCGTCAGAATCGAAACACTTAAAAATAAACCATTTTTAATAACAAATGGACTCTATTGTTACGTCTGTTATTAAAAAATTTGAAAAGCGTGCAGAAGAAGGAAAAAAGAAATATGGAACTGATTTGGACAGGAATGATTTAACAGTTTTAGAATGGATAAATCACGCACAAGAAGAACACATGGATGCAATTCTTTACCTTGAAAAGTTGAAAAGTTTTTACAAAGAATAAAATGTATGCCCTTACGAATGAAAAAATTAAAATGCTCGAAGATATGACTCAGATTACTTTTTAAATTATATCGTCAGTGTAAATAGAGGATGAAACTCGTTCTGTTAGCGGCTGCACGTGGCGGAGGAGGAGGCGGAAGCATTTACTCGTTCTCTACAGCCACATTCACGGCAAACAACAACGGAAACACGGGTCCTGTCCTTTCGACTGCGAAGGCTGGTATAACTGGAACGCCTTCTCCGGCAACGTGGTACGACACATACCTCAATATGACAACCCAGGGAATCATGAGATGGACCGTTCCTGAAACTGGTACGTATACGATACGTGCCATGGGCGCTTCGGGCGGTGGAGGAACGTTATACGGAACGGTGAACTCAGGTGGTCGAGGCGCTATAGTACAGGCGAACTTTGCTCTGACAAAGGGTCAGGTACTCCAGATACTCGTCGGTCAGGGAGGTGCATCCGCGGGTCCCGGAGGATGCGATTCGGCGGGCGGAGGAGGAACGTTCGTCGTCGACGAGTCGAACAATCCCTTAATCATCGCAGGCGGAGGAGGCGGAGGAAGTACGATTAATAATAATAACGGGCAAGACGGTCAGACGACGAGGAACGGAGGAACTATAAGTGGCGACAGCAGCGGAGCAGGTGGTACGAACGGGTCGGGTGGTTCGCAGGGGTTCGCGCAGTCGGGTGCAGGTTTCAGTGGGAACGGGGCTTATGGTACGTGGACAACACCGCCTTCTGGATTCACTGTAGCGTCTTCGTTTCTCAACGGTGGTGTGGGTGCAACATCCACAAACTCGATTGACGGATGGCCCAGAAATGGTGGGTTCGGAGGCGGTGGTGCGGCGCACGGAAATTGCTGTATAGGTGCAGGTGCCGGAGGTGGGTATTCCGGTGGAGGGGGTGGACCTTATCAATGTCAACAAGGAGCAGGTGGTGGTTCTTTCATAGCGAGCTCTGCGATAGCAGGTTCCGTACAGACCTCGAACGGACTGTACGACGGTTCTTCGACGTTCGGAGGTTCTGCGATAATAAATCTCAGCGCATACAATTCGTACGGCGGGTGCTGTTCGACGTACGGCGCAAATGGTTCTGTAAGCATATATAATCTGACACCACAGCCTCCTCTTTACTCGTTCTCAACAGCCACATTCACTACAGGTGGAGCCGTAGGAAGAACCGGACCGATACTTTCACAGGCAAAGGCGGGTATAACGGGAACGCCTTCTCCGGCAACGTGGTACGACACGTACCTCAGCATGACAAATCAAGGAATCATGAGGTGGACTGTGCCTGTGACCGGTACGTACAGATTAGAAGTCGCTGGTGCGAGCGGCGGGTTACATCCATCGTACGGACAACAAAGAAGTAAAGGTGCGCGTATAATCGGCGACGTAACATTGATAGGCGGTACAATTATAAACATTGTCGTTGGACAAGCTGGCGCGAATACAGGTTCTCCATATGGTCCAGGTGGAGGAGGTGGCAGTTTTGTATACATAGATTCTTCAAATCCTATAATTATCGCAGGAGGTGGAGCTGGTGTAAGTACAAGTTGGGATAGCGAAGCAGATGGACAAGCTGGTCAAAACGCGGGTCTCGCTAAAGATTCTTCTGGAAATTTTAACTCTTCGCTTACTGGATATCCAGGTCAACAAGTTGCTGTAGGCGAAGGTAGTTGGGTAGGTCCTGGTAGACAACAATGTTCTGGTGGAGGATGTGGATGGAAATCAATTGGTGCAGACAGCAGGTCAAATGCTCCGACTATATCAAAAGATCAAGGGAATCCGTGTGGAAACTCGGGATGTGGTGGAAGTTATGTATTATCTCCGATACCATTTTATGGCGGTAGAGGATCGTGTAACGAGATTGATTACGGTGGGTTTGGCGGCGGAGGCGGTGGTGGGTGTGACGGTGAAGGTGGTGGTGGTGGATACACGGGAGGAGCAGGTACTTGGGCTACGCAAGCTCATGGCGGCGGTGGTGGTTCATACAATTCGGGTTCTAATCAATCAAACACCACAGGCTATCAGAATGGTAATGGGTACGTAGTCATAACAAGAGTCTAAACAGAAGAAGAGGGGCACCCGACACAGTCGTTTGTTCCTTGTTGGTTTCCGTTTGCGTTTGCCGGCTTGGGGTAATATTCAAAATCTGGCTGAGTGCGTCTGTGATTTCGAATCGTCCAGTCTATAGCGGATTCTCCATCCTGTGGCGGATCCGTCAGAAAGGTTCCTCTGTGCACATCGCACGGGTACGCCTGATCGAATTTTTGAAGAAATGGGACCGAGGCTGTGTTTCCACCAGCCTCGGCGACGTTGTGAATGAACATCCAAGGGTACCGTGTATCGTCCCTCTGAGAACATAAATCACAGTCTGGTTTCTGTCCGATGTTGAAATCGATCATGTCCCATTTATCCCATTTGCCCAACTTGGCATTCACCTTGTTGTGCAAATCCTTAGACCACGTGACGAGATCCGTATCCGGAGTCTGTGGTGGTTCGTATTCTGCTGCGCACACCTCACATCCTATGAATTGCCCGAGCTCGTCCATGAGATCTCTTCCCGTGTCATGAAGGGCAAAGTGATGCATAAATCTCCAATATGCTGGTCCATAAAACATTTGTTATTATTTTCAAGACGACATTAAAAAATTGACCTGAACTCAGTTTTTTTGTGCGTCTACAGTAAAAAATGCCAAACCTCTCTAAGATGAACAGTAAAGCCCTTAGCGTGCTCGCGTCCAAGTCAAAGTCTCCGACCGTGCGAAAAAACGCTCAGAACGTGCTCGAGAACCGCATGAACAAGGCTCTGCGAGTCGTGAAAGAACAGAGACACGTGGCCGCCAAGGAGAAGTTCACGCGCGCAGCGAGACTCATTCGCGAACGTGGAATAGTCAATGCTAAACTGAGAGAGATCCTGCCTATGTTAAAGAGATACAGACGTTACGACGCAATAGTCCGTGCGATGCACAACCGAAACTCGACTAGATCGCAGAGAGTGACCCCGGCACAGAGAGCGCTCGTACGTAGTGTGTTGAATGAAAATATTCCGTATGATCCTTCGAATACAAAAGGAGTGTTACAAAGATATTACAACAAACCTAATTGGTTGAAGAGGGGAATGTCGAACAGAAACTGGGCGATCCTTTTTTCCACAAACCCAAACTGGACTCGGATGAGCGGCAGTATAACTAACAGAATTTACGGAGGAGGACCGGGGCGCATAAAACCCGGACTGTGAACCAAAAAAATGTGCGCCCTAGAGTAAAAATGAGAGGCTGTTTCGGTGGGTTCGGTTGCAGGAAACCTTCTGCCAACAACAAAAAGAAGAACAACAACAAGCCGACGCTAGCAAATGTGGCTGGTCCTTTAGCTGCCTACCTAGGTAATAGAAACCTACGGAGTGTTGCGTTGACATCGCGTACTCTTAGAAACGCGACTAAGGAAAATTTAGCAAAAAGAAAACAAAATAAAAAAAATAACCTGAAAAGGTTTTATTTGAGTGGAAATAGATTTACTAGTAATTTGAATCCAAACAACACACAAAATGTCAAGTTGCGTAAAGTGTTGAACATGTATTTTGGTCGTGGATATAATATACGGTACACCGAAAATCTAAATCGTGCTGTAGATTATCTTTTAACATTAAATAAACAAAACATAAACCACCTATTACAGCTTTATAGCCCACCTGAACGTAGGCACGTCTTTAATAATAATCGATATACGCTAGCTAAAAAAATGGGATTATATAATAAAAACAAGTTCAAGCCATATAATGACCCTTTTTGGCGGCGGTGGCACGAACGGGAACAAGAAAATAGAAGGCTTTACACAGGTACACGACTGCGCTAAAGCCCCTCGTTCGTCTAAGCAGCGTGAGCAGCACGACGAGCTCGAGCATTATTCATTATTCTTCTTTGTCGCTGCGCTTCTCTGTTTCGTAATGACTGAATTGCTCCGTTTATATTTTCTCGTGTTATAGTTGCGTATCTACCTCTTCTTCTACTTGTGTCAACAAGTCTATTTCTAACTCTTTGTAATCTGTTTGTTGTGAACCGATTCGTATTAATATTGCCTAATAATTCGTATATAAGATTTAGTCTGTTCTGATTTACTGATACATAATTTGCAGCGTTGAGATAATCTAACAACGCTTGTTCAAAATGATGTAAACGCCTATTGTACGCGCTTGTGAACATTCGATTCACTAGTCTTCTTCTATATTGAGTTCGAAGGTTGTTCATTTTTAGTGTTACGCTAGAATTTTCTCACGCCGCCGGAAACCGTGATCAAAAAATGTGCGTCCTAGAGTAAAAGATGCCAGCTATTGTTCGTCGCCCGCGACACTTACGTTATAATCAGACCCATTTTACTATAAGTAATTTGAACAAATTGAATGGCGGGGCATGGAGATTGAATCCAGAAAATGCACGCGTTGTTAGAACTTTTACTAGTTCTATCAGGCGCGTGAATAATCCGTTTCCTAGTTTTCATATGAATTATTCAGATATAAACAAACTGAATAATGCTATAAAAGTTATTTCAAAGTACGATCAAAATTATGCAAATTGGTTGAGAACTTTCAAACTGAATGCGGCGCATACTATGATTCGCGAAGGTAAAGCTGCGAACAAAATACAGACGGCGTGGAGAGCGTCAAGAGCGCTCGTAAATTCGCCGTCTAAACGAACACTGAACAATCCCGCGTGGGCTCGGCGCGTCACGCGACTTATTGCGGCCTCACACAGGAAGGAGTCGAAAAAACCAAACACATCTTCTTCTCCTTTACCAAACATCCCACGGGAATGGGGAAAGTGGTTCGGCCCGTACAGTAACCAGTACATGTCTGAGAACGGTCGATGGAAATACTACAAAAATAGCAATCGGCTCATGGACACCAAGAATGACAACAAAGTGTACACGAACGCCCGAACGAGATTCCGTATACCTTTTTAGTTTTTTTGTGCGTCCTAAGGTAAAAAATGTACGAAATTTTATTACCAGTGGAGCTGGACGCGCGCCAACGATACTTTTGGAACGCCGCGAGAATCTCAAACAATAACAACAGAAACTTAATCAACAAGTTCAATCCCAACAAACCAGGGACAATAGTAACTGCGTACCCCACTGCGCCCCTGATCGTCGATAGAAGACACCGTAATAAAGTGAACAGGTACGTAGACTTATTGAACCGTCTATCCCGTAACAACACGCAAATAAATCGCGTTAAACGTCAAGCGAGAAACCTTCATGCGCGCGCACGCAATGCAGTCGCTTCTTACGACAGACGGATGGAAAATGTAATGAGAGGTATCCGAAACAGAATCAGACGCAGTTCGGCTGCGACAACTGTACAGCGCAGGTACAGAAACATGTTTCGCATGAATAGATTCCCGGAGGAACTCGGTGCGACCGTGATCACGAATCCTATGGCTCGTAGAATTTTGAAGAGTAGATTTACGAGATCGAATCTACTTAATGAAATTCGTAACAAAGTGAAGAGGGTCGAACCGGTAAATGTCAAAAACAACGGACGACTCACGAGAAAACAGGTTCAGAACATACTCAGAAATATACGACGACGAGGAGTGACTCTGAGTACAGGAACGATGGAGTTAACACCCAACAACGGAAACACGCTGTACAAGTACTTCCCGAACAGAATGGAACTACGAGTCTTAGAGCGCGGAAAATTGCCTCAGACGTATCGTAACGTGAGACCCCCGTTGACTCGTCAGAATCAACCGGTGGCTTTTGCTAACCTGCGTGTGTAAAAATCAAAGTTATGTACACAAGGATTTAGCACACTACTCTCCTCATCCAAGGCAAAACAAATGGCACAGAACAACATCTTTTCGTACGAGCGCGATGACTACGGTGCGGATGAGATTCACTGGTTTTACGACTGCACATTGAAGTTTCCAGTGGCCAATTTCAAGGCTGGTCAGAAGTTTTACTGCATCTGTCTGAACAGTTACTCGTTTGCACTCGACTTTTTTCTCGAGGAAGTTGATTTCGAAGCTTACAAGCCCACCATGACGAAGATGCTGAGCGTGATTGATTGATTTTTTTGTGCGTCCTATAATAAAAATGCCATCCCCCCCAAGAAATTACAGCAAGATGACCAATAAAACTTTGAAAGTACTCGCAAAAAAGGCGAAATCACTAAATGTGAGAAGAAGCGCTCAGGCAGAACTCAATCGCCTCTCTCGTATGCATCCAGCTCTGCATGTATTTAACACACACAGACGTACTATGCCCAGGCCAAACGTAAGACACCCTTTAAACGCGGCACTGAATAATGTAATTAATTTAAATTCGCTAGAAGCGTATATAAACCAACACACCAACGCGATGAGACATGATCCCCTCCAAGGCAGAGCACTGCTATCAATGCGGTTAGGAGGTATACGCAATAGATTTGAAGGAATTAATTTGAATTCTTATCAACCTTGGCGCAATTATTTGAGGCAGATGAATACCATGAACAGAAACACGAAGAGACGAAGAGCGAGCAATATTAGGAATGAGTACATGACTAGACGGAAAGCAATCTTAAATCTAATCAACAATCCTCACAGTCGCAGACACTAAAAGTAAAAGTTGTGTGTATTATAACAGAAATGTTTGCACCGATCGTACGGGTCGTTCGTGCACTCGTGGGCGTCAAGAAGTTCAACACGATTCGCGGAAAGGCTATATCGATCCACTCGCAGGTGATTACCGAATTCTGTAGCTTTGTCGGGGCTCAGCAAAAGTTACGTCAGGGTCTCATACGCACCGCCAAGGCGAACGGCGCCAAGCTCGGGTTCCTAGACTAAAAAAATTCCGTTTTTCCGCCGGAGGTTATCCAACTCGAATGCTTAGTAAAATTGAAATTTTTTGGAACTGTGAATGGTGGTGACGGTTGTTTAGTGGGGTTTGGAGGAGGACCAAACGAGAAAACCGGTGTGGACGTGAACTTCTTCGGCGGTGAAGGTTGTTTAGTGGGTTTTGGAGGAACGTAATTACGCGCGTTGAATTTTACATATACCTTTCCAATAGTGTTATTGGTTTTATTTATGACTACTTTTCTGACTGTAAATTTACCAGGTGGTAATAAAACTTCTTGTTCGTCTCGTTTGTAAAATTTACCTCCCGGTGCATATTCAGATTGAAATGTACCATTTGTAAAATTTACAGACGGTATAGGTTTGTTCGATTTTAATACGAGTATTATTCTCGCATGTTTAAACTTGGGATTGGCTGCAAAGTTTTTAGCTACGTTCTTTCTTTTTGAAAATGACGTGAGTGTGTTCTTATTTACCGTGCTACTCTTTCGAAACTGGTTTAGTTCCCATCCTTCTATACCTCTGTACAATATAGGGTGAGTTTTTGGATGTTTCAGCGCGTAGTTCACGATTCTGTTCTTGTACAAGAGCGCGCGTCTGAATTTCTCGTTCTGATTTCCTACGAAATTAGGAGGTACCTTGTTTGTCTTTGGCGCGATACCCATCGCTTCTCTCATTATCTTATCCCACACGTGTGTGTATTTCCTCGCGGCTCTTCGAACGAGCTTGCGTTTCAGAATTTTCTTTGCTGCAATAATACTTGAAATTTTAGGTGGCATTTTTAATATTAACCTAGAGAGTTTTTCTAGACTAAGAAGTCGACGTACTAAGCATTCGCCTCGTATCCTTTGATCTCTCGTACGGATCTTGTAACTCTAGGTGCTCTATCAGTTTCGACGACATCTCGTCCAGATCCTTTGATTCCAGTCTCATCGCGGCGTCGAAACACGGATCGTCGACCGTCTCGCTCACTACAGGAATCTCTTTATCGAAGAACGTCTCCATCACGACTTTTCCACCCTCTTTCTTCTTGTACTTTGTCGGTTTTCCGTCCCTGTAAACCAATAGCTCATTCTTTCCCAGATTCGGTATAACTACATTGTGATTCTCCGGGTGTCTAGGGTCACAATGTATCTTATCGAACAGAAACAGTGCCATGTCGTCTCCTTCGATGAGTCTCTTCTCGATCTCCTCGAGTATACTCTTGTCTAATAACTTCATTATCTGCGACTCACCTAGGTTTGTTAACACCAACATGTTGTTCGTGTTGAAAGAACAGTTATTGTAGTTATTGTTGATCGTGACACCGGGATGAACCTTTTCAATGTGTCTCTTCAAGTTTCTGTATCTAAATTTCCCTGCACTTTCAAAATCATACTTACACACGGGACATATAGCAGGCTCATTTTTTTTCGGAGGAGCCATTTCTATGGTCGCCTGAGAAAATGTTTCGAGGCAACTATTGGTTTTAGTACTATATTTCAATAGTAACTTACTCGATACTCGCCTGATTTCAGGCAACTATCAAAATTCGATAGTTGCCTCGGGTATAGTAATTCAGTAACAAATTGAGGTCTGATAGTTGCCTGATAGTTGCCAATGGTTGCCTCGCCTACACAAATCATATAGTAATTTAAGGTCTGATAGTTGCCCTGGAGAGAGAGGAGTGTCTCAAAAAATTCATTGATACAAAAATATATTCTATATGTGTATCTGTAGTGTCTGATACTCCTCCTTGGTATAGTAATTCAGTAACAATTTAAGGTCCGATACTCCTCCGATAGTCCTCGATACTCCTCCTCCTTACACAAAACATATAGTAATTTAAGGTCTGATAGTTGCCCTGGAGAGTGTTTCAAAAAATTCATTGGTGTGTACGAGCCGAGTTCTGTGAACAGGGATCACCACAACTCATTCAATTCTGTATACCAAAAAGCACGGCGAACATGTTTACGTACAAGGCTGTCGAGGTTCACGAGGACGACTCGAAGAAGAAGTTGTATCTCATGTGTACTTTGATCGAACCCGTGGGTGACTATGAGGCTGGTGAATATTTCGACGAGATTCATTTTGACGAGAAGACTCAGACCTTTAGTTTTTACTACGACGACGTACAGATAAAAGAC
>JACCDX010860645.1_pt1 | contig 31478 bp, 35 predicted proteins | sample 7449681 | NCBI WGS metagenome assembly JACCDX01 (sample SAMN15323450, study PRJNA562643) | freshwater metagenome | isolation source: river surface water | place: USA:Blue River Watershed | collected 2017-08-18
GTATTTTAGAAGGTGATTTTCAAAAGAATGATTCTATCGTTTATAAATTTGGCAGTAGTGATGTTAAAATAGATAGCTTTGACATATACCAAGAAAAATACAATTTTGATATTCCAATCAACGTAGGTTATGATTCGATTGTTCAATTTAAATTGGGTGGTGGCATTGATGATACTGTCAAAGGCCAATATGGTTCTAATATCAATATCGTTGTAAACCCAAAAGAAACTGGCATTCTGAAAATGTCTTTCTCTCCTCGTGGTGGTGCAGGCTTGCTTGTTTTTTCAAATAGAGGTAAAATCTTTATAACAAAACTGATGCCAGCATTTAAAAAATATGATGCATTCATGATCAATGTAGAGAAAGGAAAGAAAGAAACATTCACTTTCATTCCCTGCGGTGGCTTGAACTACCCTATAAATATTGACTTTTCATTATTATCATATGAATTAAATCCTGATATTGCATAGGAGAAAAAATGACACAAAGAAAAGTAAGCGGAACTATTGTAGATGCTGAGACAGCCCAGGCTCAAACCTCGGCTGCTTTACTTGAAATTGAGCAAAACAGTGGCAGTGCACACAACTTTCAATTTCAAACTGTAACAATTGAGCGTGATGGAAAAATGGTACAAATCGAAGTACCATTTGACAACATTGATCTTCTTGATGATTTCGATGACGAAGATCTAACTGAAGAAGGCGAAAGAAGTCTTGGAATTATTTTCTCAGATCATGACACTACTTCCGGAAATGAAGCAGTGAAGAGCGAGAGAGATAGATTGCCTGTAGGTAAGATTGAACTCAATAGTCTTAGTGATTATGTTATCACTTGTCCATTTACAGGAAGTACAGAAGTTTATCAAGTTAGTACTGGAGTTTTTGCCAGTTACAAAACAGATCAACCTTTTAGAGTTGAATTTAATTTAGCTGATACAAATCCCGATCAATCTTGATCGGGATCTTCCATATCAGAAATAATTCCAAATGCTGGACTTGATAAATCTTTTATCGAGTCCATATTTTTTTCAATATCATCTAATCTTTTATCTAATGTAGACAATTTGCTTTTGATATCTTTTGAATGTCTACTTGTAGATTGCAATACAGCTCCACAAATCTCTGCCAGGTCATTCAAATCAATTTCTTTTCTGGCCACTTTTTCCATTAATTCATCTAATCTATTTTGTGTCATTATCTTCTCAATCTTGGTTTAGGAAAATTAGAATTGTTACCTGATTCTGGAGCAACACTAATTAATTGTATCAAATTGTCTATTTTTTGTTTAGCTTCGGCAGCTTCATCATGTTCAGCAGCAGCATCAGCAATTTTCGCTCTTATAGCGTATAATTCAATCAGCAACATATCTCTATCAATATTTATATTCAACTATGTCCCCTTCTTTACCCAGTTTATTTAAGATTGATTTATGGAAAAATCAGTTTGTTAGTACTATTATTCAAAAAAATATTGTATTGCCTAACAAATTTTATTTTACAGATGAATGTAAGATAGAAATTCCAAGATTAATAGAAGTTGTAAATAAAGATATTACATGTAAAAAGACATGCACATATATGAAAAATTTCAATGATTCATACATGATAACTTGTTCAAAAACCAATTTAGATCTGTCAGGCACTTTTGCTATACCTTACTTTACTTCAAATAACTTTAAGTGTCTTTCTTGCAATAAGATTCATAATGGCAAAACAGACAAATGTTGCTCTATGGAAAAGACTATAATTTCTTTGAGTCAAGCCAAGTTATATAAAATTGAAATACCTCAACTTTCTCATGTTGAAAAAACATTAAGCGATTCAAGAGAAGAATTTGCCAGATTGCATTTTGTAGATTTCTTAGATACAATAATGTTGAGATGAGTGAATCAAGACTAAATAGAAAAGTTAAAACTTTACATATAAAGAATGTAAACAACCATGAAGAGTCTGTGTACGACTTCGATCCCCATTTGAATCTTATTGTTGGTTCTTCAGAGAATGGCAAATCAGCTTCAATACGAGGATTGGTGTTTGCTCTTTACAATCAGTATAATGGTGACCTTGTCAACTGGGACGAAAAATTTGCACAAGTAAAAGTTGAGTATTATGATGGCGCTGAAATCATAAGAACAAAAGGTAAAGATATCAATCGTGTAGAGTTTAAATATGCTGGTGAAAAGGAATTCACAGTATATAAATCTTTCGGATCTGATTATCCAGAAGAGGTTTGGAATTTTTTAGGCAATCCTCCAAAATATACTGATTCAAAACCAATTGCTTATGCTGATCAACACAGTAAATTATTTTTAGTTGATCAAAAGCCATCACAACTTCCAACAATATTTTCACAACTTACTGGTGTTGAAGACCTTGAAGAATGCTCATCTTCATGTAATTCTAAAATTAAAGGTTTTGAAAAATCCAATAAATCTCTCGAAAACGAAATAAAAGATCTTGAAAAAGAACTTGAAAATAACTTTTCTACTCTTGATGAAGAAGTAGCCTTATTTCAAGAATTAGAAAAATTGCTTTCTGAAATATCTGAAATTGAAACAGATATATCCAACATGCAAACCTATCTTAGAGACTATAACAGAATTGTAAAAGCTGGCAAAGAGGCTCAAAACGAGATAACAAAATGCAAAAAATTACTTGAGGTTCTTCCAAACGTAAATCCATTGACAAAAGACTTCAATGATCTCCAATCGATGCATACTTTACTTGAAAATGCTGAGAAGTTATCTGCAAAAATAATCAAATACGAAAATAAAATAAAAATTGATAAAGCAATTTCTGAAGGCGAAATTGCAACTCTTATAGCCGAGTGTGATTCTTTGTTTAACACATCTTTGGACATGAGTGCTTTTCAAAATAAAGGTATAGATATAAATGATAAAATTTCTAAAAAGAACGATATTATTTCAAAGCTTAATAAAGCTATTAAAGAGAATACTGATGATTTAGATACCACCATTAATGAAGCTATTGAAAAAGGAGCTATTTGTTCAACGTGTATGAAAATTGGTGGTGAATATGTCGGATAAAAAGAAAGTATTGTTTGTTGGGGATAATCATATAAGTGGCAAAACACCTTCTAACAGAATTGGAAGCTATCTTGAAGACACTGTCAACAAACTAAAGGACTGTTTGAATATAGGCTTAAACGAGAAGGTTGATGCTGTTGTGTTGTTAGGTGATCTTTTTGATGTCAGAGAAGTAACACCGGAAGCAAGAAATGTCACATTAGCAGCTTTGAGATGTCAAGATAATGGAAAGTCTTGGCCTTTTCCTGTTTATATTACTGTTGGTAATCACGACATACAATCTTCATACCCACTGGACAAATCAAGTTTAGGAACTTTGATTGCTGCTGGAGTTTTAATAAAAGAAGATTATGTGCCTGAACTTGGTATTGCTTTTGCTCACTTTGAGCCTGACCTTGACAAAAATATTTTGGAAGGGCATTTAGCTTCTCATCACGCAATAATTTGGGCTTGTCATGCATCTATTGGGGATAAACCAGATAGATTTGAAGAATACATAATCCCTTTCGACAAGATTCCAGTTCATCCCAACAACAGCTTGATAATTTCTGGACACATTCACCATCCTATGTCTTGTGAAAGAAAAGATGGCAAAAGATTTATAAATCCAGGTGCTATTGGTAGAACATCAGCTACAAAAGACAACTTGAATCGTACATTAAAAGTTTTTCTTTTGGAGTATGATCTTGATGGTAAAATTTACAGTGAGAAATATTTAGAATTGCCTTCTGCAAAACCAGCTCATTTAGTATTTAAATTAGATGAAATTGAAACAAAGAAGCAATCCAAAACAGAAGTCAAAGAGTTTATCAAATCTATATCAGCTATGAAACCTAACAACTGGCTTCATTTGCATGATGAAGATAAGTTGAAGATTTTAACTTCTGATGCCAAAGAAGATGGGTTAAGTGATGATATAATCGCAATCATTTCTGAAACATTCAAATCAGTGAAGAATGTTTCTACGGAGGAAATAAATTAATGGAAGAAGATCTTGTTGACCAATACTCAGAAAGAATAGAAGTTTTGAAGAACGCTATTTCAAAGGCTAAAGCAACTCTCGAACTGAGAGAAGCTGAGAAAAATAGCTTGAAAATCGAATATTCAAATTTAGAAAACGAATGTAAAGAAAAGTACAATGTTCCACTTAAGAATTTAAGCAAAGAAATTTCTGATAAAGAAGCTTTAGTTTTAGAAAAGCTAACAGATGCTGAATCTAAATACAAGTCACTTACGGAACCTAAAAATGATTCGGAGTGAGCTTGAAAAAGATTTTAAAGCTTTAGAAAAAGAACTCAATCAAAGAGTTTTCACAAGAGACACTTTAGTAAAGAACATAGCTGACAAGAAGAACCAACTTGAAGCTGACATAGCAGAAAAGAGTCATCTTCAAAAGGCAAGTATATTTTTTAAATCTAAAGCTCAAGATACAAGAGAAACTTATATTCAAACTATCAACAACAACATCACTCTATTGGTGAAAAGAATGTATGGTGAAGATTATGAATTTGGTTTCCACTATAATGAAAAGGCGCAGGAAAAGGGGGAGAAGATTGGCTTCAACCTCAATCCTACTATTACAAACACCGTAAATGGAAAGAGAGTTACTACTTATTCCATGGATTCAAGAGGTGGTGGAATTTTAGAAACCATCAGTGTATTCTTGAGATGGGTCTTCCTCCAGTTAGATGGATATAATGGTCCTTTAATTTTGGATGAATCTTGGTCTGCAGTTTCTGCTGATGATAAAATGGAAATGCTAATAGAATTTATTAGACAATACATTAATGAAACTGATTCTCAGCTTATCTTTGTCTCGCACAGAGCTGAAAATTTTGGCAAGATTGCTAATAAGATTTATCAAGTCCAAAAAGAAAATGGTGTTGCTAAATCAACGGAAATAACATATGAAGAAATTGTTGAAAAACAATTGTCGTTTGTAAATAAAAATGAAAACTAAAGACGAAACATACGAAATGATACTTGAAGTTTACAAAAGAGATGTTCCTTTGCAGTCTGAAATTGCTAATCCATTTTCAGCCAATAAAAGACAACGTAGAAAGACTTTAGTGTCTAAAACTCCTGACGGCTTGCCTGAAGACATAAACACATGGAATAGCCGTAATTTCGTAGATTATTTTGCCGAACAATATCATAAGCATTTTTCTGGCACTTATAAAAAAACATATTCTTCTGATTGTTCTTTTATCAATCAAATATTTGATTTCATGGAAGCTAACGAACTGAACAGGAATGAATATACTAAAAAATTCATTGATTGGAGTTTTATAAATTCTCAAATCATCACAAGTAAAAATGGTGTATTTTTACTTGGAACGATCAAAAACCACTTGAATGGTTTCTTCCAGCAAGCCGTTTTAGATACAAGAGAAAAATCAGTTCAAATTGACATTTTTCAAGATATTTCTAATCTGGTTCTTAAGGGCAAAACAAGAGAAGTCTTTATCACTTATGGCATACCTCTTGCTGCTACATTTTTCGTAAATCACAAAAATATACCTCTCAAAAATGTTATAGCTGGACTGCAACAACTATTCACCACTTTTTCAAATGGTGACAATGAGCAGAAAATGTACATCGCCACAGTAATACAAAGATCAATAAGTAGAGGTCCGTATATAGACGGATTTGAACTTGTTGATTGGCGTGATGTTTTTAAGGAAGTTGTATCTTCTTTTAAAACTGAATTATGGTATAGAGAGGAAGATTTTTCCGGTAAGCCACAATACAAACTTGAAAAATTCTTAAATGATAAATAATGTACGGAATCAAATACCAAAATGTAATAGAAGAACTTGAACTACTCATAAGATCTAAGAGAACAGTTCTCAATCTTGTGTGTCATGAAGAAAGTAAAGTTATATCGGCTTTGGAGGAAATATGCTCCAAGGCCGATACTTCTTGGGATTTGATTAAGTGGGATATTGTTACTGGACTACACTCAACATTTCCAGAGTTTTTACCTACCAAAGATTCTGAAACACAATTAGATCAAGAAGAAGTGCTGTCATGGTTTCAAAATCTGATAGTCCCTAAAAACAAGTTTGTAATATTAGTGATGAAAGATTATAATAAATTTTTTGGATCTAACACTTATCGAGGTCAAATTGAAAATAAGGTTGTTCGCCATATAAAGAACCTTTCACAAATATTTACCACTGAAAATAAAACTATAATATTTCTTTCATCAAACTACGACATACCCACAGATTTAGAAAAATATATTCATTTTGTAGATTGGCCCTTACCTGAAAAAACTGACATAGAAAACAAACTTAAGGATTTACTAAATAGAGCATCCAAAAGAAAAGATTTAGTTGAAAAGTTTCAAGTAAATTATTCTGTTGAAGAATTCGAGACTATTGTAAATTCTTTTAGAGGATTGACTTTATCAGAATGTGAGCAAATTTGTGCTTATTGTATGATTAAGTATCCTAAATTAATGCCTGATGTTATTTCTATGCAAAAGAAAGAAATTATCAGAAAGTCAGGTTTATTAGAATGGATTTCTTCAGATATAGACATGGAATCTATTGGTGGACTTGAAAATTTGAAACAATGGCTTGGCAAGAGAAAAGATGCTTTTTCTCAAGATGCAATTGATTATGGCTTACCATCAAATCCAAAAGGCTTACTTCTTGTGGGAATTCAAGGAGCTGGTAAAAGTTTATTTGCTAAAGGCATCTCTTCATTTTGGAATTTTCCCTTGATCAGATTAGCTATGGGAAAAGTTTTCTCTGGAATTGTTGGTTCATCTGAGCAGAACATGAGGCAAGTTTTTAAGGTAGTTGAATCTGTGGCTCCATGTATTTTGTGGTGTGATGAAATTGATAAAGGAATGTCAGGAGGTCGAAGTTCTGGACACACTGATGGAGGCACAACTTCAAGAGTTTTAGGATCTTGGCTTACTTGGATGCAAGAAAAAACTGCACCAGTGTTTGTAATTGCTACAGCCAATGACGTTTCAAATTTACCTCCTGAGTTACTGAGAAAAGGCAGATTTGATGAAATATTTTTTGTTGATTTGCCAAATGAAAGTGAAAGAGAAAAGATTTTTATGATTCATCTCTCACAAAGAAACAGAGATTATAAAAAATTTGATATCCATTCTTTAGTCAAAGAATCTCAAAACTTTACTGGTGCTGAAATAGAATCATCAATTGAAGCTGCCATGTACGAAGCATTCAGTGATAACAAAAGAGACATAACAACTAAGGATATAATGCTTAGCTTGAAAAACTCAGTTCCAATCGCTATAATCATGAAAGAAGAAATAAATGCCCTAAGACAATGGGCATCTGAAAGAGCCCGAAGCGCATCTATTTCTCAAGCTTTTGCACGACCTTCTTATGACGAGGATGATTTGTAATGGATAAAAATGACGATTTTGCAGATATGCTTGGTTTGAATGTTTCTGTTGAGGAATTAAAAAAAGCAGCTCGTGACATAAGAATAAGAAGTGGCAATGGGTGTGTCAATTGCAATTATTTTGGTTACACTGTCAACTACCAGGGAAAACACCTAATTTGCGACTGTGTAAAAAGCAAAATGTTAGCATCTATTTATCAAAAAGCTGATGTGCCTGAGATTTATTTTCACAAAACTATAGAAGAATGGAATACAAAAACAGATGGAAACTATAATGATTTAGGAGTCCATTCTGAAAGAAGTGAATACGTTTATGCACTTTTGAGATTTTATTTTAAAAATATCTCAAAAATCTGTCGTGGTACAAAAATTAAGATTACTCATTCTAAAAATCAAAAAGACAATTTACATTCATTGATTTTTATGGGAGGAAGTAACTCTGGCAAGACATTCATAGCCAGTATTGCTGTTCAGGCTGCAATAAAAAACAATCTTTCAGCTAAGTTTTATGATTGGTCAAATCTGGTTGATATCTTGAGCAATTTTTCAAGAAAAGAAGAACTCAACGAAATCATAGAAAATTTCAAAGATTTCGATTTCATTGCAATCGATGATATTCAAAACTATGATATTACCCAAGCCAATTTTATTTTGCAATTAGATAGACTTTGTAAGGCAAGATTGCATTCAGGCAAACCTACATTTTTGATGGTTTCTGCAGGTTATGAAAATACTATAAACTGCTCTGGCTGGAAATCCTTACTGAGGTCCTGCTTGACTATACAACTCCCGTATGCTATAAAGAACTTAACATGAAGCTTGATAATTACGATTTAGAAATACTAACACTTGCTCACATTACAACCAGTGTAAAGAGCATGGATAAACTCATGTCTCGTGGTATTACTAAAGACCATTTTGATTACAAGGGTGAAAATGAAGAACAATCTTATACTAAAGGATTGTTTCAACTGATATTAAGTTATTGGAAGTCAAGTGGTGGAAGTTTATTTACAACTTTTGTCCTTGAATCAAAACTTAATGAGAAAAAAGCAAGCGATAAAATCAGGACAAAACTATTAAACCTTTGGGCTGATGTTCAAGATTTAGATGTTGATGAAAATGATTTTCATGAGATTGTCTCTAACTTAAAAAATAAAAGATGTCATCATATCTTGACTGATATGCTTTCTGACATCAATGAAAATTACAGTGATGGCGGAACTGATTATGCTCTTAAAGTTTTGCAAGAAAATTTGGATAAAATTCAAGTAGAAAAGTCAGAGTTTGGAGCAGATAGACATAACTTTGATGTATTTGAATCTTCCACTTTCTTCAAAGAAGAGTACAACAAAAGAATCAATCATCCTGAATTGTTTAAAGGTATTAATTGTGGATTGAGCAATATTGATTCTAAAACTTTTGGATGGCTTCCAGGTCAAATTATTGTATTTTTAGCACCTTCTTCAGGTGGTAAATCTGTCATGTTACTCAACTCTGCTGTACATGCAAATAAAGAATGTCATAAAAAAGTTCTTTATATGTCATTTGAAATGAATTCATGGCTGTGTTTACTTAGACACGTATCTTTGCAATTCGAAATTCCTTACAGTCAATTGAAAGATAACAATTTGTCTCCAGACGAACTTAAAGCAGTCATTGATGGATTAAGCAATACTAAAGATGGTGCATACTTTGAATATGATGTTAATATGGAAGATCCTACGCCTGAGTATATTGACTCACGAATACGAGATCTTATTGCTACAAAAGGAAAACCAGATTTACTTGTTGTTGACTACATTGGAAACATGACAGTTAGAAATGCTCCAAATGGTGCAAAAGACTATGAGGTTCAAACAAAAGCTGTTCAAGAACTTTTTAGGATGGCTAAGAGATATAGTATTCCAATTATCACTGCACAACAAATTAACCGTGAAACCATCAGAGATGCAAGAAAAGCTAAAGAGGCAAATAAGTTTATGTCTTATGACCAAGCTGCAGTATCTGGCGGACAAGTATTGATGCACTTATGTACATATGCTATTGCTATGGAACCTAATAAAGAACATAAATATTGTATTTTGCATCCAGTGAAAATGCGTGATGCTTGGTTTCATCCATTCCCTGTAGCTATGGATTCTGAATTCAACAAAGTAAGAGAGCTTGATGAAGCTGAACAACAACAGATCATGGCTATGCATGCTTTGTCTTCTGGTGCTACGCCAACTCCAACTTCTACAGTAGATACAGGCTCAAAAACAACTAAAACTCCATTGGCAAGTCATAAACCAAAAGTGCAAGATGAAGATGATGAAATTATTCTAACTAAAGAAGATTTTGAAGATGAAGAAATAGATCTTGCTCCTTGGATGCTTACTAATGCAAAAAATAACTCGAACATTTATTGATCATTTATTAACTAATGTAAACATTGTTGATTTCATGGAAAGTGAATTCGATAGTGATTTTATTTTTAGTAAAAATGGTTGGGCAAATACCAATTGTCCCATGCCAAACCATGAAGATTCAAGTCCATCTTTTGGGGTCAATACAACAGACAATAAATACAATTGTTTTGGATGTGGACAAACCGGAGATGTTATAAAATTAGTCCAGCAAGTTGAAGGTTTGAATTTTGTTGAAGCAATTCAAAGATTATCTAATTATGCTGGTATTGATGTTGAAATTGTAAACCTTGATATTAAATATTTATTGAGAGAACTTTCATCTACTATCAATGATTATTTTTCTAAAGAAAATATCTCTTATTACCCTGGAGGATTATCTGAAGGAGCTTTTTTAATTGCATTTTCTGAGCGTACTAAAAAATATGAAAGATCATGTAATTTTGATGCTAAAGAATGCCTTTGGATAGAAGACGTTTACAAAAATTTAGAAAAAGACATCAACGCAAAAGAATATAAAAAAATAAATAAGCTTTGGAAAGATTTTTCTAAAATGACGAAAGAAAGAAAAATCAAAAATGAAAACTAATCCACAAGAATTATTGAATAAAATCAATGTTGAATTACAAAATGCTCCTGAAGAAATTGCGATAAATACCATTTTAACTGGCATAGGGGCTAAAAAATATCACTTGATGAAAACCATTTTGTCAGCATCTAATCCTGAACTTGACGAAGAAGATATTTGCAAATATATTATAAGATCAGGCATAGAGAGAGAAATGGAAAAGATTTCAAACATTTGGCAAAATGAGTAAAAGCATTATTGTGAATCCTGAAATTGCTTCAGGGGTATTGAAAAATAAAGAAGACGATTTATATATCTTATGGCTGCTTGCAAAAAAGATTGACGTTACTGGATCTGGAATTGTAGCAGTCAAAGAAATAATTAACTTTGCCAAAATCGTATTAAATATCAAGTCTAACTATGTATATGAAAAGATTGAAAAAGGCATTGATAAATATTGGAGAAAGCCTTTTGGAAAATATGGCTGCAAATCTGTATGCTTGTTATCCCCTAATAAAATTATTCAAAGATTAAAGCCACAGATTACAAGATGCAAGCCAGTATCAGTCCCTTTATCTTACATTCAAGCTTCAGGTAAAAAAACAATAAGAGGTTTATTAATTTCTATTGTAGCTGGAAGATATACAGATAGTAGACCAATTTCTATGTATTCCTTAATTCATAATATAGGCTTGTCTGAATCTACTATCAGAAATGCTTTGGCAAATTCAAATTGCATCAATTCCAGAACCAATTATATTGTGATTGCACAAAGTATTGAAAGATCTTATCTGGCGCAACTTCTGCAAAATGATAAAGAGCCTTGGGCATGCAAAATAATACTCAATAATGGCATTTTTCAATTAATAAAGCAACAAGCTAATTCTTATGATTTGGACTTTTTCAGATTGCCTCTTAAATCCAGACCCAATGAATTAAAGAAAAATGACAAAAGGCTTTTTGCAATTTTAGAGCCAAAAAGATATAATAATGAAAATGATTTAATATCATTTAAGACCTATCATCAATAAGTGTATTACTGTCTAATGATGGCGCTTATAAAGGGGGATTTATGTGTAATAATAAGGACTTTGTGCATCTACATGCACACACTCATTTCTCAATACAAGATGCTTTACCATCTCCGAAAAATTATGCCTTAAAAGCCAGAGAAATGGGATTCAGAGCTGCAGCCATTACTGATCATGGAAAGATGGGTGGTGCAGTTGAATTTGCTGAAAATTGTAAACTTCCAGGCGCTAATGATTCAATCAAACCAATTGTAGGTATTGAAGTATATACATGCCCTGATCGCTTTGATAGATCTAAAACAGATGAAGGAAGACGTCAAAAACTTAATCATTTGACACTTTTAGCACAAAATGAGACTGGATATAAGAATCTCTTATCGCTTTCTGCTTTGGGTAATGATCCTGATGCTTTTTATTATTCTCCTCGTGTTGACTGGGGATGTATTGAAAAGCATAGTGAAGGTGTCATTGCTCTTTCTGGTTGCTTGGCTTCTGAGCTTAATCAAGCCTTCATCAAAGAGCAACATGATACTGCGAATTCTGTTGTGGATAGGTTTAAATCTGTCTTTGATGACCGATATTTTATAGAACTTCAATATCACGGAATTGAAGAACAAAAACATAACATGAATTTGCTTTTAGATATAGCAAAAAAATATGATGTTCCAGTAGCAGCATCCAATGACGTTCATTATCTTGATAAAGTTGATTGGGAACTTCATGATGTTCTTATTCAAATGAGAGATCAAAGAGATGCAAGATCCGGAGAAACTAAAAAAGGTGGCAAGAAAGAAGCTTATTCTTCTCATCAATTTTTCTTGAAATCTTTTGACGAAATGAATAAGATATTTTCAACTGTACCCGATGCGTTGAAAAATACAGTTCATATTGCTGACATGGTTGATGATTTCTTTAAGTTAGATGTACCTCACCTTTTACCGCCAGCAAGATTACCAGAAAACAATGAAGAGTTTAATTCTTTCTGGAAATCAAAACTTCCTTATCATAAAAAGAACGAAGCCTATCTTGCTTTTCTTGCATTGAAAGGTCTTCGTCAGCTTGGTTTTGGTAATAACAAAAAATACTTAGCCAGACTTGATTCAGAAATCAAACAGATCTGGTATATGGGTGTAACTGACTACTTCTTAATTCAAAGAGAAATGGTTGAGTTTATGAAAGGTAAACAAATCCATTTTGGTATTCGTGGATCTGGTGTAGGTAGTTTAGTTAATTTCTGCCTTGAAGTATGTGGTGTGGATCCAGTTCGTTGGAATCTTATGTTTGAAAGATTCTTAAACCCTGGCCGTGGAACTCAATATAAAGTTGATATTTCAGAATATCCAGTCAAACAATGGATGGAAAAATACAGTCATGTTGATCCAATTTCTTTCTCTCATAAACTTAAGAAGATTGCATCAAATTGGCTTGTAGACAATCCACAATATTTGGAGTTTGAACCTGATATCGAAAAAGAATTATGGGTTCTTGAAAATCAAGGTTTATCTGCATACATATACAGTCTTGGCAAGATGAATATAAAGACCAAACATAATGATTGTCAGCTTTGGACTGCTGTAATGATGGGTATTACTGAACAGGTTCCAGAACAATCTTTGAAAGTATCAAAGGTTGCTGCTCTTCCCGATGTTGATACTGATATTGATGATTCAAAAAGATCTGAAGTTATCGATTGGACCAAAAGCAGATTTGGTGATGATCATGTTGCTCAGATTGGAACTTGGGGTCGATATGGTGCAAAAGCAGCTGTTGTTGGTTGTTTGAAGGCAAGTGCAAGATTTCAAGAAACATATCCTGAGACATATCATAACGAGGCACTTAAAATTTCAGCATTGATTTCTAAAAAACCCGGATCTACTATTGAAGATACCATTTTAGAAAGTCAAGAGTTTGCAATATATTATGGCAAATGGAAAGCTGAAATAGATAACGCTATTCATCTTGTTGGAACTATTTCAAATTTTGGAGTGCATGCAAGTGGTGTTTTAGTTTCAAGTGAGCCTGTTTATTTACATACGCCTATTGAAAACTCAAAGGGCAATTTATGTTCCGCTTATGATATGAAGAATGTTGAAAGAATGGGACTTGTCAAATACGACTTCTTAGGTCTTGCAGCATTCCAGCAAGTTTCAATTTGTCTTCAACATATAAAAAGACTATATGGAAAAGATATTAATTTTATTGATATAGATCTTGAAGATTCTAAAATATTTAAGAATATTTATGCAAAAGGTAAAACAGCTTCTGTATTTCAATTTGCTTCAAGGGGAATGCAACAAGCTTTGAAAGAAGTAGAAGCATCAACAATTGAAGACTTAATTGCTGTTGCTGCTTTATATAGACCTGGTCCTATGGAGTTCATTCCTCAATATGCTGAAGGAAAGAGAAATCCTGAATCTGTAAAGTATGCTCACCCTATTATTGAAAAGCATTTATCTGTCACTTTTGGAATTATGGTTTATCAAGAGCAAGCAATGTTTTTAGCTCGTGATATGGCAAGTTTTACATGGGCAGAAGTTGATAAATTAAGAAAAGCTATTTCTAAAAAATCAGGCAAAGATTTTGATGAAGCATGTAATCTTTTTAAGACTAAAAGCTTAGCTAATGGAGTAACTGAAGAAGTAGTTGATGAAGTTCTTGGATTAATGGCTAAGTTTGGGGGATATGCTTTCAACAGATCTCACGCTTGTTCTTATGCATTATTATCTTATTACACAGCTTTTCTACGTTATTATTATCCCTCAGAATGGTTAGCTGCTTGTATTCAAATTGACAGACTTGATGAAGATAAAATTTCTATCTTAAGAAAAGAGTGTCATATGGATAAAATTTCTGTGAAGGAGCCTGACATTAATGAATCTGGCTTAGAGACAACAGTTAACAAAAAGGGTGAAATTATTTTGCCATTATCTACAGTCAAGGGTGTAGGAGCAAGAGCAGAAGACATTATCAAATGCCAGCCTTTTGCAGACTTGAACGATTTAGCTACAAGGGCAAGGCCTAATAGAATGATGGTTAGTGCTTTAGCTGAAGCCAATGCCTTAAATTGTTTGCCTGAAATTGCTGAGTTTGAATATCTTGAAGATTTCATGGAACATTGGGACAATCTTGTTGCTGAGAGAAACAGATTGGAAAAACAGTCCTTGAGATTAAAGAAATTAGAAGAGAAAAACTCTATATCTATGGATAAAATTGTTAGCACTAACAAAACTTCTGAGGTAAGATCAACTAAATCAGAAAAGCTTACAAAATTATTAAGTGACGATTTGTTTGATTGAGGTTATAATATGTTCATGTATGAAGATTCAGAAGAAGAAGATATTGATTTAGATTCAGAAGAAACTGCAAATACTATTCTTATTGCTGATATTGAATGGGCGCCTTTAATTGATTATGTACCTTGGACTGATCCAGGCTTCGCACAAGATATTGCAGCAAGAATAAAAGGAATTACAGTTGAAAATTTTGCCAAAGAAGTTGATATATGGCAACAAAATATTAATATGCTTCCTTATTATGATGAAATTAAAATTAGACAAGAAATAAGATCTTGGGATATTGCAATTCCAGGAAGAGATGAGTTTGATTTCGAAACTCACGCAATGTTCTATTCCTTACAAGTACAGTATAGGAATAGACTAACAGAGATAGTATCAGTGGTGAATGCTCATCATGAAATGCTATCTCAAGCTGCCAAAGCTTTATCCGCAATGGCAACAAAATTAGCTTCAGGAACAGCTGTTGAAAAACAAGGGATTGCTGCATTTACAGTTCATCCCTTTACAATTGCTCAAACCAATTGCAAAAGACTTCTGAGCTATTTAGAAGCGGTAATGAAAAACATTGACTTTGCTTCTTATCAAATGGATAGATTATTAAAGGAACACCAAGCCCTTTCGAGAATTAACATGAACTTCAATAACGAAGGAATGTCTGCACTTTTGAGCAAGGATCGAACTGGTTTTAAGACGAACTTTAATGATAGCACTGAAATTAAAACACGAAACAGACGAATTAAATAGTCTAATGTGTTGCATCAGTCAAAAAACCTGATAAACTTAGAAAAGCGGGACGAAGTTCCCCAGAAAGTGAGTAACAACAATGGTTAGAAAGAGATCTTCAGCTCAGCAAATTCTTGCTGGTGCTACCGTAAAGCCACAAGGTAACAACTACCCGAAGTGGTCTGACATGATGGTTAATCTGTCAGTCAAGGAACAAAAGCGAGTAACTCGCAAGCTCAAGCTTGTTGGCGATCCATACGAATTCACTGAGTATGTTGACAAGCAATATGTTCCAAATCCAACGAATGATCCTGCTCTAAAGGGTAAGACTATTCGTGTTCCATTTCCAGACGCTGATGTAAAGAAATCCTTTACTCGTATTGGAAATGACGATGATCCTGCTAACTGCCCATGGAAGAAGTTGGGATATATTTCCACCACTCAATATGCTCAAAACTGCTTTGAAAAGCAAGATGATGGTACATGGGTTGTAAAGATCCTTAAGAAGGGCAAGTCCATTTTCCGTGATATTGCCAAAGAGCAAATCAATCGTTACAACGATCCAGAGCTTGATGATGATGATCCAAAGCACTTTGGTGTAAGAACATCTCCATGTGTTCGTATCACTGCTGAAGCTACTGGATACGAAGGTCCTAAGTCTGTTGAGTACTCAGTTGGTTTCGATCCAAAGTCAACTTATATTACAGATGATATGATTGAAATGCTCCGTAAGGTCGGAGAGCCATCAGCTGAAGATTTAGCTGAAGAGCGTCAATCTTACAATAAAGATCGTAAGTCTGATCCATCAATGCCTGAGTGGGAAGATTTCTATTTTTATGGATATCCTCTCCACAAGATTTTCAAGCACACTCCTATTGCTGGTACTGAAATCGAAACTGCTAAAGCATCTGTAAAGCATGTAGAAGAGGACATTGAGCCAGATGTCAGAGGATATCATGTTTCGCCTCCTAAGTCTGCTCCTGTTGAAGAAGTAGTCGAAAAGAAGCCTGTGAAGAAGCAAACTCCACCTCCTCCAGTTGAGGATGAAGATGATGAAGATTCACTTGGCTGGATGAACGAAGAAGAATAAATCAAGTAAAGGACAGCCCAAAAGGCTGTCCTTTTTTAGGAGAAAACAATGGCTAATAAAGAAACAAAAATAAGCATTCAAGATATCATTGACAAAGATCAAGAGCGTCTTCTTAAACAAAAACTAAAGGCATTAGGCATTGATGAAAAATGTATCAAGCCTGGTGATGTTGACAATGTTGAGTTTATTCCTACGGGAGTTTTTGAAGTAGACTCCATCCTTGGTGCTGGCATGGGTATCCCTACAGGAACACTAATCGAATTTTGTGGTGAATCTCAATCTGGCAAGACTTGGCTGGGCTACAAATTAATTGCTGAAGCTCAAAAGCAAGGAAAAAAATGTGCCTTCTTTAACATAGAGAATTCATATTATCCACAGAGAGCAATTTCATGTGGTGTCAATGTTTCTCAATTACTTTTAGTAGAAAATGTAGGCTCTGCTGAAAAGTATGGTGAGTTACTAAAATATATGGTCGAAACTGGTGATTACTCTGTAGTAGTAGTTGACTCAATTTCAGCTATGATCCCAAATGACGAATTGGAAAAATCACTTGAGCAGGTTCAAACAATTGGCCTTCATGCAAGATTTGTAAAGCGCTTGACTAAAGACTTGACTGCCAAAACAGCTGCTACTGGAACAATTGTTGTTCTTATTAACCAGCTCTATATGGGTGCTGGAGTTATGCCTGGAACGATGACTAAAACAGCCTCAGGTGGTAATGCTATGAACTACTTTACCCATATGCGTCTTTGGATTAATAAAATCAATGGTGCTGCTGGACAAGTAACCAAAAAAGATGCTGAAGGAAAAGATGTAGTTATTGGTGGCAAGAGCAAAGTTCTTGTTATGAAGACTCGTTATGGTCAGCCAAATGTCACTGGTGAATTTAAGATTATGTTCACTGATGATGAAACTACTAATCCAGTTGATGAATTTCTATATAGAGCTAAAGCTAAGGGCTTCGAATATATCAAGGAAGTTCGTAAGAAGTTTATTTACACGAATACTGACACTGGTGAAGTTGTTGAATCAAAAGATGCACATGAGTTTTGTAAACTTCTAATGGCTCAACCAGCACCTGAAAAACGCACTCGTGGTGACATGTCTACCACTGCTTTTGAATATATCTGTGGTCGATTGAAAGTTATCGGTAAACCACTTGCTGATCTTTTAGAAGCAATTAGCAAAGGTCCAGCATCTGAAGACATTGATGACGAAGACGATGACGATGATGGTGGCATTTCTTTTGAAGAAGCTGCTAAAATAATGCTGTAAAGTAAAGGTCTCTTTTGAGACCTTTATTCATTTTATGATAGAATAATACTCATGGAAAATAAAGAAATATCTTTCCAACAATTTGTAAGAAATCTTAATGAGAATAAACTTGCTCAAAAGTATTTCAAGTCAAGAGGCTTATCAAAATCAATTGTTCAAGACAAACTCATTGGTTTTTGCCCTACATACTCAAGATACTCTTTCCCTTTGCTCAGAGGTAGATTGATTGTCCCGATCAGAGATGTATATGGAGAAACTATAGCTCTTGCTGGAAGACAAATCCCAGATATCAAGGATGACTTAATAACTTCTTTTTGGGAATCTTTTGGCAGTGAACCATCAAAATGCCAAGACAGAATTTCTAAATGGACAAAAGGCAAGTGGATTAATGAACCATATGTTAAAGCTAAAAATTTATTCTTCCTTGATCAGTCTAAAAACTATGTTAGAGAAAAAAACTATATTGTCTTAGTAGAAGGATACTTTGATGTCTATTCTCTTTATGACAATGGTATCAAAAATGTAGCTGCTGTTTGTGGTACATCAATTTCGGAATATCAAATATCATTGGCTTCAAGATTCTGTGATAATGTTGTGATATTAATGGATTCTGATTTTGCTGGAAAAACTGCAGCTAATAAGATTGCAAACAAAGTAGAAGAATTAGGTTTAAAATCTTTCAAGGTTTATTTGCCTGTTGGTATGGATCCAGATGATTTTGCGCTTAACTACGATACATCATTTTTGAATGATTCTATTCAAAACATGATTGCTAATTCGAAAAAAGAACTTTATATTGGAATTTAAAATGGAAGAAATTAAAACAATTTGGCAGATGAAACCTTGTGACACTCAAACTGTAAGAGAAATTGCATATGAGTTAGAGCTTCCATTATCAGTTGCTCAAGTTATGGTCACGAGAGGTTTAGACACTATTGAAAAAGCTAAAAAGTTTTTTAAGCTTGATATCAATAAAATGCATAATCCATTAACTCTTCCTGATGCACAAAAAGCTATTGACAGAATTAATAAAGCCATCGACTCTAAAGAAAAAATATTTGTATGGGGAGATTACGATGTTGATGGCATAACTTCCACTGCTATAGTAGTTACAGCACTTAAGAAAATGGGAGCTGTTTTAGAATACAAAGTCCCTCATAGAATGGAAGATGGTTATGATATCAAAGTTCATTCTGTTGATGAAGCCATTCAACGAGAAGCTAAATTATTAATGAGTGTTGACTGTGGAATTGTAGCTTTTGAAACTGCTGAATATGCAAAGAAATGTGGTCTTGATTTGATAATCACTGATCACCATCACCCTTCTGATGATGGAAAACTGCCTGATTGTCTTGCTGTAGTAAATCCAAACAGAGATGACCCAGAATATCCAGGAGAACATTTCAAGGAATATACTAAGGAAAACTTCAAGAGATATCCTTTTGACTATCTTGCTGGGTGTGGTATTGCATTCAAGCTTATGTTAGGTTTAGCGAAAAGCAGAAAACTTAACATCATGGAATTTGTAGACGAACTTATTGAGTTTGCTGCATTGGGGACAGTAGCAGATGTTGCCCCTATGTTTGATGAAAATCGAATAATAGTTTCTTATGGATGTCAAATTTTATCGAGAAGTGCAAAGCCTGGGATTTCTGAATTACTTAGAATTGCCAATGTAAAAGAAGTGACCCCTACATCAATTGGATTTCAAATTGGCCCAAGAATTAATGCCATAGGACGACTTGCAGATTCTGGTACTGCATTGGCATTACTGTTAGCTGAAAATGACATAATTGCAGCAAATTTGGCACAAAAACTCGAAAGTGCTAATAGAAAAAGACAAGAGCAACAAGAAAAAGCTATTGCAGAAGCTATTACTTATGTAGAAGAAATTATTGATTTAGAAAATGACCACATCATAGTTCTTGGTAAAGAAGATTGGCACCCTGGACTTATTGGTTTAATTGCTGGAAAAATAGCAGAAATCTATCATAAACCTGTTCTAATTTGCTCGTTCAAAAATGATGGATATGCAAAAGGTTCTTGTAGATCTGTAAGAGATTTCAATATATTAGAAGCATTAAAATCTGAAGAAGCTTGGTCTTTATTTAAGAAAAGAGCAGATGGTTCAACTGTTTGCGGTGGTCATGCTTTTGCAGCTGGATTTGAGCTTGCTATAGACAATATTCCAGCAATGAGAAGAGCATTGAACAAATACGCTCAGGACAAAATGGGCGAACCTGTTAAAGAAAAGGTCATAGATATTGATGCCAAGTTACCATTTTATGAACTTAACATGAAGACTTATATCAATCTTATGAAATTATCCCCATTTGGTTCAGGAAATAATAATCCTATATTTGTTACAAGAGGTTTGAAGGTAGTTGAATCAAAGCCATTATCAAAAGGCAAACACTTAAAATTAAGACTATCTGATGGTGAAAAAACATGGGTTCCAGCAAACGCCTGGAGAAAAGGTCATCTTGCAGACAAAGTCAAAATAGGTTCAACTGTTGATGTTGCTTACACTCTTGATTTAGATTCTTGGTCTGGTAATAACAATCTTGTGATGATAATTGAGGATATTACGAATATCAAGTAGTTTACATTTTTTTAAATTATATCCATAATACTTACATCTTCTGGGAGTAAGAGTTGTGAATAATGATTTAAAATTAGCAAACAGTAAGGTTCAAGAAAGTTTAGAAGCTGCTATATTGCGATATCAAAAAAGTTTATTATCAAATAATAAAAATTTGATTGACAAATATTACAAAGAAATATGTAAACTTTATCCTCCTTATCTTCACATGCAAGAATGGTGGAATCAATATCATTATTTGTATGATTCTCAAGAAGATTTTTCGTCAGATTATATAAAGATATTTTGTAATGTCTTGTCAAACTGGAAGCCAAGATCCACTCGAAAAAAATCAAGGTATGGTGGATCTGGTGAATTTAAGAATTATTTTATTGGAGCTTTGCAACATAATTACATTAATTTAGTCAAAGCTGATAACGCTGGTAAAAGAAACCCGTCTCAAAAATGCCCTATTTGTGAAAAATGGGTCAATCCACTATCTACTCATATTTTACATCACCATACATATCTATTATGGGATTACTTAATGCTGCAAGGTTATGTTTTAGAAGAATTGGAAAAATGCCCTTTCTGCAAATCTCATAAGATGCCAAGAACATTTGTGTGTGATGAAAATTGTGAAAATCAAATTGAAAATGGTTGTGAAAAATGCATAACTGAGAAAAGAACTTTTGCAATTAAGAAGCATTTATTGTCAAAACACTCTACAATGCTTTTTCAAAGATTTAATGAATTGTACCCAAATCATCAGACTGTATCACCAAGAGCACTTAGTGTATATCTTGCTGAAGAAGATGATTCAGATGAAAATTGTTACTATGATCAGATCAAGGACAGTAGTAAGATAAATAGCTTCCTTGAGGTTGAAATGACAGATTTAGAAAGTATGATAATTCAACATGCTCTCAATGGATCTTCAAGTGTAAAATTTGACGCAAAGCTTTATAATTGCTCAATGGAAGAGTTCAATGGTGCATTGGAAAGTATCAAGAACAAAATGTCCCTATTTGGGTTGGAAGGATAATTATGATCGAAAATTTAGACGAACCAAGCATTGTTGCTGAAAAAGAACCAAAGGTGAAAGTTAAGAATGATCCCCGAATCCTGAAGGCAAGAGGCGGAGACCCAAATGACGCTGACGAGAATCGAAGACCTACAGATCCAGTCGGCTTATCGAGAAGTATTCTACATGTACTTAAGGACCATGAATACGTTAGAGTATTGTCTGTTGGGCCTACTGCATTAGCTTCAGTAATGTCTGCTTTTAGACTTGCTTCAAGAGAAATTGAATCTCTTACAAATGGCTCTGTTTTAGTATGCAGACAGTCAGAATATAGTGCTGAAATTGGCGGTAAAAAGGCAAAGGGAGTATCAACACGTATCTTTGCTATCGACATTAAATACGCTCTGTAAAACAATGGATAAAAACGCTTGGATCAGTAAGAAGAAGGAACTACTTTCTAAAATTTTTGCTTCTAAAACTGCTGATATTAAGACAGATTGGGGGTTTTTAACTCAGGAAACCCCCAACAAAAAACAGAATACATATAGTGTCAAAATTGATAACTGGACAGACTTGTTGTATGCAAGTTCAGACATCAATCCTGTGGTTGAACCTACTTCATTTAACATACATCCTTGTGGTTTTACAGTGCATGATGATTTAGGACAGGCAGTGTTAAATAAGGCATTCGACAAAGCTTTATTTTATATAAATCAACAAACTGACACAGATGAAGATATAATCAAAGATGCAATTCATGATTATATTACAAACAACAAATTGAGCACAAAAGGTTTTTATTATTTGATTAAGAAACTCAAGAATTTGCAACTCGAAGACTTGCCAGACTTACAAGCATAAAGCATAATAATAAAGGAAGGTTATATAAATATCTGATCGATTTTCCTTCAGATATTTTTTATTGTCAAAAATTATGGAAAAGATACTCGCAGAGAATAAGAATAGGTTTGTTTTGTTCCCGTTGGAGCACCATGACATCTGGGACTATTACAAGAAGGCACAGCAGGTTTTTTGGACTGCAGAAGAAATTGATCTTTCCCAAGATCTTACTGACTGGGAAAAATTAAACGAAGGCGAAAAGCATTTTGTCAAGCATGTTTTGGCATTCTTTGCTGCATCTGATGGAATTGTAAATGAGAATTTAGCAGAGAACTTTGTTGCTGAAGTACAGTACACAGAAGCCAAATTCTTTTACGGTTTCCAGATTATGATGGAAAATATCCACTCCGAAACCTACTCTCTTTTGATTGACACTTACATCAAAGATAAAGAAGAGCAAAATCATTTGTTCAACGCAATTGACACAGTTCCAGCTGTTCAAAAGAAAGCTGAGTGGGCTCTTAAGTGGATTGGTTCTGATTCTTTTGTTGAGCGTCTTATAGCTTTTGCTGCTGTTGAGGGAATTTTCTTTTCAGGATCTTTCTGTTCAATTTTCTGGCTCAAGAAGCGTGGACTAATGCCAGGATTATCTTTTTCTAATGAACTTATTTCTCGTGATGAGGGGCTTCATACAGACTTTGCTGTTCACCTCTACAATAATCACATCGAAAATAAGCTTTCCAGAGAAAGATTGATTGAGATTATCGATTCTGCTTTGACTATTGAAAAAGAATTTATTACTGAGGCTCTTCCTGTATCCTTAATCGGCATGAATTCTAATTTGATGAAGCAATATCTTGAGTATGTTTCTGACAGACTTTTGATGGATCTTGGTGTTGGTAAGGTGTATAATGCCGAGAACCCATTTGACTTCATGCAAAATATAGCGATGGCAAATAAAACTAATTTCTTTGAGAAGAGAGTAGCTGATTATGTCAAATCTGGTGTTGGTGAAGTTAAAGAACAAATCTCATTTGACGAGGATTTCTAAGCATGGATATTACAAAGCGCAATGGTACTAAAGAGCCACTAAAGCTCGAAAAGATTAGCTCCAGAATCAAAAAATTAACTTATGGCTTGCATGATATGGTTGATCCAGATCTTGTCAGCACAAAAGTTGTATCTGGTCTTTACGATGGTGTTTCAAGTACAGAACTTGACCAGCTAAGTGCAGAGACTGCTGCTTCAATGATCACTACACATCCTGATTATGGAAAGTTAGCTGCTCGTATAGCTATCACTGCTTTGTACAAGGATGTTGAAAAAGACTTCTCAAGAATTGCTACCAAGCTTTACGAATATATCAATCCTAAAACTGGTGAAAAGGCTGGGATGATTTCTGATGAAGTTTATTCCGTAATTCAAAAGCATGCTGATGAACTCGATGCCATGATTGTGCATGACAGGGATTTCAACTTTGATTATTTTGGATATATGACCCTCAAGAAGTCATATCTTCTTAAAACCAATGGTCAAGCAGCTGAAACTCCTCAACATCTTTACATGAGAGTTGCTGTTGGAATCTGGCGTGACAATTTAGAAATGGTGCAAAAGACTTACGATATGTTATCTCAAGGTCTATTTACCCACGCCACTCCAACATTATTTAACGCAGGTACAAATCGTCCTCAGCTTTCATCCTGCTTCTTGCTTGATGTTGATGACGATTCTATTCCTGGTATTTATAAGACTCTTTCTGATTGTGCAAAAATTTCTCAATCGGCTGGAGGAATTGGTATCAATATCCACAAGATTCGTGCTAAAGGTTCTTACATCAAGGGCACCAACGGCTACTCTAATGGAATTATCCCAATGCTTCGTGTCTTCAATGAAACAGCGAGATATGTTGATCAGGGCGGTGGAAAGCGAAAGGGTTCTATTGCCGTTTACCTTGAGCCTTGGCATGGTGATGTTTATGATTTCTTAGATCTTCGTAAAAATCAAGGTAAAGAAGAAATGAGAGCGAGAGACTTGTTCTTAGCTCTTTGGATTCCTGATTTATTTATGCAAAGAGTTGAAGAAAACGGCACCTGGTCTTTATTCTCTCCTGAGCAAGTTCCAGGCTTGATTGATGCTTACGATTCACCAGATAATAAGGCATTCACAGCTTTGTATGAAAAATATGAATCGGAAGGCAAAGCACTTAAGGTTGTTAAGGCTCGTGAATTGTGGGAAAAGATTCTTGACTCACAAATTGAAACTGGTACACCTTACATGCTTTACAAGGATTCATGTAATTACAAGTCCAATCAAAAGAATCTTGGCACTATCAAGTCTTCGAATCTTTGTACTGAAATTATTGAATACACAGACAAAAATGAAACAGCAGTATGTAATCTTGCATCTATTGCTTTGCCCAAATATGTTTCTATTCCATCAGGCAAAGTAAGAGAAAAAGATAAGAAATTACGCAAGTTTGATTTTAAGAATTTGTATGAAGTAACATATCAAGCTACAGTAAATCTCAACCAAGTAATTGATATCAACTATTACCCAACAGAAGAAACTTCTGTGTCTAACTTCAGGCACAGACCAATTGGCTTAGGTGTTCAAGGATTAGCTGATACTTTTGCGATCATGGGTCTTCCTTTTGATAGTGATGAGGCAAGAAAGCTTAATAAAGATATCTTTGAAACTATTTATTTTGCAGCATTGACGGCATCTAAGGATTTGGCAAAAGCATATGGGTCTTATTCGTCTTTTCAAGGATCTCCAGCATCTCAAGGTTTATTACAATATGACTTATGGGGACTTAATGAGAATGATCTTTCCGGCATGTGGGACTTTACTGCACTCAAGGAAGAAATCAAAGAATTTGGATTGAGAAATTCACTTCTTGTTGCTCCAATGCCTACTGCTTCAACTGCACAAATTCTTGGAAACAATGAATGTTTTGAGCCTTTCACAGCAAACATTTACAAGAGAAATACTTTGAGTGGTGAATATGCCATTATCAATAAGCATTTAGTCGAAGATCTTGTCAATCTTGGAATCTGGAGCGACAATATCAGAATGAAGCTAATTATTGACAATGGATCAGTACAGGGGATTGAAGAAATTCCATCTGATATCAAAGAAGTTTATAAGACAGTTTGGGAAATCAAGGGTAAATCTATTCTTGAAATGGCAAGAGATCGTAATTATTTTATTGATCAATCTCAGTCATTGAACATGTTTATGGCCGAACCAACTGTTTCTAAGCTTTCTTCTGCTCACTTCTATGGATGGAAGATTGGTTTGAAGACAGGCATGTACTATCTTCGTACTAAACCAAAGGCACAAGCTTTGAAGGGTTTAGGAATTGATGTATCTTCAATTCAACAAGTAGAAAAGAAGCCTGAAATTGAAATCAAGCCTATGGAAGAAGAACCAGATATTCCACAATGTAGACTTGATAATCCAGATTGTGAAGCTTGCGGATCATAAAAAAAGAGGGGATTTCTCCCCTCTTTTTTTTATGTATTTGATAAACCTCTTCTAATTTCTCTTAGTTTATTGGCTACAGCATCTTGAGTTGCATTTTCCAAAGTACCATTCATATCAAGTGGATCAACTTCAAAATGAAAATCTCTACCATTAATATGATTTCTCGCTATAGCTGTAATTTGTTCAGGCGTAGGAGGAGAATGTATATCAACGCTCCATTCTCCAAAATTAGAAACTCTTATAGCACCAGTTAGAGACATGAATGGAACAACATAATCAGAATATCTACTTCCTTGAGATTCTTCTGGTTCATCCATAACAGATTCAATATTTCTATGATCTAATGATCTTTCATATCCACCCTCAGAATAATCAAGAAATTTACCAGAGCTTAAGACATATCCAGCTTTGATTGGATCATTTGTTTCGCCGTAAAACTCTAAAGCTTCTTTTTCTTTAGGATGAATGCCAAAATATGATTGAGCTAATTTATACCACATACTTTACATTTCTAAAAAGATACCATATAATCCTTACATGGGAAAGCCAATTGTTCGTGAAGTGAAAATTCTTGACGCAGTTCTTAAGGAAGACGAAGGAACTGAAGATGAGCCAAAAGTTGTTCAATATATTTGGCTACAGTTACAAGACGTGAAAACAGACAGAGTTTATGCATCTCAGTTATCGCTTGATGACATCAAAGATATCACTGGAATGGATCGATATTTAGAAGGAAGAGAGTTGATTAATTTCACTATTGCGTTGAAAGCAAGAGAAACTCCTTTGTCTTTAGTTTTCAATCCAGATGCAGAAGAAATTACAGTTGATATGATAAAGAATGAAGAGGAAATAAATTAATGGCTACATCAGGAAAAGGTCAAGTTGCAGTGAACGTACAAAATGCGAATTGTAGAGTAGAAATCAAAGCCTTCCGTGAAGGAGCTGTTATGCCTAAGAAGGCAACCCAAGGCGCAGCAGGTTACGATTTGTGTGCATGTATTCCAGATTATTCAACTGGAATGATGATTCATCCAGGAAATTCATTAATTGTCCCAACTGGGTTGAATGTAAATATACCTGAAGGTTATGAAATTCAAATTCGTCCAAGATCAGGTTTAGCAGCAAAGCATGGTGTTACAGTATTGAACACTCCTGGAACCATTGATTGTGATTACACTGGAGATGGTGAAGATTTTGAATTGAAAGTTATTCTTTTCAATCATAATAGAATGCCTTTTCCTATCAATCATGGAGACAGGATTGCACAAATGGTTGTTGCAAAGTTGGCAGACCATGAATTGGTAGAAGTTGAAGAGTTTAACGCTCAAGTAAACTCTTCACGTAAAGGTGGATTAGGTTCCACTGGTATTTCAAATAAAGGTGGCTTTGATGGATCATAATATTGATCAAGCCACTAAAAACTATACAATTTTTTGTGATTTAGATGGAACACTCTGGGAGCAAGGTGATCCAACTGAAATTGCAAAGCCTGGATATCAACCAAAAATTATTCATGGAACTGTTAGCAAGATTCGTGAATGGGATAGCAAAGGCTATAAGATCATTTTAACCACTGGCAGAAAAGAGAGTTTACGAGATGTTACAATCAAGCAGCTTTCTTATGCTGGTATTGTTTATGACCAATTAGTTATGGGTATTGGCGGTGGATCAAGAGTATTAATTAATGATCTTCGAGCTAACGGAGATCAATCTGCCTTTGTCTATCAACCTAAGCGAAATGAAGGAGTGTCAGGTATAGATTTATGATATATCCAGAGTTCAAGAAATTTGTAAACTTGATTGGTCATGACATTACTATTTCAGGTTATGGAACTTTACCAAAAGCAGATAAACCTTGTCGTGTTGATACCCAACAATTAGTAATTGGAAAGATTTCAGGTATTCCAATTGTTAAAACTTATTTCAAAGGACTTGATAATCTTCCTGATCCTGAAGAGGGAACTTATTTTATTGTAAACAGAATTACAATGGATTATATTCCCATTTTCAGAGAAGATGTATTTTGTGTAGATACTGGTCCATCAGCAATTAGGGATGAAAATGGTCAAGTTGTAGCTGTGACTCAATTAAGCGTATAAAAACAAAACCCCTCTTTATGAGGGGTTTATTTTATCTGCAATTTCATGAAACATCTTGATAAACATTCCATTGTTGTAGTTATCAACCATTTCACGATTGTTTCCATAAGAATAGTGAACAACTAAGAAGTTTCCATAAACACAGTTTTTCATAGATCGTTCTCTTGGTTTGTAATTAGAAATCCAAGGCTCTTCATCTATTCCAACACTATCAAATTTAGCAAATTCTGAACCTAACCAAGCAATACAGTTAATGCTACATCTTTCATACTCATGAAAAATCCACTTTTGAAATCTAAAGTCAGATAGTTTATTTTGCTGAAGACTATTATAAAAATCACGAAAACTAACTAAAGTATAATTTGGTTGGGTCAAAGTTCTATTATTGTAATCATAATCAACCAATTGCACTTCATTCAACTCCAAATGTTCTCCTACACTAACTGCACCTATCCTTTGATGTATATGGGTGCAAAGATTGTTATTGATAATATTTGCATACACAATAAAGTATTGAGGATTTTCAATTCTGAATCTCACAAAGCTTTCTAAATTTGGCAAGTCAATAAACACAATGTCATCATCAAAACGAATATATACTGTTTTTTCATCAATACAATCTTTGAAAAATTTATGTATGTTGAGATTATTGTATTTACAATTCGGATGATCAGGTAAAAACTTTAAGCTATAAAAGTCTGGGTATTCATTTGCCAATGATTGCAAATATTCAACATCTGACTCATTATTTGTATTTACCCACCAGACATGATTGTCTATAACATGTCTCGAATTTATGAGATACTTATGCAATATTTCAAGGTATCTTTTTCGTCCTGCAGGTGTGACAGAAATCACTTTATATCCATCAACCATCAATTTATATCCTTCGTCAAGCTTTTGAATAATTCTAATATTTGAGGCTGCTTATCTAATTCTTTTCTTTGAGTGTAGTAAGCATAGTGGACAGCAATGAATCCTCCATATATACAATTTGGCATATCTCTTTCAGCTGGCTTTAATTGAGAAAGCCATTTTTCATCATCTCTTCCACAGTGAACAAACTTTGCAAACTCTGATCCCATCCATGAAAAGAAATTAATGCTATATCTTTCATAATCAGTAAGGACCCATTTATTGAATTTCATTGTATCAAGAGTCCCATTTTTATAATGATGATAAAAAGATCTAAAATGCTTTATTGCATATGAATAATTTTCCCACACAGGACCAATAGAGCTGTAAGGAACTGGTGGAAAATCATCTTTTTCAAGTGCTCCAATTTTTTCATGGATATAATAATTTAATGCATTATTTACGGTGTTGGCAAAAACTAAAAAATATTGTGGGTTATTAATTCTGAATTTAATAAAATTTTCAAACTCTTTATGCTCAAACCAAATAATATCGTCATCAATTTTGCAATAAACAGTATTTGGATCAATACAATATTCATAAAATCTTGCGACATTTTTACTTGTAAATTGAAACTCTTCTATATAAGGCAATTTTATTACCTCAAAAAAATCAGGATGTTTTTGCACTAATGAATCTAAGTAAGCTAAATCTTCTTCATCGCCAGTATTGAGCCAGAAAACATGTTTGTCTATGACTGGCCTACTTGCTAAAAGATATTCTACTAAAATTTCAACATATCTCTTTCTACCATATGGAGAGTTTGTGACTACCTTGTAATTATCAACCATTGCAAAATATCCTTATAAGTTCTACAATACATTAGGGTTATACAAATGAATAATGTTGATTTTGAAGACGCTCCAGACATTCTCTTGATTGCACAAAAGTTACAAGAAAAATATTTTGCTTTTATTGGTTTTGTAAACTTAGACTCCATTTATTTTACAAAAATGATTGGTTATAAGTCAAGAAACGCTCCTGTCTATCAAATGAGTGGTCTTACACAAGCATGGGCCAGATCAGTATTGAATGAACTTCAAAGTAAAAAGAATTATTGTTTGGGCGTTTGGGCTGATGAATGGGACGAGCTTGAAAAATCAAAAAAAGAGTGGATAATTTTCAGATGCTTATATTCAATCAGCCCAGCTAATGATGGAAAACTTAGACCATTTGATGTCAACGATTATGGGTTCATTATTGAATATTTTGTAAGAACTGGTATTGGACCATATTGGGAAAGCAAAGAAAATTTGCCATCTTTACTTGATGGAAATGATATACTCCCTTTGATAATACCTATGGATGACAACGAATAATGAGTTTTTATAATACATACAGACCAAGTTCTTTCAAGGACATTTACGGATACTCTGCATCAATTTTACAGAAACAAATTGAGTTGGGTAAAACTTCTCATGCATATATTTTATCTGGACCTCCAGGAACAGGTAAAACCACACTTGCCAGAGTTGCTGCTATATCTTTATTGTCTGGCGATAATGACAAAAACACTAAGCAATTAATTTTAGATGATTCTCATCCAGACGTTTATGAAATAAATTGTGCTGTAAATAATGGAGTAGATCATGTAAGGGATAATATAGTTCAGCTTGCAAGATTAGCTCCTATCTCAGGAAAATATAAAATATTCATATTAGATGAATGCCATATGCTTACTAATCAAGCTCAAACTTCACTAATTAAACTTACTGAAGAGCCACCAGCTTATGTCAAATTTTTCTTTTGTACTACAGAACCCAATAAGATTTTGAGAGCAATCAAGACAAGATGTCAAACTTTCAATCTAAAAAAGATTTCAGAGTCGGATTTACTATCTATTCTTGAAAATGTTTGCGACAATGAAAACTTAGAATATGAAGTTTCAGCCCTTAAGATAATTGCAAAAGAAGCTAATGGAAGTGCCAGAACTGCATTGTCAATATTGGAACAAGCTTCTATTCAAGATATCACTGAAGATTTTATCAGAACAATACTTGACAGATCTCCAAAACAAGTCGCCATTGATTTATGTTTTAGCATTTTGAATAAAGAGAGATCTAACGCCTGTAGAATTATTCAAGCAGCAAATTTAGAGGGAAGAGATATAGGGAATCTATTCCTTGAGGCTTCTTCAATATTTATGGAAGCTTTCAAGTATGTTGCATTTAAGTACAAAAAGGTAGATAGGGACCCTGATATAGAAGAAATAGCTAAGACTGTACCTACAATTCAAATAGTTGAATTAACAGAACAGTTGTATAACATATCAAGTAATATAAGGCAAACTGTATCAGAGGATTTAGTCGCAATGACTGGAGTTCTCAAAACTATTGATTGGTACGCAAAAAACAAAGCGTAAAATTGTTATAAAAAAGTTTCTTGCCTTCGGTAATATAAATGGCGACCGAAGATCCAAAGATAGTAAGAATAGTTCAAAAAGCTAAAAAAGGTGATGAAAAATCTTTTAAGATGCTACTTAAGATGGTAGATGGTGACTTGCGTAAAATTGCAGGTCATTATTTTATTCTTGGTGGTGATCGTGAAGATGTCATGCAAGAATTGAGGCTTGGAGTTTACAAAGCGGTAAATTCTTATGACCCAACTAAAGACACCACTTTTAAAAACTTTTGCGTTAATTTAGTTTGCAAAAGACATTTAGCAACAGCTATTTCTTCTGCAAAAAGAATGAAAAATTCAGTTTTGAA
>JACCDX010719987.1_pt1 | contig 31476 bp, 31 predicted proteins | sample 7449681 | NCBI WGS metagenome assembly JACCDX01 (sample SAMN15323450, study PRJNA562643) | freshwater metagenome | isolation source: river surface water | place: USA:Blue River Watershed | collected 2017-08-18
CAATCAATGTTGCATTCTGCGCCCGATGGCTTGACCATCGCATGGAAGCGATAATGCCGCCCCGAGGGTAGTGTGGGAAGTTTCAGTTCAGGTGCTGACATGCGTTTGATATGCAAGATACGCTAGGGAATTGAGCTTTGACACTAAGATTTTTAGGTATTAGTATAGGTTTATTATTCTAAATTACTATCCAACAAGAAAAAAAAGCGTGAACGAGACAAACAAAAATCTCAATTTAATTGAAGCGCAGTTAGTGCAAAAGTTTGTGTACGAACTTTTTGTCGCAGCGGGCTTAAATCATGAGCGAGCAGAATCCGTTTCGCGTCTTTTAATCCTAACGGACATGATGGGTCGCAGTACGCATGGTGTATCTCAGGTAAAGCTGTACCTCGATCAACTTGCTACCGGCGGAATGTCAAAGACAAGTGACTATAAGGTTGTGCGCGATACTGGAGCGACCATCGTATGGGATGGTGATTACCTACCAGGTCTGTGGCTTGTCGAACGAGCGTTAGCTGTTGGATACGAGCGTTTGCACAAGCATGGTGTCGTCACTTTTTCCATCAAACATAGCCACCACATTGGCTGCTTAGCTGCGCTGGTGAAAGATGCCGCTGATCGTGGCTATTTTGTGACCTTGCTTTCGTCTGGTCCACATGGAAAGTACGTTGCGCCATTTGGTGGGACGCAGGCATTATTTAGTCCGAACCCTATTGCATACGGAATCCCTAGCAGGGTACGCCCCGTGCTGGTCGATATGACGGCATCGATTACAACTGTATCGATGACAAGAGAGAAGGTTAAAAACGGGACACAATTTGATCGCCCCTGGATGCTTGACTCGAAGGGTCATCCCACAACTGATCCTCGCGTGTTAGAGGTCAGTGATCCGCGTGGCAGCATGATGCTGTTGGGCGGACTAGACAGCGGGCATAAGGGATTTGGTCTTGCCATTATGGTTGAGGCGTTGACCCAAGCGTTAAGTGGACATGGGCGAAAAGATGCCCCCAAGCGTTGGGGCGCGAGTGTGTACTTGCAGTTGATCGATCCCGAGGCATTTTCTGGACTTGAGGCTTTTTGTGATCAGATGGATTTTTTTATTGACGCCTGTCATGCCAATTCTCCAGTCGACGCCGCAGTTCCGGTACGCTTACCCGGCGAGCAAGCCGATAAGAATATCCAAGCGGCACAGATCAATGGAATTTTTGTGTCTACTCAGACCCGTGCTGAACTTGTCGAGTGTGCAAATAAGCTAGGTGTCCCAATACCATCGAGCGATTTTTCTAAGTGTTAAGGAGTAATCATGCTACGTACTGAAAAACAGAAGCAAACATCTCTTGCCGGTTTGATTAAGCGCTGCACTGGCTTTTTGGCACTTGTTAGCGTCGCCGTCGCGACGATGTTACCTACCCACGCTTCGGCGCAGAGTGCAGGGGCGGCTAACTTCCCGGATAAGCCTGTTAAGTTAGTTGTTCCCTTTCCTGCAGGAGGCGCCTCCGATATTTTGGCACGCTTGGTTGGCAAAGAGCTGTCTGAACTGTGGAAACAGACGGTACTAATTGAGAACAAACCTGGTGCGGCAGGCCATCTTGGTGGTCAATATGTGGCAGCGTCCAAGCCTGACGGCTACACGATGCTTGTCGCAGACCTAAGCATTCTGACGATGACGCCGAGCCTGATGGATAAGATGACCTATAACCCAGCTAAGGAGCTGACTTCGGTCGCAATCATCGCCTACTCGCCACATATTTTGGTGGTTAAAAATCAGATGCCTGTGAAAACGTTTGACGAGTTCATCGCCTATGCCAAGGCACAAAAAAATCCATTGAGTATTGGTGTGACCTTAGGCACTTCGACCCATCTGGCGGGTGTTGTCTTGAGCAAGAGCCTCGGGTTTGAGTACAACTTTATTGGCTACAAGGGGGGTGCGCAGGTCGTGAGCGATTTGGCGGGCGGACAAATCGATTCAACGCTCAATAGTTTTCTGGCAACCTATCCTATGGTGAAGTCTGGCAACTTCAGATTAATTGCGGTTGCGAGTCCGAAGCGTTTTGGTCAAATTCCCGACACAATGACGATTGCCGAGCGGTCCCCTGGCTTTGTTACTGGTTCTTTTCAAGGCGTAGTGACTGCGGCGGGGACGCCACCTGAGATTGTCGCCAAGATTAACGCAGACATCATGAAGGTTGTCGCGAAACCTGAGGTCCAGAAACGTTTTGTCGAGCTGGGCTCTGAGAGTATTACCTACAATCCCATTGAGATGCAGAAATGGCTTGTTGATCAAACGGCATACTGGGGTAAGGTAATCAAGGACAACAACATAAAGCTTCAATAACATCATGCAACAAATGGGTTAATGAAAAGTGTAAGGGGCTAGAAGATGATCGCTAAAAAATTAGTTCCTATGTTCGCAGCGTGCATGGTCGTATTTTCCTCGACTCTTAATGCGCAGATGTACCCATCTCAACCAATCCGGATGATCGTTCCTTATCCCCCTGGAGGATTTACTGATTTAGTATCTCGCGAAGTGGCTTCTAGACTGACTAGTGAGCTTGGTCAGTCGGTTATCGTGGAAAATCGCCCGGGGGCTGGGACGAACTTAGCTGCTGACCTTGTAAGTAAGGCAGCTCCCGATGGATACACATTACTGATGGGTACATCTAGCTTGGCAATCAATCAGTCGTTGTATAGCAAAGTTACATATCACCCACTAAAAAATCTAACTCCCGTGGGGATATTTGCCGCGACTGGTTATGTTTTATTAGCAAAGAAGGATGGGCCGTACAACACACTCGACGAGGTCATTAAGGCCGCAAAGAACGGAGCGGGAAAAGTGTCGTACGGGTCATCTGGAAATGGAGCTGTAAACCACTTAGCCGGCGAACTCTTTGCCGCGAACGCTGGGGTTACTCTACTACATGTCCCGTACAAAGGGAGCCAAGCTGCATTAGTAGATTTGGGTGGTGGACGGATTGACTTATTTTTTTCTTCCGTTCTTGAGGCACTGCCTCAAATTCAGTCGGGACGCGTTATTGGGCTAGGTACTACGACGGCTGGTCCAATTGCCCAGTTGCCTACATTAGATCCCATAGGCAAAACGTTGCGAGGTTATGAGGTCCTTTTTTGGATGGGATTATTTGCGCCAGAAGGTATCGCAGATCCCATCCTCGCTAAGATCGCCAGCGCGCTTAAGACTATCGGGCTATCCGCTTCGTTTGATCAATGGTTGGCGCAAAGGGGCGCTCAACCTTCGTGGTTAAGTCCTGAAGACTCGAGAAAATTGATTACGAGGGAAATAGGCACGTGGGGGCAGGCAGTTAAAGCTTCGGGTGCGCGTGTGGACTGAGCGTAAGTTCTGACAAATAAACTTGAATCACATTGAGTAGGCTTTATGCAACTCAGCACCAAAAGAATTCTTACTACACACACTGGCAGCCTCCCGCGTCCACTCGAGTTGGTGCAGCTGTACGCGGATCGTGCCAATGGGCTTGACGTAGATCCTTCCGCACTCGAGTCGCTTGGCCATCAAGCGATGCAAACTGCGGTGGATCTGCAGCTCGCTAACGGCATCGACGTTGGTAATAATGGTGAGCAGCAAAGGGAAGGGTTCTTTTTGTATGTGCAGCGACGTATGTCTGGCTTTGCGGGGACGTGGAAACGTTTTTCGCGCGGTGATGTTGAGCGTTACCCAGAATTTAAAAAAATGCTAGAGCAGCAGTCTGGCGGAAAGGTTGCCGTCAGCAACTTCTTACCTCCGCGTGTGACGGGTGAGGTTCGCTATATTGATCCTGATTTGGCCGCATCCGAGGCGCGAGACTTCCGTGCAACGTTGAATGCACGAAAAGAAAAGACCTTCACAGAGGCCTTCTTGACCGCCCCTTCGCCAGGAATTATTGCCTCGGCCTGTAAGAATGAGTATTACGACACTGAGGAAGCCTACCTCGCAGCGCTCGCGGAAGCGTTGCGACTCGAGTATGAGGCGATTGTTGATAATGGTTTTATCCTGCAGATTGATTGCCCAGATCTAGCTCTAGAGCGACATGTTTCCTATCACGACGACTCAGATGCCAAGTTTTTAGGATTTATTGAGCGTGTTGTTTCCGCTATCAATGTGGCATTGCGCAATATTCCGCAAGATCGTGTTCGCATGCACGTATGCTGGGGAAACTATGAAGGACCGCACGACTGTGACGTGCCACTGCGTAAAATTTGGCCCGTTATTCGGCAAACAAAAGTAGGTGGTTTTGTGTTGCCCTTTGCGAACGCACGCCATGCGCATGAGATGAAAGTCTTGCGCGAACAGCCCTTGCAACACAATCAAGTTATTGTCGCTGGTGTGATTGATGTCTTAACAAATTTTGTTGAACATCCAGAGGTTATCGCCGAGCGTTTGGAGCGAGTTGCGGCCGACGTTGGCGATCCCACGCGTGTTCTGGCAGGAACGGACTGCGGCTTTGATACATCCGCAGGTATGGGGCGTGTTGCGACCGATGTGGTTTGGGCAAAATTAAGATCGCTGGCGGAGGGCGCTCGACTTGCCAGCGATCGGCTCAGGATGTAACTACACAAAGTAGGCCCACGGTCGCTTGATACGATCTTCGTTTCTGAATCGCTCGATCGCTTCGGATTTGCCTAAGGTCAAGGCAATTTCGTCGAGTCCATTCAACAACATCTCTCGTAGGGTAGGCGGTGCACTGAAAGAAAATTTCTTACCACTTGCTGCTGTCACGCAGAGCGCCTCTAAATCGACTGTTATTTTGCTGTGGCCAGCGCTTGAGGTAACTTCCGCTACGAGCTTTTGAATTTCCTCAATCGACAGTTCGACGGGAACGATGCCATTTCGGTAGCAGTTATTAAAAAATATACCGCCAAACGATGGTGCAATGACCGCCCGAAAGCCAAATTCACGTAGAGCTTTTGGCGCACGTTCTCTCGATGAGCCGCACCCAAAGTTTCGATCTGCTAACAAAATTTCGGATCGATCAAAGGGCGTTTGATTCAGAATGAATTCCGGATTGGGTGATCCATCAGGCAGAAAGCGCCATCCGTGAAAGAGGTGTGCGCCGTAGCCTTTTGCATCCGTTCCTCCTAAAAAAAGTGCGGGAATGATTTGGTCCGTATCGATGTTGATGCGCATGAATGGTGCTGCAACACCCGTGACGCGTTGTAAAGATTCCATATCAAACAAGCTCCCGAGCGTCTGCGATACAACCCATCACTGCTGATGCTGCGACAGTAGCTGGGCTTGCAAGGTGTGTTCTTGTCTTCGGCCCTTGTCGCGACTCAAAATTCCTATTCGTCGTACTGATCACGCGCAGATCGGCAAAGCGATTGTCACCAATGTGTCCACAAAAACCACACGCCGACTCATGCCATTCAAAACCGGCATCTTTAAAGATCTTGTCGATACCCTCAGTCTCGGCCGCGCGTTTTACGGCGCTCGAACCAGGGACGCATATAGCCTGAATGCCTGGTTTGATTTTCCGACCCTTCAGGACTTCTGCAGCGGCACGTAGATCGGTGATGCGCGCATTTGTACATGAGCCAATATATGCGACATCGATAGGTGTGCCCTGAATCGGCGCATCCGCCCGTAGTTTCATATATTGAAGCGCGCGTTCCCCTAAGGCATGCGCTTCCTTATCAACTGCTTGAGCAGGGCTGGGCACTGCGGCACGAATACCTCCGACTTGTTGTGGACTGATGCCCCAGGTGACTTGTGGTTCAAGGACATTGCAATCGATCGTGATTTCTTTATCAAAAACTGCGTCGGCATCGGTTCTGAGTGTGCGCCAGTACTCCGTCGCGCGCTCCCATGCTTCACCTTTTGGAGAGAATTCCGCATTCTTTAGGTATTCGAACGTTTTTTCATCGGGGGCCACGAATCCATATTTGCAGGAGAATTCGATCGACATGTTGCACAGTGTGAGTCGACCATCAATAGAGAGATCGCTCACCGCGCTTCCCGCATATTCCGTCGCGTAGCCAATTCCACCCTGTGCGCCGATCGTTCCGATCAATGCAAGAATCATATCTTTTGCATACACGCCTGGCTTGAGTTTCCCCTCGAAATTCACGCGCATCGTTTTAGGCTTTGCTTGTGCAAGCGTTTGTGTCGCCAGCACGTGCTCTGCTTCCGAAGCGCCGATTCCCCAGGCTAAGGCACCGACGCCGCCTATCGTACTGGTATGGCTATCGCAACAAACGAGTGTGGCGCCGGGAAAAGCGATGCCAAGCTCTGGGGCAACGACATGCGCAATCCCTTGACGAGGATCATCGTAATCGATGAAGTGCACACCATATTTTTTTGAAGCGTCGCGAGTCGTTTGAATCATGACTGGGCCGCTTGATGAAACGGAATCGCAAGGGCCACGTCCGGGTTGAGTCGAAATCAAATGTTCGATTACTGTAAACACTTGATTTCGGCTAACAGGCTTACGTCCGGCCTCTTCGAGAGCTCGCAACGCTTGACTGCCCGAAAGTTCATGCAAGACGAGTCGATCAATTTGTAGCAGATCAGACTCCTCGTCTAGCTTTGAAATAACGTGATCACGCCACACCTTATCAAAAAATGTTTTGGCTATATTTTGGGTCATGTGTATCGTTTCTCTAGTTCTTTATAGTGATCTGCATTAAGAGCCACCTGCCGTTCGGCAAACATCATTAACTGAGATTCAAATCCGGCAATTGAGCCATGCTTGGCTAGGTGCTGCATTGCGTGCTGCATGGCAAGCATCGATGCTTGCAAAGCCGCATTGGCATAGCAGATTACTGAATACCCTGCTGCGGCAAGTTCCTCTCGAGGAAGTAGAGGGGTCTTTCCGCCAATGACCATATTGCACAGGTGAATACCTGGTACAGCCTTTGGGATTGCTAACAGCTCTTCCTTGGTTAAGGGCGCTTCAATAAATAGAAAATCTGCGCCAGCTTCTTGATAGGCGCGGGCGCGATCGAGTGATGCTTCGAACCCTTCGATTGCACGAGAGTCCGTCCTCGCGAGAATCATCAAGTCTGGATCGTGTCGTGCGTCAACTGCGGCCTTAATTTTTGACACCATCTCTTCTGTCGAGACGACGTCTTTCCCATCAAAATGACCACAGCGCTTCGGGTAAGTTTGATCCTCAAGCATGATCGCGTTTGCACCTGCACGTTCTAATAGTCGAATGGTTCGGCGCGCATTGATTGCGTTACCGAATCCAGTGTCGCCATCCGCCAGTATGGGAATATCGACAGCCTCTCGTATTGCTGCGACATGTTCAGCAAGTTCCGTGACAGATACCAAGCCAAGGTCCGGAACGCCGAGATAGTTATTCGCGACAGCAGCTCCGCTGACAAGCATCATTTTGTGTCCCGCCGCCGCGATAAATCTTGCCGCGAGTGCGTTTCCAGCGCCTGGCATAATGTGTCCAGCACCGACAGTAAGCTGTTGGCGAAACTGTTTATTGAGTGTCATGTTGTTCATTCGAATTTAAGGTTGGCCTCTTTGATTACGCGTTTCCAGCGCTCAATATCCGATACGATTGTCTGGAGTAAGTGTTCGGGTGTTCCGCCCACAGAGGTCGTGCCTTCGGCTGAAAAACGTTCAGTTACAGACTTATGCTGCAGGACTTTATTGAGTTCGGCATTTAAAAACTTGACTGCATCCGCTGGCATACCTTTTGGACCAGCGACAGCTTTCCAGTCGACAACGTCATAGCCTTTTATTCCTTGTTCCTCGAACGTTGGAACGTCTGGAAGGTTGGGCATACGCTCTTTGCCGGCGATACCGATCGCTTTTACACGGCCAGATTTAATGTATGGCGAAGCGAACGTTGCGCTGGTAAGCATCATGTCTACGTTACCACCCAATAAGTCGCTAAAGGCCTGTGAAGATCCTTTGTAAGGAACATGAACTAATGAGATGCCCATCAAAAAAGCGAGCTCTTCTGTGCCGAGGTGGGCGATTGAGCCTATTCCTGCCGAGCCATGCGTGAGTTTTGCTGGCTTAGCTTTCGCTGCGGCAATGAGATCTTTGACATTATTTAGTGGTGATGTCGTCCGGACAATCATTACGACCGGGTCTCGGGAAACCATAATGATTGGCTGCATGTCTTTGATCGGATCGAAGTTCAAATTCTTACCAATCGCAGCCTGGATGGCGTAGGTACTAGACATGTTTAAGACTGTGTAGCCGTCGGGAGGTGATTTCATCACGAAAGATGATCCGATAATTCCACCCGCACCTGCCTTATTCTCAACGGCTACCGTCTCACCAATTTGTTCGCCGAGTCGCTGAGCTAAAAGGCGCGCGACAGCATCGCCTCCGCCGCCTGCGGCAAAAGGCACAATAAAGCGGATTTGCCTATTTGGATACGCTGCCTGTGCGAGTAGAGCCGAGGGTAGTGCAGTGGTGCCAAGGGCAAGTGCAACTTGTATGGCATGAGTAATTACCGTTCGTCTGTGCATAAGAGATACCTCTTGGTCTAATTGGCCTTAATGCCGGCCGCTTTGATGACGCGCTCCCAACGAGCTTGTTCGCCACGCATAAATTCATCGAGTTGTCTGGGTGTTCCGGTACTAATGACCAGACCTTCGCTTGCCACGCGAGACTTAAACGCGTCAGCTTGAGCAACTTTTGTGGCAGCAGCATTCAGGCGTGCAATAGCCGTACTGGGCGTGCCAGCTGGTGCGTACAAGCCATACCAACTCGTAGCTTGATATTCGGGAACACCCGCCTCGATCATCGTGGGTAAGGAGGGGAAGGCTGCAGACCGCTCTGGTGTTGTCACGGCGAGTGCACGTAAACGCCCAGATTCGAGAAGTGGCGTTGCCCCGGCTGAAGTGGCGAACATTAAGTCGACCTGCCCACCAACAATATCGGTCAGCGCAGGGCTCGCACCTTTGTAAGGAATGTGCGTGATATTGATCTTGGCGAGCGCGTTAAATAGCTCGGCCGCTAAATGAGCGGAGGTTCCGTTTCCCTGCGAGGCATAGGTTAATTTTCCGGGATTTTTCTGTGCTGCGCGGACAATATCTTGGACTGACTTGTATGGGCTATCAGCGCGGACGACCAAGACGTTTGGTGAGCGACTGATGAGCACAACGGGATCGAATGCTTTGTTGGTGTCAAACGGTAGCTTTGCAAGTAAGCTCGGATTCACAGCGAAAGCAAATGTGCCAACCAGTAAGGTATATCCATCGGGTGGACTCTTTGCGACAAAGTCCGTGCCAATGACAGTTCCAGCCCCAGACTTGTTTTCAATAATGACACTTTGATTCAGCTCGGCAGCCATCCCTGCCGCCAAAGCGCGTACGACGAGATCAGTACCTCCTCCAGGGGGAAAAGGTACAACGATACGAACGGGTTTGTCGGGGAAAGTGGTCTGCGCAAATACTGCACTGACACTCATGGCGAGTAACAGGGCCAACACTGAACAGAAATAACCGAGCGATGCATTTAAATTTTTGTTTTTCATATTTGTCTCCCTGATGCATCATATTCTATGGCGACTTGTCGGTGAGTTGATTAATTGTTTGTTTGATGTGCAGTCGAAGCTCGGGCCACAAAATAATGTTTGAGTGGTCCTGATCGATCGCGGAAATAAATTTGGCGTCGACGCCTCGTGCGCGTGCAGCATCGATCCAAGACTCAGCAAATTTGGGTAGGGTGTTGTCATCCATTGATCCAGTGATCGCTAAGACCACCTTGTTTGTAGGGATTTGGGCGATCGCGTCCATCGGGTTTAGGCTATTGGGCCATGGGGTTTGTTTTCCGCGTTGGATGCTGCGATGCTGGCGCCAGGTCGGAACATCACATGGGCAACCAAGTAAAACAGCACCATCTAAAGCATCAGGGTGTCGCCCCAGAAGCAATGCACCGATTGCAGCACCGCCCGAGTGACCGATCAGCAACAATTTTGATGCCTTGTATCGAGCTTTTAAATTCCTTAGTGCAGTCGCGACGCGTTGAACATTTTCTGCTGTGTAGTCGTCGTCACGCTGATTGGCCCAGCCACTCGAGTCGCCGACCGGCGAACTATATCCAGGCCTGACCAAGAAAATAGTCGGTTGTGTCGGCTCAGTTAGTATCTTGGCGGCTCTTGTCCATCGATCAATGTGCCGTTGAGCAAGACCTCCGGCGCTATCGCCATGGAGGAGGACAACCAGTACACGGCTATCAGCATTGACCGTGGAATCCACACCTGCTGCGTCGAAACCTTTCGGAAACCAAACTGTTAGGCAGCCTTTGCCATCTGGAATTGAGCGCTCAACAGAAAGTCCATCGCATTTTTGTGCGATGGCAATCGAGTGAAAAATTAATATGACGATAATCAGCAGTACACGCACGAACTGTTTGCGCGCACGCAGCGATATGTGCTCTGATTGCTGATACGGGCTAGTGTTGAGATAAAAGTTTGCCATAGCCAAGAACGGCATCATCGACGCCACTTTGACGTAAACAGTGCCACATCATCGCTTGATTGCTTGTGATGACGGGTGCCTCTAAGTGACGCTCTAAATCCTCAATAATGGTAAGAACACGAATATTGGTACAACTCAAAAAATAGGCGTCTGCCTCTTTGTGTTTCATTCGGATTGCTTTTTCAAACCACTCCTCAGGCGTCACGCTTGCAGTCGAAACGGTTGGCGGCAAGTTGAGACCAATCTCATGAAGCACATTAAAACCAAAGTGATTCAGAAAACGAACCTCTGCATCATTGACGGCTTGGGGGTAGGGCGTAAGCATCACGATACGTTTTGCTCGAAGTGTGTTGAGCGCAGCGACAAGGCCTTGGGATGTGGCGATAGCCTTTTTGTTTGCCACCGTTTCAATTCTTTTAACCAATTGATCGCCCATGGCGGGATCTGATGTTGATACCGCAGTACAGTGGAATACGATAATGTCGATGGGTGCTGCACCTAAAAGTTGTGCTGCGCTCTCTGCGCCGTCACTCATCTCCTTGATGTCAGCAGCGCTCGTTCCATGCAGCTTCAAACGGGTGGTGTGAAGTGAAACGCCTGCAGGCAACATAGCCTGAACATCCGCCTCTGCGACGACATTACGATTAGGCAGAATCATTCCAATACGCAAGCGTTCGCCGTAATCGGGTAGCCGCAGTTGTTCCTGTGGTGCAATGGCTTGGGTCATAAAACTTTGTAATCCACGTTGCGCTGAGATATACGACTTAATAAAACGCCTTCTCATCTAAAGACAAGTGTGGGAACGCGCTTAAGACACTTGATGGGCCTGCGGGAGACGCGGCTTGTAAATAGCTCGGATTGAGTTCGCTGAGCGAATTGACCCCAAGCAAGCCCATACAGATGCGGACCTCATCCTGCAAAATCTCGAGCATGCGGACAACCCCATCGGCGCCGTTCGCTGCAAGGCCATAACACTGCATGCGACCAAGTCCCACCATGTTTGCACCTAACGCAATTGCTTTGACAATATCGGTTCCCCGATTGAATCCGCCGTCAATAATTACCTGAGCGCGACCCTTGACTGCTTGTACGACCTCAGGAAGTACAGCGAGTGAACCGCGATCATGATCGAGTTGTCGGCCACCATGGTTGGACACGTAGACCATGTCTACACCATGCTCGACGGCGAGCGCTGCGTCTTCCGCAGTAGCGATACCTTTGAGAATGAGCGGGATAGACAATTTGGACTTGAGACGATCCACGTCTTTCCATGTGAGCGTTGGCTGATACTCGCGGCCCGGTACGACACTGCGGCGTATGTTGCGCTTGGCTGAATCACGTTCGCGGCGGCTGTAGTGTGCTGTATCAACGGTGAGGCAGAACGCGCCATAGCCTGCCGCCATTGTGCGTGCGGCGAGGTCATCGACCCAAGTCGCATCGCCATGCACATACAGTTGAAATATTTTTAAGGTGTCAGGCGCGGCCGCAGCAGTCGCTTCAATTCCTGGCTGACAGACTGAGCTGAGCATATGTGCGACGCCGTAGCGTCCTGCTGCAATAGAAGATGTTGCGCCAGCACCCTCAGCAAAAACTTCTAAGCTGCCCACTGGTGCTAAGAGCACGGGCAATTTTAAATCTCGACCTAGAAAACGTGTCCCGGTGTTGACCGTGCTGACATCGCGTAATACCCGCGGTTTAAAAGCGAGGGAATCAATCGCCGCGCGGTTGCGGCTGACGGTTGTTTCGGTTTCGGTACCGCCGACGATGTAGTCCCAGTTATCGTGGTTCAGCTTCTGGCGAGCTTTTTGAACGATTTCATGAAGTGTCAAAAAGGTAGGAGAGTAGGGCGCTGCTGGCTGCGTAGGGGTTGTCATTTTTAGAAGTATGGTTTTTGGGTAGGTTTAGTTTGACGCTAACTTAGGCGTGGCTCGATATTTTGTCAATCTACACCTTGGCGGCCTGAAGTTTTCTTTAATAACGAGTGAAATTCACAACATTCGGTAAGATGGTGGGTTAAGTGAATCGCCCCTTTTTCGGAATATGTATGATGAACAAAGAATTAGTAGTTGAGATGGCGCCCACCGGGACCCTGCGTGTTGCCCTGAATATGATCAATTTTTTGTTGATCAGTGGTAAAGATTCTCAGGGTGTGCCCGTCGGTGTGGCGCCTGATCTTGCACGTACGATTGCCGATCGCATGGGTGTGCCATTGCAATTGATTCAATACGGTTCACCCGGAGAGCTTGCAGATGATGCCGATAAGAATATTTGGGATATTGGACTGATCGGAGCGGAACCTGTTCGAGCACAAAAAATTGACTTTACAACAGCGTATGTTGAGATTGAAGCAACATACCTTGTTCCTGCGGGCTCTAACTTAAAACACGCGTCCGACGTTGATCGGCCCGGTAATCGTATCGCTGTATCGGCAAGAAGTGCTTATGATTTATGGCTCACACGTAATATCAAGCATGCGCAGTTACTTCATGCTGAAGGGTTTGAAGCCACATTTGAATTGTTCGTCTCGCAGAAGCTTGAGGCGATGGCGGCTTTAAAGCCTGGATTGCTGGGTGATGCTGCGCGATTGCCAGGCTCGCGAATTTTGGACGGCAACTTTACAACCGTACAGCAATCAATAGGTGTGCCTAAGGGGCGCCTCGCCGCAGCTGCTTACCTTCAGACTTTCGTCAATGAAATAAAAAAAGAGATGGTTGCTCAGCTAATTGCTAAACACAATGTTAAAGGATTGTCTGTTGCGCCTTAGGTGCACATCGCCACAGCAAAAGGCGTTTCACCTGAATTAAACGACCTGACACGAGCTCTCTGAAGTCGAGCTCATTAGGGCTTTGACCCTTTGCGCTAGAGATCCCATTATTGAATCGAGCAGACTGCTTCTCTTGCTGCGGCCAATGACTATCTGTGGGCAGTAGAGCTCGCGTGCAAACTTCGCAATCTCTTCTACTGTGTCGCCCACGACGCAGTGAGCGTTGTAAGAGATGCCCGAGGTATCTAATAAGCGTCGCATGGGAGCGAGCGCTTTCTCACCGTCCTCTCGATGAAACTCCCAGATTTCTTGCTGTGAAAAAAACAGCCCCACCGTTCCCGGGTAGTGAGGTTGGACTGACAGCAGGTGAACCCTAAATCTCTCGTGCTGGTGCAGTTTCAGCAAATAGCGATTCACCCACTGCGCATCCTGGCCGGCATGAACCGGCACAAGGATATTTGCCATTTTTTTAAACGCTCGGCTGCGGTGCTAGGGTATGCCGTGATGCTAGCCACTTACCGAGTGCAATGACCACAAAAATGCCAGCTGTTGGTACGGCGTAATGGAGATATGCAGCATTCGCATCAATCCAGCCTGCCACAGCGCTGTCGGTTACAAGCATTTCGCCAGCGACCCAGCCCAACAAGCCAGCGCCGAGCGTAACGATGATTGGAAAGCGCTCCATCAACTTAAGAATCAGTTGACTACCAAAAATGATCAGTGGGATGCTGATGCCTAACCCAATCACCAACAGAACCACGTTACCTTTGGCTGCCGCGGCGACACCAAGTACATTGTCTAAGCTCATGATGAAGTCAGCGATGATGATGGTCTTAATTGCTGCAGCTAGATTGGAATGCGCATCGATATTTTCTTCATCACCACCTGAGTCCAGCATACTTGCGCCAATCCAAAGCAATGCGATTCCGCCCGCTAGCTTCAGATAGGGCATGTCAAGAAGCATCACCGCAAAGAACGTTAGAACGATACGCAACACAATCGCGCCAACGCTTCCAAAGATGATTGCTTTCTTTTGTTGTGCGGGGGGGAGTGAGCGACTAGCGAGTGCAATGACGACAGCGTTATCGCCGCTCAGCATAATGTTGATCACAATAATTTGAGCCAGCGCGACCCAAAACTCGTTTGTATAAAGCATGTCCATGTTGAACGCTCCTCGGTTGTATCGGCATCGACTGTGCCGTATCTATGCGAGGAAGAGCGTAGCAAAGGTCCATTACGTACAAATATCTATAAGATTATTTATAAATTATTTTTTTATTACAGAACATTACATGCATCCTTGTGCAAAGCTTTCATCTAGTTTTCCGTAAGCTTTCACCTATATGTCTTTCGGTTCTAGCGCTGGAAATGTGACAACGATGTTGTTCCCAATGCTGTCCTCGGTATCCGCGCGAATTTCGATTTTTGCTTGATGCATCACTGCGATTTCTTTGGCGATGGCAAGTCCCAGACCGCTGCCATCGCCAGACCCAAGCAGTCTGTAGAATCGGTCAAAAATCAGTGCGCGTTCGGTATCTGGAATCGCGTTTGCGTCGTCTCGAACCGAAACCGCGGGTGATGGTGTAGCTAGAACACGCACTGTCACGGCCCCAGAGGACTTGCTGTAGCGCAACGCGTTGTCGATTAAGTTATCAAATAGTTCGCGCAATCGATCAGGTGCACCGACAATTAACACGTCATCAGTATGCGCTTCAAAGCCTAAATCAATACCGTGTTTAATTGCTTGCGGAACCCAATCGGAACAAATTTCTAATAGGAGTACGTTGAGATCAATCACCTGAAAATTTGGGTGCTGCACATCGTTGGTATCGTTTTTAGCCAGCACAAGAAGCTGAGACACGACGCGAGACATGCGTTCGACTGCACCGCTTAGCTTTTGGATGACATTCGCACGATCGCTTTCTTTCTGGCTTCTTTCGAGTAGTTCCACATATGCGTTCAACGCCGCAACAGGAGTTTTCAGTTGATGAGCTGCATCGGCCACAAATCTTGACTGTGCATTAAGTACCGTATCGAGTCGTGCCAGCAGGCTATTCATCGACATCACAAGCGGAACAACCTCAGTCGGCACGGTTGATTCGTTGAGCGGACTTCGATCGCGTGCAGAGCGCTCTGCAATAGCGCGCTCAAGAGACTTAAGTGGTGCTAGACCTCTAAGCACACCAAAAGGGATTAGAACGCCCACTAACAAGATGAGAATGATCTGCGGCAACAACACACTGGCAATAATTTGCTGCGCCATTTCTGTGCGTTTGACATTGGTTTCCGCCACGCGGATCGTTGCGCCGGACATCTCCTCTAGCATGAGTTGTACGACACGCACGGGCGCACCATCAATGTGAGCGTCATACAACAATATATTGTTGCGAGAGGCTGTGGTATCACGACTTGCTTTAGGGATTTCTTCCCCGGCAATGCGACTTCCGTTGCCGTCCAGAAGTTCGAAGAATATTTTGTCTTGGGGATCTTGGAGTAACAGTCTGCGTGCTACTTCGGGGAGGTCAAGTGAAATGCCGGACTGGTCCTGACGTATTTGAAGGCTGAGCTCGTGCCCAACTTCGACCAAGGCCTTATCGTATGCATTTTTAGAAAAATGACCCGCCAGTCCAAAGCTCACGGCGGCATCAATGGCTAGCAGGGTGAGCAAGGGGTACAGCAGCCACCGTAATAACTGAGTTCGCAGTGGTCGTTGCTTATTTTGCAGGATCGACAAGATATCCCATTCCACGGATTGTGCGAATGTCGCTGCCAGTAGGTTCTAGCTTTTTACGTAGTCTGTGAACCAAAACTTCCACAGCATTACTGGCCATGCCCTCTTCCCAACCGTACAAGTGATCAATGATTTGCTGTTTGGTGACCACGCGTCCGACTCTGGTAAAGAATAACTCTACCAGCGCGAATTCCTTGGACGTTAATTCAAGAGATTTTTGTTCGCAATGTACGCGTCTACCAACTAAATCAATTTGCAGTCTTCCATGGCTAAGTTCAAGCCCTGCGGGGGAATGTGCCCTCCTCAATAGAGCACGGACACGCGCTTCAAGCTCAAAGAGATGAAACGGCTTAGTCAAGTAATCGTCGGCTCCCAAATCGAGACCGGCAACTCGGTCCGTAATGCTGTCGCGAGCACTTAGCATGAGTACAGGCGTTTCGGATCGTCTGGCGCGATGTCTTCGCAATACCTCAAGCCCGTCATAGATCGGCATTCCGATATCAAGAATTGCAAGATCATATTCGTTGGCCGATAGTGCGTCGTCCGCCTGTTGCCCATTGTGCACCGTGTCAACGCGATGCGCATTCTGTGAAAGCGTTCGAAAAATGGCATCGGCGAGCATTTCGTCGTCTTCGGCAAGCAGAATGCGCACGCGAGTTGTTCCTTTCTTCCAAGGTTGATACGAGCGATTATGACTGAAATTTGTTTGTTTTGGACTTGTTAGATCCTTCTGAATCGGGCGTGGTCTAGTAAATCTTGTGGGTTTACCCTAGCGCAAAGTGACAGCGACTTTTAAGTAATTTGTAATTTTCGCGTAATGAAAAATAAGTTCAGCCCAGAAAGCTGTTCAAGTACACTCGGCGCAGTTGGTCTGGAACGTAGATAACTCAAACTTAATTCTCACGGAGACACCTGTGAAAACACAATACCGAATTTTAGGCGGGCTAAGCCTTGCCCTTTCTTTGGCGCTTGGCGCATCGAGCGCTCATGCACAGGCTGCGCCGGCTGCACCTCCGCCCGCATGGAAACAGGGCATGCCGGAATCGATGGCGAACTCCACCTTGGCCCCTCTGCCAGGTAAGTTGACCGTCACAAAAGCGGCGGATGTTCCTCTTGAAAAGATTAAGTTGCCACCAGGCTTTAAGGTTGAAGTTTGGGCTGATAGCATTCCTGGCGCTCGAGCCATTACGCAGGGTGATGGCGGCAAATATTATGTTGGTACTCGTGGCTTAGGCCGCATATATGAGGTGACTGACAATGGCAAAGAGCGTACTGCACGTGTATTTGTAGATAAGCTGAATCAGCCAACTGCCGCATATAAAGACGGAAGCCTTTATGTAGTCGCGGTTGACAAAGTTCTGCGTTTTGATGATGTCGCAAAAAATCCCTCAGCCGCACCAGTAGACCTCACGGCTAAGTTCAATCTCCCTCCGTTGCCACACCATAACTGGAAATACGTTTCATTTGGTCCAGATGGCAAGCTGTATGTCCCCTTTGGCGCACCATGCAACATTTGTGCACTGCCGACACAGGAGTACGCGCAAATTCGTCGCTACAACGCAGATGGCTCGGGCATGGAAGTCTTGGCAACGGGAGTTCGTAACTCAGTCGGATTTGATTGGCATCCTGTCACGAAAGAGTTGTGGTTTAGCAATCACGGTCGTGATTGGCTGGGTGATGACAGTCCGAACGACACCATGCTCCGTCTGAAGCAGGGTGCGAACTACGGTTTCCCCTACTGCCACGAGGGCAAGCTGCCTGACCCTGATGTCAAAAAAGACAATGCATGTGCTGGCGTTGAGCAGCCTGTTGCATTGATGGGGCCACATGCTGCAACGATGGGAGTGAAGTTTTACACTGGAACCATGTTCCCAGCGGAGTATCAAAATGTCTTGTTCAATGCGCGTAAAGGCTCATGGAACCGTACAAAGAAAATTGGACATGATGTGGTGATGGTTCGCGCTGATGCTGACGGCAAGAATGCCAAGGTTGTGCCATTTATGACAGGCTTCATGAATGAAGCGGACCAGTCATGGTGGGGTCGTCCAGCTTACTTGCATGTGATGAAGGACGGCTCGATGCTTGTGTCGGATGAGCAGATGGGCGTCATTTATCGCGTTTCGTACAGCAAGTAATTTCATGCCACTGCTGTCACGAATAAAAACTGCAGTGCTAATCGGGGCGGCCCTCGTGGCTGCCCCGTTTTGTGTTCCTGCCCAAAGTGCTTTCCCGAGGCAGGCATTGTGTGTATCGTGCCACGGTGCTCAAGGTAAGTCCGACATCAAAGGCATACCCTCACTCGCGGGGCAACCGAAGCTCTTTATCGAAAATCAGCTTATCTTAATTCGCGAAGGCATTCGCGACATTCCATCGATGAAGGGTATGTTAGATGGTTTAACGGATGACGAAGCGATTGTTATTGCAAAATACTACGCAGGATTGCCGCTGACCGAGGTTCCTGCAGACAAGGATCCTCAGCTTTTTGCGCAAGGCGAGAAGCTTGCTCAGGCGATGCGTTGTGGCATTTGTCATTTGCCGAATTACATGGGCAGAGACCAAATTCCTCGGCTTGCAGGCCAGCGAGATGATTTCCTGCTTCACAGTCTTCAGCAGTTTAGGAATGGACAAGCAATCGGCCGAGATTCAAATATGGCAGCTTCCGTCATTGGAGTGTCGGATGCTGAGCTAACCGCCCTGTCTTACTATCTAGCGCGTATAAAGCCCTAGCACGTGGCTAGAAAGTGTGTCGAATTCCAGACACAACCCAGAAGCTGCTAATGCCATCCAAAAAGCCCGCATTTGTCGCATACGACGTCGCGAGGTAGAGGTTAGTGCGTTTACTCAAATCATATTGATAGCCAATACTGTAGGCGTTCTGTGACGCTACCCCTCCTTGAGCTCGGCTGTTTCCGGTAGAGGCCGCACGAGTCCAAGAGCTGAATATCTTTGAAACATTATTGATGGGTAATGTGAATCCGAGCATGTAAGAGTTAAAGCGCATATTTGGATCAAACAGAATTGCGCCGGCGCCACCACCCCACGCGCTCGAGTCAATGAACGCTTTGCCCGTGCTAGTGACCGATACGCCCTGAATGTTAACTAAGCCACCTTTATTTTGCCCTATAGCTGCCGACACCTGAACAACTTGGAAATCATACTTACCTCCGAGAATCCATTCCTGAATGTTCGTCGCAGGTCCGTTGTAGCCTGCCACACCAGCGGCGCTTGGCATGACTTGATCGTAGCTAGCGGACACCATGAGTGGACCGTTTGAATAACTTGCGCCCAGGCTAAGCAGGCGAGTGTTATTCATCGTTTCGAAGTTATAGTCACTGCCAGCGTTAATCACTTGGGCGCCATTGTAATAGTAGGTAGGCATTTGAGGCGCGAACGAATAACCGGCACCTACGCGTAAGCCGGTCATGGGTTGCCCCATGATTTTGAGCATATTGCTGTACTTGGTGTTGGAGTTCGCTGAACCGAAGGCAAATGCCATTCGGGCTTGGCCTAGTCCACCTCTAAACGGGTCGATAGGCAGAAAGAATTCCGGCGCAAAGCTTGATTGCCTACCGAGGCGAAGGTAGCCCAAGTCTTCCCTCATGAATCCCATCCATGACTGTAGGCCAAACAGTCGTCCGTACGACAGCACAGCACCCGTGTTTGTATCAAAGCTGCCTTCGATCTGAAAGTTAAAGTAATAACCGTTGCCGATGCTCTCGCGTCCTTTCATTCCCCAACGTGATGTGGTTTGCATGCCGCTAGAGATGCCAAATTTCGTCGATTCAAATCGATCATTACCCTTGATGGTTTGATAGACCAATCCGGAATCAATCAGCCCATAGAGTTGGACGCCGTCCTGAGCCGAGCTAGTCGCGGGCAGCAAGGCCACTACAATCGTGACGATGGCGAGTTTAAGGTTTTGCAAAAGATTCATGACAGATGTTCTGGTTTTAGTTTTAGTTTTAGCTGGAAGTAACTGCAATGTAATTGATCAGGCTAGCGCAGATTTGAAGGTCATGGCGCGGTATACCTGAGCCTCGTGGGGGTATAGTTTACGTTGAAGGTAGTTAGTCTGCGCCGTAGCAAGCATAAGCAATATTTTGGGTGAAAAGATGGTGGACCGTATCAATGGACAGGTTGATTTCGTCATAATTGGCGCAGGCATTGCGGGTGCGTCCGCAGGTTATTGGTTGGCCCCACATGGTAAGGTGGTCGTCCTTGAGCGCGAGGCGCATCCGGGGTTTCACTCGACGGGGCGCTCTGCCGCCTTGTACATGGCCAGCTATGGTAATGCGCAGGTACGTGCGCTTACGTTGGCCAGCAAAAGATTTTTTGATTCGCCACCACAAGGATTTTCAGAGCATCCTTTGCTCAGTCCTCGTGGTGCCTTGATGGTCGCAGAACGTGGACAGGAGGATGTGCTCGAACAGCACTGGGCCGTGCTCGAACAAATGAATTCGGGAGCGCGACGTTTGACTGCCGCGCAAGCATGTGAGTTGTCACCCGCGCTTAGACAAAGCCTCATTGTTGATGCATTGATAGAGCCAGACGCTGCGGACATGGATGTTCATGCGATTCATCAAGGCTATCTGAGAGGTATCGTCGCACACGGTGGTGAAGTACGTGCAAATAGCGAAGTCATTGCATTAGATCGGCACGATGACCAGTGGACCATTACGACCAAAAAAGGTGAAACATGGGTATCGCCTGTCGTGATCGATGCCGCGGGCGCTTGGGCGGATGAGTTAGCGCGCATCGCCGGCGCCTCAACGATTAGGTTACAACCATGTCGGCGTTCTGCTCTGCTTTTTAAGCCAGACGATTTTGGTGATTTTTCTAAATGGCCGATGACCTATGGCGCGTCAGAAAACTGGTATTTCAAACCTGACGCGGGGCAGATTCTAGTATCGCCGGCGAATGCAGATCCCGTTCCACCTCAAGATGTACAACCCGAAGAGTTAGATATTGCAATCGCGATAGATCGAATTGAGTCCGTCACTTCTTTCAAAATAAGACGACCGACTCACACATGGGCTGGGTTGCGTTCTTTTGTGGAGGATCATGGGCTGGTGGGAGGTTTTGATGAGATTCAACCGGGTTTTTTTTGGATCGCGGCGCAAGGCGGCTACGGAATTCAAACTTCGCCAGCAATGGGTGAGGCCTGTGCGGCACTCGTGCGCGGACTACCCATCCCTTCCGCAATTGTGGACTGGGGTCTAACGAAAGAAATGCTGGGATTATCGCGACTTAGTTAGTGCGAACACCAGTCATCAGGCGTTCACGCTAACGTTATTTGAAGCGAAGAAAATCGATTAAATCTCTGCTGATCGGTGGGAGAGAAATCAGTATCAGAACGCTTGCAAGCGGAATAGTTGTTACATAGCCAAAGTTCTTAAAAGAAAGTGCACCAACGATGCCGCCAACCAAGAAAAGCGAAAAAATAATTAGATGAATTTTCAGTTTCTCGCGATCCGCTACAACGCGTTTCTGTGGCATCGATGACCGATCTCGGTTCCAATAAAAAAGGCGACCAAGTTCTATCCCGATATCAGTGACGACACCCGTCATATGTGTCGTGCGGATCTCCGCTTTTGACATTTTAGTCATGATGGCATTTTGTAACCCCATCACAAAACATAAAACCAAGATGGTTGTCGGCACAAAAACCTCGACCAAAATATTCAATGAATAACCCAGTAAGCCAAACAAAAGAAGCAACGCCGCTTCTAGACATAAGGAGAGTGCGAACTCACTGTGAAGGTGTTTGCGTCGCGCCCAATTGATAAAAATCGCAGTCACCGCTGCTCCCAAGACGAAACTCAACAGGAAAGCAATACCCGCAAGTACGATCCCGATTTCACTGATTACCAGGTCATCAGCGATGCCTGAAATGATCCCCGTCATATGAGATGTGTAGCGCTGACCGGCGAGAAAGCCGCCAGCGTTGACCGCGCCGGCTATAAAAGCCAAGATACCTCCTAACGCGACGTTATTCTGTTTAGTTCGGATTCGGTCTGTCAGGGTGAGACAAAGTGCGGCGAGTTGGCGTAGGTTCAAGTCGATTTAATTTTCAGTAGAGAGTCAGCGAAGATGAATTCGCTAAATTGACCTCAATCGTATAGTGATGGCTCGATTGTATGGAAAATCCTCGGATTTGTGTCGAGTCCATCATCTCCGGTATGCAGATACCTGAGGACACATTAAACTGTATTTAAATTTGATTTCTGGAGTCCTCGCATGAGCGTTAAACCGAAGATGAATAAAATCAGGTCCAAGTGTATCGCCACCAGCGTCGCGGCCGTTGCAGCGCTGTTGTTATCGGGAGGGGCTTTTTCCGCATATCCCGAAAAGCCAATCACGCTCGTGGTTCCCTACCCTGCAGGTGGCGCTACAGATACGGTCGCTAGGAAGTTACAAGAGTCGATGTCTAAATCGCTCGGCCAGCCTGTTCTGGTAGAGAATAAGGCTGGGGCTGGTACAGCGATCGGTGCTGCGGCCGTTGCGAAGAGTGCGCCTGACGGCTACACCCTGCTGATCTCGTCTAATACAACGTTTACTGTCAATCCGGCGTTAAAGAGCAAGTTGCCGTTTGATCCGGCGAAGGATTTTGAGGGGATTGGGGTAATTGGCTCGTCGCCGTTAGTGTTGATTGCAAACCCGAATTTGCCTGCAAATAACGTATCTGAGCTAGTTGCGATGGCCAAGCGCGAGCCACGAAAATTGTCTTTTGGCTCTTTTGGGAGTGGAACAACGGCTCATATTGCCGGCGAGATGTTAAATGTCATGGCAGGTATCGACATCATGCATGTGCCGTACAAGGGAAGTGCACCAGCAATGACCGATTTGATCGGAGGACAAATTCCTCTGGCCTTTGACACAAATGTTGCTTCCATGCCGATGATTTCGGCAGGCAAAGTAAAGGCAATCGCCGTAACTTCTTTGCAGCGGTACCCGCAATTACCAAATGTACCGACGCTCGCTGAGTCTGGGTTTCCCGGATTTGAAATGGTTCCTTGGATTGTGGTCGTGGCACCTAAAGGACTGCCAGCGGCCGTTCAAAGCAAACTTTCCAAGGCACTTGAAGATGCTTTAAAAAATAAAGACATCAATTCGGAGTTAGTCAAAGCAGGTGTTGAGGTTGAGTTTGAGCCAGGCTCTTCGTATGCAGCACGCGTGGCCAAGGAGCTACCTTTGCTTAAAGATTACGTTAAGCGAGCCAATATTCCGATTGAATAAAAAGCCATCGATACGTTTGTAGGAGTTCTCATGCTTGAAAAATTATTTCATCTTCGCGCGCATCAAACAGATGTAAAAACTGAGCTCATTGCAGGACTCACTACCTTTCTTACGATGTCTTATATATTGTTTGTTAACCCAGCCATTTTGTCTTCTACCGGTATGGACAAAGGGGCTGTTTTCGTCGCGACCTGTTTGGCTGCAGCATTGGGCAGCTTGATGATGGCATTCGTGGCGAACTGGCCTGTCGGCATGGCGCCGGGGATGGGCTTGAATGCTTTTTTTGCGTTTGCTGTTGTGGGTGGTATGGGCTTCTCTTGGCAACAAGCCTTAGGAGCCGTTTTTATTTCAGGCGTTATATTTTTGGTGCTCACGATCACCGGTGTTCGTGCGTGGTTAATCGCGGGTATTCCGAGCGCGCTGCGTAGTGCAATCGTTGCTGGTATCGGGCTATTTCTTGCCATTATCGCTCTGAGTGGTGCTGGGATTGTCGTGGCACATCAGGCGACAAAAATCACTTTGGGTAGCTTGCATGAGCCTTCTGTGCTTTACGCTATTTTTGGCTTTTTTGTGATGGCTGCACTTGACGCACTGCGCGTTCGCGGGGCGATTTTGATAGGTATTTTATTTGTCACTGTTCTTGCGACATTGAATGGCCATAACGAGTTCGTCGGTTTTTTTTCGCCGCCACCGAGCTTATCACCGACCCTACTGCAGATGGATCTAGGGGGCGCACTGCAGACAGGCCTGATCAGTGTGATTATGGTCTTTGTGCTCGTGGAAGTGTTTGACGCGACAGGGACGTTAATCGGTATCGCCAAGCGGGCTGGCTTGGCGACTGAGGAAAAAAAAGGAAACCTTGGGCGCGCGTTGTTTGCGGACAGCACTGCAATTGTGGCGGGTGCCGCTCTCGGCACGAGTAGTACGACCGCTTACATTGAAAGCGCAGCTGGTGTGCAGGCTGGTGGGCGCACCGGATTGACGTCTCTTGTCATTGCGATTTTGTTTTTGGCGGCGCTCTTCATATCGCCTCTGGCGGGCTCTGTTCCAGCGTATGCAACAGCCCCTGCGCTTTTGTATGTGGCGGGTTTGATGATGCGTGAATTTAAAGAAATTAACTGGGACGATATCACCGACGCGGTTCCGGCAGCGCTTACCGCACTCATCATGCCATTCACTTACTCGATCGCGAATGGTTTGGCGTTTGGCTTTATTAGCTACGTTGTTTTAAAGACGTTGACGGGAAAAATACGTAGTCTACATCCTGCGACATGGTTAGTTGCGTTGTTGTTTTTGCTCAAGTTTGCTTACTTTTAGTAGTGAGCAGCTGCCTTCGCGGTTACTTTTTTATCGTGAAGATTTGCTCACGTGCGTAAGGCGTTAGATGATCTGCAAAGATACTCCACGGAAGACTTACGCCGTCTAGAGCGCGGGCGACATGCGGTAAAAATCCATCAACGTTAAATCCCTTCCCGTCAATGCAAAAAGGAAAGTCAGTGGATGGCGGTAGTTCAAATTGACTGTAGCCATTAACCAGCGCCAAGTCAAAATCCGCGTGCTCTTTGACGAGATTAATGAAATGCGCTTGCGCGAATTTTTTCGCGACAGACGTCCATGCAGGATCTGAAAATATATCTGTAATGCGAAGTGGTCGAGCATGACTTATCGCATACACACCACATGCAGTGCCGCTGTTGGGATAAGCCCCCGTCATCGTTTCCCACTGGTTCGTTTTAAGAAGCCAATCTTGGCTCAGAGTCGTCAATCGAACGATATAGGACTCGTAACCTCTCGTGATGTCGGGGTCAATTTTATTTGGGAAGGACAAGTAATGATTAATTGCTTGGGCAGTGGCAGTGTCACTATCTAGCTGTAAATAATTGCGCTGGATTGCGTAGATGCTTTGCTCCGCGGCTGAAACATTTAGCGCACTTTCGATCACGACGAAGGTTTTCATTCCTTCGATCAGTTTGCCTGTCGTTTTTAATTCTTTAATCCGGTCGGAGTAAGCATCGACGAGACAGCGTTTCGACTGCGCAAGGTCCGCTGGTGACGCATCATGATTTACAAAGCAGTAGCTCGCATAAAATCGTAACCAGGACCGTTGACTCCCAACGAATTTAATGGAGGCAGATGGTGATAGGCGTGCTCGCGCAAGCTTGTATTCTTTCGCTAATGCCTCGTCCAAGGAACTCAGCTGAGGATCGCTACAAACGAGGCGCTCCATTTTAGATGTGGCTTTTCCGCAGTCAAAGCTCGCGGCTTGAGTGGCCGCACTGATGACCAGTGCACAGAATGCCAGTACAAATTTTAGAGCTGCGTTCTTGAGCTTATTCATCCGAAATAAGCCGCTTTCCAAGGCTAATCACTTCGTCGTTCTTGTATCCCAGCGATTCATAGAATGCTAGCGTGCTTGCATTCGTACTTCGAACTTGAAGATTAAGCTTTGGGCATCCAGCAGCATGCAGTAACCGCTCTCCGTGCTGCATCATTTGCGTTGCATAACCTTTACGTTGATAGGAAGGATGCACTGCAAGGTAGTTTACCCAGCCGCGGTGGCCCTCATAGCCAAACATCGCACTCGCGATGATATTTCCCGATTCCTCACCGACGAGAAACCATTCGGCATTTACTTTTAGTTTGCGTGCAATATCGAGGCTTGGGTCATTCCATGGCCTAGTGAGGGCGCAGGTGCGCCATAGTCCAATCACTTGCTCTTCATCATTCGTTATAAACCGTCTAATTTTCACGGCTATTCTCCGTTGGGCCTCTTATCAGTGGGAAAGTCGGCGAACGTACGGACTTTGCCGGAGCATGATGAAGCTAGCTGAGTTGTGGGATATGTCAGTTACCGACCGAGCGTCATTGCTGTGGCATTTAGTCGATCCAATGCTTCGCGCAGAGGCATGTTCGTGACAACGTCCAAACCAAAAAAAGGATTTTGACTGTCAAAGGCAAGATAAGTAGCCAGAATAGTGATAAAAAATAGAAAGAAGTTAGAGATGAATTGTGTCGCCGGCTTAACCAGCGTAGCCATACTTAAGAGTATCGAGGTGGCTATTAACGTTATAGCAACAAGAACATAGCCGCGCAGGCCCATCCCAAAATTACTGGCTTCTATCCGTTGTAATCTTTGCTCTCCAATACGGGTGACCAGATTTGCTAGTTGCGTACCTGTGACGGTCGGTAATTTAACGATATGTTCCGGCGAATAGACAAGGTCTGCCATGACCGTTAGTGAGGCAAGGGCGCTACTCGCACCACTGCGTATCGCGCTCGAAGAGCCTTGTTTCAACGCCGGCCACTCTTTCTCCAGCACGTCTGTCGTGTATTGTTGAGCGCTTTTAATCAGCGGTACGCCGACAGTCGGGTCAATATGAACGGCCATTCTGCCTAACGCGCGGATTGCGTCCGCCTCTTGAAAAGTCGAGTTTTTGGCGCGAGTATGCACGGCAGAGATGTCGCTGAATATAAAAGCTAATCCCAACGACAATAGGATAATTGCCCCGGAGTTTAAGCCTGCAATCGGCATACCGTCATAGCGCGCTGCAAGCTTCATGTGTCGCTTGGGAGAAAAACTCCAACGCATAATGGCGTAAGCAATCGCGGCACTGATGCTGCCGATGACTAAAATGTAGAGGGTTAATACAGCGATGGTTGTCATCAAGATGATTCGCCTTTACTTGAAAGCCTAACTTGATCCAACCTTAAGACTCGAATCGCGAAAAGTAAAGCAGTAAAGCAGTAAAGCGCGCCAAGTAGGCTAAGCATTATTTGAATTGTGTGGTCAGAGAGACGAGCGAAAGCTGGCTGTCTGGTGCCCGGGGCCGGAATCGAACCGGCACGCCTTGCGGCGGGGGATTTTGAGTCCCCTGCGTCTACCAATTTCACCACCCGGGCAGAGAGGTCGCGCGTATAACGCTTTGGTGCGAAGAGAATCATTATACGGCGGAAAATAAATTTTCCGAAATCAGTCTTCCGGCTCCCATTTCCTTGTCCAACGTGGGTTTCCGACAACATTCCCGAGTGATAATTAATCCACAACAAATAGTGAAGGGAGACAAAGCATGCAAGTTACTCAATCTGCGCGCGTGCAGGTGTTTTGGCAGCCGGGCTGCTCCTCATGTCTGCGTACAAAAGAGTTTTTGACAAAGCAGGGCATAGATTTTGAATCAATTGATGTATTGAATGACCCCACCGGTATGGCCAAATTGCATGCGTTGGGTGCGCGTAGCGTGCCGGTGGTTGCGCTTGGTGGGCGCTTTACCTTTTGTCAGTCTTTTAACGACGTCATTAAATTTTTAGACTTAAAAACCAAATTGATGGATCCGTTGCCTCCAGAGCAATTGATCATAAAACTTGACACGGTCATTCAGGTCGCGCAGCGTTTGATTAAGCAGTTTTCCACCGAGCAGCTGCGTGAAAATTTTCGAGATAGAAATCGCAATCCCGCTGACACAGCGTTCCATATTTTCCGTGTGGCGCAGATGGGTGTCGAGGCCGCAAATCAAATTGAGTTGAAATTTGAAGGCTTTAACGAGCTTGCGCCTAAAACATGGTCGGCCGAGGACTTAGCTGCTTGGGGTGGAAAGGTACGAGAGCAAGTGATGGATTGGTGGCGTGATGAGCCGCAGCGAGACCTTCAATATCTTGTGCCAACGTACTACGGCAAGCGAACGATGCATGATGTACTTGAGCGCACGACTTGGCATGCGGCGCAACACACACGCCAAATCACCTTGATGCTAGAGACATACGGGGTCGTACCTGATCGACCATTGAGTGCCGAAGATCTAAAAGGTTTGCCTGTACCTGACGAAGTATGGGATAGGTAAGTGCGATGATGCAGATACAGGGCGTCGATATTCAACCGCTTGATGGCTTAAAAGTCATTGATGTGTCGAGTTTTTTAGCCGGCCCATTTTGCTCGACCCAGCTGGCGGAGTTTGGTGCTGATGTTGTAAAGCTTGAGATGCCAAAGGTTGGCGATGCATTACGTCGTTTTGGAAGTATTACGCGTCATGGGGACTCATTGCCTTGGCTGTCTGAAACGCGTAACAAAAAATCCGCTACGCTCGACTTGAGAACACCAGAGGGTGCAGACCTGCTCAAAGCCTTGATCAAAGACGCAGACGTCTTGGTGGAAAACTTTCAACCGGGAACGCTGGAGAAATGGGGACTAGGTTGGGATGTTTTAAAGGAAGTTAATCCAAGGCTGATCATGGTGCGCATTTCAGGCTACGGCCAGACGGGGCCCTACAGCCCCAGGCCGGGCTTTGGTCGAATTGGTAATGCGTTTGGTGGCCTAGCGTATTTGGCGGGCTATCCTGATCGCCCACCGGTGACGCCGGGTTCAGCAACTATCCCCGATTATTTGGCTGGCTTGTATGGTGCTTTAGGTGTGTTGTTGTGTATCCAAGCGCTTTCCAAGACCGGTCGCGGACAGGTAGTCGACATCGGTTTGTATGAGCCCATATTTCGTATTCTCGACGAGCTCGCGCCTTCGTATCATATGAAAGGTTACGTACGTGAGCGAATGGGACCAGGCACCGTGAACGTTGTGCCGCATAGTCACTACCCAACCAAAGATAAGAAATGGGTGGCGATTGCCTGTACCAACGACAAGATTTTTGAGCGGCTTGCGTTGGCGATGGGCGTGCCGGAATGGGGAGGGGCCGGCAAATGGGGAACAATTACTCAGCGTGAGGCCGAACGGGCTCAAGTAGACGAGCATGTGGGTGCATGGACGGCGCAACGGACGCGCGAAGAGGTGCTTTCCACCTGCGAGTCATTTCAGATTCCCTGTGGATCGGTATACGCGATCGATGAAATCTTTGAAGACCCGCAGTACGCGGCACGTGAGAATATCAAGTACATGAAGGATGCGCACGGAGATGAGTATGCCATTCCAAACTTAGTGCCGCGCCTGTCTGATACTCCCGGTAAGATTCGTAGTCTTGGACCGTCGCTCGGCCAACATAATGACGAGATATTTTCCTCGCGGCTAGGGCTGTCGGCGCAGCGTATCGCTGAATTGAAAGCGAAGGGTGTCATTTAGTAGAGATTAATCAAATTGAATTGATGTTGGTTTATTAAGGATTTTGAATGTCATCGTTGGACCTGCAGTTAGCTGAGCACGCATCCTCAGTAAGATTCGAAGATTTATCTGAGATTGCGGTTGATCGCGCGAAAATATTTACACTGGACACTATCGGTGTGGGCCTTGCAGGAGGAAGCACACCTGAAATCACGCCGCTACTTCGAGCTGTTGAGAGCTGGGGTGACAGTCAGCAAGTCGGGTTATGGGGTACGCGTCGCAAGCTCAGTTCTGGCCAGGCTATCTTGCTTAATGCCTATCAAATTCATTGTCAGGAGTTTGACTGTTTACACGAAGGCGCGGTGCTGCATGCGATGGCCACCTTGTTGCCTGTACTCCTTGCTGAGGCCGAGTGCCGAGGTGGTATTTCAGGTAAAGCGCTTTTAGCTGCAATTGCGGCTGGCGTCGATGTCGCGTGCACGATTGGTATGGCATCCAAGCAAGGGTTACGTTTTTTTCGCCCCGCGACGTCAGGCGGATTTGGTGCGGTCGCAGGCTTAGCGAATTTGCGTGGTTTTGATGCGCGGCATACGCTTGCGGCGTTTGGGCACCAGCTTGCCCAAGTGAGCGGTACGATGCAGGCGCATACGGAAGGTAGCGTAGTGTTGCCCCTGCAGGTAGGTCTAAATGCTCGCGCTGCCATGCAATCTTGCGATTTGGCCCAAAGTGGATTTCCTAGCTTAGCCTTGCCATTGACAGGTCGTTTCGGTTATTTGCCGATGTACGAGACCGAATGGGATCTCGAGACAGCGATGAATTCTCTGCGCCGGAATTGGAGAGTGACCGAATTGAGTCATAAGCCTTATCCAAGCGGACGCGCGACACACGGTGGCATCGAAGGCCTCATGGCATTGCGAGATCAGCATGGATTTGGTCCAGATGATATCGACCAAATTTTGGTGAGAGGACCGTCGTTGATTAATCACCTAGTGAATCGCCCGCCCGTGCAATCACCGACGCCGAACTATGCACGTCTTTGCATGCCGTTCGTTTTATCAAAGGTTCTGCAGCATGGCGCGTTGGATCCGATGCATTTTCGTGGAGAGGCACTGAAGGATCCACAGACATTCGCCCTGTCTCAACGGGTGGTGATGCAAATAGATGACAATCCGAATCCTAATGCCCTTGCCCCTCAAATGGTATCGGTAAGACTTAAAGATGGTCGGGTGATGGAGCATGGAATCGACTCTATGCTTGCGAGCCCTAGCCGTCCTTTAAGCGGAGATGCGCGCGCTAAAAAATTTCTACGTTGTTGGTCGCTTGCGGCGGAACCGATGGGTGATAGCGCAGGTCTTGTTGCCTTGATTGATAGGTTGGACCGGTGTGTCGACATGCGCGAGTTGACTAATCAGTTGGCGGCACGCACATGAGTGCGACGATGTTAGCGGCCAAGCTGTTCCTTGTGCCAAGTCTGATTCTATTGTTGTCATTAGCGCAGCGTCGTTGGGGCGCAGGGCTGGCGGGGTGGCTATCAGCTTTCCCAGTGTATGCTGGACCCGTTCTCTTCATACTGTCCATCGAGCAAGGTCATGACTTTGCCGCACAAGCAGCGGAGGGGACAATATATGCGGTCGTTGCCACGTTAGCGTTTTGTATCGCGTATGGATGGACGTGCCTGCGCCATGGTGTGCTACTTAGTCTGACTGCAGCGGCGCTCACATATGCGTTGACGGTATCGATCTTGCAGTTTTTGTATCTTCCATTATTTGTCGCATTCGCGGCGGTCTTAGGGCTATTAACAGTGGCGCCCTATGCGCTTCCCAAAACACCACCTCCCACGCGCTCGGCACCCCCGGGCAATCTTGATCTCATTCTGCGTATGGCCTTGGGGGCGACTATGGTGTTGCTTGTCACCTACTTTGCCGATGTGATGGGGCCGCGAACCAGTGGGCTATTTGGAATGTTCCCTTTGATGAGTACGGTTTTGGTCACTTTTTCGCACCATCATGCAGGAAGCGACTCGGCCATCGCATTACTTAAGGGCATGTTCTACGGGTTTTATGGATTTGCTAGTTTTTGTTTGGTCATGACCTTGGTATTGCCCGGTCACGGTTTGGGGGTAAGTTTTGCCGCTGGGCTGTCGACCGTTCTCGTCTTGCAGCTAGTGAGCAAACGTTTAATGCCGAAAAATGCGTTGGGAACTGACGCAAGGCCTTGAAAAACGCCGATTACCCCCCAAATTGGTCTAAGAATTTTGCCCCCTAGCTTCGGCTGAGGGCGTTGCCCTGTGGATAACTTTTTGGTGAG
>JACCDX011732434.1_pt1 | contig 31475 bp, 15 predicted proteins | sample 7449681 | NCBI WGS metagenome assembly JACCDX01 (sample SAMN15323450, study PRJNA562643) | freshwater metagenome | isolation source: river surface water | place: USA:Blue River Watershed | collected 2017-08-18
AAGTAATCCATAAACCACTTAAACGACTGGTATCGGTGGTGTTTTGACAAACCGTACCTGTTTTTGCTGAAACAACGACAAAATAATACACTGAATCGGAAATTATGGTTGGAGGAGTTAACACACTATCAATGCCTACCAAACTATTCCCTGCTAAACTGGCTACTTTTTGATACCAGCTATAATTTACATTACCTACCCAACTACCATTTAAGCGAACTCGAAGCTGGGCATTAAAGGGTGAATTGGTACAAACAGCTCTTGTTAAAGTATCAATATCTAAACTTAATAAAGGATGTTGAACTTCAATTAAACCAGAAATTGCTGAGGTAATTGGGTCGCATTTTTGAAAACGGTAACTCACCACCACAAAATAATACGAAGAGTCGGCATATCTTTTTAATGTTGTTAGCGGGTAATAAAAACTATCATTGGCATTTAATATCAACGAAGCTCCAGCATAAGAAGGTTTGTTATTTACATACCAATTATATATAATTTGAGTGGTATCTTTTCCAATAATATTTATTCCCAATGCTGTACTTGGGTAATCTTGACAGTACACAGCACCCGACAAATTTAAAGCACTTAGGCTAATCAGCGGCGTCCATTGAATGGCTTTGATGGGGGTGGTATCAACGCAGCCAATATTATTACTAATTAAAGCAAAGTAATATCTTGTTTGGGCAGCATTTATAAGAAATTTATTCGAGAAATAAAAAGTTGTATCTAAGGGTGATTTTTGTTGAGTAGTTGTTAATTTAACAGCCCCAGAAAAACTATTGATAGTGTTTTGATACAAACTCCACTGATATGGTAAATTATAGGTATTTTTTATTTGAACAACGATTTGTTGACTATCCACCGTATTTAAACATAATTGGGTTTGATTTCTATTTATAATAATGGTGTCACCTAATTGTAAAGGAGGTTTGCGATATTCAATAAATGCGATATTACTGGTATCGGCACATCCAGCATTATTTTTAACCACATAAAATAAATAAAATGAATCTTGAACAATATTAAATATTTTAAAAACTTTATTGGTAGAGTTTTGAACCAAATTAGCGCCTGCAATAATTTTAGAAGTATTGGTATACCAAAGTATATCGATAGTATCTTGGGACCACAAGTATTGAACATTAGCAACGGCAGTATCCGACAACATTCTTTTACAAGAAGCACGATTTGATAAGGTATCTAAAATGAGTGGATTAGGTTTAATATATATATGACTTAAATTAGTTTTATTAGCGCAACCCTTACTATTTATAACGATGGCATAATAATATGCACTATCTGGAGTGATAGTTGAAATAGAATAATTTGATTTTAAGGAATCTATAACAGTTCCAAAAAAGTTTGGTAAGTTATTTTTATACCAATACACTTTATAGGGTAATGACCAGGGTGATGATATATTTAATGATAATACAATTGGAGAAGTATTAATACAAACATTACTATCTGGCAAAATATTAGTAATATTGGGAGCAGGATAGGTCGTCCATAATCCACTTAAAAGAGATGTATCTTTACTATTTTGACAGGTAATTGTAGGATTTCCAGAAACAACAGCAAAATAATATGCTGAATCAGCCATATTTACGGGCGGTTTAAAAACAGAATCTGTTGAAACCAAAATTGCAATTGCTGATGTTACCTTTTTTTGAAACCATTTATAATTCACCAAACCACTCCAACTATTATCTAATTTTATTTTCAAAGAAGAATCGAACGGAATACCAAAACAGGTACTATATTTATTAGTATCAATAAAATTAGTTAATAAAGGATGTTTGACTTCAATTAATCCTGAAATGTTGGAGGTTGCTGGGTTACATAATTGATACTTATAATTTACAACAACAAAATAATAACTCGAATCGAATAAACGTTTACTATTGGTAACTGGACTATAAAAACTATCATTTGTAGTCGCTATTAAACTTGCTCCCACATAACTATTTTGGTTATTAATATACCAATAATAAACAATAGTAGAAGTGTCTTTACCAAGAACACTAATTTTCAATGGTTTGGCAGTGTCGCCTAAACAATAGGAGGTATCTTTTAAATTTACAGTCGTTATGCTTAAAAGTTGCGACCAATCGACCGGAGTAATTAAAGAAGTATCGGCACAAGTACCATTATTTATGATGGTATAAAAATAACGGGTAGTAGCATTAGAAATGGTTAAAGAGTCGCTAATGTAAATGGTTGTATCTAAAGGTAACATTTGTTGGGTAGTATTCAAAACAGATGCCCCAGCAATCGAATCTACATTATTGATATATAATTTCCAAGTGAATGGAAAAAAGTTTTGATTCAAAATTTTTACAAACACTCGTTGTTTTATGGCAGTATTTAAACAAAATTTGGTTTGTCCATTATTAAAAAAGGGTAATATTCCTTGTTGAAACGGTGAAGTTATTAATAGATATTTGCCAAAATTACTGGTATCGGCACAGCCCGCTTCATTTTTAACAATATAGTAAAGATAAAAAGTATCATTTACAATTCTAGAAACATCAAACAAACTGGAGGTAGAATCTTGAACTAATATATTATCTGAACGAATCATTTTGACTGTATCGTAATACCATAGATATTGAATATTGGTCGTTGGGAAACCATAACTAATCTTAGCTCTAACGGTATCATATATCATTAATTTACAACCAATTCTTCCCATTAAACTATCGGTAATCATGGGGTAAGGTGTGATATATACCTTACTAATATTCGTAGTATCTTTACAGCCAACGCTATTGGTAATAACAACATAATAAAACTGGCTATCTACGACCGATTTATTTATCGTAATGGTATTCAATCCACTTGAACCGGCTAAAAGTGTGCCATTATAATTATTGACCGTATTTTTATACCAATTGAAATTGAAAGTTAAACCCCAAGACGTCATTGGATTAACGGTTAAAGAAATATTCCCAGTTTGAACACATACGCTCGTATCGCGTAAATTAGCAGCGGTTGGTTTGGGATAGGTTTTCCATAATCCGCTTAATTTACTCGTATCGCTTGAACTTTGACACACAGTTCCCGTTTTACCAGAAACTACTACAAAATAATATGCCGAGTCTGCTATGTTCGTTGGAGGAAATAAAATGCTATCTGAAGAAATCAAAGTATTCACGGTTCCTAGAGCTATTCTTTGAAACCACTGATAATTAACCAATCCTCTCCATTTATTTATCAGGGTTACTTTTAAGCTAGAATCAAAAGGTAAATTTAAACAAGTAGTACGTGGAATGGTTGAAATACCTAAACTATCTATAAAATATTGAACAATGATGGCTTCTGAAATGGGTGAAATAATTGGATTACAATTTTGTAAACTATAAGATACAATAGCAAAATAATAAGTGGTATCGGCAAAACGCTTTGAATTTGTAATTGGATTATAAAAACTATCTTGGGCACCGGGTATTAACATAGCTCCAACATACGATTTCGTGGTATTATAATACCATTGATAACTTACACTTGTAGTATCTTTAATACTTATTTTTAAAGCCGTACTGCTATCTCCTAAACAATAGGTACGTGTATTAAAATTAATGGTATCAGTATTTATTAATTGTCCCCAGAATATAGACTTAATTCCTGTAGTATCAGCACAACCACTATCGTTTTTAATAATAATATAATAATACCTTGTTTGGGGAATAAATATATTTAAATTGGCTGTTTGGAAAGTAGTATCGAAAGGTAGGTAAGAATTTAAAGAAGTTGGCAAAACCGATGCTCCAACATAACTATTATTAAAATTTTGATATAATTTCCAAGAATAGGGTAAAGTATTTGGATTTTTTATTTCGATAAAAACTTGTTGATTCGCTGTATTGCTAATACATAACCTAAAAATATTTTTATTAAATATGATACTATCGCCATTTTTCAAAGGCGACTTGCCATATATATATAGACCAATATTACTCGTATCGGCACATCCTTGTTTGTTTTGAACAATATAATAATAATAAATACTGTCTTGATTTACGGTAGCAATATTAAAGAACGAGTTGGTAGAATTTTGTCTTAAAACCGCTCCAGATAAAGCTGAAATAGTGTTACTATACCACGAAAAACGCAGCGTATCTAAAGCCCAAGCATATTGATACATTGCTTTTACGGTATCAAAAACACTTCGAATACAGGTATATTTATTATTAAATAATCCGGTAATTATAGGATAAGGAAACGTGTAAATAGGTGGCGATAAAACACTCGTATCTTTATAAGTTTGACAACCCATTGCTTTAGGAGTAATGACCGCATAATAATAAGCCGTATCGGCAACGTTAGAAGGAGGAACATAAACGGAATCATTATACACAGAATCGCCGATATATATACCTCCAATTGTTTGACGATAACGATACCAAACATAATTAACCCTTGAACTCCAATACGAACTCAACGAAACTTTTAAAGTATCATGAGGGGTATTTAAACAAGCACTCGAAGAATTTATTGTAGGTGTATCAATGATTGTTGGATTTTTAATTATAATAGCTTGGGATATATTTGAAGTATCATTGGCACATACAAATTTTTTATCTTGCACAACTACATAATAATACATGGTATCTCTAAAATACCCGCTTACTGTAGTGGCTGGATAATAAAAACTATCGTTCGAAGTGCTTACTATGAAGATACTATTGTAATTGGGCTTATTATTACCAAACCAAGTATAATAAACTCGGTTGGTATCAAACAAGCCGCCTCCACTCACTACTAAAGGTATTGGTATTGCTCCACTACAATAAATCGCTCCATTCAAATTTATAGGTATAACATGAATAGATTTAAACCACTGAATAGCCACAATAGAGCTGCTATCTCTACAACCATATTGATTCTGGAATTTGGTATAAAAATAATAGGTAATGGGCTGAGAAATATTAAAAGTATCTGACACAAAAGAATCCGCTACCAAAGTAGGAAATCTATTCAAGCCCCACCCACCATAATTATTGATAGAATCTTGAAAAAGACTCCATGTTATAGGAATATTATTCGGATTGTTGAGTTTAATATTTAACCTCGTAGTGTCTCCAAAAGGAATACATAATACAGATTGATTATTATTTAAAACAAATCCAACGCCTTGATCTGAAGGTCTTCTATACACTATGATTCTGACAATGTTTGAGGTATCGTAACAATTATAATTATTTCTAACAATAGCATAATAGTAATGGGTATCATACTGATTGGCTATTTGAATACTGAAAAAAGTATCTATTGTTATGGGTACTCCTCCATAACTAATTCCATTGTTATTGACATACCATTGAAATTGATAATTTGTAATCCATGGTGAAGTAATGTTTAATTGATAGCTGATAGACCCTAAATAATAACAAAAAGCCGTATCTCTTAAGGTATTAGTAATTTGAGGTATAGGGGCATTCACGTACAATCCAGACTTCAAACTGGTATCGGTTAAATTCGGGCAACCACTGGATACTTTAGAACGAACAACCGCAAAATAGTATGCTGAATCGGCAATACTAGAATCGGGTTTGTATGAAAAACCTGTTCCTACTAATATGTTAATACTTGGATTTGAAGTGGACACTTTGTACCAAAAAACATCTACTAAATTTGTCCAATACGAATTCACCTGAATAAATAAACTATCTTCTGGTTGAAATTGGCAGTAATTTCTAGGAGTTAAACTTGGTTGAACAATAATTTTAGGATAGGTAATGGTTATTTTACCACTTATATCTGATGTATCTCCTTTACAAACCCCCGTTTTATCTTGGGCTATAACAAAATACCACATACTATCTTTCACCAACGTACTCAAAACTGAAAATGGTTTAAAGGTGCTATCGTTTCCACTCAAAGCGGTAGCCCCGTTATAAGAAGGGGTATTATTTATATACCAAGTAAACCGAACAGTTGAAGTATCTTTTAAAGCAGAAACCACTAAAGGCTTGGTGCTAGCTCCTAAACAGTAAATGGTATCTTTTAAATTAATGGTGGTTAAGTTAATCGAATTAACCCAAGTATAATTAAAATAATTAGTGGTATCTGCACAACCATAACGATTTTTAAAGCTGATAAAATAGTACCTTGTTTGCGGAGCATTAACAGTAAGGGGTTGGGTAATAAAACTATAAAATGGTGCAGCGGTCGTGGGAAACTTATTAATCAATGTTGAACCTATTCTGGCAGCGCTGGTATTTTGAAATAAGTTCCAGCTAATACTATCGTTAACCCATGAAGGGGTAAAATTAATTCTTAAATAGGCGGTATCATTGGCGGGGACACAACCACTAAAAATATTGTTATTAAAAATCCAACTAACCTGAGGTTTTGCGGTAATTACTGCCCCACTTACATTTGAGTATTTATAGGCATTATAAACATTCAATACTTTGACATAATAAAAACTTGAATCGTAAAAAACATTGGAGGGTGGATAAAAATTCAAAATCGTGTCAAAACTATTTAAAAAGCCATTTGCCCCAATAATTTGTGTACCTGTTAGGGTATCCGATTTGTTATTTCGATACCATTGAAAAATTAAAAGTTTAATGGTTGTATCTAAACTACTATCGGCAATGACTCTTATAGTTATTTTTTTGGAAGAGTCTATAACATTTGGGCAGAGATAAATTTTGTTCGTATCCGGTTGTTTGGTAATATAAGGACGAGACGAATCGCTATAAATAACTCTAATAGAATGGCTTTGAATAACGTTTTTAAACGTATATCCATTTATAGAATCTTTTCCAATATAAACGCTATCAACAAAAATACTATCCAAAATTTTACCAGGGTTAGGTGCATACGTTATTCTTACAGTATCGCCCCATTTTACATAAATTTTAGGAGTAATTGTTCCGTTTACTACTGAAGTAGTAATAAACAATCGTTGAATTACAGAATTATATAAATAAGGCGTACTTTTACCCAAAGCCACAACATCGGGTTGGTAATTAAAACTATCTAATATTTTGGTAACTGTAGTATAAGTTATTCCTCCTTTCTTTGGATATAAGTTTAAGGTATCATAACCATTATTGCCCCAAGCCACAAATAAATTTGCTGCGTTTAAGCTATTACTAAAATAAGCACCATTATTAATATAATTAACCGTTCCGAGCCCTGCTGGTATGGTTATTTGTCCATCATTATTACTTCCAAACCCAATCACTTGCTTAGAAGTTTTGAGTGCGGTGCTATGAATATTTCCACCACTCATTGCCTCTATACTATTGTTTATGGCTGGCGTTGGGTTAAGCTGGTTAAAACTATTTAAGCCCCAACCTGTAATTTGACCAATATTATTTATGGATAAAGAATGATAGCCACCTGCGGCAATAGCTTGAACAGAGCTTAAGCCAAAAGGAACTGTAGCCTGATTAGAGCCATTATTTCCAAAACCAACAACCGAACCATTTGATTTCAAATATAAAGAGTGTAATAAACCTGCGGCAACATCGTAATTTCCGGTTGAGTCGGTGGGGATACCGGTTTGACTACCAAACACATGAGCTACTCCATTGGTACGAAGTAAAATGGTATGATTCAAGCCAGCCACTATTTGAACCACACTATCTATAGAGCTTGGATTTGGCAATTGGCTATTATTGTTTAATCCTTGGGCAATAATTGTTCCATTTTTACGTAATAAAATTCGGTGTCCAGAACCTAAAGCTATATCAACAATATTATTTTGGGTTTCTGGTCGAGAATACTGACCATAGTCGTTCAAACCCCAACTCCGAACATACACGCTATCAATAGGAAAATTAAACAGTCGAACTAAACGATAATTCGTTGTTACTATACCATTATTATCTAAGGCTTTTACAATATACAAACCATTACGCGCATTCGGAGGTAATAAAATTTTATATATTGTATCCGTACCAGAAATGAGTTGTTTTGAAATAAAGCTTACAAAATTAAATGAATCGGGAAATCGCGTTAAACGGATGGTACTTAATCGTGAACCAACCACGCTTAAGGTATCTTTTTTAGTGTATAAAATTATTGGATAGGCATTTGTAAGATAAGGGGCAACATAAAAATTTTCATAAGCACCTATGGTTGGTTGCGTGGCATTTCGGCTACTATTTAAAATATCAAAATTTATACCATTGCTGGGTTTAGCTGCCATTCTGGCTGGGGATGTAGTTGTTAAATTTAAATTTGTTCTTGAAATAAATTGGGGATTTACATTTAACGAATTAAGGTCGTTCGTAGTCCCGACCCCAGTTTGCCAATTGGCTAAAGTTTGATAATTGGTACCATTTCTAAATCCAACATAGTTCGAACTTCTGGTAAAAAAATAATAAATATTATTCGAAAAATTAGCAAAAGAGGCATTGGGAAAACTTCCAGCAACATAGATTGAATACAAGGGTCCGCTTGAATTAAAACTATCGGTAGCAAAAATATTGTTTCTAACTTCTGTTAAGTCGTTTATATTTGCTGAAGTTGAAAAACGGTTACCTAAATAAAATGCTACACTGGGTTTATTGGCGTTTCCAAAAGGAGCAACAATGTTTACCGAGTTAAAAATAATTTTGTCTGCCCAGCCTCCTGCATGATAAATTCCATTTACAATGGTAGAACCGCCAGAAGCACTATTGGCTGTATATGTAATACCATAAATTGCATTATTAAATATGATATTATTAGTAGAAATATTACCAAAGGTTTGTAAATAATTATTATGGTTATTATATATTCCAAAAATTTGAATATTATTTCTAAAATTTGAAATATTATGTATGAGGTTATTGTAAATTCTGCTGTTTGTATTTATAATACTGGCTATTCCAAAAGTTCTTTGTAAAAAAAAATTATTTGATATAGAGGTGGTTTCTGAATTAGGTAAGCTTATGCCAACCACTTCGTTATTAGAAACCTGAGCATTGTTTTGACGAGCAATAAAAATACCCAACCACCGGGGTCCCGAACCACTGGTACTTGCTGAACCTACAATATTTCTATCTATAACTAAACCAGTATCTCTACGACCATGAGCTAAACCAATGGCAGCAATACCACATACTCTAATATTGGTTATTTCATTATTTTGAATGATAGTATTATAAGCATTGTCGTAATTAGAATATAAAGCTTCAGAAGTATCGGTAGGGTCGGGTAACCAAGTTGGACCATAAACCAATATACCCGTAATAATCGTTAAAGCCGTTCCATTTCTATAACCTTGAATTTTACAATTTTTTATTACATTGTTACGGCTAGGTTGCCCTAAAGCATTGGTACTTATCCAAATGACTGAGTTAGAGTTATAGTTCTTATCTTGGTCAAAATCTACTGCATTAGAAGAATTATTAATTATGGTTAAGTCTCTACTTGTTCCATTCGTGGTATTACTACCATCTATAATAAAGAAACTAGCACTTCTAAATTTAATTATAGCGCCTCCGTCTGCCGATCCTGAAATTGTTTTGGAAACCCCAACATCTGGTTTAATGGTTATGGTATTAGTAGCATTTGCACCGGGTTGGGCTGAAATATTTAAAGGTATCGTTTCGTTAGCGCTATTATAATCTGCTTGTAACAATAATAATTGAGGTTGGCTTATGGTTGAACTTCTTAATCCTACTAATGCTTCATTAATTGTTTTGTATGTTTGTGAGGCTCCAATTCTAATGATGTTTTGACTTTTTAAAGAAGTCGTTACAAATAATAAAAACAAAACTCCTAAAAAAAGTATTTTTTTATAATTAAACATACATTGCAAAGTTACGTTTTTTTTACTAATGTAATATGCATTCAAATTTTATTATTATAATTAACGATTTTTTTATAAAAAATAGCTATATTGCAAATAGTAATAAAACTCAATTAAAATAGTGAAAAAAAACCTTCGCGAAAACCCCAAAAAATTCAGTACTGTAATAACTAAAAATACTTTTTATTTTTACAATCCAACGTTTCAAGATACCTACGAGGGATATATTCATTCCCTCAATGATACTTTATTCGTGTTAAAAAATAAAGCATTGCTATTCAGTTTGTTACTATTTTTTACTTATTTCAATGGAATAAACCAAACCCCTTTTGAGTTTAAAATTCTACCCACATCTGCCACTATTTGGAGCGATACCGTTAACCATATTGGCACCAATATGGACTATATTTTACAAGACCGAAAAGGTTATTATTGGTTCGCCAGTAATGGTGATGGTGTGTATCTCTACGATGGTAAAACCCTTATCCATATTACTGAAAAAAATGGCTTATTAAGTAACTATGTCTGGTCTATTGATGAAGATATAAACGGAATTTTATGGTTCTCTACCCGAGACGGCGTTTGTAGTTTTAATGGGTCTCATTTTTCTAACTTCTCCGACATTATCAAAAACGCTCCCAAAGGAAAAATACAATTTTCTAAGGGTGGACTATTTTTTGGGCATTTGAACGGCATTTGTTATTATAATGGATTTTCATTCTTCAACTTTGCTATTCATCCTGTCAATTACAAATTATCAACCAGCGATATGGCTCGTTCTTATAGTATTTATTCCTCTTTTATTGATGATGCTGGTAATGCTTGGTTTGGTACTCAATCGGAAGGCGTTGGTCGTTTCGATGGAAAAAATATTGTTTTTTTTACAGATAAACATTTGGCCGGACCAGCGGTTAGAACGATATTTCAAGACAAAAAAGGTATTATGTGGTTTGGTAATAACGGCGGTGGTTTGTTTCGTTTTGACGGAAAAACCCTTACCAATATCACCGAAGAAAAAGGCTTAGGAAACCCTGAATTTTTGAAAGGGCATTTCAATAATAAATTGGGTTCTTTAGCACGCGTTTGGACCATGAACGACGACCAACAAGGCAACCTGTGGATTGGAACTATTGACGCCGGTATTTGGAAATTTGATGGTAAAAATTTAACCAATTATACAACTAAAGACGGACTGGCTGGAAATGCCATCTGGAAAATTTTTAAAGACCATAAAGGCGAACTGTGGATAATTACCAATGGAGATGCTATTTGCAAATTCAATGGAAAAACCTTTTATAAATATAGTTTTCATTAATTTTTATTCTTCTGAATTTTACCTTGATGTCCACTAAATTCAGAATACAACTCAAATAATCTAATAATTTTCTTAACTTTGTATCGAAATTTAAAAATATTCATAGGGTTCTAAAATTTTTTAAATTTCAAACCGACCCAAAAGAAACAACAATATTAAGAATCCAGCAAAAATTATATAATATTTTTATGATAAATTCTATTAGGTACTCAAAAAAATTGTTTTTTTATTTGTAAAAGCGGCATCACAGAATTTTACGGATAGTGTTAGTATTCGTTATGGTCAAGTGTTTAAAGTAACAAAGTCTGACCTTGGAAAAAATGGTGGTTATGTTCAATTACCAAGTTTAGACTTAGGTAGCAATTTTTCAGTTGCTTTTTGGTTTAAATTAGATAACTTTACTGGCACATATCCACGTTTAATTGATTTTTCATCTGGACAACCCGATAATCAATTTCGTGTTTGGCTTTATATTGTTAATAATTCTATCCAAATACGTATTACTTATGGTACGAGTGGAATTTATTTTTACAGTCTGGGAAATTTAGTTTATGGCTGGAATCATTATTCTATTCAATATAGTGCTGCTACAAATCCAAGATTATTTATAAATGGAGTACAAAGAATTTTAGTTGGATTTGTACCAGTTCCCTATTATTTTACAAACTATCTTACTTCAAATTTTTTAGGACAAAGTAATGCTCCTGAATCAGATCCCAAAACTTTAGGTCGCTGGCGTGATTTAGTTATTTATAAAAAATACTTGAACACCAATGCCCTAAATGATGTTTTGAACGGTATTATTAGCCAGGATTCATTATATTATTATTTGCCTTTGACGAATGCCCAATACGGTGATTCCCTTATAAAGAACAATTATGTCCTTCCTAACCGTTCAACTTGGTCGGACGCCTTAAATCTTCCTTCTTTTATTAATAGTAGTGCCAATAATGACGCGGCGACTTTTATTTACGATTCAACTATTAGAGTCGTTACTGGAACTTATAAAGATACCTTAATAAAAAACGATAGCCTTTTTTTAAACTTGAACAATAGTCTAACAAAAACTTCTATAAATTATGCTTTGAATAATAATCCTAATTATTTTTATGCAAACTTACCTTCAACTTTTAAATTTGGAAAAATTACTATCAATAATAAATTAACACCTCAAAGAAATTTTAATTCGGTTTGGCTTACACCAAAATTAGCTTATAATAAAAATACTTGGTATATTATTAAAAATCTAAATTATACTGAAAGCATTTTTCCCCAAACAGTTTTTGTACCAAATAACGAATATACGTTTTCCACCGTTTCACCTTTACCTGCTGGATTAAGCATTAACTCAAGTACGGGTGAAATATTAGCAAATACTTCTCAAATAGTTCTACAAGACACTTCTTTAAATATTTCTGCTGATCAAAATAATAGTTTGGAAATTAATCGAGCGAATATTAATGTAATTATCACCAATGATAATTCACCCATAAATTATAGCCCAAATACCATAACAATAAATGCTGAAACCTACGACTCTTCTGTTTCTGCTACCATGCTAAACACTGCATTACAAACCATTTATTATTTAGATTCTTTTAAAACTGGATTAGGACTAAGGATTGATTCAAATACTGGTAAACTATATTTTGGAAATCTAATTATTCTTGGTACGTATAAAATAAAAATAAGAGGAAAAAGACCTTTCACCGGAAATTCTGTTTATACTTATTTTACCTTGATCGTAAACCAAGTTCCTTTGAATTTAAATTTTGCCAAAAATTACGATAGTTTTTATTTAAATAAACAGCCTTATTTTTTACAACCCATTTTTAATACCGGAGGAGATTCAGTAAAAAATGTTCGTTTTAAATTGATTCGTCAACCTATTGGTATTAGTATTGATTCGATTAGTGGACGAGTAACAATAAATAATTTAAAGTATGCCCGTTACGATAGTTTTATTATAGAATTAAGAAATAGTTTATTTCAAACGGTTAGAACAACCTACAATTTTTTTGTGGTATCTCCACCCGATAGTGTATCTATTAGTTATGGACAAGTTTATAAAACTAAAAAAGCAAGTTTTGGAAACGACGGTGGTTATGTGCAATTACCCAGTTTAGATTTAAGGAAAAATTTTACCATAGCTATGTGGATGAAATTTGATGGTACAGTGGGTGGATGGCGTCGTGTATTTGATTTTGGAACTGGGGCTAATTATCAAGGAGTTCTTTTAGGAATACCATCGGCAACCCAATTAGGGTGGTTTGTTAATATACCAACCACTTCTCCAACCCTTATTAATTTTCCAGTTGGATTTGTGCCCACAAATTGGAATCATTATGCTATAACTTTTAGTAATAATACAGCACAGCTATACCTCAATGGAGTACTTGTTTCAACGTTAACTACATCGGGAATTCAACAAATATTGCCGAGCAATTTTTTAGCACGTTCAAATTTTGGTAATGACCCCTTAGCTTTAGGCAGTTGGCGCGATGTTGTAATTTATACAAAAGCTTTAGACACCAACGCTCTTAGTGATGTTATGAATGGAATTATTTATGATGATTCTTTATACTATTATTTACCCTTAACGAAAGCTTATTATGGAGATTCAAATATAATTAACAACTCCACCATTCCTAATAATTCTACTTGGTCTGCTGCCTTAAATCAATCCTCTCGAATTAATAGTACTGCCGATACCTCTTCCACTTTTATATATGATTCTAACTATAGAATTCTTACCGGAACTTATAATGATAGTTTGGTTACGAACGATAGTTTTTTTTTACGATTGAACAATCGTCTTACCAACTACCCCATTAATTTTACCAAAACTGGAATTCCTAATCTATTTTATGCCAACTTACCAGCCAATCTTAAATTTGGTAAAATTAGTATTTCAAATAAACAATTGCCATCAAGAAATTTTAATTCAGTCTGGTATACCTCACAGCTAAATTATAATAAAAAATCTTGGTTTATTTTATCTAATAATATGACCGTAGATACCAATTTTTCTAATGTTTCAGCATCCATTTCAGACTCTATAGGCTATAATTTTACCTTTAATTCAGCTTTACCAAACAGTCTAAGTTTGAATTCAATCAATGGTAATCTGTATGCAAATAGCTCCTTATCAGATACCAATTTTAGTTTTTCTGTTTCTCTTGAACCAGGTTTAAACTCAAATAACACCTCTACTATTAATTTAATAAAATCTACCAATAACAATCCTATTACTTATTCCACCGATTCGAGTATCATCAATGCTGGTTCATTAGATTCATCGCTATTGCCGCTTAATACAAGTTTATTTCCAACTTATTTTTCAATTGATTCCGTCAAATCTGGATTAGATGTATCCATAAATTCTACTAATGGACGTTTGTATTTTGGTTCGTACATTTTACCTGGTAAATACACCATTAAAATTGCTGCCAGTCGTTTTCCAAACAACTATAAAGTTTATTCTTATTATTACCTAACCGTAAATCCAATTAATTTACCCATTGAATTTGATAAGCTAACCGATACCTTCTTTTTTATTGATAAGGGTTTTTATACAGCAGCGCCTATTTTAACAAATTATGGGGGTGATATTGTTCAAAATATACGATATTACCTTACCAATCAACCACAGGGTGTTAGCATAGATTCTTTAAGTGGTCTGATAACCATTAAAAATCCCAAAAAGGTCGCTGCTTTGGATAGCTTTACGATTCAGGTTAAAAATAGTGTTTCTGAAGTTGGTTATATAACCCATTATTTTTTATTTACTTCACCACCGAATCAGGTTTCTATTCGTTATGGACAAGTATTGAAAACAAAAAATCCTGTTTTAGGATCTAATGGAAGTTATGTTCAATTACCAAACTTTAATTTAAATGGTGATTTTACCATTGGTTTTTGGTTTAAACTGAATGCCTTTACTGGAAGCTAGCCTCGCATGATTGATTTTGCTTATTTAACTCCTCTTAATGTATCTTTGAATGGAGTTCGTACTGGATTTTATGGTAATGGCTCAACCGTATTTTTTGTTTATTATTCTAATTCTCTTCAACAAACATCGCCACCAGGATTTAATGGATTTGATTGGAACTACTATACCATATCCTATGGTAACGGTAAAGCAAGTCTGTATATAAATGGTATTTTAAGAATTTCGTTTAACACATCAGCCATTAACCAAAATTTGATTTCAAATTTCTTAGGACAAAGTCAAGCTCCAAACGCAGATGCTAAAACAGTTGGTGAGTGGCGAGATCTAGTAATTTATAAAAAATCTTTAGATACCAATACTCTTAATGATGTAATGAATGGAATTATATATAATGATTCTTTATTTTATTATTTACCCTTTACTCAAGCTAAATTAGGAGATTCTAATATCATCAATAACACTATAGTTCGAAATAGTTCTAATTGGGTTGGTGCCTTAAATCAATCTTCACGTATTAATAGTAGTGCTGATACTTCTGCTGCTTATGCTTATGATTCTAACTTTAGAGTTGTTACTGGAACATATAAAGATAGTTTGGTTAATAACGATAGCCTGTTTTTATTGTTAAATAATACGCTTTCTAACAACCCTGTTAATTTTGCCAAAAGTGGTATTCCTAATCTATTTTATGCCAACTTACCAGATAATTTTTTAGTTGGTAAAATTAGTATATACAATAAAGAATTACCACAAAGAAACTTTAATTCTATTTGGTATACGCCGCTTCTTAGGTATAATAGAAACCTTTGGTATTTTTTATCAAATCAAATGGCTTCTGATACCAATTATTATTTATATTCAAATTCAAATATATTAAACAATAGTGGTTATACTTTTACGACCATTAATTCTTTACCTAATGGTTTAGGAATCAATTCGCTCAATGGTAATCTTTCTGCCAATTCAAACTTACCAGATACCAACCTCTCTTTAACGGTTTCTGTTAGTCCAAGTTTATCAACAAATACCGTTACGGTAAATTTAATAAAAACAACCGATAATAATCCATTTATCTATACGCCGGATTCTATAATGATCAATGCTGGAAGCAAAGATTCATCCATACTTCCTATTAATCAAAGTATATTTAAAACCTATTACGCTTTAGATTCAAGCCAACAAGGATTACAAATTTCAATTGATTCAATTTCTGGTCGTATTTATTTTGGAAATTATATTCTGCCAGGCAAATATACTATTAAAGTTTCTGGTCGTCGTTTTCCAAATAATTTCAAAGTCTATACTTATTATTACCTAACCATTTTACCCATAAGTTTACCTTTAAAACTATCCCAAAAATCTGCTACTTTTTATTTAATTGATACCACCCGTTTAAACATTTCGTCCAGCGTTTCAAATTATGGTGGCGATTCTGTTCAAAGTTTACGATATCGTCTTGTGCGTCAACCTCTGGGTGTAACTATAGATTCGCTCAGTGGTCTGGTAACGATAAAAAATTTAAAATATGCCCGTTACGATAGTTTTATTATTAAAGTAAATAATAGCGCCAACGAATTTGGTTATGATACTTTTCGTTTTTGGGTCGTTTCTCCACCCGATTCTACTTCTATCAGTTATGGACAAGTATTTAAAACCAAAACCGAAACAAGAGGAAACTCGGGAGGTTATATCCAATTACCAAGTTTAGACCTTAGAGGAAAATTTACTATTGCCATGTGGATGAAGTTAGATGGCAATATTGGAAATTGGAGACGGATATTTGATTTTGGAGTAGGTGCGAATAACCAAGGGGCTCTAATTGGTTTTCCAACATCTACACAAATTGGGTGGGTCGTTAATTCTGTGGCAAAATCAATAAATTCTCCCAATGGATTTGAACCCAAAAATTGGAATCATTATGCCATCATTTTTAGTGATACTTTAGCTCTACTATATCTTAATGGAGTGCAGGTTTCAACCATTACAACGTCTGGAATTCAGCAACAGTTATTAACTTCAAACTTATTAGCCCGTTCAAATTTTAACGATTCTTCGGCTGTTGGTCGGTGGCGCGATGTAAGAATTTATAAAAAATCTTTAGATTCTAGTACCCTTAATGATGTTATGAATGGGTTAAATTTTACTGATTCTTTATACTATTATTTGCCTCTAACGAATAATAATTATTTAGATTCAAATATAAAAAATTTATTTACAATAGCTAATTCTTCTACTTGGTCAGGTGCATTAACGAACTCTTCTTTTATCGTGAGTAGTTCAGACACATCGGCAGCTTTTGTCTTTGATACCAATTATCGAGTCATCAATGGAACCTATCGTGATACCATAAATTCTAATGATAGCTTTTTGGTAAAATTAAACAATAATTTTGCCAATTATAGTGTTAGTTACCCCTTAAGCAATATTCCAAATCAATTTTTTATCAACCTACCAACTAATTTTAATATTGGAAAAATTAGTATTAACAATAAACAAACACCATTCAGAAATTTTAATTCAGTTTGGTTTACCCCTCGATTACTTTATAACCAAAAACAATTGTATTTAAATGATAAATTACAAGATACCGTTTTACCCAATCTTAATCCCGAACCCAACACCGACTATTTATTTAGTTCATTAAATGAATTACCCTCTGGTATTCGGTTGGATAATGTAACCGGTAAGGTTTATATTGACTCTATTTTAAGTAACGGCACTTATTATATAAACGTTGGAATAAACCGAAGTCTCGTTGCCAATACGTATTCTTTTTATGTTATAAAAGGTCAAGATACAGCTCGTATTTTATACCCAACAGATAGTATTGTTTTGAACTTCGGAAATAAAGGTTCTTCGGGTGAAATAAAAACTTTTTCCTTAACACCTATATTATATTATTACCTTGACTCTCCACAAAATTTTAGCGGCGTTCATATAGATTCTACTACGGGTTCGCTTAATTTTGATAGTACTTTATTAGTTGGATCATATTTGATTAAAGTTGGGGCTCGCAGGCTGAACCGAAACCCTAATTTGTTTACCTACTATACTTTGAAAGTAAATTCAATCCAACCTACTATTGTCTTTTCCAAACCAAAAAATATTTTTTATTTAAACACCAGCTCAACATTACAACCCATGATTTATGCGGGTGGTGTGCCTTCGTCTTCACTTCGTTTTAGGCTAAACAATCCTCCCTCCGGCATAAGCGTAGATTCTCTCAGCGGAATTATAAGTGCTAAAAATTTTATTACTCCTCGAACAATGGACAGTTTTACTTTGTTCGTAACCAATGCTAAAGGACAATTTTCTTCTACTACTCAAAAATTTAGCGTTCTATCTACCCTCGACACTGTGTTCAATCATCGCTTAGGAACTATTAATTTAAGTTCAAATGGTGATTATATTAGTTTACCTACTTTGAATGTTGCAGCAAATTTCACTATTGAAACTTGGTTTAAACTCAGTGGCAATCAAAGTCCCAATCAAAGAATTTTTGACCTTGGTAGCTCTTCCTCCAAAAGTGAAATTAGTATTGGATTTTCCGATAGTAATAATATCGCTTTCAATGCCTTTAGTAATGTTTCTACCATCCAAAAAAACACCATTGGGTTAATACCTTCTTCTTGGAATCATTACGCAATGAGCTCTTACAATGGCTTAGTTAAGTTATACATAAACGGAAACTTAATTTCTTCTTTTGTTGCTACACCTAATAATATCGGATTTGTACTAAACTCAAACTATTTGGGCAAAGCCAATAATGGTATAGGCACTAATATTACGGGTTCTTATCGAGAGTTTAGGTTCTGGCAAGTTGCCCGTTCTCAAACAGACCTCATTTATTTAAAAGATTTTAGTGCTTTAGGAACTGAAGATGGATTATTGATTTATTTACCTTTAACAAATAAAAATTATATTCAAAAATCAACCCTTCGTTCTAATACATTGTTAGAAAATAAATCGAATACTAGTTCAGGAAATGTCGTAACAAACAGCGTTTCAGATACCAGTATTTATTTTGATTTTGATAACACTCAAATAACCGTAGAAGGATTTTATAGTAACCTTTTTGATTCTGCAAATAATGTCATACAAGTAGCAGTAAATAACTTATCAAATAAGGCTTTAGCCACCATTTCACCAGCTTTATTAAGGTGGCGTAGTTTAATTGCACCCAGCTTTAGAGGCGGACGAGTTCAAGCTTCTGATACGGCTAAACGACTTAACTTCGCACCCTATTATATAAACACAACGCCCGTTTCTTTTTCTTACAATAATCAAAATAGAATATTCTTACAATATGGAATTGCCGATTCGTTAAAAGTATTTCAAATTAAAGCATCTTTTGGTGAAACATATCAATATAGGCTGGATAGTACAAGTAGTTCGGTTTTAAATTCTAAATTTAGTATCAATAGTTTAAATGGAACCATTCGTTGGAATAATGCAAATATAAACGGCGGTAATTATATTCTTTATGTAAGTGTTTTCAATGAATTTGAATCCGCTCAAGTAAAGATACAAGTATTTGCTCCCTTTACCGTACGAACAAATATCGTAGGTGGAACCATTAGCCCTACTAATTACCCATATTATGATAGCTCTTTACGCATTAGCTATCAAGGTTTAATTAACTATACTTTAGATTCTGTTTTAATTAATGGTGTTAATACTAAAGATTCTATCAAAGGTTATACCATAACGAATATTAACAAAGATTATGATATCGTTGTGAAATTTACCCGCTATTACAATATTCAAACCAATGTTCAATATGGACAAATTAGTCCATCTGCAAACATTGCCTCCAGTCAATCATTCAGAGTTACTTATGCTAATCTAACAAATTATATTTTAGATTCAGTAATTGTTGACGGACAACTCACGAACGATTCGGTTTCAGGATATACTTTTAATAATATCACCAACAATCATACCATTCGTGTGAAATATGTACCACTATATAATATTGTTCGAACAATTATTAGTGCTGGAAATTTGGTTAGCGATACCATAAAAGTGAAGTCTTTAACCAATTATAGGTTAACCTATACCGCACCTGCTTCCACTCCTAATTACCTTATAGATTCAGTAATTGTTGATAATATTCGGGTATTAGATTCTAGCACTGGATATACTTTCTATAATATTTCAGCTAATCATAATGTAGTTATCATTTACAAAGCACCTATAAGTAATTTTGTTATTGAAACCCAAATAACAAATGGTAATATTAGTCCTTCTGTAACGGTTTCCCAAAATTCAAATTATCGAATAACTTATGGCGGCAATACCAATACTGTATTAGATTCCGTGATAGTTGATGGAGTATTAGTAACTGATTCTACTACAGGTTATACCTTTAATAATATCAATAAAAACCATACTATTAAAGTAGTTTATCAACCATTATATTTTATAACAAAAACCATAAAAAGTGATAATAACATTGTTTCGCAGGATACTTTTAAAATTACTAAAGGAATGAACTACCGTGTAACCTATATGCCACCTGCTTCGCAGCCTAATTACGTTGTAGATACATTATTGGTTGATGGCGTTCGTATTTTTGACTCAACCAATGGTGTTACTTTTTATAATGTTCAAAATAATTTTGCCATAATAATTATATATCGTTCAAGTTATTCAACAATTCCAGTAATTACCAAAATAACCAATGGTGTTATCAGCCCTTCTTTCAATGTTCTACCAACACAATCTTACCGAATTACCTATCAGTCAACCGATTTAGCATTATTAGATCGTATTTTGATAAATGGAAATTCTGTAACTATTGATTCGATAAATGGCTATACTTTATTAAATATTAGGGAGGCAACCACCATGGAAGTATTTTACAAATTAGCTGCAGTAAACACTTTATCATTAGGAGTTATAAATGCCTCTTGCGTTGGTTCGGCAAATGGTTCTTTAAGAATAAATACTTCCTCAACCGATAGTTTCAATTTGGTATTAAGTTCAATTTCAAATTCAAGCTTTAGTTATAATAAAATATTTAATGGTAATTATCAAACACCAAACAATTTAGATACAGGAAGGTATAGAGCTTGTTTTCAGTATGTAAAAAATGGAAATGTTATATCAGGTTCTCGTTGTTATGAATTTACGGTAACACAACCCCAGCCCATAACAGGTTTTAGTGAAGTTGACCACAATGGTAAGATTGCCGTATTAAATATAAATCGGACAAGCATAATGCATTTTACCTTGAATGGTATAGCCGTGGAGGCAAAACAAATTTCAGAACGTGCATACCAATTAGAATTATCTTCAGGAATAAATATAATAAAGGTTACGAGTGAAAATGCATGTGAGGGTAGTTATTCCGATACTATCGTCGTTTCAAGTGATATGTACTTATATCCAAATCCAGCCGCCGAGCAAGTTACCATATATTTGGGTTCAGCATCTGGAAAAGTTGAAATAGATATAATAAATGATCAAGGTAATGTATATGAAAAAAAGATTATAGAACGAAATGATACTAAAGAAATTAGTTTATCAATAAGACATTTACCAAATGGGGTATATTTGTTGAAAATAAGTGCAGGTTCAAATAGTTCAACCTTAAAATTAATAAAAAATTAGTTAGTTTCTGAAATTATTTTGAATTTTCAACAAATGGTTTTGCAGCCGATACGGTTTTGGAATAAATGAATCCAGTAAAACCTTTTAACCATTTTTTATCCTTAAAAATCAGTAAATAATTATCATAATTTGTAGTTGTATGATAGAAATCTTCGTAACCTTCTGTTGTTCTAATTTTAAAAAGCCCATCCATCATATTCATCATTGTTCCTGGTCCATAAAGATGACATAATGATAATATTTTTGATGATTTAAAAAAACTATTGGTATCATTTTGTAAATAATATCCCATGGTCTTCACATTATTTCTAATCCTTAATTGATTATGTATATTTCCTGAGAGCGTTACTAAATACGAATTGGGGTTTTTTTCTAATTCTTTATTAATTTTTAGGTACATTTCGCTATCTCGGTTTATGTTAGGATTTTTCCATTCATCTTTTGTCAAATCAAAAAATACCAAATGAATATTTTTTTGATTTTGTAAATTTATAATCATTTGAGCCCAAGCAACACTTTGTCTCCCGTCTTGAAATGAATGCATGAAATAATCGCTGTTTTTTAGTTCGTTAATAGCTTGTTTTTTTATGATATCATCGTATTGGTCATTTGGAATTTCCAAACCTACGATAACTTGTTTTCCTTTAACAGCCAACGATTTTACAATACCAACTAAAAATTCTGAAGGTTCCATTGTTCCGTGCATTTCACCAATTAAAATAGCCGAATAATCCTTTATGGCATTATATATTTTAGAATTAGTATCAGTCCGATTATTAATTTCAATGGCATTATTTTTTATATACTGTATAAATTCATTTGAGTCTTGACTATAACCATTCGTAATTGTTAAAGAAATAGTTATAGTTAATAATAAAACTATGTTAGTACAACGACATTTGTTTAATTTGTTTCTCATGGTTTGCCAAGTATCCACAACTTGTTGTAATTTAAAAACCAAACTAAGTTTATTTTTCATAGATGCATGTAGTTTCCACAAAGGTAAAAAGTATAAACTAAATTTCCAAAGAAAATTATTTTATTAAAATAAGTTCTTTTTGTCTACCATTAATATAACGAAAATGAGTTCCATCCCAAAAACCATCTTGTTCTAACATGATTTTAATTTCTTTGTCCCAAGATTTAATATAACTACTGGTGTTGAGTTCAATGGAATAAGCCGTTTGTGGTTGAACCGTATAATCTCCTGAACCAGGCACTCCATTTTGTTGATCCCATAAACCAATAGTTGGTCCTGCCGCATGTCCATGATAACCTAAAGGATGCGTATAAATAACCGCCTTTAGGTTCAATGAATCTGCTTTTTTTAATGCCCTCTTTAAAATATTATTCCCCGAAATATCATTGTTAAATTCCGATGTTAAAATATCTTGAAGTAGATTAGATTTAGCAAAAGCTTCTTTTAACTCGGCTGGAGCCTCAGTTTCTTCCGGCATTAAAACGTAGGCATGTTCTTGAATATCAGAATTCAACCGTAAATAAGTTATCCCAAAATCAACGTGTAATAAATCGCCATGTTTAATTACCCGTTGTTCGTTCTCAAAATGGGTAAAAGCTTTTAAGTGGTCAAAAGCCCGGTCTTCTTTACGTTGAATAAAAATGGAAGGTTGAAACCAAGTACTCAAATTCATATCAGATACACGTTGCCTAAACCACCATTCCAAATCTTCTGCTGTAGTTACCCCTAGAGTTATAACTTTACGACTAAACCCTTCTTTAATAATATTTCTGGTGATGGAAATTAAAGTGGGATAAATTTCCATTTCTAAAGCCGTGCGGGTTTCTAACCAAGCAACCGCTAAATTTTGAGCCGAAACAAATTTCGATTTATCCAAATATTTTTGTAATATCTGATGTTCGGTAAAATGTAAACCATCAGCATGGGCAAAATCTTCAGAAAAATTAAGGGCAATATTTTTAGGGTTTAAATTTTTAATTATATCTGCTAAGGCATCCCATTGATTGGGAAATTTTTTCATATCCCATAAAGATTCAAAATTCTCTCCCACATTATAACGGGCAATCGCAAATTTTTTATAGGTTTTACTTTGAGGCTGATAATACATAACTAATATGGTGGTACGCCGAGCAGCAAAATAATCGCCGGGTAATAAGGTTTTAATTACCGGATCTTCATTATATTCACGACTTAACACAATCCAACATTCAATTCCGTGCTTCTCCATTAAACTTGGAAGTAAATTATCTATTCTGTCTTTTAAAACCGCATCTATAACTTTACACTGTTCTCTTACCGGAAGAACTTGGCTCTGTACAATAAAAACAACATTTACTAAAACTAAAAAAAATACGATGCCTTTTATACCTGTTTTCATAAAAAATATTTTGATTATTAAATTTGTGGTTGGGCAGCTACAATTTCAGGAGAAACTGAAGATATGAATTGATTAAAATTAGCTCTAAATTTTTGTGCTAATAACCTAAGCTCTTCCTCGTAAAAATTTTTATCTACCCAGGTATTTTTAGGATTTAAAATATCAGACGGAACTCCTGTACAGGTAAGTGGTATAGCAAAATTAAATACGGGCATAAGATCGTATTCAACCTGATCTAATTCCCCTTGTAAAGCAGCATCTATCATAGCTCTGGTATAAACCAAATCAATCCTCTTTCCAACACCATAAGGTCCTCCACTCCAACCCGTATTAATAAGCCAAATATGGACGTTGTTTTTTTCGATTTTTTCTCCTAATAATAAGGCATATTTGTTCGGGTGGAGGGTCATAAAAGGAGCTCCAAAACAAGCACTAAAGGTTTCTTTAGGAGATTTAACCCCCATTTCAGTTCCAGCAACTTTTGCCGTATAGCCAGAAATAAACTGATACATGGCTTGTTCTTTGGTTAATTTTGAGATGGGTGGCAAAACCCCAAAAGAATCACAAGTTAAAAAGAAAATGTTCTTAGGATTTTGTTTAAAATAATCCGGCGTTGAATTGGAAATAAAATGCAAAGGATAACATACACGCGTGTTTTGAGTAATGGTTGAATTATTATAATCCACCTCGACTGAATTTGGAAAACATACCACATTCTCAAGCAAACTACCAAAACGAATGGCATTATAAATATCGGCTTCCTTTTGTTTATTAAGATTAATTACTTTGGCATAACAGCCGCCTTCAAAATTAAAAATTTCTTGATTGCCCCAACCATGCTCGTCATCACCAATTAAAGTACGATTTGGCGCCGTGCTTAACGTGGTTTTTCCCGTACCACTTAATCCAAAATATAAACTTATATCTTGTTGCTCACCTATATTAGCACTACAATGCATTCCTAAAATGTGGTGTTCAGACGGCAGAATACAATTTAATGCACTAAATATACCTTTTTTCATTTCACCAGTATAGCCCGTGCCACCAATTAAAATGGTTTTTTCAGTAAAAGACAATAATGCAAAGTTTTCGTTGGGAACACCGTCGGTTTGTGGATTGGCTTTAAACCCAGGCGCTTGTAAAATTAGCCAATCGTAACTAAAATTAGCCAATTCTTGTTCTGTAGGTCTAATAAACATATTATAACAAAACAAATTACTCCAAGGATGTTCGTTTACAACGCGAATATTTAATTTATAGGCAGGGTCGGTACAAACATAAGCATCTCTTACCCAAGCTTCGGGTAATTGCTTGAAATAAGATAAAATTCGTTGTTTTAAATGTTGGAAGACATGGTCATCTATGGGTTGATTATAATGATTCCAATCTATTTTAGATTCGGTGTATTCGTCTTTAACAATAAAACGGTCTTCAGGGCTTCTACCTGTAAATTTTCCCGTAAGAATACATAAGGCACCTTGGTTGTTTAAATATCCTTGTTTTCTTTCTATCGTGTGGTTAATTAAAACAGCCGGTGAACATTGATAATGGTTTTTAGTAGCGAAATTCATAAGTTTTTTAGCAAAAATACAATAAAAATTTAAAACAGACCCTAGTGGTTTCATAATTTAATTTTTACCTACCCTAGCCTTAAAATTTGATTATTTTCAAAAAAAAGTAAAAAAAATTTTTTTTTCAAAAAAAATGTTATACCTTCGTACAAATTTTAAATCGTATGAAAACTTTAAAATCATTAAGCTTAGTATTTATAGCTTTTGTTTGTTCTATTTGGTTTATGGGTTGTGATGGTGGTGGTGGTGGTGGTACAACTGCTGCTGCAGTAACTTCTGTAACTTGTGGAACATTAACACCTTCCACTTTAACAGTTGGGGTAGCTTATACAGGTTCAATTACCATAAATTATGCAGGTGGTAATGGTGGAGAATACCCAGCATTAAGTTATACTCAAAATGGATTAACGGCTACTGCACCTGCTGGTAAAGTAACTACTTCAACCGGGGCTGTTACTTTAAATGTAAGTGGAACACCAACAACAGCAACTAATTCTTCAATAACAGTAACCTTAGGTAGTCAAAGTTGTACTTTCAATTTTACTGTTTCTAATCCAACGCCACAAACACCCACTTCGGCTATCATTTCTTTCCCCGCTTTAAATGCCTCTTGTGTACCAAGTAATAATAGTGTAAATTTTCAATGGACTGCCGGTCAAAACACTACATCCTATACTATTGCAATAAGAAACCTTTTAACCAAACAAATCGTTTATACGACCTCTGGTGTAACAGGTACTAGTTTAGTTGTTCCTGTAGGAGGCAATAGCACCATTTCAACCGCTACCCCTTATCGTTGGTGGTTAGTATCCGCTAATTCAGGAAGTACTTCTACCGCCGTTTCCCAAGATACCACCAATAGCCGTTTTTATTTATCTGGAACCGCTACTACAAGCAATGTACCATTCCCTGCTGAACTCACTGGTCCTGCTAACAACGCTACCATAAGTTCTCCTTATACGTTTAATTGGACTGGAAGTTCAACTGATAATAATATTGCTTCTTACGAATTTTGGGTTTCTGTAAACAACTCAGCAAGTAAAGTAACTACCATCACATCAAGTTCAACCACTGGAACCTACCAATATTCTTTTACCAATCCTACTGGAACACAAGTTAAATGGTGGATTGTAACCAACGATGCCAAAGGAAATTCATCTACTTCTGACTCTAGAACATTTACCGTACAATAGTTATTTTTTATTATTTTTTAAAAAGCCCCGCTATTTTTTTAACGGGGCTTTTTTTTTGATATAACCTCTATTATTGTTACACCAATTTTTAGGAAGAAATTTTATTTAGTAATATTTTTAATATGAGACTTCCGATGAAATTGTAATCCATAACGATGAACTTCATCGCGAATAGAACGAATCAAATGCAAAGCTAAACCATCGTAGGGTAGTTTAATAGCATCCGAAGAATTCGGTTTGAACAATTCTTCTTCACGCTTCGCTAAACCAACGATATCTATTTTATGCTCTAAACCAAGACTATTCAACGCTTCAAGTGCAGAAGACAATTGACCCTTACCCCCATCAATAATGATTAAATCGGGTAATTGTTTTTTGGCTAATAATAAACCACGATAACGCCTAAACACGATTTCTTTCATTGAAGCAAAATCGTTGATACCAGAAACAGAACGGATATGAAATTTTCGATATTCAGACTTATAAGGCAAACCATTTTTAAAACAGACCATCGCTCCAACGGCAGAACTGCCTTGTAAATTAGAATTATCAAAACATTCAATTATGGTGGGTATGTTTTTTAAATTTAATAAAGTTTGAATATCCGCTAAAACAGCACGGGTATCTTGTTCGTGATTTTTGTTAAGTGGATTAATTAGCCGTTCTTTATGGGTATTTTCTTTCAAGGCAAATTGGGCATTTTTTAAAGCCAAATCAATGAGCTTTTTTTTATCGCCAGAACGAGGTTGGGTTAATTTAAAAGGATAATAGTTATCCAGCTTTATGGGTAAAACCAATTCAGAAGCATCGGTTTTAAAATTATGTAATATATACTGAATGGTGGTTTCAAACAAATCTTCTGGATGAGTATCTGGAGGAATTTCTAACGGAATGATATGCGTTTGTACCACTTTACCTTCCACTAACACCAAATAACAAGCATAAGCAATATGCTCTTGAGAAGCTATGGCAATCACGTCGAAATTATGATGAAATCGGGTATGAAAAATAGAATTGGCTTGATACGATTCAAGTTTAGTAATCTTTTGTTTGATAACTGCCGCTTTTTCAAACTCTTGGTGTTCGGCAAAAGCCAACATGTTTTTTTTGAGATACAGGGTTAATGGTTTCAAGTTGCCTTTTAAAAGGTGTTTTATTTGTTGAATACCTTCGTTATAATTTTCAATAGATTGCAAACCCACACAAGGTCCTAAACATTTACCTAAATGATATTCTAAACAAAGACTAAATTTTTTAGCATCAATATTTTTAGGTGTTAAATTCAAATTACAAGTTCGTAAAGGAATGTTTTCTTTTATATGGTCGTACACCGTGTAGGCATTGGTAACCGAAGCAAATGGTCCAATATATTCATCGTTCGGGTTTTCTCTTTTTTTACGAGTAAAAAATACGCGCGGAAAAGGTTCTTTTTTTATCACAATATAAGGGTAACTTTTGGCATCTTTTAACCGCACATTATACTTGGGTTGATATTCTTTAATAAGTTGATTTTCTAAAATCAAAGCATCTTGTTCAGTATTTACTAAAGTAAATTCTATATCAGCAATTTGATACACCAATTCTTTGGTTTTTCTTGAGCTATCGTGGTGTTGAAAATAGCTACTGATGCGGTTTAGGAGGTTTTTAGCCTTTCCAATATAAATAATTTTATGGTCTTTATTATAAAATTTATAAATTCCAGACTGGGTAGGAATTTGTTTTTTAAACCGATTAAATTCTTCTAATAACATAGCTGTTAAGATACCTGTAAAGTTAAGCCATCGTAAGCTAAAAAAATATGGGCTGGAAGTTGTTTGGAAATACTATTATATAAACCTAATTGATGGCTGATATGGGTAAAATAGACTCTTGGAACTTGGGTTTTAAGGGCTAATTCAAGGGCTTGTTCAAGGGTAAAATGCGAAGGATGCGGTGTTTTTCGTAAGGCATTAAGTACTAAAATTTTAGAGCCTTTTATTTTTTCTATCCCCTCTTCGGTAATACTACTGGCGTCGGTAATATAGCTAACATCGTGTATCCTAAAACCTAAAATATCTAAATGGTTATGTTTGATTTTAATAGGAACAACGGGAATGTTATCAATAAAAAATGTCGAGTCGGTTATTTCAATTAAATCTATTTGAGGTACGCTGGTTAAACTATTCAATTCAAAAGCATAACTATATTCATTTTTAATAATTTGAATAACGCGCGGGAGGGCATAAATGGGAATTTTTTTATTTGAAATAAAATTGAAAGGTCGGATATCGTCTAACCCGTTTATATGGTCTTTATGTTCGTGGGTTAATAAAATAGCATCGAGCTGGGTTGTTTTACTTCGTAACATTTGAAAGCGAAAGTCGGGCGAAGTATCAATAACAATGGTTTTATCATCAATGGTTATTTTTATACTTGAACGTAAGCGTTGGTCTTTAGGATTCTTTGAGTTACATACTTTACAACTACAACCAATCATAGGAACACCAACGCTGGTTCCCGTGCCTAAAAAATCAATCTTCATAATTTAAATACCAATTCAGCATTTATGGGCTAAATAAAATTTGTTTGTTGTGAGTTATTTGTTGAAATAAATCTATTAAGTTGGGAGGGAGTTTTAATTGATTTACTTCTAATTCAGGAATCAAGGTTTCTAAAATGTTTATCCGATCTTCAATTTGAAGAAATTTATTAAGAATAACAATTTTTTGGTGTTCGAGCAGACACCACCCACTTTGAAAATTACCTTTTTCATATCGAACCACGTAGTTAGATAAAGAAAGAATTTCTTCTAACAATTCTAATTTTTTTAAATTTGACTTCATTTTATAAAAACTTTGCAAAAGTATTGATTTTTTCGTACCTTTGCAAAAAAATTAAATACTTAATTTTATGATAACGAAAACAAATGTAAAATCTAAAAACAAAATTAAAGTAAAATTTGTTTTAGAAGCCAACAGTAGTTACAAAACCGTGGAATTATTGGGTTTGAACAACGATTGGCAAAACGGATTAGCATTAAAAAAACGTAAAGATGGTGCTTTTTATACTGAGGTGGAATTAAATCCAAATGAATCTCATTCTTTTAAATATCGTATCAATGGAGATACTTGGTTAGAAGAACCTGTTGGTGCTACCTGTGGAAATTGTGATTGTCATGTTGATGATGGTTTTGGTGGAAAAAACAGTGTTATTCATACTTAGAAATGGAGTATAATTCATTACGAGGAAATTTACATATAAAAGAATACGGACGACACGTTCAAAAAATGGTTGAAGGTTTGCGTGATATAGCAGACTTAAATAAGCGTCAAGAACAAGCGGAATATATCATTGAGCTTATGGCTCATTTAAATCCAGGAATCAAAATTTCGCATGATTATCGCCAAAAATTATGGGATCATTTATTTATCATTTCCGATTTTAATTTAGAAGTAACCAGCCCATACCCCATTCCAAAAAGAGAAACCGTTTATCGTAAGCCCGAGCCCTTAGCGTATCCTAAAAAACAAATAAAATATCGGCATTTAGGACATCATTTAGAGCAGTTTATTAACATTGCTATAGAAGAAACCGACCTTGATAAAAGAAGTTATTATGGATATTTGATAGCCTATTATATGAAATTAGCTTATAGTAACTACCATAAAGAACTCGTACACGATGAAACCATCCGAGCCGAGCTTAATAATATAAGCGGCGGTATGATAGAATTTAGTCATACTCCGTACGTTAGACATGTTAGAAATGTAGAAGAAAGGACAGATTTTCGTGGTAATAAATGGAACAATCGTTTTAGAACGAATAGAAATAATGGCTATTATTTCAAAAATCGTTATGATAATAAAAAGCCAAAAAGTTGGTAAAATTAAACTTTTTTTTGCAAATGTTGGCTAATTAATTAAAAATAGTTATTATTGCAAAAAATATCCGTTATGAAATCAAAAACCAAACAAGTTAAAGAAAAAAAAGAAAAACATATCTTAGAGTTTCCTGTAAGGTCTTCTATACTTATATTATACAATTTTATTTCAACCTCGGCAGGATTACAAGAGTGGTTTGCCGATTTTGTTCAAGTTAAAGGTAAAGAATTTAGTTTTTTTTGGAAGGGAATGAATCCTGAAAAAGCTGAATTAGTTCATGAGATAGACTTGGAAATTGTTAGATTTCATTGGTTAAATAGCGCCCCAGAAGAATATTTAGAATTTGAAATTTATAAAACAGAAATTTCAAATGAAACCATTTTACGAATTACATTTTTTTGTATAAATAGTGATTTTGAAGACCAAAAACAAATTTGGGAATATCAAGTTAAAGAATTATTACACCGTTTAGGAAATTAAATGGGCTTGTAAAAATGAGGTGAGGTATTCATTTTTTAGAAACAGAAATTCTGGTTTAAAAATTTTCCCATGAGAAATATTTTTGATATTTTGGCACCGGAATATAATGTAAAAGTAGGGCATGGATATCAAGTTCTATTTTACCCCATTGGCTTAAAAGAGTTTCAATAATTTAAAGCGGAACTTCCTCTCTAAAATAAGATTTTTATTTTACTGAACACCAATACTATAAAGGGGTTCAGGGTATTTATTAACCTTAAAAAATGTTACCTACAAATAATTAGGTAACGTTACACCCAAGCAGTTCAATATTTTTTCTGTTTCTGGGTTTAATTGATATGGCAAAACTTTAATGTCTAATTTATCTTC